>Ga0224508_10003784_pt1 | contig 12476 bp, 13 predicted proteins | sample SF_Jan12_sed_USG_4_FD_170157 | JGI IMG/M metagenome (GOLD analysis project Ga0224508, IMG submission 170157) | Sediment microbial communities from San Francisco Bay, California, United States - SF_Jan12_sed_USGS_21 | ecosystem: Environmental > Aquatic > Marine > Sediment | place: USA...
GGCAACTCCGGATTTTCTGATAACTGCAACGGGTTTGTAATTCGACCGAACCGAGATAATACAAAACAGGAAAATCGCCAACGCGATCGAACGGTAAAACAGGATCTGCCAGACGTTGGCTTGCTCAATCAGGCGAACTCCGAGACCCATCGATGACCAGAAAACGCCTGCCATCAGGACCAGGATCACTCCCTGAACATAGCTGATGTTGGCCTTTGCAAGCCTGTCCGCAAGCACTTCGGGCATTCGTGTTAAACCGTGGAATAAATCTGCCGCCAGAGAGTAATCGAAGGTAACGGTATTGAAAAGCAATTGTTTCAAGCCAGCTGTTACAGCGATTGAGCCTGGGCCTGCTGACGACTAAACTTCTTTACTCGCCATATCGATTTCTCATATTGCATTAAACATACAGATCTGTATATTTAAACATACATAACTGTATGGAATCGGTAATGCCAGACACCAACCTACTCGAAGAGATCGCGAATCGCGGCATTTCGAACACGGACCGCAAGCAGCTGCAGAGAATCGACTGGTTGCTGAGTGCGCTCGAGATTTTCGTCGCGGAGGGCATCGACGCGGTCCGGATTACGCGACTGGCACAGGACCTCGCTGTAACCCGTGGCAGCTTTTACTGGCATTTCGAGAACCGGGAAGACCTGATCGATGCCCTGGTGAGTTACTGGAAAGACAAGAACACCAGGGCCGTTACCGAATCGGTCGCCAATGCGTCGAACCTGGCGGAGGGGATTTTCCGTTTTTTTGAAACCTGTATCGACGCCGCGTTATTCGACCCCAGGCTGGATCTTGCGTTGCGGGAATGGGCACGGCGATCCAGTGAAGTTCGCAACATGGTGGATATCGAGGATGAGGCTCGTATTACATCGCTATGCGAATTTTTCACCCGCTTTGGATACGCAATGCCGGATGCCCTGATTCGTGCGCGCGTTCTCTACTATTCCCAGATAGGATTTTATGCACTCGAAGTAAAGGAACCTCTCGCAACCCGGTTGAGTTATACCGCAGCCTATTTCGAATGTTTTACCGGCCAGCAGCTCAATCCTTTAGATGCCGAAAATTTTCGTAACTACATTCTCGAGACTTATGGAGACAAGCTGACATGAGCAGAAGATCCCGACGCGGCAGACATCATGGCGTGGCCGACACATCGCATCAACGCCAGGTTAGCTACCGCAATCTGAAAAATTCCCTGCTCAAGCAACCTGCTTTTAGCCAGGACCGACTCGAGGCCATCCACGACACCGCGTTGCGCGTTATCGAAGAGCTTGGCATCAAGGTGCTTAACGACGAAGCCCGACAATATTACAAGCAGGCCGGTGCCAGTGTCGACGAAGAGTCGCAAATGGTAAAAATTGATCGCGCGCTGGTCGCCTCGGCCCTCGAATCGGCACCGAGCGAGTTTGTCATTCACGGCAGGTCACCCAAGTTCGATGTCAGCATGGGTGGTGACAATGTCGCCTTCGTTTCCGTTGGCGGTGCGCCACATATTTCTGACCTCGACCACGGCAAGCGTCCGGCAACCCTCGAGGATACGCGTAACATCATCAAGCTATGCGAGCACTTCGACGTGATACACCTGCAGTCACCTAACGTCGAATCTCAGGATATCCCGGTGCACCTGCGCCATTACCAGGTTACCGAGAGCCAGCTAAGCCTGAGCCAGAAGCCGTTCTTCATTTATTCGCGCGGCTCGGCGCAGGTCGAAGACGCATTTGCGATGACCCGCATTGCCTATGGTCTGAGCGAGGAGGAGTTCCAGGCAAAGCCATGGTGCTATACCGTGATCAACACCAATTCACCTCGTCAGCTCGACGTACCGATGTGTCAGGGCATCATCGATTTCGCCCGGGCCGGCCAGGTATCGGTGATTACCCCGTTTACCCTTGCCGGTGCGATGGCCCCGGTAACCATGCCCGGGGCACTGGTGCTGCAACATGCCGAGGCGCTGGCCGGGATAGTATTGTCACAAATCGTCCGCCCGGGCGCTCCCGTCATATACGGATCGTTTACTTCCAACGTTGATATGAAATCGGGCTCACCGGCCTTCGGCACCCCGGAGTTCGTACAGGCAGCTTTCGGCGCCGGCCAACTGGCGCGTTATATCAAGCTTCCATGGCGCGGTTCGGCAGCGACTGCATCCAATGCCCCGGATGAGCAGGCGGTTTACGAATATCTAATGTCGGCCTGGGGCAGTATCCTCGGCGGAGTCAATATGATGGTGCACGCGGCCGGATGGCTCGAGGGCGGCCTCACCGGCTCGATGGAAAAACTCATTCTCGACATCGAGATGCTGCAAATCTTTGCAGAAATTTTCGAACCACTTAACAGCGACGATACGGAGCTCGCTTACGAGGCTATTGCCAGCGTCGAACCGGGCAGTCATTTTTTCGGCTGCGAACACACCCTGGAACGCTATCAAACCGCGTTCTATGAACCGCTGGTCTCGGACTGGAGCAATTTCGGCCAGTGGACCGACAGCGGCAGCAAGACCGCGACGCAACGCGCTAACGGCATCTGGAAGAAAATTCTGCAGGAATTCGAAGCGCCTGCTCTGGAGGCAGAGCGGGTGGAAGAATTAAACGAGTTTATCGAGTGTCGCAGCGCCGAGGGCGGCGCAGCAGTTGCCTGAAGTTAAAGGTTTCGCGAACTTTCCTGCGCCTGGGTGAATTCATAGGGTTCCCTGGAAACCTCACGTGCACTAGCTTTTCTTAATTCGAAATCGGGAATTTCGGTAATCGGACGCTGCGGCCGCAATTTGTAGAAAGATGTGCTTGCGTGTTCAAGCGAAGTCTTATGATCACGCGGATTTTGACGCGCCCAGAATTCTATTTCCAGCAATAGTGGTTCGCCGCTTTGGTAGGCCTCGGCAGCAAATTTTTCGATATCTTCTACCGTGGCAACACTGTGAAACTCGCCTTTATATGCAACGCCGGTTACGGTTTTGACATCAAGCAGGTAAGGAACCACGTACGGACCATTGACAATGATCGATTTCTGCGAACTCGCAATATGCGCCTTGTGGGCGGGTCCCATACTGTGAACCTTGGTAATGACAGGGCGCTTGAACTGCCCCCTGTCACCATCTGCATCAGCCCACATTTCGAGCGTCATACCGAGGTATCCGTCATACTTGTCAGGTTCCGGGGTAGCATCGGCCGTCCAGCCTTCGCCAAGGGTGATATTAACAGTTTGCTGTTCGCCCTCACGGATCAGGGCCAGTGCGAGTGTCTCACCTACCCGGTGTTGTCCAATCATCCTGATCGCCTGCTCGGTACCGGTTACTTCTGCATCATTGATCCGGTAGATGACATCATGCAGGAAAATCTGACCCGAACCAGGACCTTCTTCCGGTGTACTGGTGACTACCAGTGCACCACCGCCATCTGGCACATCAAAGACTTGCGCTTCATCCGGTGTCAGTGAGCTGACAATGCCGGTCAAGCCTGCATCACCCCAGCTCGGTGGGCCCTGGCGCAATTCGGCCACCACCTGTTTCACCAGGTTGATTGGCACTGCAAAGCCAACCCCGACATTGGCACCAAAGCGTGTGGTTTCGATAGCCGTGTTAATTCCGATCACGTTACCCTTGCGGTTAAACAGCGCACCGCCCGAATTACCGGGGTTGATCGCCGCATCGGTTTGCAAATAAGGCGTTGTGCCCTCGCGGTAACGTTCCGTATGAGAAATGATGCCCCTGCTGATCGAATCGGGATTGCGTCCAAGCGGGTTACCAACCGCGAAGGTTTCATCGCCCGGTTGCAAGCGGTCGGAGTCGCCAAGCTTCGCCGCTGGAATACCCTCGCAATGATCGAGCTTCAGAATCGCGACGTCCGATCGGGGAGTAGCATTGATCACCGTTGCCTGAATACCTTGGGCACGATCCCAACCCCTCGGGAAAACCTCGACTATTGCGGCGTCGGCGATAACGTGTTGGTTAGTCCAGACCTCGCAGGTTCTGGAGGAAACCATGAATCCGGAGCCATTATTGATTTCCCAGACCGAATCGCCAAACTTGTCGACGGTTACATGAGACATGGTGCGAATGGATACCGAAGCATCGAGCATTCTGTCGGTATCGATCTCGTCATGCTTTTCGAGTGCGTGCATGCCCAGCGGTACCATGCCGGCAAATAATCCCAGCACGGCGAATCGCCATAAAATCGTACCATTCCAGTTCATGCTTCACCTCGTTTAAATTAGGTGATGTCTCGATGGTTACGTTTTTTATATAGCTATTTAATGCCGTTTTTATTAGAAGCTGCAATATTCAGGCCAATGCCGGTCAACAGTTTCATTAATATATATAGCAGATAGGAGGTAATATTCAGAAATTCCAGCCAGTCATGTATTTTATCCCGATAAACGGTCAATAATCGTTGACTGTAGTACCCGCAAACCGTCCATATTTTGTCAAAAAAACTTACCGAATAAACTAAATCCCAACCGCGTTTCATCAGCCGTTTTAAGCCAGGGAGCGAGTTTTGATCTAGTGATAATCCGCGGCAAGCCTACTTCAGATCGAGACTGTACTTGATGACGCGGTCATTGCCCGAATCGGATAACCAGAGTTCCGAGCCCCTCACTTCGACACCTTCGGGCGTCCTGAATCGATTCACTCCCTTAGCCGGCGAACCATTTCCCAGCACGTGCAATAACTTGCCGTCAGCGCCAATAAATTTAACCTCATGGTTGTTCTTATCGGCAGCAATGATGGTTCCATTAGCAGTCAAATCCAGGTAACGAACCCCGTTAAAGTTATATTCCTTGCGTCCCAGCTCGGCTTCGATCTCGAGATCGGGGGATAGCAACAGCATGCGGCTTTTACCTGCCTCCGCAAGCCAGATGTTGCCGTCTTTAGCCAGCTCGAGATCATGCGGTGAAGCAAGCCCGGTTATTTCATCGACGACGCGCCCGTCCCGATAAGCGACGACATTGCCCGACCAGGCGCCGGCAACATAAACCAGCCCATTCGGATGAACCAGCACGCCTTCCGGCCCGCGTATGCGTTCGCTGAGCTCGCCGACCAGGGTCGCGCTAGTGCCATCGATTTCGTAAATGGTGACACGATTATTGTGCGTATCGGCTACATAAGCCCTCCCCTGGCCATCAAAATCGACGTCATGGGTGCCGGACTGATGGTCAGAACCAAACTCTGCCAACAGTTCGAGCGATTCCGGGTCGAGAATTGCAATACGGTTATTACCGACATCCGAGACAAATAAATACCTGCCGTCCGGTGTTAGCTTGAGGTCGTGGGGATTATCGAGTTGAGCTGTGCTGGCGCCGACAAAGGTCAGCCTGAGTTCCGCGGCAATTACCACGTTAACCGTAAGCACCAGCAAAATCGCGAACACGAATCTTATAACCATAAAGCATAAATTAACCGTTCACGCAGAAGCTCGCAAGAGGTGACATAGAATTCTCCGGGTAGTAAAGTATTCCGGCATTACATGACACATTTATATAACGCTTACCCCGGGGTTTACCAGGACCATGCTGGACACTTTTTAGTTACTGCGATCTTGGTCCTTATAATCGTTCAACCGCGAAATCCAGTCGTTCGATCACCGCATCGGTCTCAACCAGGTCCATAACGCCCGGTGCTTCGATTCGAGTACCCCAACGCAGTTCCTGCGGACTCTTGCCCCTGAAGCGCTGGGCCGCCTCGGCAAATTTATCAACACAGAGATCAAGCGAGTGGTAAGGACCGCTGCGCAGCGACCAGGTACTGGCATGTAAACCGATAACCGCTGTCCCCAGCGCATTGGCCAGTTTAAAAGCCGTGCTATTTATTACTTGGCTCAGGGGGCAACGGCAGATCGTACAGGCTGCCGAACTGACCAAGATTATCGTCGACTCCGGCAAGTCGTAACGCATGCCACGCCATCGCATGATTCGACGAGGTCAGCGGAATACCGAGATGCTTTTCAAGTTCGGCGCAGTCGTGCATCAGTCGTACCGAGGTGCAGGAAACAAAGATCGCGTCGACTTCACCATGACTGATGATTTCACGCACGCCCTGCTCGATTGATTGCGGGGTAATCCTCGCGACCACGGTATCGCGGTCGGCATTGAACGAACCGAACACCGGCACATGGAAACCTCGCGCCACGATATAGTCGGCGACAATCCGGTTGACATCAGCTGGATATGGAGTCAATACACCGATACGCCTGGCCTTGAAGGCATCGAAGGCCGCGAAGGCCGCGGTGATCGGCGTGGTACATATTGCATCGGGTCTAGCCTGCCTGATGTTAGCGAAAACCTGCTTTTCGCCAAGCGCCATCGATGCCGAGGTGCAACCGTAGGCGATCACATCCACCGGGGTATCGGGTGTTATCACGCGGGCACATTCGACGATACGCGGCCCCATCGCGCGCAGCGACTCCGGTGTTATCAGGTTATCGTTATGAATTCGACTCTGGTAAAGCGCAACACCGTCGAGCGCGGCAAAAACCTGGCGCCATTCGTGCTCGATGGTGTAGTCGGTGGCTAGTACGATAAGCCCGATCGAAGCGCGGCTGGCAATACCGCCATCAACCTCGTACGGCAGATTTTCAAATAGCAGCGTTTCTTGCGTTGCTTTGCTGGCTGGCTGACTCATAATGCACCTGGACAAGATTTGGTCTGCGCATACTCTACCATGAATAAAAACCACAACCCACAGGGGCGCCCTGGATGAGTAATCTCAATTCAAATTTCTACGTCATCGCGCACGAAGCTGGCGCCGAAAACAGCGCGATTCCATGCTGGGCCAACCGGGATACCAACCCGCTCGCTCTCGACCCGGAGGCGAATGCTGCCATCGAACGTCACCAGATCGAGAATGTCCCCGGAGCCTTCCAGCTACTGAATGTTTTAACCACTGCGGAATGCGAGCGCATCGTCGAACTTTCCGAATCGCTGGGCTACCTCGAGGATGCCGCCGTCTCGCTGCCGCGTGCAATTCGCCACAACGACAGCTTTACCTGGGTTGTCGATGACGCGACCAACGACATTATCTGGCAACGCTGTCAAGCGCTGCTGAATGACAACCACGAGTTCAATGCCGGCAAACGCGCGCTTGGCATCAATGCTCGTTTCCGCTTTTACCGCTACGGCCCCGGGGATTTCTTCGCACCGCATACGGATGGCTCCTGGCCCGGCTCACGCGTTATCGATGGCGAGCTTGTCGACAATGCTTATAACGATCGCTGGAGTCAGCTCAGTTTCCTGCTTTTCCTGAGCGGGGATTACGAGGGTGGCTCGACTCAATTCTATGTCAGTCCAGACAATTCGCTTACCCCGGCCCGGCGTCCTGACGATGCCGTTGTTATCGATGTGCGCACGCCGGTTGGCGGTGCCCTGTGTTTTCCCCACGGCGTGCATCCTCTACATTGCATGCATGCCTCCCGAGAAATTACAGCGGGAACAAAGTACATTATCCGCTCTGACATCCTGTTTGATCTCTAGTGCCGTCGGCGACCGCGTTGAAAGCCGCGGGCGGACAATCATGATCGACGAAATGCTAAGCGTCGCATGCGTTATCTAACCCCATGAAATAAATCGCGCTGGTAAGATCGGTAACATCGATATGACAACTGGTCGCTTCGCGCAACACAGGCTTGGCATGGTAGGCGATACCCAGGCCGGCTGCAGTCAGCATTGGCAGGTCATTGGCGCCATCACCAATCGCACAGCAATCACGTAAGGCAAGGCCCAGCGCCTGCGCGCGCTGCTGCAGGATATTGCACTTGTAGTCAGCATTGACGATCGGATCCAGCAGGCCACCGGTCAATCGATCCGCATTGAGTTCCAGCTGACAACAATGGACTTCATCAAATCCAAGTTTGCGTGCAACCGGTTCGGCAACCTGTGAAAACCCGCCACTGACCAGAATCGTGTGCATCCCCGCCGCGTTGGCAGCGGCGAGCAATTGCTCGGCACCCGGATTAAGCGACAGCGACTGCGCGACATCATGAAACACGTGAACGGACTGTCCTGCAAGCATTGCAATTCGCTCACGCAGCGCGGCGCTAAAATCTATCTCGCCGTTCATCCCACGCGCGGTAATGGCTGCGATCTGATCTCCCATACCGAGAATCGTTGCGACCTCGTCGAGCGTTTCGGCGGCGACAATGGTCATGTCCATATCACAAATCAGCAATCGTTTACCGCGCTCGCTCTGCGGTTGCATATAGACATCGGCATCCGCCAGGTTTTCACGCAGGGAGCGAAACAGCGCCCAGGCATACGCCGGCTCACAGACGACAACCAGGTCACAAGCGTTTAGCGCGAGTTTTTGTTCATCATGAACCTGCAGATTACCAAGCAGGCTGCGCAGCCTGCCAACTGCATTATCTACTTTTCCCCTGGTGCAAATGGTGACCAAGAAAGGTTGCTCCGCATCGCTGCGCAACAACCATCGTGGTGCCTCATCGTGTGCGCTTTCAGTCATTACAGGGCAGGGAAATGCAGGTATTGCACATCGTTGATATTAGGCAGCGAACGCAGATGTTCGAGATCGTCGTTACCGAGTGACTCATCGATTTCAAGCAGTACCATTGCCTTGCCATTCCGGCCATCCCGACCCAGGTGCATATTTGCAATATTGATGCCGCGTTCAGCGGTAGTACCACCGATATCACCGATGACACCCGGCTTGTCTTCATTGGTAATGTAGAGCATGTGTTCACCGAGCTTGGACTCCAGCGGAATCCCTTTAACGTCGATCACACGTGGACGGTTCTGGATCAGCGTACCGCAAATACTGCGCGACCTGGATTCGGTTTCGACCCCGACCGTGATCCGGCAGGGATATTCGTCGCGGCCTTCATTGTGCGCTTCGATGACATTGATATTGCGATCACGCGCAACTTCCCGGGCATTAACCGAGTTAACATAACTGCTGTGGTGCTCGAGTATCGCCTGCACCACCTGCACGGTTAACGGGGACACGTTCAAATCGTTGGCTTCACCACCATAGGTGACTGTCAGGGTTTTGATAGGGTCGTGGGTCAACTGGCCGACGAAAGACCCCAGGCATTGTGCGAGCTGCAGGTAAGGTCGCAATACCTGCGCCTCCTCGGCGCTGATGCTGGGTGCATTGATCGCGTTATTGATCGCGCCGCTTACCAGGTAGTCACTGATCTGCTCGGCAATCTGGATTGCAACCTTCTCCTGGGCCTCTATCGTGGAGGCACCGAGATGCGGGGTACAGATTACGTTCTCCAGTTCAAACAAAGGGTTATCGCGGGCCGGTTCGACTTCGTAAACATCGAGCGCGGCACCTTTCAAATGCTCGCTTTTGAGCGCTGCTAACAAGGCCAGCTCGTCGACCAGGCCACCGCGCGCGCAATTGATCAACATGCTGCCCGGCTTCATCTGGTTGATCGCGCTGGCGCTGATGATATTGGTGGTCTCGGGAGTTTTGGGTACGTGCAGCGAAACAATATCTGAACTGGCAAGCAAGGTGTCGAGGTCAACTTTTTTGACGCCAAGCCTGGCGGCACGTTCCTCGGTCAGGTAGGGATCGTAGGCCTGGACATGCAGTCCGTAGCCGATCGCCTTGCTGGCAACGATGGAACCAATATTGCCGGCACCGATAAGTCCAAGCAATTTACCGGTCAGTTCCATCCCCATGAAACGCGACTTTTCCCATTTGCCGGCATGGGTTGAGCTATTCGCCTGCGGGATATGGCGAGCTAAGGCCAGCATCATCGCCATGGCATGTTCGGCGGTGGTAATCGCGTTGCCGAGCGGAGTATTCATCACCACTATTCCGCGCCGGGTACAGGCGGAAACATCGACGTTATCGACCCCGATCCCCGCCCTTCCGACAACCTTGAGATTGTTGGCCTGCTCAAGCAGTTCCGCGGTCACGTTGGTGGACGAGCGAATCGCCAGGCCATCGAATTCGCCGATCATTTCGAACAATTCAGCTTCGCTCAATTTGCTCGATTGCACCACTTCGATACCGCGCTCTTCAAATACGGTCACCGCCTGGCTCGACATCGAGTCAGAAATTAGAACTCTGGGTTTAGTCATCTTGTTTCTCCTACAAAGTTTTTTTGAAGTCCGCAAATACCCAGTCCAGCCAGGGGGTCAGGGATTCGAGATCGCTGGTTTCAACGGTAGCGCCGCCCCAGATGCGAAACCCGGGTGGCGCGCTGCGGTAGTTGCCAATATCGAACGCCACGTTTTCCTGCTCGAGCCTGGCCAGCATCGAATTAATCGCCTGTTGCTGATCCTCTGCGGACAGGCCCGTGAAATCGGAGTCGACGACCTGCAGACACATGGAGGTCGGTGAACGAGTCGCCGGATCACGGGCCAACCAGTCTATCCAGGCTGTTTCGCCGACCCAGGCATCGATACATGCAAAATTGTTACGAGTACGTTGCCACAAAACCTCGATGCCACCCGTGGACTCGGCCCAGGCCAGGGCCGCATGCAGGTCCTCGAGTGCCAGCATGCTGGGGGTATTAATCGTGGCCCCACTGAATATGCCGTCGACCAGCTTTCCGTCCTTGGCCAGTTGAAAAAGTTTCGGTAAAGGATAGCGTGGTGCGGCGGCTTCCAGCCTGGCTACCGCCTTCGGACTGAGTGCCAGCATGCCATGCGCGCCCTCGCTGCCAAGTACCTTTTGCCAGGACCAGGTGACTACATCGAGCCTGCCAAAATCGATCGGCATGGCGAAAGCTGCGGAGGTCGCATCACACAACACCAGGCCATCACGCTCCGCATCCAGCCATTCCAGGTCGGGCAGGCAAACGCCACTGGTAGTGCCGTTATAAACCATGACCAGGTCGTGCGCCGAAGCTACCTGGTTCAAGTCGGGAAGCTCACCGTATTCAGCCTGGTAGAGGTTCAATTGTTCGATACCGAGCGCCTGTAGGTCTTTCGCCCAATCGTTGGAAAAACTCTCCCAGACCAGTGCATCGACAGGTCGTGATCCAAGCAGCGACCACATCGCCATCTCGAACGCACCGGTGTCGGAACCCGGCACGATACCGAGTTTCCAGTCGTCGGGCAGACCCAGTAACCGATGCGAAATATCAATCGCGTCACGCAAACGTTGTTTGGGGAGTTTGGCGCGATGACTGCGCCCGAGAAACTCGGTGTTTAAATGGGTAATGTCCCAGCCGGGATACTTTTTACACGGCCCTGAAGAAAAACGTGGGTCCGCGGGTCGAACACGCGGCTGCTCGGGAAGACCGCTGGCTTCCTCGTTCATGGTATAACCTCTAGTTATGGGGTGGTTTGCTCCACCAGGCGCGCGCAGGATAACATGACTCTGCGACATTTGAATACCCGGCGTTAAGTTCAATACAGATTGAAATTAAAATATTAGCGGAGCGCAATCCCGCTATTTAGCATTTCATCAGAACGGACACTCATTAAGATCAACCCGGTATCGGGGATCGACCAATTTCAGACGTTGTGCAGTCGGTTTTACCAAGTTAAAATTCGACCATTCATCACAATATTAAGGATCTTGTCAAAATGAGTGATAATTTGAGGAATTTCAATCTAACTGTCGAAGAAATTAAGATTGTGAAAATGATGAAGGAATTAATCAAGAATCTTGAGAATCTAAACTTTAATGACCCGCTCTCGCCAAGGGCCGATTTTTTTCGCGGTGAAATTGATAAACTGGAACAAAAGCTGGAAGAGATCAGGGATAACACGTTGATCAAATAATAATAAATTTTAAGCCTCTTAATACTTAATAGCAGACGTTCAGATTTAAGACTTCAGGGTCGTAGAACGGCCATAAGCGGACCCCTGGTTACAAGATAGAATTTAACCTCGTCTGATCTATATCAAGATCACATAGTAATTACTCGGTAGCCTTGTCTCCCAGTTAAATACAAATTGTTTTGGTAGATGCTCGACATATTCGCAACATGGAATCAGGAGGTATCATGACAATAGCATCGAAATTGGAAAATTATCTTCAGCAGCAGGAAGTCAAGTACGAGGTGGTGACTCATCCGCACAGTGAATACAGCATGGAGACTGCTGCAAAGGCCCATGTCCACGGTGATGCCTTGGCCAAGGGGGTGCTGGTAAAGGATTACGACGGCTACCTGCTGGTGGTTTTGCCAGCTGACTATCTCGTTGAGCTCGAATCCCTGCACAAGCTGCTGCGTAAGGAAGTACTGATGGTGGACGAAGCTGCTCTGGAGGAGGTCTTTAGTGACTGTGAACCGGGAGCGGTGCCACCCATTGGCATGGCCTACGGGGTAAAGACATTATGGGACCCGACATCCAGCCTTGGTAAACTGGATGAAGTCTTCTTCGAGGCGGGTGATCATCAGACTCTTGTGCGGATGAGTGGTGTGCAGTTTCACGAGCTGATGGCACCGGCCGAGCGCGGGGAGTTCAGTCACCACATCTGACCGGCGCATCTCTCCAAAGCAGACACTGAAAAGCGCGTAACCAGGGGCAATCTTCGGCCAGGAACGGTCACTCGT
>Ga0224508_10003785_pt1 | contig 12475 bp, 9 predicted proteins | sample SF_Jan12_sed_USG_4_FD_170157 | JGI IMG/M metagenome (GOLD analysis project Ga0224508, IMG submission 170157) | Sediment microbial communities from San Francisco Bay, California, United States - SF_Jan12_sed_USGS_21 | ecosystem: Environmental > Aquatic > Marine > Sediment | place: USA: California...
ACCGCGGCGTTTGTAGTGCTGGTTTTACCCAATGTGCCACCGTTCCGCTGGGCCGACACCTCGCTGCGCAGAATATTGTACGAGCGGGCATTGATTCCGGCACAGCAACTGCGTGAAGCCAATCGATTGAATCTTGCGGCCTACAATCCGCCTCTTGGTATTTACGAACAAATGCACAAGATCGCACTCGCTGAGGGCTTCAATGAGCGCGACATAAACTACACCCCAAGGAATCCGACGACGCAATCACTGTGGTTCAAAGGATTGTTGTTAATCGAGCATATCAAGATCTGGGAGGCCGATGACAGCTACAAGACGGCTTTTGCCGCGTTAAAAGAACCCGATAGCAACCGTCGCTCGGTCGACGCGGTCAAGGAAATGCAGCGGGACCTCGTCGCGGATGCCCGCGTTTATTTTGATGAGATTCGTCGGGATAAAGGACAGGACAGTGAAGCGTTGAGCCGGCGCGAGGACGAGTTTCGAGTCAATTGCCGCAACTTGCTGAAGAAAATTTTTACGTTGCTTGCGGCGGTTTCTCTGCATTCTCACTACAGTGACAACGTGCGCATCAAACGGTTTGGCAAACTCGGTTTAAGGCTTGAGCCGGAACCGGGTGGGCCGCTGCCGAATGCTAATGATATGTTTATACTGATATTCATCTTGAGCGTAATCCTGGTCGCGCCTCTGGCGATAAATCTCGGATTGACAAAAGCGATAATGATTGGCTGCATCCTGTTAAGCGCCGTTTTATCTCCAGTGGTGCTCGCAAGGTTTTGCCCGAGAATCAAACAGTCTAATGTCAAGTCTTATGCACCCAATGTAGTTTACCCGGTGCTGTCCGGTATCACCGCGGCAACGGCGGGATTTCTAATTCTGGTTGTCAGTGGCGCCTTGGTAGCGCCTTCTGAATATTGCACTTACAGCGGCTTGCTGCGTTATACCAATTGCAGTTATCCGTGGAGCATCCTGCATGCCGGTACAGCCTTGTTGTTGGCGGTATGTCTGTGCATGGGTAAGTATCCGGAAGTCAGCAAGCTGCAGGGTTGGCGCAGGTACCAGCAGTGGGGCAGCTTTACGGATGCAACGATATGTGCCTTTTTTATGTTTCTTATTGCCGCATTTGTGGCCATGCCCTTGCTGAAGTCATTGCTGCCCGATCTGGTTAGCAACGATATGCAGGCAATGGTGGTGAGAAGAATAACGCTGGTGGCATTTACTTTGGGATTCGTTGTTCCAACCTGGTACCGGGCTCAAAAAGTCCGCAGCGCTGATTACGATCGACGCACCGATCCGGACGAACGCAAGCGATTTCAGGAAGATTTGAATGCCATCAGGCAAGGGCATATTCCTACAGGCAGCAATGCTTGAATGGATTTCCGGGAATTTCGGGAACAGTACACCTATTTACTGGATAGAAATTCCGTACAGAAGCCAGGCATTGATGCCTTAACAGGTATACTGTCCCCGAAAATGGGTGGGTCTGGGATCTCGATACGACACTGGGACTGCCGGTTTCTGCGGACAGCTATTTCCACAGGACATTTTTACGTTCGAATGTCGATGCGAAGGACACCGACGTTATTCTGCGACTCATACCCGCGGCGGAGTATGTCGAAGCATTCTTTTCCGATCGTTCGCACATGAAACTGCCGTCCGGCGACTGGGCAGCCCCACCTCCCCAGTGGGCGATGATTCAGAATGGGGAAGCATCAAATCTTCTCGATTGGCTGGATGTAAGTAAGGATGGTCCGGGGCAGGTGCTGACGTTTAATGAATTTTTCAGGCAAAGCCTTTTGCTCTGATCGACAACTAGCAGTGGCTGAGGAGATCAGGCCACAATTCGGCAAGCGTTAAACAGGTATACTGTCCGCGTAATTGCTAATTATCTATGCTTTCTTCATCCGGAACACCTGTTCTTTCGGTGTGCGCGGAATGATGATTTTCACGAAGTGGGTGCTGTTGCGTTTCAGCCAGCGTAGTTGCCTGGCCGAGCCGGTTTTCTTCACCTGCTCGAAATGCAGTGGAACTATGCCGCTTGCGCCGACCTTGTAATTGCTGAAATAGCTGACGTTCTTGCCGGGCGGGTTGGCGGAGATGCTCATGTTCAGCACACGGGCCACATTGCCGGCGATCTTATCGTAATAGTTTTCGAACAGGTCAGTGCGGTCCACGTACAGGCAACGGTAGGAGCCGTTGGTCTTGTTTTCGTGCACGTGCTCCAGCACTTCTTGATGGAAATACACGCTCGACCGGTCGCCCCTTTCCTCCTCGGGCCCGGAGAACTCCAGGAAGTAGTCAGCAACATCGGCGCCGTGATCATCGACTACACGCACATTGACTTGCATGTACTGATGAAAATATTCCGCTTTGGTGCCTTTACCGAATCCCGCATTGCGAGGCGCTTCGTCAATCCTGAGCTCTGCTGTCTCTTCCGAGAGCCCGCGCCATTGTTCCGCCATAGCCTGGTATGTGTTCGCGTTGTCGCAGGCCAGTGCCTCGAGAACAAGTTCACCCAGACGCTTGCTATAGTACGGTTTTGATTTGACGTCATTTTTAAGCGGGCTAATGATGGAGGCATGGGTTCGGTCAGGGAGTATGGCCAGGGGAATTTCCGTCTTGTGACGGAGCTTGCGGGGAGTGACGAGTGGCGTTTGCTCGTTAACGGAAAAGTCGACGACGGCCCCCTGTACATTGAGATTGGTGGCGGCTGCGCGTACGGTACCGTCCGAACCATCCTCGTTAACGATTTCACGCAGCTTGCTGGTGTAGGGGTGAGTGCCGGTAATCACAAAGGCAAATATGCCGTCACCGCCATAAATGGCCGGGGCGCTGCCTTTCCCTTCCGGCACGAAGAGGTCGCGCTCAGCGAGGGACCATTGATAAGGGGATGCAAGCTCCAGGGCGTTGAGCATCCCCGTGCCGGTATGGAACCAGTTGTTCCATCCCTTCAAGACGCGCCCGAGCATACTTTTGCCCATGCTGGCCAGGCGCGATCCGAAGTTGGCGGGCGCCAGCATTATCAAGCGCTTTGCAGGGCACTGACGGATGTCATCGGCATAGTAGGCGCTGACCCATTCCCGTGCGACTAGCCCACCCGTGCTGTGTACGATGATGTCGAAGGGTGCGACAAGTTCACCGCTGGCCAGCTTTTCGCGGATCACTTCCTCGAGTCGCTTGCCCACATCCTCTATGCGTACATCATCGTCCAGCGAGATGTAATCACCGAGCCACAGGGTGACGGCCTTATAACCGTTATCCTGGAGGAAGCCGGTCAGTCGTTTGAAGGATTTTGAAGTGTCACTCCATCCGTGAATAATTAGTACTTGTCGCATGGTCTGGTATCCTGCCTGGTGTGTTCGGGTGTAAAAGCCTGTTCTCTATTGCATAATCGTTGTGCGCGAAGAATAAGAAGTATAAAAACTAAATTCCCAAATAACCAGTTCCGATAATCCAGAAGAGCGGTCTTTCAAGCAACAAGAAAATAGGGTGGCAGTTAACCTGGTAATTTGCAGCGCAATTTAATCTATTAAACACTGAAACTTCTAACGGTTCGCGTATACCTCGTCGCCCAGGTTAATCGACAACACATAACCCTCTCTACAGATTGCTTAAATCCGAGACTACCTTGTTCAATTTTGTTTTAGTCATTTTAATCTTGTCGTCATATTCCTGCTTTTTGTCTCGCCATAGATTTTGCAAATGACTCGCCAGATTGATGTTGAATGAGACAACCCATTCGTCATCATCATGATAACTAAATGAAGCCGTATATTTGTGATCGTAATGCACTGACAGGCCTACGCCGACATCGTCAATATCCTGAATATCGGTGTAATTGGTTATTAGTGACCAGCCCCAGGCGTGACCGTCCAGTTCAGCTGTGGCCGAGTTCGGTTTGAAGTCCCAGTAGTTTTTACCGTAAATCTCCAGGATTGCCGTTGGCCTTAATTGCTGTCCGTCTTCGGCACCCTCGACATAGCTTAAACCCGCTGCGGGATGAAGCCAGAAGGTCTGTTTTGTCGGTGCTCGCAGCAGTCCAGGTGGTGCATCTTCAAGAACATCATCCAGATCGGACGCCAGTTCCCAGGGATACTGAACGCGAGCTTCTTCGAAGTAGTAGCGCCATTCATCGAGCAACTTATCCACGTAAGCTTCAGCCACGAATACGCGGAAGCTATCAGTATAAAAAAACAATGCTGATAGGGTTTCCGCTACTTGAAGCGAAGATCGTACCTCGCCAAAGCGTCGATGACAGTCTTCGGGTGGTGAGTGTGAATTCGCAGATTCTGAAGTTATGCATACCTCACGCAAATATGCGTACAAGTCATGAACCGCAAGTGAGTTGGAGGTGCCCTCACCGATAACAGCTGTTTCGAAAGGATTAATATCCCAATAGGCCTTGGTGAAAATTCCATTACTTTCGGTATGTTTACTGTAATTCCGGGATTCGAATGTTGCTATTGCCTTGTCTAGTTCCTGCTTCAAAAAATCAGACAAAACTCCGGTTGCAGAGACGAGCGATTGCTGTGCTCTCAAGTCGATAATCGGCTGCTTCAGTTGCCTGAGAAAATCCTTCGCGTCGGTAATTGATGCTTTGCTGGAGTTGTAGTTATCGGCAAGCGTTTTATATTGCGGAAAGGAACCGAAACACCCCTTATCGGCGGTAAATACCTGTACCGCCTTGCCAATACTTCTCTCTATTTCCTTCTTGCACTGGGAGTCCGATCCCTGTTCGCACTTGCGGAATAAAACACTTGCATCAGCGCTGCAGTAAGCCAAATCCAGCGCGGCATTTGCCGGGTTCAAACAAGATCCAATAAAAATGAATGAACAACAGATCAACCAGTATTTTCTTATGTGATTAATGTTATTCATCTTCATCACCATCGGCATTGTCAATCATGTCCTTGATGTCATCGCCGATCTGGCCCAAATTTTCTTTGAGCTGATCGAATGGTGAATTTCCGGCGAGAATCTGTTGTACGAAATCCCTGCTATTTAAATCATCGAACAGTTCACGCGCTTCGCGAAACTTACCTTGCAAAGATCCGGCCTGGTGGGTGGCGACCAGGGTATTGAACTCATCGAAGTCAGCCATGCCGTTTGTTACCATTTTAAGCATCGGATAATAGACTTTTGGATTGGATAAATAATGCTGAAAGCCGTGAACATTAGTTTCATAAACAGCTGTCAATTCGATATCACGAAAGCCAGGGGTTGCGTGCGTTTCGTACCAACGATCTTCCGGATCGAATCCCTTTATTAGCGCAATCGGATCAAATCGGTGACTGGCATTGATGAAATTTTGTATTACGCCTCTTCCCTGGTCTGCCGCCTTTGCCTGCCTCGGTCGCACCATGGATTTGTAAGCACGCGCTCGATTGACCTCGAGCAATCGACTTACATTGGCCAATGCGGTATATGTCTTAACAAACTGATTGCTCGGGTTGAGCTTTATTTTTTTCCCCTTACTATCCTTAAACTTTGTTGTAAACATATTATGCAGGGTGTCGTGGACGACACTTGTGCCCATCGAATGACAAATTATTGACCAATCAATGTTCTCGACCTTTTTCGGTTTTAAGACATCAAGAAACTCTGCGGCAAGCAATGCCTGAATGTAGCCGCGCATGGGCGTGTAACGATAGAAAAAAACGTCTAGCGCATGCGTAGTGAAAAAACTTTTCTCGTCCAGCTCACCTGCGAAATCAGCAAATTTGCCGAAAAATGTGTCGGATAGATTCAGCGCATTAACTGCGGCAAATACTTCTGCATTATTAGCGCGCATTCGATCAAGCGCATTTTCGAATATTTGATCATACTGAATGGGTTTGAAAGTGACGAAGTCGTCGAGCGATTGACCTGTCTCGCTGGGTATGGCGGAGTACGTGTCTCGTAGCTGGGTTATTATGTCATCGGCCCAGTTTTCGTTGTGTTCGCCAATCCCGTGTACCAGGAATAAAGTGTGTGGCATTCCGTTCCCCCTTTTTATCGATGTATTTACAACTTAATCTTAAAGCAGTATCAGCATCGTTCCCTGTATCGAAGAGTGATCGATAACTAGTCGATCGGTGATACGTCATTAGAATTTCGGGACCAGGCCAAGAGTACGAATTTCGAACAGGATTTACAAGTTCATTTATGAACCTCAACGTTCGCATTTATAATAGCTTCCAATCCGTTCGTGGAGGACCGTGATGACACGAAAAATCGTTTACCCGGATGCAGACGAAAATTCTGTGCAAATTATTACCGGTAGCCGGCTTGCCAAACTTGAAAGTCTCGGTGAGTTCGAGATGTACTGTGACGAACATCCTGATGATGCAGCCTTTATCGAACGCCTGGCCGATGCAGAGGCCGCGATCTCCGGGTGGGGGCTCAGCAATGCGGTGCTGGCGGCATTGCCAAAGCTGGAAGTTATTTCATTCACCGGTCTCGGTGTGTCGACCTTTATCGATATCGCCGAAGCCGCACGCAGAAACATAACGGTCACTCACTCGTTGTCTGCTGCAGAAACGGTGGCGGAACATGTCATGGCCTTGATGCTTGACGCGGCCCGGCATGTCAGCCGCCTCGATCGGGACCTGCGAAACGGCTTGTGGAATACAGACACCTACGCGATGGATCTGCGCGGCAAAACCCTTGGACTGGTTGGCTTCGGCCGCATCGCGGCGGAAGTCGTTCCCCTGGCGCAGGCCTTCGGAATGAGGATTATTTGCTGGACCCGTAACCCAACTGATGAGCGCGCCGAGCGGTACGGAATCGAATTTACCGATCTCGAGCCGCTGTTAAAGACAAGCGATGTCGTCTCGCTTCACTTGTTATCGACAGCGGAGACTGACGGCCTGCTCGATGCAGAACTGCTGGGTTCGATCAAGCAGGGTGCGGTGCTGATCAATACCGCGCGCTCCAGCTTACTCGATGAAGTTGCTTTGGCTGATCTGCTGCGATCAGGCCACCTGGGGGCCGCTGGGATCGATGTGTTTGACGACGAGCCCATTTCACGGAAGCACCCTTTTCTAGAGCTCGACAATGTTGTCATGACGCCCCACGTCGCCTATAACACGCCCGAGGCGCTTGCCGGCATGTACGATACGGCGATCGATAATCTCGTCGCATTTTATGCGGGAAACCCCCAGAACGTGGCTGCCATCCCGTGATCCAGGGTCTGTTGAGGCAATCCTGAACGAATGGCTGTCGATGTAAATGCTTTAATCGATGTCCCTGTTTCCCCGCTGCGTGGCTACCTATTTCGAGTACGGATCCTCGATCATATAAAGAAAACCCTCATCGGTCCCGACGGCGATACGTGCTCCGGAAACCGCGGGCGTAGCAAAAATGGGGCTTGCTATATTCGGGTTCCATTGGGTTTGGGCGCCCTCTCCCGGTAGTTCCTCGTTCTGCAGAAAACTCAGGCCGGCGCTCTCGCTTTCCCCGAGATACAGGCTCCATGCCCTGGAACCGTCACTCGCTTTCAGCCGGTGAATGAAGCCGTCATGGCGCGCCACGAAAACAGCGTCATCCTGGACCACTGGCGAGGACCAGTGTTGAAACATGGATTGCCCCAGCGTGGTTTCCCAGACCACGCCGCCGTCGTTGGCGGAAATCGCGAATATTTTGTTTGAATAGGGGTTACCACTGATGACGAGATCATTGTACGCGGCCGGCGCCGAGCGGATGTTGCCGAATCCACCCACGCGGCCTAGCGGATCTGTCGCAATCCATTGCAGTTCCAGGGAGTTTTCGTCAAGCGACAGTAGGGCCGGATAATCATAGTAGGTCTGGCGTACGAAACCAATCACAGCCCTCTTGTTCACCAGCAGGGGTGGTGCGTAGATACTCGGTACTGAGTATGAACCGCCCCCCAGCGCCTCGTATTTTTTTAATGGTGTGTCAGCCGAATCCTTCTTGAATGTCAGGTCACCGTACTTGTCCGGCACATATAATTTGGCCTCCCTGACCTGTGTGAACTTGTCGAAAACCCAGAGGTTGTAGACCGTGCCTGCTTCCGTGGTTACCCACAGGTCGGTGCCCTCGGATATCAATCCTGCTCGCACGGGGCCATCGAGTTTTCGCTGGTCCACGACGCTGCCGTTGCTCAAGTTCAATAGGTAGAGTATGCCGTCGCCGGTAGCAACCGCCACGCCCCCATCGACGTAGGCCGGCCTGGCGTAAACGCGTCCCTGCAGTTTCTTTTTCCAGCGCAATTTACCCGTCAGGGCCGATACAGCAACGACTTCCCCGCCATCGGTGCCGCCTACTAAATAACCCTCCATGTAGGCCAGGTCGTTAAAATCGGCAGAGGTCGGCAACCGCCATAGCGCCTTTCCTGTGGTGGCGTTGAACGCATACAAACCATCCGCGGAATCCGGCTTGTTCCACTCTGCGCCCGCGCTGCCAACGTATACGTTCTCGCCGACAAATACCGGGTTGTTACGCCAGGATTGCTTGCCGACCCTTTTTTTCCATATGATCTTCGGGCGAGGCTGTGTTGCCGGCGAAGCCTCGAGATCAGCGAAAAAGCGACGGACGAGGTCGTTCAAGTAATCCTGGCGAATGACTCGCCCGGTGCCCCGGTTCGGGTTCACTCGAAGCAGCAAGCCGACAGTGGATGTCCCGAGCCTGATGGATCCGCCGCTCATTCCCTGGGAAAACTGATTGTTCGAGCGCATCGGGGAGATGGTAAGATAGCGTAGGGGATCGACTTCGTCGACAACGATCGGGATTTGCAGCATTGTGCCGTCTTCCCGGCGGGTACGGAGCACGCCGAAAGCTTCCTGATCGAGCGCCGATGCCAGGTCTTCACCGGTTTGCCATTCGGCATCATCGCACAGGCCAAGGTCGGATCTTACTACGCGAAGCACGGCAATATCATCGGCGAAGGTTGTCACCAGCGTGGCCTCCGATTCGCGTCTGTCGGGGGTCATCACACCGATTTCGTCGGCGTCTTCGACGACGTGTAGTGCGGTGATGACGAAACAGTCTCCGCCTGCGCCCCTGACCGTACCCTGTCCGAAACTGTCTCCGATCACCATAAGATCCGAGGCTGAAATGCCGCCCACGAGATTTGAAAGTACAAGCGCGGCCAGGATTCGTTTAAGCATTTGCCTCTCCTCCGTTCAGCCATTTTGCAACCAGGCCGATGTATTTGAGCAAAAATAGAAAAACGATCCAGATTCCAGTCAAAATAGGATCATTTGCCAGCTTGACCCACAGTGGCGTTTGCACCAGGTAGCCTTCGGCACCAAATCGAATCACTTGCCCCGTAGTTCCCTTGAGCCTGAAGACCCCCGACATCCCAGGGCTCGCATCCACCAGGACAAAGCCGAACGCCGAGGTGATCGGGTCCTTTACCGTAAACACGTCACCCATGTCGAGCTGGATCTTGCCTACATCGAAATGAGATTTCCCGACCAGCGGCTGACTTAGCATGGAAATCGTGGCGCTCTTTAATAAGGGTGAGGACGATGTCGTCTGGAAGCGCACCTCGTGTCCAATTTCCACCTCTCCGGTAATCGGCAAAAACAGGGTTTCGCCTTTTTCGGCGCGTTCACGCAGGTTGTGCACGACGATCGTGGAACAGTCCGCCAGGGTCTCTAGGAATTCTTCCTCATTGTCATAAAGGTCCCCGGCGCCATCGTTGCTTTCAGATACAAGTAGAATGCGCATTGGGCCGGTTGTAATACGCTGTATCTGTATCCGGGTGCTCGCGGCAAGCTCAAGCGAGCCGGTGAACTCGACCGCTTCGTCTTCGCAGTTTCGCTGTAACTGAACGCCTGACAATTGCCAACGGGATCGTGCGCCCTGCGAGACCGTCGCCGACAGGATCTCCGTTTTCGAGATCACATTGAAAGTGATTGGCCGTGGATAGAAGGTAGCGCCAAGCGCAACCATCAAGGCCAGGGCGATGATTACGGGAGGCGTTCGTGAATAACTAATTTTCACTTCACCAGCAGGGGTAGCTTGACGTCGGGCAAACGGTTTTCGTAATTCTTGCGTCGAATTTTGAATTTTGCGCTCAGCATCTCGGGTAGCAGTTCGACGGTGCATTCGGTATCGAAGGCGGTTCGTTTCATGTCCCCGTACGCGGGTTGGCATTTGCTGAAACCCGTTTCACCGGTCGAGGACGGCAATACAATACTGGTTTCCAGGCCGCCGGTATTCAGCAATATCGTAATCTGTTCGAAGCCCGAGTCGACACCCCACTGCGCAACCAGGTATTGTTTTTTTCGGGTTTTGCATTTATCCGTTACCTGGTAGGCCAGAACGGCAAGCTCTCTTGCCTTGTAGCCGCTCAGGATTTCCGAGCGCTGGGTAGGAAAGTCCAGGAGGTGATTGCCCACCGTCTGGTCGGGCAGGCCGTATTCCATGTGCGCATTGTAACGCCCGTCGCGAGATATGATATCGACGCAGAGTTTACCGGTAACGGGAGTCGAAATCTGAACGGCAAGGGCGTCCATTATAACCGCCTTGTCCATCGTTCCGGCTAAAATGCCTACCCTGACGCCTCCCGCCACCGGGACCTCGCTGCGCCATACTTCGGAAAATGCGTCATTAATTAGCGAGAGCCTGGGAACGGCGCCCGGGGCGTTCTGGGCATGCGCGGGAAAATGAAACGCAAGACAAACCAACGTAATGTAGAAAGGCGGGCGCATATACGATTCAAAGAATAAGAGACGCTTTTTTGGAAGTCCAGCCCTTTCTCGGTTAACATCGTCAGGATGAAATTTTGTTAATAGCGACTGCTGGTTCCACTGGAAACTCTTAAATTAGTCCTTCGGTTAGTGATCAATACCAACATCTTTAAGTATTAAGGCACCAACGGCTGTGTCGAATCCTGTGTATATCGGAAAGCACGGATTAGTATCCACTGTCCGTTTGTATTGGAAATTACGGAGATTCGGCCCCAGTTGATTAGACGGCTATTTTTTGTCGTCGTTGCTGAATTCTTTCTCGGATTTTTGCCAGGCGCCATGCAGCGCCCTGTAGGCCGAGGAAAAGCCTTCCTTCATATGCCCCCAGGCGCTGGCGGAGCTGCTTTTCATGCTTCCATACCATTTGGCTACCCGGGTGCGCTCCTGGCGCAGTGTCTGCAAACTGGCCTGGGCTTGGTCGCGCGCCGCCTGGTCCATTTCATCCCAGTGCTCGAGCATATGGGATTCCAGCTGCTCGATACGGTTGTCGAGGTTGTCGAGGGCCGTGCGCGCCTGTTTCAGCGCTTTGTCCCGCTGGTCAACACCATAGGCCTTGCGCGCCTGTAGCAACTCCACGGTTTCCTGCTTGATATCCTGCACCGACCTGTCATCGTTTGACTCCGCAGCAAAAGTCGGCGAAGTTATGCTGAAAGCTGCAAGCAAGAAAACTATTAAACGAGAACGATTTTTCCGGATACGTTTTATTTGTCGTCTTCCTGTTTCATTTTCCGTTAGTGGGGATGTGCCAGTTGACCTTGGGTCCAGCGCACGATATCCGCGGCTCACATCTGGCGCGCCACTTCCCGCCCCTTGTGGAATAGCGCCAGCGTCGGAATGCTGCGTATGTTGAATTGCGCGCCGAGCTGCTGCTCGTCTTCGGTGTTAACCTTGAGCAACCTAACGCGGGGTTCGAGCTCGTCCACCGCCTGTTGATACGCCGGCGCCATCATTTTACAGGGCCCGCACCAGGGGGTCCAGAAATCGATCAGTACGGGGATGTCATTGCGCTCGACATGTTTCCTGAAGCTAGTCGCGGTAACTTCCAGCGGGTGCCCGCTGAATAGCGGCTTGTGGCATTTACCGCATTTCGGCGCTTCCTGCAGGCGAGCCGCGGGAATGCGATTGGTCGCATTGCAGGTTGGGCAAACGACATGCAACGACTCACTCATTTCCAGATCTCAACTTATAAATCATTTCTCCCTATATAAGGCTTAAAAAGTCATTTCCCAGAAGCGAAATTACGGTTTATGTCTCCAGGCGTTGCGGCGTCATCCGTAATTATGTAACGCGGGTCGGAAACCGGAATACGGCTTCATTGATACCGATCAACCCGTGGCGACCCGGTTACGGCCATCGTTTTTTGCCTGGTATAGATTCCGGTCCGCGTTGCCGATCAAAAGTTCTTCGTTGTCGCTGTTGTCGCCGAAACTGGCGAGGCCAATGCTGACAGTTACGTGCAGTTCGGATTGCTGGATTCCTTCATAGCCCTGCAGAAATCCCTGTGCCTCGATACGAGCACGCAGGCGCTCGGCCACTAACACCGCCTCGGCAGGTCCGGTGTGGGGCGCGATGATGAGAAACTCTTCACCGCCATAACGCGACAGGATGTCGGAATCGCGTAATTGCTCATTCACCAGGGCGCTGATTTCGATCAGCACCTGATCGCCGGCCTGGTGCCCATGCTCATCGTTGACCCGCTTGAAATGGTCGAGATCGAACAACAGAACCGAGAGCTGGAAACTATACCTGCGCGCTTTCGATATTTCTTTGGCGAGTCGTTG
>Ga0224508_10003786_pt1 | contig 12474 bp, 11 predicted proteins | sample SF_Jan12_sed_USG_4_FD_170157 | JGI IMG/M metagenome (GOLD analysis project Ga0224508, IMG submission 170157) | Sediment microbial communities from San Francisco Bay, California, United States - SF_Jan12_sed_USGS_21 | ecosystem: Environmental > Aquatic > Marine > Sediment | place: USA...
TTCATTATATAATCATCTACTTGGGAAAAAGACAATCAAAAAAACAGCAAGTTAAATATCGTACTTAGCTCGATAACTATTTTATGAACAAATTTGTAATTTTAGGAATTACTCTTCTTGCATTAATACCATTAATAGATAATTCTTTTAGCTCATTTCAAACTGAAATTGGTGATGATATTTTTATTTTTGTACAAACTAGTGTTAAAAATTCTGATGGTCAACTAGTGACATATCTTGAATCATCCAAATTCTCTCACTTGAATTTATCTGCTCTTGATTCTTTTTTGGATTTTGAAGCATCTCAAGGAAGTGCTCCAATAATTACAATTAATGGAAAACAGTATGAAACTATAAGGAGAGTGCAATCACAATCATTTGATTCTGAGGGGTTGGTTGCAAGTACCATATTATATGATAATATAGACGGAAAGTTAGTACCTCTTGCAAGGTTTGCTCATGATGGATATGCTACAATTTCAGGTGATACCTTAGAATCAATATGGACTTTTATCAGGCCTGTCTCTTAGATAACAATAATCCAACACCCATTGCAAAAAATATCACTAGTGGTACAAATCTATATGGCTGATTTGTTTGGTCGGTAAATCCTGTTAATACTGGTGCTATGAATAGCATTCCTGCAATTAATACCATAATTGATTCAGCATTTCTTATTCCACTTTTTGATATTAGAAATAGTCCTACAATTAATGGAATCATAAAAAGGATTACAAGTCCATCAAATCTAAGCTGATATGAAAAAGATGTAAAACCCATCCAAAATTCTTTTTTATTAAACTCTTCTTCTGTTTCTTGAGTAGGTGATAAATCACTCCACATCATTGCTATTCCTCCTACAATTATTACGGTAGTTACTCCTGTGGCCAGTATTTTTTGTTTTTTTGATATTTCACTTCTTATAATAAAAAATATTGACATTGGCAGAAAAGCTATTGTTAGTGTCTTTGCTGAAATTGAAAGAAGATAAAATACGGGAGATAGTGGCCAAAACTTGTAAATTAAAAATAACGATAAAAGATAAAATAATATCCAAAAATTTGTGTAAGCAACAGTTGTATCATATGTCAGAAATAAATTACTTTGTAATACAATAACCATAGAAACAATTCCTGCAAATCTTTTCTGAGCAATAGTTTTTGTAATAAAGTAAGTTGTAATTAGTAATGCAATACTTGCCAGAAATGGAATTATTTTGAAATTGCCAAACAATGTCATTGAAGTTGAGATTAGAAAATATCTTACATGAGGTTCAAATGATCTAAAAGCCTGATCTATTGACCATCCTTCTACTCTATTTTTGACATTTTTGTAATCTTCAAAGTTTTCTTCAGTTGATAATTCTGATACACTTACAGTGATGTATATTATTAGTAAGATTGTAATGCAGATGAAAGCTATTCTTTTTGAAACCTCAAATGCAAATAATCTTTTCAATGCATTTGATATTGTTATAGGCAACCTATTTGTTAGATACAAAAATGTTAAACCAAATATTATAACATTAGATATAATTAATCCTGCTGACCAAACCCCAAACTCATAGGGATTTGGAGTAATTGATTCAATTTCTGGTATGATTACTGTATTTGAAACCAGAATTAGTGCAGGAAAAATAACTGATACAAAACTAATCAATACAATGGTGATGGAAAACAAAAAGATAATCCAAGAAATCAATTTCAAATTAGGTATCTCTGAACGATTATTTCTCGATATCTTATTGATTTTTCTCAACATAAAATATTTTTAATACTAGGATAAAATCTCAACGGGAATTAAACTCAAACAGAACTCATGTTATCAATCAGAACCACAAAATTATGTGTGATATCTAATTCATTTCATTCATAATTACTAGTGAAAATGCATGTAAAATTTGAGATTTTCATGATTTATTTTGATTTTAACTATTTCAAGATTTTGTAATTAAGATATCATTGTACATTTTGATTAATTTCTCATACATGATATCTTGATTATAATTTGTTTTTAGTAATTCATAACCATTTTTACCCATTTTTTCTGATTCTTGTGAGTCCCTTACCAATTTTGTAATATGTTTTGCCCAAATATTTTCATCATCGGGATCCAAAACAAAACCTGTTTTTTTATGTTCTATTATATCTGACATTGGACGTATGTTTGAAACTAAAACCGGCTTATTTTGAGAGAATGCTTCTAAAATCACCAAACCAAATCCTTCACATACACTTGGAAATAATAATGCATTTGATTCTGAAATAAGCCCAAGTTTTTCTTTTGTATTTACATAGCCTTTTGTGATTACATTATCTTGAAGATCTAGATCTTCTATTGTTTTTTGAATTTTTTTGAGTTGAGGCCCTCCTCCAACAATAATTAATTTTATTTCTTTATCTTCCTTTTTTACAATTTTAATTGCTTTGATCAAAACCTCTATATTTTTGTAAAACACTAATCTTCCTAAGTAAATGAATTGCTTATTTTTATAAGTATTATTTACAGTTTGAATTTCTTTAATTGTTGGTGGAATCACATGAATTGGTTTTTTTATCCCAAATTTTATTAGATCTTCTTTACTTGCATTACTAATGGTATGAAAAGCATCACATTTTATTTTTAGAGATAACTTTTCAAAAATTGGTCCTATGTATTGATTAATTTTAGATACTCCTATCTGTTTTGCCCATTTTTTCCAATAATCACAACCACAAAGCGTGAAAATATCCCAAACTGAAGTAATATGTTTTTTTGATGTCAATAATGATAAAAGTCCACCAACAAACGCTGGCGTAAAATTATTTGAATGAACAATATCTATATTGTTATGTTTAATAATTTTTAATCCTGTTTTAGTTGCATTCAATAAATACTGTATATTGTCTTTAATTGAAGGTGGTAAACCCCCTTGATATTTTAGAATTGGTGGCACAAAAATTATTTTTATATTTTTATGAGAAATATATTTTTCATCTTCAATTTTATTTGTAATTATCCATACTTGATGATCATTATTGGCCAGACTCTCTGCCATAATGTAAAATAGATATTCTCCACCCCCTCTTGTAGATGAAAAAAATTGTGATAAAAGAAGAATTTTCACAGATTATCTCGTTTATTAGGCATCTAAAAACATTATATTGGAAAATTCTTCCATTTGAATCACTTGTTTGATTTTGATATGTTAAAAAAATTTGATGCAAAAAATATGCATGAAATCTATGAAAAATGGCCTACAATAGCTCATGATTCTTACAACTCTGACATAGAATCTGTTAATTTTTCTAAAATTAATCATATCATTTTTTCAGGAATGGGTGGTTCGGGATCATTAGGAGATGTATTTTCTTCTCTTATGTCCCAAACTAGTACTCATGTTTCTGTAGTTAAAGGATATCATTTGCCAAGTACAATTGATGAAAATACTTTGGTCATAGCTACTAGCATATCAGGAAATACAGCAGAAACTTTATCTGTTTTACAATCTGCAGCAAAATCAAAATACAAAATTATTGCATTTAGTAGTGGTGGAAAAATTCAAGATTTTTGTAATAAAAATAAGATAGAGTTCCGTCAGATACCTATGTATCATTCACCCAGAGCATCATTTCCTGGATTCCTTTATTCTATGATAAAGATCCTAGAACCTATAATACCACTAAAACAAAAAGATGTTACACAATCCATTAAAGAATTACAAAATACTCAAAAATTAATTTCATCATCTAACTTAAATGAAAACAATCCTTCACTATCTTTAGCCAAATGGATTTCAGGCATTCCACTGGTCTATTATCCTTGGGGTTTACAGTCCATAGCTATACGATTCAAGAACTCTATTCAAGAAAACTCAAAAAGGCACATCATGGTAGAAGATGTAGTTGAATCATGTCATAATGGAATAGTTGCTTGGGAACAAAGAACAAACATTCAGCCAATACTACTTGAAGGTAAGGATGATCATTTTAAAACAAAAGAAAGATGGAAAATCTTAAAGGAATACTTTAACAAACAAGGAATTGAATTTAGGACAGTTATGTCAGTTAAAGGAAGTATACTATCAAAAATTATCAACTTGATCTATCTCTTAGACTATTGTTCAATTTACAATGCTGTATTATCTGAAATAGATCCATCTCCTATCAAGTCTATTGAATTTATCAAAAAGAAACTATAATTGTCAATTTAGATATGCTATTTTATAAAACATCTATTTTCAGCCTAATTTTTAGCAATCAGAAATATAATGTGATAATGGTATAAAGAAATTCGGAGTAAACTTGGTTAAATTCCCATTGATTGAATTATTGGATAAACGTTCTTTAATTCTTCACTTTTCTTGGATGAATATCAAGCTCCGATTCAAGGGGAGTTATCTTGGCTTGATTTGGGCTGGATTAGAACCATTGTTAATGTTCTTGATATTGTTTGTTGTTTTTTCTAGTATTAGAGAAATTCCTAAAGAAGATTTTGGAATTTATTTGATTACCGGAGTCCTCTTTTATCATCTGTTTTCTAGAGGAACATCAACAGGACTTGGAAGTTTAAAAGAAAATTCTTCTATTTTAAAATCATTTAAAATAAAAAAAGAATTATTTCCAGTTATTGCTACAACAACAACATGTATTTTGTTGTTTGTTGAAGTGGGAGTTCTCTTTGGATTAATGCCAGTTTTTGAGTTTACTCCAGGATGGAATATTGTATTCCTTCCTATGTTGCTGATATTATTCTTATCACTTGTATTGGGAATTAATTACATTCTTTCAATATTGTATGTATATGTTAAAGATGTAAAGCCATTTTGGACTATCTTTGTTTATGCATTACTATTTGTTTCCCCAATATTTTGGTATACCTCAGAAGTTGAAGGAATACTTTTGAATATTCAACAAATAAATCCATTTGGACAACTTGTTGAAATGGCACATAAAATTATAGTTTTTAATGAAAACCCCTCATTATTAGAATGGACTTCTACAACGATTATTATTTTTGTAATTTTAATTATTGGATTTATAATGTTTAAAAAATTGGAAAATAACACAGTGGAGCAAATATAACATTGAATTCTATCGCAATACAACTATCAAATGTATTTAAAAAATTTGATCTAGGTAAAAACAAAAGTTTTCCAAAAGGATCGCATCTCACAAAAAACATTTTAAATCAAATTCAAGCTCTTGATAACATATCACTTACAATAAAAAAAGGTGAAACGATAGGAATAATTGGACTAAATGGAAGTGGTAAAACAACATTATTGAGAATAATTTCAGGTGTTTATGCCCCTGATTCTGGGTCTGTAGAAATTAATGGATATTTAGCACCATTGTTACAAATTGGCACGGGATTTAAAAAGGAATTAGATGCCGAAGAAAATATTGTAATGTATGGACTTCTTTTAGGATTTACTAAAAATGAAATTAAGAGAAAAGTTGATGATATAATAAAATTTGCAGAACTTGAAAAATTTCGTAAATTAAAACTCGAAAATTATTCGGCAGGAATGAGAACACGACTAGCCTTTTCTACTGCAATCCAAATTAATCCTGATATCCTTTTAGTCGATGAAATACTGGCAGTTGGTGATGCTGTTTTTAAAGAAAAAAGCTTTAAAGCATTTTTAGAGTTCAAAAAACAAAACAAAACAATTGTTTATACAACTCACAACTTTAACATGATTTTAGATCTGTCTGATCGTGTTATTTTAATGGATCAAGGAAGAATCTTAAAGATAGGAAAACCAAGTGATGTAATCTCATATTATAAAGAGATAATCAAAACTCACAAACCAAAATCATTTAAACATAATAATGTAAGATTAATTACCAAAGCAGAAACAATCAGTTCTGATAAATCCATTATAAAACCAATTTTCATTATTGGAGTTCCTAGATCTGGAACTACTATGTTGAACATAATAATGTGTATGCATCCAGATCTTGCATGGTTTTCACATGAGGACCTTAAATTTTTAATTCCATTAGATGAGCAAAAAAAGTTTCGTGAAAAATTTTTAAGAATGAAAGAAAACAATGAAAAAATTCCTAGAACTGAAGGTTCATTATTTGTTTTTGGACTTGACCAAGCAAGACCTCTGGAAGGTACTTCTAAGGTGCCAATTGAAGCTGAATCGTTTTGGAGACGTTATATTGATTTTTATGAATCAGAAATCTCTTCAAATAAAAAAAGAGACTTAAAAAAAATACTTGATAAAATATTGACAACTCAAGATAAATTACGTTTCTTAAATAAAGCACCTCAAAATACTGTTAGAATATTTGCAATAAAACAAGTTTTTCCTGATGCCAAATTCATTAACATTGCCCGAGATCCACGCTCTGTTATATCTTCAATGTTAACCCGAACAAAAAACGAAGGTCAATTCAATATTGACTGGGCAATTAAAGAAAAAAAATTGAATTTTCAAAACAGCAAAAAGAATAATGAATTAATAAAGTACTATGCCGAAGGCTACAAGGACATCACAGATTATACGTTAGAATTTTCTAAACAACAAAATTCAGAAAATTTTATGACCATAATTTATGAAGATTTTATTTCAAATCCAGAAGAGAACTTAAAAAAACTATTGGATTTTTGTGAACTCAAAGTACTCGAACCCTTATCTCAAATGATACCTAGAAAAATAAGAGATACTACTGAAAAATGGAAGACGGAATTAACTGAGGATGATCAACAAAAAATCTTTGATATTGTACAAGACTCTATAGATAAAATGAAGTATCCCTTCAAATTATGACAAAATAAAATTAAGAAGTAAATATCATTAACGTAGGATTAATCTAATATGGTCTATGAATCTTATCAAATAAAAAAACCAATTTTCATTATAGGCGTTCCACGTTCAGGAACTGGATTATTACACCAAACCTTATGTGCTCATCCCGAATTGGCATGGTTTGGTGTAGATGATTTGAAATTATGGATCTCAAAGGAAGAAAAAGAACAATTAAAAGAATATTTTTCAAGATTAACTCAGCAAAATAAGAAAATTCCAAGGGATGAACACCGCTTAGCAGTTTTTGGTAGAGTTGACCTAAATCCCAAAAGATTTGATAACCTACCTCCTAACTCATTTCCAATTGAGGGTGAAACGTTTTGGAGAAAATATTTTGGTGATAAATTTATTGAAGATATCCCTGCAAATAAAAAATCCGATTTAGTCAAAACACTTTCTGATATAATTATTAGACAAAAAAAATCTAGATTTCTCAATAAGGCACCTCAAAATGTAATGAGATTAAATGCAATTAAAAAAATATTTCCAGATGCTATTTTTATTAACATTGCTCGTAATCCCCGTTCAGTTGTTAGTTCTATGATTACTCGATCTAAAAAAGAAGGCTCTTTTGATATTGGAATTCCTATTTTGGATATTAAAAATTACGAAAAATTAGATAGTATACAAAAAAGAGCTTGGCAATATAAAGAAATTACAGAAGTTATTTATGATTTTTCAATTCAAAACACAAATCAATTTAAAACTGTTTTTTATGAAGAATTTTTGAAAAACCCAAAAAAATTTGTAAAAGATATTTTTGATTTTTGTAATTTAGAGACTCCAGAAAAGTTTGAACAGTTATTACCTAAAATAAGACCAAAAATAAAAAACAAATGGATTCAGAACCTGAATAAAGATGATGTGGAAAAAATATTTGATATTACCAAATCTTCAATCCAAAAAATGAATTACCCTTACAAATCTAGAAACACGCCAAATTTTCAACAATTTAAAAATCTAATTCAAAAGTTTCATCTGTTTTTCTGATGTATTTTTTTGGCAATTATTTGAGAATCTTCTCCAGAGGTTGCTGCATCCCAGAAAAAATATTCTCCTTTCAACCACCTTTCCCATCTAGAGATATCTTCTTCTACCATCATTTTCACAAGTTTTTTAAATTTAGTCTTGGGTTTCCATTCTAATTTTTTTCTTGCTTTTGAATAATCTCCCTGTAGATGTTGAACATCAAATGGCCTAAAGTGCTCTTTTGAAGTTTTTATTTTTGATATGGATATGTCAGCGACTTTGCATGCTTCTAAAACTAATTCCTTTATAGAATGCGATTCATTTGTCGCTAACACATAGTCATCAGGTTTTTTCTGTTGTAACATTTTCCACATTCCTTCTACATACTCTGGTGCATAACCCCAATCTCTTTTTGCTTCCAGATTTCCTAGCTTTAACTCTTTTGCTAATCCCAAAGATATCTTAGCTACTCCATTTGAAACTCTTCTAGTAACAAATTCTAATCCTCTCAAGGGAGATTCATGATTAAATAAAATGCCATTTGTAGCGTGTATTCCATAGGCTTTTCGATACAAATTAACCATCCAATATGCATATAGCTTTGCTACCGCATAAGGACTTGATGGTTTGAAAGATGTTAATTCATTTTTTACATGACTTTGTTCATGTCCATACATTTCACTAGAAGATGCTTGATAAAACCGAATTTTATCATTAAATTTTTTTATTTCCTCAAGTAATCTGACTACACCGAAACCAGTAATATCTCCAGTTTGAAGTGGTTGATCAAATGAAACTCCAACATAACTTTGTGCTGAAAGATGGTAGACCTCTCTAGGATTTGATTTTATAAGTGCCTCTGATATTGATCTGGAATCTCTAATGTCTGCAGGAATCAAAGTAACCTTATCAAATACGTTTAGATAATGTAATCTCCAAAAATTCGGAGTAGATAATCTTCTATATGTTCCAAAAACTTTGTATCTTTTCTTTAAAAGAAATTGGGCAAGATAAACTCCGTCTTGACCGGTAATTCCTGTAATTAGTGCTCTTTTTATTACAATCCCCAACGGCTTGATTGTTTTTATAAATAAAAAGCTATTCAAAATTTTTATGGGGTTTTAGATAATCTATTCTATTCTGAAAACAATTCTTGTAACCGGTCATAATGGATTCATAGGTTCTAATTTAACAAAATTATTTTTAAATAAATTTAACATCATTGGTATTTCTAATAAAATAACCCCAAATTCAGAAATTATTCAAATTAAAAAAGACATCAAAAACATTACAATAAAAGATATCCCAAAAGAAATTTTCTGTATTATGCATCTAGCTGCATTAACTGACGTTAGTTATTGTAATAATCATCCATCTAAAACTTTCCAAGTTAATGCTCTTGGAACCCAAAATCTTCTAGAAATTGCAAGAAATACAAATTCAAAATTTATCTATCTGAGTACTAGTCATGTTTTTGGTAATCCAAAACAAATCCCAATAAAAGAAAATCATCCTAAACAACCAACTTCTATTTATTCTGCAAGTAAACTAACTGGTGAAATTTTATGTGAATCCTATTCCAAAACATATGGACTTGATATATCAATAGCAAGACTTTTTTCCATTTATGGGCCTAATAGTCCCAAACATTTGGTAACTTCAAAAATTATTCAACAAATATTGAAAGGAAAAATTGTTGAATTGGGAAACACTAAATCTAAGAGAGATTTTCTTTATATCGATGATGTCATTAAAGCACTGGAAATCCTCTTAAAAAATACTAAAGGCTATAATTCATACAATATTGGCTCTGGAAAGAGTTATTCTATAGAGACTTTGTGTAGGCGTGCAATCGAAATTTCAAACAAGAATATACAATTTAAATCAAAAAAGTCATTGTCAAGAACAAAAGATATTCCAAATATCGTAGCAAATTGTTCTAAAATAAAAAAATTAGGTTGGAAACCGCAAATGAAATTAAATGATGGGCTAAAACTTACCTATGATTGGTTTAAAGTAAGAGATCTTGGATAGAACAAGATAGAAATTTTAATTGAATCTTAATTAAAAAGTTGTATGAAAATTTTATGCTTAATACAAAGATTTTTTCCAGTTATAGGTGGCTCTGAATTTTTAACAAAAACCTACATGGATCATCTCTCAAAAAAACACAAAGTAACTGTATACACCACTAATGCCTTTGATATCGATGCATTTTGGGATAAAAATGCCAAGAAAATAAAAAATGATAATTCTGTCAATTATGAAATTAAGAGATTTGATTTTTTGACTCCAAGTCAAATTGTACATGATGATAACTTAGAAAATTTTCCTATCCCTTCAAACCATCCTGGACCTTTTTCTCCTAAGCTATGGACAGAACTAGTCTTAAAAAAAATTGATTATGACTTGATTTATGTTACATCTTTTCCATATGATCATATACTCCCTGCATACGTTGCAGCTAGAAAATGGAATATACCAATAATTGTTATGCCACTAATACATCAAGAATTCCCTGAACTTTATTTTAACGCAATAAGACTGACAATTCTTAATAATTCAAATGGTATATTTGTAATTTCAGATTCAGAAAAAAATATCTTAAAAAAATATGGAATAGACGAAAATAACATATCCATTATCTCTCCTACTCTACCAGAACAACCAGATTTTCATAAAGATCCACAAAAATTTCGAAATAATTTTTCTATTCCTTCTGATTCCAAAATTATCTTATTTGTAGGATCAAAATCCTTTTCTAAAGGAATCATACATCTTATGGAATCCATGAATATTGTTTGGAAAAATCATGAGAATGTGGTTCTTCTTTTAATTGGACCTGACAGTGAAGAGTTTATTGATTATTTTTCCAATCTTCCAAAATCTCATAAAAGTAAGATAATTAATTTAGGTACTGTTAGCGACGAAACAAAAACAAATGCTTACTTTGCTTGCGATATTTTTGTTATGCCATCTAAAAGTGAATCCTTTGGTCTTGTGTATTTAGAGGCATGGTTACAAAGAAAACCTGTGATTGCTTGTGATGTTTCACCTGTTTCAGATATTGTTGAAAATAAAAAAAATGGTCTTTTAGTAGATTTTGGAAATGTGACCCAAATTGGTAATGCAATTTTGTATCTTATTGATAACCCAAAAATCTGTCATCAATACGGAGAATCTGGAAAGACAAAAGCATTAGAATACAATTCTATGAAAAATCTAGATTATTTTGAAGAAAAATGTATTTCAATTGTTAATGACTTTAAAAATAAGACACATTGATAGATTTTACTCCCACGCCTAATGCCACTGTTTTATCTGTATCAAGAATAACATTGGGAAGCCATAATCTATCTGTGTTTATGTAAATTTCAGATATTACATCAGTTATTTGTGTGGGCTTAATAATTAACTCAATTTGTTTTGTAGATAATTCAGACATTTGGACTCTTTTAATTGGAGTATCTTCAAATCCAACTGTTACATCTAGTGGAACTATGCTCTGAATTTCTATTGTAATTTTATTTATTAATTTTTTTTCTGTGGGAATAAAAAAATTTGCTCTTCCAGTAGTCCAAAATCCTGAAATAGATTTTTCAACAAAAATGGTGTTAAAACCTATCTGCTCTACTCCTATTTTTTTATCCAGATCAATATGTTTTTTCAAATCTATTTTTTTAAGAAATTCTATACTCTCTTCTTTAAATAATTTATTTGTCAAAGAGATGTCAGTACTTTCTAGTTTTTCTAAAAAATTACTTAGATCAGAATTTTGATTTTCTAAATCAAAGTATATTGTTTTTGAACGTATTCCTTTTTTTAGATTATTATAGTATTTAGCTAACTTTAAAATTGCTTGAATTTTTTTTAAAAAATTATCCTCATTATCAAGTGAATCTTTTATAATTTTTGAAAACATTTCTAAATTTTTAAAAAACAACTACCATTTATTGTTTTGATAATAAATTCTACAAAATAAATCTGAGAAATAATTATGACAAAACCTTATCAAGTGTTTTACTAAAATTATCAATATATCTTTGATCTGATTCATCAATACAGATATCTTTTAATTTTAATGATATGTCTTCAAGATATTTTATTTGATCTTTATTTTGAACTTGATTAAGAAATTCAAATAATTCATTAGCTATTATTTCGGGATTGTGCTGTTCTTCAACATATTTTTTAGCATTAATTGACATATTTTTTGTATACTCACTATCAGTGATTAATTTCTCAAATGCTTCTAGAATAGTTTTTTGTTCGTCTTTGTCTACATTTACTTTAATTACGACTTTATCTGGCAACTCCTCAAACCATCCAGTATTTGAAACAATTACTGGTTTTGATGCTGCCATTAGCTCAAGTGTTATGATTGAAGTTTCACCTGCAGTAGGGTATCTTGTCTGAACTACAATGTCGGAAATTTGAATATATGGCTCTAAATCCTCAACAAAACCAATTTGGATTACCTTGTCGGATATCTCTAATTTCTTTATGATAGCTTCAATTTCTTTTTTGTATTGCTTATGAAGAAAACTACCTACTAACAAAAATTTTGAATTTGTATTTTTTTTAACATATTTTGCAAAAGCCTCTAAAACAATATGGAGTCGTTTATGTTCAGCTATATAACCAAAAGTTGAAATTATCATAGTTTCCTCATCTATTCCAAAGTCTTTTTTTTGTACAGT
>Ga0224508_10003788_pt1 | contig 12470 bp, 17 predicted proteins | sample SF_Jan12_sed_USG_4_FD_170157 | JGI IMG/M metagenome (GOLD analysis project Ga0224508, IMG submission 170157) | Sediment microbial communities from San Francisco Bay, California, United States - SF_Jan12_sed_USGS_21 | ecosystem: Environmental > Aquatic > Marine > Sediment | place: USA...
AGAGTCTATGCAGCCTATGGTGGAGTATTTATTGCAATGGCCGTCTTTTGGGGGTGGTTAATTGATGGAGTAAACCCAGACAACTATGATATCATTGGAAGCATTATTGCAATAATTGGCGTTTTGATAATTTTCTATTTTCCAAGGAAAGGTGAAAAATTGTGGAAGTAGTTCTTTCAACTCTTGGATTATTCTTTTTTGCTGCACTGTTAGAAATTGGTGGAGGTTATTTAGTTTGGAAATGGTTGCGTGATCATAAAGGGAAGATATTGGGTTTGGTTGGAGCATTAATTTTATTTTCGTACGGAATAATAATGACCTTACAACCTGCAGATTTTGGAAAGGTATATGCATCGTATGGAGGAATATTTGTTGTATCTTCTATAATATGGGGATATTTTGTGGATAAAAAAAAGCCAGACAGATTTGAAATAATTGGTTCAGTTGTAGTTTTACTTGGAGTTATTGTGATGTTTTATTTTCCAAGGTAATTTGGCAAAAATGATAATTAGATAATAGCGGGTCTAGAGGGATTCTGGTCAAAAATGAGCTGTGTCTTTTCATTTTGTGCTTAAATATTGTTGAAATTTGGATTTCTTTTTTATTTTAGAACATTTTTTGCATATGTTGGGTTGGGGAGTTATTGTAATTGGATTGTTTTTTTCCATATTGGTGGGAGTTTTTTTCTTTTTTCTAATACGAAACAAGAAAACAGATAGTTACAAAAGAAAATTTTTCTTATTTTGACAGGTAGTTGAACTCCTATTGCAGAATTTTTTTTAATGTATTTGGTATGGTGGATACCTATTCCAAATCCCTAAATTTTGACCTATTATCTTTCGGTTGGTTCATTCTAAACAAAATCACAGTTTTTCGATTTCAAATATTCATCCATACATAGAGAATTCTGGTGTTGATGGGGTCGGAGTTTCAAATCCTCCAAATTCTTTTCTAAGCGACGACAATAAATACAATGCTACATTCCTGACTTTGAGAATAGAGTCCATCAAACTTTGCCTTTTCAGATTATCTATATACACTCTTTCCCCGAATGTTATAAATTCTAAATCCTTATTCACTGTGTGATCTTGAACAATTTTTAGTAATTCTCGATGAAGGGCTTGTACAAGTTTTACTTTTTGCTCTAACTTTAATTCAGCTACCACCCCTGTAATTTCTTTCGGCATTATCATATGACATGTGATTGTAATGATGTTTTTTCCTCTTGGTTGACCTAAAGATAATCCCATATCTTTTCCTATAGCATCAGGTAAAATTATTCCAAATTCAAATTGATCATTTGAACCTAATTCCACTCTTGCATATTCCTCATCCAACCATTTTTTTATAGTGGTTCCAAAATTTTTCTTACTCATAATCTGTCCTAAAAATTACGAATATTTGAATTTGGTACGTCCTTCCAAGCCCAACCGTGCCTAGTAGTAATCCTTTTAATATAATATTAATCTATTTTGGCTATGGTAGAAACGACTGGATCGCCTAGCTTCGATTTTGAAGAGCATGATGAATTAATAAAAACAATTGATGAAATAATGCAAGAACGACCAGAACTATTTGAAAAATTATCTAAACTTTAATCTCTTTTTATCTCCACAATGTTTTTTGAAAGAAAATTTCTAACTTTTGTAAATGCAATATCATACTTGTCTTCTGATAGATATAATGGGCTAACTGACTCTAACAATTCCACCAATTCATTATCAGAAACCATTAAAGGAATTACAAAACCATGCTCTTTCAAAAAATGCTGAGAAAGCACCATTGCTGTTGCCTTATTTCCATTTTTGAAAGGCTGTTCAAAAATAATACCTGCCATGATATCTGTAGCCATATTGATGATTCTTTCTCTTCTATTAACAGAATTTTGATGACCATTTACTCTAGCAAAAATCCTAGGTAAAATATCTGGATCATCTATACCATGTTCTTCTGGACGTTTTTCAACAATATGCTTGTTTATTAGAGGAATATTTTTGATTGCATTTTCTGAAAAAATATCTGACATGAAACCAAATCCTAATCTTCCTATTTATCTAATCATATAATACAATTCTCAAAATTCTCTTTAATCTTCTTTTTTCGTTTTGAATTACAGTAACCCATTTGTTATCCCCCTTGATTTCAATGCCACAACCTTCTGCAGGAGTCTTCCCTTTGACCCATTGAGGTCTAACATAATTATGGTAAATTTGTGAACCATCAAAGATTATAGAACCTTTTGTTTTTACTCCTCACATTACTTCTCTTTCTAGAAATTCTCCGCTAAGGTATAGATTGAGTGACCATATCTTTTGAGGAATTTTACCTTGTAGTGATTATTTTTTCCTTTTAGAGTCATCCTTTGTAGTTGAGACTTTTTTCTAAACTTAATAATCCAATTAGAATAGTTACAGCTGTGATAATTAATGCCAAGCCAATGGTGATGTTATTTGATTGCATTTGTATCTTAACATCTGATGATTGTATTGTAATGATATCTTCTATAACAATACCATGCTCTTCTAGGCTTTTATCACTAAGATAAATGTCCTCCGCATCTAATTGTAATATTGCCTTTATGGGTCCATCTTGTGTCCACACTGCTGTTGTTTTAGTTTGTGGTGGGAAATTTCCTAAGTTTAAGAAAATTTTACTAGGTGCAAGTTTGAAGGAAAATCCTGAACCATCCTCATTCAAGGTAACCTTTGCAAAATTTTCTTGTTTAATTAATTCGTTGTATTCAGAAGGATCAAAACCGTTTGGAAAATATAACAAATGAAGTTTGTTATCAGTTGGCGAAAATTTAGGTAGCGACAAAAAAGCATCTATCATAATTTCTTGTCCTACTGTAAAAATTCCAGTTTTTGATTCAAAACGAATAGTTAAGAACCCAATACCATCTTGATATTCAAATTCATGTTTGAAAAGATGAACTTCAGGTTGTGTAAAGACTCCAGACATGACTAAGAAACCAATTACAAAAAATATACCCGAAATTCCTAAAACGATTAAAATTTTCTTGTTTCTGCTAACCAATAAGGTGTGATAATATTACAAGATCTTAAAGATTCTCCAACAAACCAACAAATCATAACCAACAACAATCTCTAGTCCTAAGGAAAAACAGCAGTGGGACAGGCACGATTTGGGGGGATTCTATTTTTACTGATAGTCGATAAACTCGTTAATACTTCATAATCTTGTATAGGATTACGAATTATTTTTCTAGAAGATCTGATAACTTTTCTTGAAAAGATTCATCAAATAATTGGTAGTTTTGATGTACACCATTTTCATGTTTTAACCAATCTCTTTCCATTAATTTAGGAATTGATTCAGGTTTGACACATGCTGGAGAATCATCAGTATTCTTTATGACTTTTTCAAATCCTTGCCTGCACATAACATTCTGGATTTCCCAATAGACATATCCGCTTTGCTCTATTCCTAAACTTATCACGATTTTTTTGGGTGGTTTGTATTCCATATCATATACTTTTTCAAGTTTTGCATTGTCTAGAGTTCTCCAATCTGGACCAAAATCTACAAAATAAATTAAATCCATATGTTTTGTGTTATTATTGTCTAGTAAATCATAGAGTATTCGAATATGATATCTCGGAGGCAATACATCTTCACCTGATTTCGAAATCCTAGTTTTTATGGAATCCTCTGAAATGTTTTGATTGGGAATTAATTCAGTTTCAAGGTGATCTTGCAAAAGAGATTTAACTTTTTCAAGCCAATCAGGACTAGATTGATTTTCTTCAGTATCCATATATTGTGCATGCGAAAATTGAAAACTGGAAAAAATTATCAAACCGGACAATATTATCGCAAATTGAACGAACTTCATTTTACCAACCATAACCTTATCTTGTTGGGACTTAAGTTATTGCACCACCCTGTTTAATTAAAACTGCGGCTCCATTTTTTACAAGTAAATGTTGGTTTTCAAAGTCGATATCTAATGTAACACCATCAGGGATTGTTACTACAGATGGGGAATTTACTATAACATTATTGGAAATTGTTGCATCACTAATCATTATACAACTTTGATTTATTGTCCAATCTCCACTTGAAGGAGGTGAACAAATTTCATCAAAATCGACTAAATCTAAATCAGATTGAATTCCTTCCCAAGGGGAGTAAATTGCTGGCCAATTTCCACCTAACGCCTGACAAGCTTCTTCATTCATAGGTCCAATAATCTCAATAGTGGGAGGAAAATCAGAAAAACATGCGCGCCCTTTGTGAATTCCAAGGAAGTATACATCATCCCCAGTACTTTTTTCAAATACAGGAGCCCCACTGTCACCTTCGTCACTTGCATAACCTATTGAAACTTGGTTTGTTAGAAGATTAAAGGTGCCACTAGAAACTGAAAGGTTTTTTGATAAAATACCTGCTGTCGTTTCACCAGTAGTTATACCCATTTTTGATACAATTGAAGACACTGGAGTTTGTGATGAAGTCTTTGTACCTATTACATTATATGATTGTCCACTGGACTTGAAGATTTCCATTGCAAGAGTTTTGCCAGGTATCGTTTCTACAAATGCTGAATCGCTTGCCCTTGGACCTCCAGGATTAGTTATTACACTTCCTACAAAATCACTATTGATTCTAAATTCTGCTGGTTGAAATATATTTTGAGAGGTACCTGTCCCTACTACATGCCCTGAAACAATAAAACCAATTTCACCAGTATTTGTCGCAAAAGGAAGTGTGAGAGTTCCTCCTCCCGTTGCAGGACTCATCTCTATTCCTCCCCAAATTGGACGACAGTCATCTATCTGAGATGTGCAATCTTCTTCTTCAACAAAACCTGTAATTAATTTAAAGGGAACATCATTCCCAATAATTTCAAATATTTTAGATTCGTAATCTACATAAGTTTTATTGGCAGACTTGTAATCTAACCCAATTACAAGTTCCTGAGATGTTTCATTTACAAATGAAACAAACACAGGAAGTTCTTCGTCAAATGAAAATTGTGTAGTATCTTTTGTTTTGTTTGTATTTTCGGTTGAGGATAAAATTTTATTTTTTTGTTCCATGAATTGGGTTATTTTGTCATGAGCTATTTGTGCCTGAGATTTGGGTTCGGGAAGATTATCAAGCAAATTAATTGCAGTTTCAGACATAGGAGAAATTTCAACCGATTCTGAAAACTCATCAATTTCAGAAATCGAAAATGGCATTGAGCCCAATAATAGGGCTGTTGATAAAAAACCTGCAAAATAAGAATTTGAATCCATCGCAATTCATAATTTATAGAAGTTTGATTTAAGCGGATCATTTTATATGGTGATCGCACAATAGTCAAAATTTAAATTAATTTTACATCGTTTTTTATTTCATAATCCATAGTAAGATTATGATTTTCATGACCTATACACACCATTGTCCAAACTGTCCAATTTGCTCAATTCCATCTTTATTCTCAAAAAGTTTCTCAAATTCTTTTATTGATTCAATATCACCTGGAAGGTAAAATTCGATAACAGTAGTATTTCTGGTGTTAAGGTCTTTTATCATATTTTCTGAAATCGTTTGATTTGGATAATTTTCTGAAATGATTTCTACAATTTCCTTCTTGTTAAAGAAAGAAGGGTCACTGTATTTGATAAATAACTCCCCTCCCCCACATTGATCACCTGCACCGCCAGGAGTCAGTAACATGAGTCCAAAAAGAAAAGACAGAGTATACAGGATCATATTCCCTGCCTCAAGAGAAAAAATCGTTCTAATTGACTTTGGATTTCCAAAGAAAATACTTTTGACAATAAAAAAATTCAAGACTGCCATAAAAAAGGGAAATAGGGTCAAAACCAATGAAACAATTTCAAGATTTATCCCACTAATCAGGATCCATAATATTCCACCAAGAGACCAAATAATACCGCAACCAGTTAAAAAAAATCCGTGTTTTTTATATTTAGCCACTTTGACGACATTCTTCAAGTGAGATCCCAATTTTTTTAGTTTGTAATAAAGAAATTGCCCAGATTATTCTTCCATAATCTATAGTAGGATTATGAGTTTATTTGAGTGGAGATTATTTTATTTTTCTTGGTTAATCTGACGTGCATTGTAATTTTTTTTGAAAAAATACATGGTTAGGAAAATGAATGTTCCAGTCAGTATGAAAATGGTAAGATGAATTCCAATTATTCCCAATCCACCTTTAAAAAGAGACATAACAGAAGCGAGGGAAGCAACTGCTGAACCTATCGATAAAGTTAAGAAAATTACAAATGCAATAGTATTTCCGGCTTGGCCCACTAGTTGATCTATTGAATTCTCCTTCATAAATTCTCGGTCTTCATAATCTTGAATAGGATAATGAATTATTTTTCTAAATTTAAGGAATATGTCACATCGTTAAAGGTGAGCATTTCATCTTCTAGTATTATTGGGATATCCCTGATGATAAATCCCTCACCTGGTTGATTACAATATTCATCAAATTGAACAAATTGCAATTTATTGTGTGGGCTTTCAATAACCCCAAAGGGGCCCTTGATGTGGCAACCGTCTGAAAATTTCAAAGTATATTTTCCATTATTTGAAAATTCAATTTCTGAAGGTCTTAGAGTTTTATTGTTTTCTTCATTTGGATTTATGATTTTCCAAGTTGAATTAGTAATACCAAACCACAAGGGAAAGGTTGTCTCAATATTTTTTTCCTCCAATAGGTGAACAAATGGGGTTGAAGGTTCACCCTGTAACTCGTATTTGTTTTCTAATCCTCCAACATAATTAAAATTAATAATTAGTCGATCTTCTCCTCGAATTTCATAGGGAATTACCTGTGTAAGATTTTTGTTTGTTATGGTAAAGATGATTCCATGAGAATTAGAATAAGGAAAAAGTTTGTAGAATCCAACCCTATCTGGCTGTCCCAACCCAGGAGACCATTGAATTTCAAAAGTTCCATCTTCAAAATATGAGTAAACGGATGGCTCTCTAGAGGGCTTGTCAATTGAAAAAGGCATGGATGGGTCTCTCCAACTTTTTGAAGTGATAAAATCTACATGCTCTGATTCTTGTAAAGTAAAATTTGGAATTGATTCCCCAGGGATTGAAGGAATACCATTCAATTGATCCGCTATATATGATTCCAGGTAGAGTGATGACTCGCTAGTTTTTATTCCAATTATTATTCCACTTGTTATTCCAATTATTATTCCACTTATTATGAGTAGTTTGTATCGGTTTTTCATATCTTTATTAAATTTGATTCAAATAAAATAGCATTTCTAAACCAATTAATGGAACTTGTAAATTTTTCCAGAAAATTTGTCCAACCAAATTATTTTCATAATCTTCCATAGGATTATGAATTTAGAAATATGAACCATTTTGATGAATTATAAATAGAGATTTAAAATTATTTTGTTTTTATTACATGTAAGGATGAAGAATTTTCCCAATTACAATTTTTTCTTTAGTATCTACATAAAATTTCTCAGGAAACATAGCACTAATCTCAATAATCCATACAAACCGGTCGTTTCCATCCTTTATCCTAAATGATGCATTACTATCCTGACAATTTTCAGTCACGTAATTTATCTTGGAAATAGCTTCACATTCAATAAAAATAGGTTTTTCATTTCTAAATTCTGTAAACTTCAAAAATTTGTATTGTGAACTTAGTAAAGGAGATTCAGGATTATTCAGGTATTGATCTAACACAATCCTATAAGCTTCCTCTTTCGAAACCGTTTGGAATTCAACTAAAAAAAGGGCACCTGCAACTACTCCAAAAATTACTGTAGCAACAAGGATTGTTTTTCTTTGTTTTTTATCCATCTAGCCTTTATTTTGGTTGATTTGGTTAAGAAAGTAGCTATGAATTTTTTTTTTGGACATAACTATCAACCCTAACATTTGGCATAATCCTCCTAACGATTATGATGTTACTTTACGCATCATAATTTGGTACAAGCTAGTATAATACGAAAAAGTTCATAATCATAAAAAAGTGGTATGTTACGCATCATAATTTGATACTCTTTGGTATATGTAGCTGTTTCCTGCGTGACAAAAACATAATTTTTTGATACGTTATTCCTAAGAAAAGAGCTACAAGCTATGATCGTATCAAGTTGTAATAAATTATGTCATGATAAATTATGATTATTCATTGTTTTCAGTAAATGGCAGGGTCAAGAATTGCTCTACTTTGTCATATTGCCGCCTCATAGCTTTTGGAGAATAGTCCGTATAGTGCTTTCTTATGATACCTTGTGATGTTCTACCACAAAAAGCATCAATATACTTTTCATTCAATCCTGCTTGGGTGCATTTTTCGGTAAAAGCTGTTCTTAACAAGTGAGGCTTTATCTTGATACCCGTTTCTTCAGAGACTTTTTGAAAGTTCTCCTGAACATGTTTGTAAGATAATGAAAATATCTTTTCATCATCAAGGGTTTCAATGTAACTTGATAGATATTCTGAAGTTTGGTTTGTCATAAAGCTAATCCAGGAGGATTTTGTGTTAGATTCATGCACTTCTGAAACATCAAGCATATTTGTTTCAAAATCAATATTTTCCGACTTTAATGATAAGGCCTCCCCTATACGGAGACCAGAAGTTACTAAAACCAAAAATATCATTTGAACGGGATAATCTAGCTTACTGCAAAAAAAGGCCAATTGTTCATCACTAGGAATCTCTTTTTTCAGTCTTGCCTTTTCTTTTGTAAATACAAATTCATTTATCCAGTTTCCTAAATTCAGATAGTCTCTAATGAATTTTCTAAGTGCTTTTAGCTGATTTGATTTCCATGATACAGAATCATTTGATTCCAGATATTTTTTCACGGTCTCTTTGTTGATTATCCCTTGAGAATAATTCAAGAATCCTCGTATAGCTGATTTTTGGTTTTTTACCGTTGCCTGACTTAGGCCTAGTTCATTAACTGCAAATTCCTTATAATTTTCAATCTTTCTTTCAATATCAGAAATGGTGATGAATTTATTGGGAACTATCTTTAGGTGATTTTTGATAGAATCCAAGTCAAAACTGATTTTTTGTAGAATTTCATCATAAGACATGATCTTTGATCTCCTGGTCTTCTGAAGTATCGTTTTTCTCATCTAGTTCAGATTGTTCTTCTCTTTTCTTTTTCTTGGCTCTAGCTTTTATGACATGTTTTCCAAAAATTCCGATTGTTGCAAAAAATGGTAACCCAATCAGTGTCCAGTGTTCATGAAAATATCTCTTAAAAAGTGGCAACCACATTCTGCCAAGCGCTTGAATTTCCTCCTTTGTCAAATCTTCGAGTGGCCATTTTAATTTTAGAATTGTCCAAAGCCCCTCAAATGTTGATTCAATCGCTATAGGATCAATTTGTTCTTTTTTGATTAGTATTATTTCTTGAACTGGCAATGCTCTTTGATATTGCTGAATTTCCTCATTTACAATTTCCACCTGTGGCTTTTCCAGGAAAACTTTTTGTGGTTTTGGTTTGATTGATGCTTTCATGTCTGAGGCGGGTCTTCGAAATCTAGTCTTGATAAAATCCCCTTTCTTGAGCCTATTTTTCCTTAAAAATTTGGGAAATACGTGATTCCAAATATCCTCTCCCTTTTTTTGGTCTAGATTGTAAAGATCTATGAAGCCTTGCCTTGCCTCACGTTGATGATATTTGCTCTGAAAATAGTCTGAATCTCGGTCATGGAAATTTTGCATATACTTTATGGCTTTTTCTGATGATGATTCTTTCATTTCATTTAATCACTCTTTTTTGAGATTTTCTACAAATTCAATTAATTCCGATAAATCCTTGAAAAATTCTAATTCAGATTTGTTTTCTTGTTTAGTCACCAATTATCCCTCTGTATTTTTTCTACAAATGTTGTAACGTCAATTATTGAACCAACTCCAGACGATGTAAAATTTTCTTTTGAGTGAGTTTTAATTATTTTCAAATAATTATTCAATGTTCGTTTATCACATGGGCCAAGAACATCTTTTATGGTATTGACAATTGTAAATGGATTGATCTCGGGATAAGAGGTTAGTTGTTTGAGTTTCATAGATATTTGTCTTAATTTTTCCATTTTATCGGCTCTTGGTTTGCCAGGTTTTGATAATGAAATTGCAAAAGATGTTGTTTGTTGCTGTTTGTCTATATAGGAATCGATTGCATCAGCCACTATCAAAGAAACAGCACCATTGATTTTTCCAAAATTAATTAAAGCAAACTGAAGTAGTCTTTTATGAGTACGAACAGGAATTCTTGTTCCAAGACTATGTAGTTTACTAGCTTGATTGTTTTCTTTACTTACTTTACTAGCTTGCAAGCTGTTTTCATTATTATTATTAGAAACACAGTCATCATCGGTTGTTTTTATGCCTGAATTAGGGTCCATTTAGAATTTCTCACTCCTTTTGCAAACAGCAACAAACAACAAAATCATTGGTCTGACACCCTTACAGAATTAATATGGTTCAAAGCACAATTTAGAATTTCATTCATTGAATGTGATTTCATGGGTTTTGAACAAGCTGGACAAAGTTTTGAAGTCAAGACTGAACCTCCTTGTTTTTTTGTATTTTCGTTATTTTGACGTGGACCAAACAATTGGGACATGTGGCAAAGTATGCTCTATTGCCAGAATAGTTCCATTCATGTTTACATCTTTGGCATTTTAGTTCCAACAACTAACTGAACAACTAAATAACTTATTTGATGTGATCAGAGTCTTTTGTTAATTATTAGGAAGGACATCAGTTCTAACTTTTGTTTTGACTATCACGTCTCCACGTACCATCTTGTTCCCTGACCTGTAAACCTCATTTGTTAAAAACTCGATTTTGTATGGAAAATCAGAATGATTCTTTACTAGGTGAATGTTTAAAGCCTTAAAAGATTTGAAAGGTTTCTTCTTTTTTGTACAACGTGGACAGTAAAGAACCGCAATTGGCACATGTTTTATTTTGGGTTCAGTCATCTGATCTTCCCTTTTCTTTTATTTCTTTAATGAAAGTCTTCATTTCTTCTTTGAACCCTTCAAAATCCTTTTCCAGATTGTCGTATTTTATCTTCTCTTTTTCTATCTCCGTTCTTTCCTTTCGTAATCTTTTATTTTCTGCTTTTACTCGTTCTTCAGAAGAAATCGTTAACGAAGGAATTGCTTCTAGATATTCTTCTACTAGCTCCATCCAGTGAGTCTGAAAATAATTTTTATCTAATTTTAGCAAGCCAGTATGGCTCATCATTAATTCTTTTTTGATTAGTGCTGCCAAGGGGGAGTCCTTTGAGAAGGTTTCTTTGTTAATTTTGTTAAAGAATCTCCTAAAGCCATTCATTATTGGTATGTCATAGTTTCTTTTTCCTGCTTCTAGCGGTTCTCTAATCTTTGATTTTTTGAGAATTTTGTTTAGTCGGTTTGCCATTGCATCACAGCTCATTGCAGTTACAGAATTTCCAGTTCTCTTCAAAAAAGGGTCTTTAGGTTTTGGCTCCTGTAAAACATCAGAGCGCCATTGAGTTCTGTAAACAATAATGGCTCTCCAAGCTTCTGGTGTAAAAAAAGCAAAGTATTGTTCATTAGATCCTGCATATACCACAATCATTCCACAAACAATATCAGAATCATACTTGTCATCAAAACTACCCATTTCAAAATTATTATTTTTCCGATACACGGGTTTGATACAATCCCATGTAAAATCAAATCCTCCCCTCCTCATTCCAGACGAAGAAGCTATTAGGGTGACTGCACTCTCAATTGGGTTTGTAAAATTTAGGATTTGGCTAATTTCTTCTCGTGAATACCCTCTACTCTCGAGATTAGTTTCTGATGCAGGATATGTTGCATCAATTCTCTGCCATTCAAAGTGAACTCCATTCATTTTGAATAATTTCTTTATTGGCTTGAACATGTTTGGAATAGTGTTAGGGTTTAGATAGTCCGGGTCCTCCTTTGGTTTTTCACATCTTTGTTTTAATTTAGATGAATAAGTTAAAAGTAAACCCATTATTTCATCAGGATTTTCCTTGGTTTTCTTGACTAGCTCGTTTGCTCTAATTGAAAAATCACCATCTAAAACAAGGCTAATTTTCTTCTTGTCTCCTTCTGTTAGTCTTTGCTTACGTTGTTTTTCTCGGATTTCTTTATCGCCATCAAGATAATTTTCTAGTGTCCCACAAAGAAATTCTTTTAATCTTTTCTCATAGGTTTCTCTTGTCTTTTCTGATTTTATTCCATCCTTGAATAATGTTAAAGAATCATCAATGGTTTTTACTACATCTTTTTTGCTTAGTCTTACTGTCAATGAAATAGTAAAACAGAGTGTCCTAGATAAATGTCAAAAATGAAGCGGGTCTAGAGGGATTCGGACCCTCGACAACCGGATTAAGAGTCCGGTGCGCTACCTGGCTGCGCCATAGACCCACAAAAATAGCTGAGCCTAGTGTTGTTATTAATCTTAAGATTATAAAAGA
>Ga0224508_10003789_pt1 | contig 12468 bp, 10 predicted proteins | sample SF_Jan12_sed_USG_4_FD_170157 | JGI IMG/M metagenome (GOLD analysis project Ga0224508, IMG submission 170157) | Sediment microbial communities from San Francisco Bay, California, United States - SF_Jan12_sed_USGS_21 | ecosystem: Environmental > Aquatic > Marine > Sediment | place: USA...
TCGGCGTTGGGCTACAGCGGCCGCAAGTTCGGATGGTGGGCGATCCCGGACCAATACTCGATTGGCGTCGTCCTGCAGCACGAGTTTGCAGCGCCGCCGCGACCGCCGGTGTTCGTGCTGTTCCCGACCGTGATGAGTCATCTGCCGTTCGATCCGCTGCCGCCCTATTTGACCGATTGGACCCGCGCCGCATCGGGATCGGACTACGGGCAGGCGCCAGCTCCGGCGGAAGTGGGTACGGCGGGGGATTGGTCGAAAATCAGGAGCGCCTATCGGGAGTCGATCCGTTACAATTTCGATGTGCTGGATGGGTTGCTGTCGCAACCCGCCACGCAGGGCGCGATCATTGTCGTCGTCGGGGATCATCAGCCGCCGGCGATCGTCGGCGGGACGAAATCGGATTGGCGTGTCCCGGTCCATGTCCTTGCAAAGGCGCCCGCGGTGCACAGCCGAATTGCCGCCGCCGGTTTTTCGCAGGGCATGATGCCGGACGGCGCGCCGCTTGGATCGCTGGCCGAACTCCATAAGATGATCGCGCAGGTGTTCGATAGCGGAAACGGTTACAATCGAGGCCGCCGCGGCAAGTGACGCGAGCGCTTGGACTCATCGTGCGAGAGGGGAATGTCCCCTACATTGAAATATCCGCAAGGAAAGCGATCAATTTCAATTTGGTCTGTTACGCACGATAACTTGTTCTTTTATGGACTTTACGGCACGGATACCTATCTATGTGCCGTGGCCCGGAGAAACGTTCGTGAAAAAGCTTCTAATTTCTGTTGCCGGCGTTCTCGTGCTCTTGTTCGCGGTGCTTCTGATCGTTCCGAGTTTCATCGATTGGAATGCGCGCAAGCAGGAGATTACGGCTGCGGTTCGAGAGGCTACTGGCCGCAATTTGACGATTCTTGGCAATATCGACGTCACAATTCTTCCGAATCCCGCCATCCGCGTCGCCGATGTACGGTTCGCCAACATTAAAGGTGCGGCCGCGCCGGACATGATCCGGGTGCAGGAAGCGCGCGTGAGCGTCGCCCTCGGCCCATTGTTCGAAGGCCGTCTGGCCGCCGTTGTGGGGCTCGTCAAACCGGTGGTTCATCTCGAAAAACTTAGGAACGGCGATGCGAGCTGGAATTTCAGGACCGCCGGCTCCGACGCGCCGGCTCCGACCGCCGATATCGGATCGTCGGGATCTTCCATTGACTTGAAGCTGGATCGGTTCGAAATCATCGACGGAACGGTCACCTATTACGATGCTGGCGAAGGCAGCGTTCGTCGGCTGGACCGGCTCAATTCCACCATATCCTTCGATTCTCTTTCCGGGCCATTCAAGGCCGATGGGGTCGCCCTGATTGGCGACATGCCGCTGACGCTGCAACTGTCCACCGGCCGGTTGCGGCCGAAGGCGCCGCTGCCGCTCTCCGCCATGGTGACGGGACCGGATGAAAACACGGTGTTGCGGCTACAGGGTAGTGTCACTGCGCCGATCGGCGACGGATCGTTTGTCGGAGAGATGCGTCTCGATTCCGAAAATTTCGCGACCTTCCTCCAATCCTTGAAGGTGCGTGCTATTCCGGCGGCCCTGTCCCGGCCATTCGCCGCGAAGACCGAGATTACGGCATCGAAGCAAGGGATTGGGCTCAACACCATGGAGCTTTCCTTGGGCGACGTGCGGGCGACCGGTACGGTGACGCTGGAATACGATAAGAAGCCGCGCCTGACGGCCAATTTGCGCAGTACCAATTTGAACGTCGACACATTGCTTGCCGAGAAGGGGCGCCTGGGCGGTAAAGCGGGCGCAGGGTCCGACCGCCCGGCGTCCGATCCTGCCGGCAAATCCGAGCGCGCGGCGAATGGCGGATCGGCCGGAACGGGATTTGCTTTGCCCGAAGGGCTCGAGGCTGCGGTTCAACTGGCCGCCGATGTAGTGCAATACCGGGGCGGCGTCATCCGGCGGGCGGCGATGCGGGCGCGTTTAAAGGATGGGCGCATTTCGATCGAAGAAACCGGCGCGATTCTCCCGGGCAACACCTGGGTCGAGGCGAAGGGGGCGGTCACGGTCGCCCAAGGGATCCCGCAAATCGATCTGCGGGTGTTGGGACAGTCCGACAACCTGCGAGAAGCGTTGGGATGGCTTGATGTCGACGTTACCGCGGTGCCCGCGGACCGGCTGCGAAGGTTCAAATTTTCGAGCACCGTCGCCGGCACCCCGCGCGATTTGAGCGCGACGGATATCGACGTAACGCTCGATTCCAGCCGGATCACCGGCGGCTTGGTGCTTGCCTTTCGCGAACGGCCCGCCTTCGGCCTGCGGTTGGAAGTCGATCGATTTAGTCTCGATGGGTATTCACCGTCCCGGCGGGCGGGAATAGGGCAACGGCGCGCGCTCACGGGGAATTCAGACGCTGCCACGGCGCGGCGCGCTCCAGCGCCGGGTCCAGGGGGCGCATTGTCGCCGATTTTGCAGCATCTGAAATCTTTCGACGCCAATATTGAAGCGACGGTCCAACGTCTGGTGGTCGCCAAAACCACGGCGAAAAACTTTAAAATCGACATCAAGATCGCCAATGGCGCGGTCGAACTCCGAAAGGCTTCGGTCACGGACTATGCCGGGCTGCAGGGGGTGGTGTCGGGGAAGTTGGCCGGAAAGCCGACCAATCCTGAGTTTTCGGCGGATTACAGCGTAAAACTCCAAGATCGTGCCCGGTTTGTGCGCTTTCTCGACAAACCCGCCATTTTGCGCGATGGGCGGTTGTCTGGCTTGTCGGTCAGCGGCACGGTCAGTGGCACGCTCGACCGTTTGAAGGTGGCAACCAAACTGACGGGAATGGATGGCCGGATCGACCTGCGCGGGTCGATCCGCAGTGCTCTGCTCGATCCAACGGCCAATCTGGCGGTGACCATCAAGTTTCCCGAGTTGACCAACGTCGTTCAAATAGCCGCAAGAGACTACACGCCGGCGGCGGGCAAACTTGGTGCGGTGGATCTATCTTTTCAAGCCGAGGGCACGCCGACATACATCAAGTTAAGTGACATTTCGGGTTCCACTGGACCCGTTAGCCTGCGCGGCAATGCGGATATCGAGTTGAGCGGACCCCGGCCCAAACTTCGGTTGAGCCTTAGCACGAGCGAGGTTCTGCTCGACCTCTTCTTTCCGCCGGAGCGCAAGCGGCGATCAGCGGCGCCGGCCCGGCATCGCATTATTCCGGCCGCGGCCATTGCTGGAAGCGGCGCGCCGGCGGCCAAATCATGGTCGAGAACACCGCTCGATTTGAGCGTGCTGCACGCCCTCGATGCGGATATCACCCTGGCGATGGCCGCGCTGACGAAGGGTCTCTACCGCCTGAAAAATTCGCAAATGCAGGCGCAGATCGAGGCTGGGAAACTGTCGATCGACAAGTTTGCCGCCGCATTTTCGACCGGAACCGTGAGCGCCAGCGGGTCGCTTCAAGCCGGCGTGAATCAAGTAGAATTATCGTTGCGCGCGACCGCGAAGGAAGTCGATATCGCCGATCTCATTCATGCGCTGCGGGATTATAAATTACGCATTGGGCCGGTCCGGCTCGGCGCGCGCATGCGGGGGCCGGTGTCCGCGAGCATGACGCTGACGTCGCGCGGCGCTAGCGAGCGCGACCTTGTGGCCGGCTTACGCGGGGTGGCGAAAATCGTCGGCCAGCCGCAAACGCAATTCACAGGCGCCGCGAAGCGGGCGAGCGCGATTACCGGATTGGCTGGGGCGATCCTCGGCAACAGGCGCAACGGCCTTGGCAAGGCCGGTGATTTGACCCGGGCGACCGGCCTGCTCGTGGCGGCGTTCGAGGGCGCATCCACCTTGAATGGCGATATCGACATTCAGGACGGGATCATTTCAACGCGCAATCTGGTGCTGGTCGGCCGCGGTGGCCGTGCCCTCACGTCAGGAACCGCGCATCTGAGCAATTGGAAGCTCGAATCGGCCACCGATGTTACCTTGGGGCAGGATAAGGAACCGTTCATCATCGCGCAGATGACCGGACCGCTGGACGATCCCTATGTCCGGAAAATCAGCGGCAGCTTGATTTCCGGCGGCGCGCCGGCGGCAAAGACCCGCCAGCAGCCGGCCAAGAAAATCGCGCCGGATCCGCGCGGTTCGAACGCGCCGCCAAACCGACAGCCGCAAGCGCCCGGCGCGCCAGCACCGGCAAAAAAACTAAATCCTGAAGAACTCCTGCGTCAGTTATTGCAGGGCGCTGGGCGATAGATCGGGCATGTCCCCATCGGCCGGTGACTTGACGGCCTGTGCATGGAGCAGGACATACACCCGGATCGCGCTGGATAGGTTGCCATCGCGGTCGCGATCGATATCCGTCACCAGCTGATTGACGGTCTGGCTCCTGCCCGCCGCGATCTTCTTGAGTTCGACCCAAAACACGTTTTCAAGCGACACGCTTGTCCTATGGCCGGCGATGACGACGGATCGCTTCTTCATCGCGCCGGGTGCGGCGTTTGTCCTGGGGGCTTTGTCTGGAGACTCCATTGAATTCCGAATGTTATGACGCTCCGCGGGCAAGTCCATCAACTGTCCATCCACATAATCCAATGGGCATCTGTATACCGGTTAAGGTGGGCCTAAAACACGACTCTGGCAATACGGACTCACAGATTGTTGAAGCGCTATTGGCAGGAATTTCGGCCTAAATCGTAAGAAAACTGCGCAATTCGCGCGATGGCGTCCCGGTAGTTCTGTTCCGTCGATGGACCTGATCGGCGGCGCGGCTTAAGGCTATGATCGCCATCCGGCAACCAATGGACGGCAATCTGCCCGGATAGATGGTATCCTGATACTTCGCTGGCGTTCCCGAGCGGATCCCGTTCGCCCTGGCAGATCAGCGCAGGCTTCTTGAAATCGGCCAGGTGGGCGGTCCGCAACCGGTCGGGTTTTCCGGAGGGATGAAACGGATATCCCAGGCATACCAAACCGGCCACCGCGGGATGATCCGCGACCAAACTGGCGATGCGTCCACCAAGCGACTTGCCGCCGATAATCAATCCGGGCTGATCCAGCGTATCGATGACGGTGTTCCAATGCGCCCGCAACGCGGGTTCGCGGTCCGGCGGCCGGCGCCGGCCGGTGGCCTGCATGGTCGTCATATAGGGAAATTCGAACCGCACCACGCGCAATCCGCAGTCGGATAGGCCGTGGGCAAATGCCGCCATAAACGGCGAATTCATGCCGGCGCCCGCGCCGTGCGCCAGAACAATCGTGCGCTCGGCGTCGGCTGGGCCGTCGATGAGAAATTCGGACATAGCGCGCCCCGCCCAAGGCGTGAAAATTCGATCAGGTTGTTGCGTATCGGGCGCCGGGCACACTGTAAAGGCCTCGTTAACTCCGTAGCCATAAATTCAAGGAGCCGGCGCATCGGGTTGTGGGCCGCGTTGCCGGGGATGGGGATATGGAATGAGCGAGCAGATCGTCGCGGCCGGGACCGCCATGATCGACGGCGATACGGATCAATTCGTCATGATGCAGGTCGGCAACCAAGACATCGCCTTCGCTATTCAAGATGTCAGGGATGCGGTCGAGCCCCATGCGATCACGCCGATTCCGCTGGCGCCTTCCGCAATTGCCGGCGTGATGAACCTGCGCGGACGCATTGTTACGGTGATCGACCTGCGCCGGATACTCGGCGGAGAAGACGATGGCGGTGAAAATGGCCGGGAGTATTCCCATATGACCGGCATCACCGTAGACCGTCCGGAAGGCCCCTTTACGCTGCTGGTCGATTCCGTCAGTGAGGTTCGTCGGATTGAGCGAAGCCTGCTGGAAGCGCCCCCCGTCACACTGGACCCGGCATTGAAGCGCTTATGCATGGGCGTTTTTCAGTTGCCCGGGCGATTGGTCGTCCTGCTGGATGTGGATCGCATTCTTGAGCCGGAGACGATCCTGGCGACGCCGACAATTCCTTTCCAGCCGCGCCGGAAGGCGCCGATGATCGAGGATCGCCAACGGAATCGGGTGGCGGTTATTGAGCCGCCGGGCGCACCGGCCATTGCCGAGCTGGAGCCGTACGAAGTGCCGCTCCCGCCGGCCCGCGCGGCTGAAGACGTGCTTAATCCAGCAATCGCGATCGCCCATCGGACGACCGGCGGATGGAATGAAAATCCGAAGGTTGGTGCGCCGGCCATTTCCGACGTATCGAAAAGTATCACATCGGCGCCGCCGCAACGCGCTGCGCTTCCGATCCTAGACGGTATTGGCGGGAAAGCGGCCCTGAGCAAGCTCGTCATCGCGGTATATGAAGAAATTCTCGGCGACCCATTGCTCGCCGACTTGTTCGTCGGGGCGGACATGCCGATGCAGCGCGAACGCATGGTCACCGCGCTCGAGAACCTTTTATCGACCTCGGGATCGAACTTCGCGAGCGCCGCGATCGGCTTCGATTGGCTGGTGCCCGAAAAAGTGATGGAAGACGAGCATTTCAACCTGTGCCTTGGCCATTTCGAGCGGGTCTTGGGCCGTCTTGCGGTCGAGAAGACGCTCGCCGAGCGATTCCTCACCGCGATCGAATGGTGCCGTGAAGGGGTCGTCGATTAGACCCGGCCGGTCGGGTGATTGGGCTATTTAGCCGGTCCGGTCATGGCATCGGGATCGACCCAGGCATCGAATTGCTCTTCCGTCATCAATCCCAGATCCAACGCGGCTTGCTTGAGCGTGCCGCCCTCGGCGTAGGCCTTCTTGGCAATACGGGCGGCGTTGTCATAGCCGATATGCGGATTGAGCGCGGTCACCAGCATCAGGGAGTCCCGCACGAAGGCTTCCAGGCGCGCATGATCCGCCTCGATGCCGGCGACACAGTGAACCGCGAAACTGTCGCAGGCGTCGGCGATCAGACGGATCGATTGCAAAATATTGTGCACAATCACCGGTTTGAACACATTGAGTTCGAAATGACCGGTCGACCCGGCGACCGTGACGGTGACATGATTTCCCATCACCTGCGCACAGACCTGGGTGAGCGCCTCGCACTGTGTCGGGTTGACCTTACCCGGCATGATGGATGAGCCCGGTTCGTTTTCCGGTAATTGCAGTTCGCCGAGACCGCAGCGCGGCCCGGAGCCGAGCAGGCGGATATCATTGCCGATCTTCATCAATGACGCGGCCAGGGTGTTGAGCACGCCCGACAATTCGACCAGGGCATCATGGGCGGCGAGCGCCTCGAATTTGTTTTTTGCAGGGACGAAGCGAAGTCCGGTGAGCGATGCGACCTCATGGGAAAACGCGGCATCGAATCCGCGCGGCGCGTTGAGCCCGGTGCCGACCGCGGTGCCGCCCTGGGCGAGTTGGTAGAGGTTGGGCAGCGCGGTCCGGACCCTTTCGAGCCCCTTGGCGATTTGCGCGGCATAGCCGGAAAATTCCTGGCCGAGGGTGAGCGGCGTGGCGTCCTGCATATGGGTGCGGCCGATCTTGACGATCTTCGCAAAGGCGGCCGATTTGTTTTCGAGCGCTCCGTGCAGGCGGGTCAATGCGGGGAACAGGCGATCGCGGATTTCCAGCGCCGCGGCGATATGCATCGCCGTTGGAAAGCTGTCGTTGGAGGACTGGCTGCGGTTGACGTGATCGTTCGGGTGAACCGGGTCCTTCGATCCGAGAACGCCGCCCAGCATCTCGATCGCCCTGTTGGCGATCACTTCGTTGAGATTCATGTTGGTCTGCGTGCCGGAGCCGGTCTGCCAAACCACGAGCGGGAAATGATCGGCCAATGCGCCGCCGATGATTTCGTCGCAGACCGCAACAATTGCCTGAACAATGTCCGCGTCCAGCGTGTCGAGCGCCCGGTTGGCCAGCGCCGCGGCTTTTTTCTGATATCCGAAAGCGCGGATCAACGGCTCGGGCATGCGTTCGGTGCCGATATTGAACAGTTCGATGCTGCGCTGGGTCTGGGCGCCCCAATACCGGTCGGCGGGGACTTCGATCGTGCCCATGCTGTCGCTTTCTATGCGAATTGCCGGTTTCTTGCTCATGTGGCTTTTTTTCGCCGCTTGCGCTTCGGCGGCGCGGCGGCTTTCGCGGCGTGCGCCACGGCAAATGCCTTCCCGGCCCAATCGCATAGCAGGTCGGGGTCCTCCAGCACGTCGGCGGGCACCTCATGATAGGACATGCTGACCGGTTTGGATTTACCGCTATAGGTGAAGGGTCCCATGCCGGCGGCTTCGTATTCGGCCCGATTGGCATTGCCCGTCTTGAGGTAGAGTGTTTCGCTTGCAATCAGGCCGAACATTATGCCGTCGCGGAACAGGCCGCCGCCGCCGAACATGCTCCGGATCGTCACCGCGCCGAACGACCCCAGTTGATCGTGCAGATAATCGGTGAATTCGGGGCTAACGCTCATGACGAATTCTCAATGCATCATATGCAGAAGATCGACCGCGTGCGGCGTCACAGGTCGCGGAAGAAGTCATTTCCCTTGTCGTCGGTGACGATGAAGGCGGGGAAATTCTCCACCTCGATGCGCCAGATCGCCTCCATGCCCAGGTCTTCGAATTCGATGCACTCCACTTTCTTGATGCAGTCGAGTGCGAGCCGGGCGGCGGGACCGCCGATCGACCCCAGGTAGAAGCCGCCGTGTTTTTGGCAGGATTGGCGGACCTGGTCGGAGCGGTTGCCCTTGGCCAGCATGATCATGGAGCCGCCGGCTTCCTGGAAGCGGTCGACGAATCCATCCATCCGCCCCGCCGTGGTCGGGCCGAACGAGCCCGAGGCATATCCTTTGGGCGTCTTGGCGGGGCCGGCATAATAAATTGGATGGTCCTTGAAATACTGCGGCAGGTCCTTGCCCGCATCGAGCTGCGCTTCCAGGCGGGCATGCGCCGAGTCGCGTGCGACGATGATCGTCCCGGTCAGCGACAGCTGCGTCTTGACCGGATACTTCGTCAGCGTGCCGAGGATTTCCGACATCGGCCGGGAGAGGTCGATATCCACGACGTCGCCTTTGAGGTCGTCATCGGTGATGGGCGGCAGGTATTTCGCCGGATCGGTCTCGAGCTGCTCCAGGAACACGCCGTCCTTGGTGATCTTGCCTTTGATCTGGCGGTCCGCCGAGCATGAAACGCCGAGGCCGATCGGCAGACTGGCGCCGTGCCGGGGCAGCCGGATGATGCGCACGTCGTGACAGAAATACTTGCCGCCGAACTGCGCGCCGATGCCCATGTTCTGCGTCAGCTTGTGCACTTCCTGTTCCATCTCCACATCGCGGAACGCCTGACCATGGGCGCCGCCCTCGGTCGGTAGCGTGTCGTAGTACCGGCAGCTCGCGAGCTTGACCGTTTTGAGATTCATCTCGGCCGAGGTGCCGCCGATCACGATCGCCAGATGATAGGGCGGACAGGCCGCCGTGCCGAGCGTGCGGATCTTTTCGTCGAGGAAGGCGATCAACCGTTCCGGCGTCAGCGTCGACGGCGTCGCCTGGAACAGGAAGCTCTTGTTGGCGGAGCCGCCGCCCTTGGCGATGAACAGGAATTTGTATGAATCTCCTTCATCCGCGTAGATATCGATCTGCGCCGGCAGGTTGTTGCGGGTGTTTATTTCTTCATACATGGATACGGCCGACACCTGGCTGTAGCGCAGGTTGCTTTCCGTATAGGTGCGCAGCACGGCGTCCGAGAGCACGGCTTCGTCGCTGCCGCCGGTCCAGACCATTTGGCCCTTCTTGCCCATGATGATCGCCGTGCCCGTGTCCTGGCACATCGGCAGGATGCCGCCGGCCGCGATATTGGCGTTCTTGAGCAGGTCGTAGGCGACGAACCGGTCGTTGTCGGACGCTTCGGGGTCGTCGAAAATCTTGGCGAGCTGTTGCAGGTGACCGGGCCGCAACAGGTGGCTGACATCACGGTAGGCTTCGGCGGCGAGCAGGCGGAGCGCTTCCGGCTCGATCTTCAGCATGTCGCGGCCTTCGAATTTTGCGACGCTGACATGCTTGTCGGTGAGTTGCCGGTAGGGCGTATCGTCCGCGCCGAGCGGAAACATCGGATGAAATTCTGAGTTCTGCGCGCTCATGCTGCCGATCCTCTGAAGACTGCGTTGCGCCGTTAGAAACGATAGATTGCCGGAACCGTCAAGCGTCGTTCCGCAGCCCGCCGCGCGCCCGGCCTACGGCCGTCCGCCGCCGACCCGGATATTCGCGGCCGAGGTATAGGAAGCCTTGTCCGACAACAGCCAGAGCACCGCCTCGGCAATTTCCTCCGCCTGGCCGGCGCGGCCCATCGGCACGGCGCGCACCGCGCGTTCGACCTTCTCCGGCGGCGGCATGCCGGGCACGGTAATCCCCGGGCTGACCGCGTTGACGCGAATGCCTTCACCGCCGACTTCCTGCGCCAATCCCATGGTCAGGCTGTTCACCGCTCCTTTGGACGCGCCATAGAGAATCCCTTCATGCGGGCTGCCCGAGGTCGCCGAGCCGGAAGATATGTTGACGATGGACCCGCCGGCGCCGCCATGGCCGGTCGACATCCGCTTGACCGCTTCGCGCGCGCACAGGAAATAACCCATGACATTAATTCTTAGGACGTCGTCGATTTCGGCGCCGGTCAGGGCTTCCAGCCTGCCGCGCGGGCCGTGGACTCCGGCGTTGTTGACCAGCCCGGTCAGCCGGCCCAGGTCCCGGTCTACGGTCTCGAAGAGCCGCATGACGTCGGCCTCGATCGCTGTGTCCGCCTGGACGGCGATTGCCGTTCCACCGTCCTGCGTGATCGCGTCGACGACGTCCTGTGCGGCGTCCGCGCCACCGCGATAGACGACGCAGACCTTGTGGTCGTTCGCGCCGCACAGCCGGGCGATGGCGGCGCCGATGCCGCGGCTGCCGCCGGTGACGATTGTGATCTGTTCCATGATTCCCCGCTTATCCATCCGTACCACCGTAACACACTTGCCAGGTGATCCGCGCCGGCTTGCGGGCGGTCGCCGCCGATTAGGTTTCGGCGTCGAGCAGGGCGTTCAGCTCGGCGTTGCTGTAGGTGTTTTCGGTGAAACCGTAGCCGCCGGATTTGCGCAGTTCCTCGGCGGCGCGTTGTGTCGTGGTGTACGCGGCCCGCGCGATGCCGCCGCCGACGCTGACCCGGGCGACGCCCAGCGATTGCAGCTCCGGCGCCGGCGGCGTCTTCGGTCCGGCGAGGATATTGACCGGTCCGGCGATGTCGCGCGCAAGCCGGCCGATCGTCTGGCCGTCCGAAACGCCCGGCACGAACAGGCTGCGGGCGCCGGCCTCATAATACGCGTTGGCGCGCGCAATCGCGTCGTCCAGCGTGGCGCTGCCGGCGCCCATCCGCAGGAACCCGTCGGTGCGGGCATTGATGACGAACTCGATGCCGGCGCTGTCCGCCGCTTCCCGCGCGGCCTGAATCCGTTCGACGCTGAGCGCGAAGTCGAATAACGGCGCGTCGCCGTCTTTGGTGCCATCCTCGATGTTGCAGCCGACCAGCCCCGCGTCGATCGCCTGCCGGACCGTTTCGGCCATTTCTTCGGGGGCGATGCCGTATCCGCTCTCGAGATCGCCGGTGACGGGAATGTCCAGCCGTGCCGCCATCTTGCCGGCTTCGGCGATCATTTCTTCCCGGCTTATCTGTTCGCCATCCCGGAAGCCGCGAGAGAACGCGACCCCCGCACTCGTCGAGGCGATCGCGGGAAAGCCGCTTTCGGCGAGGATCAACGCGCTGGCGACGTCCCAGGCATTGGGCAGGATGAGGATTTCAGGCGCCGTGTGAAGGCTGTGAAATTGTTTGGCTTTCGATTCGAGGGAGGTTTCCGACATCGGTGCCGCCTTTGGCAGGGGTGGGACCGGATCGTCCCAGAATTGCTATTTGTTGCGGAACGTATCCAGGGCGACGACGTTGTCGTTGTCCTTGGCTTCGCCGGCATTGGCTTCCGTCGGGGCGTCGCTCGCGCCGTTTGCCGAGTCCTGCTCGACCGTGTCGTCGTTCTGGGCCGCGGTGTCGCCGGGCTGGAATTGCAGCGCAAAATTTACCGATGGATCGGCGAAGGCATTGACGGCGGCAAACGGGATCGTCAATTGCTGCGGCCGGTCGTTGAAGCTGAGGGTCACATTGAAAATATCTTCGGCGACGATCAACTCCCAGAATTGATATTGCAGGACGATGGTCATCTCGATGGGATATTTTTCGCGCAGTTCGTCCGGCAGCACGACATCCGGATGATCGGTCCGAAAGGTGATGTACAGGTGGTGCGATCCGGGCAGGCCGTGTTCGGCGACATAGTTCAGGGCTTCCCGAACCACGTTTTTAAGCGCCCGCTCGACCAAACGATCGTATTGCAGCAAATCTTCGGTCATTTCACTGACATGGAGTGTACCACGGGGCGTCAGACCTACAACCAAGGCCTGAACTGAATAAATAGTGGGGGGCTTCTGTTGCCCGGTGCCCCCCGAACCGCGCTTACTTAATCAGATTAAGCAGCGAGGCGGGCTTCGCCCGCAGAGTTATCAT
>Ga0224508_10003790_pt1 | contig 12468 bp, 12 predicted proteins | sample SF_Jan12_sed_USG_4_FD_170157 | JGI IMG/M metagenome (GOLD analysis project Ga0224508, IMG submission 170157) | Sediment microbial communities from San Francisco Bay, California, United States - SF_Jan12_sed_USGS_21 | ecosystem: Environmental > Aquatic > Marine > Sediment | place: USA...
ATCGGTGCCGTCGTCCGCGGTGTAATCCGTGACTCCTGGATATTCCAGCATGGCATTGGATAGATTTAACTGGCGTAATGACGGTTTGCCACGGGTCATGTCCAACGCCAGTTCCTGCTCGCGAAAACCCTCGTAACGTGTAATTAATGTTTGCTCCAGCGCTTCAAGCTCGGTTTCGCCAAGCGTTTTTAAGTGAGACATACAACGACCTCTCAGTAAGCCATTTAATTCGGTAAACTATGCGCGCATTGTATGTTTAGTCTTCAAGAAGGCAAAGGTGTTTTTTATTGCATTTTCATGTGGCTTGTTAAGACCGATAGTCAGCCCGGATCAGGAGATTCTCATTTATGAACCCACCCAAAATACTCGCTTTTGCCGGCAGCACCCGCAGTGGATCGTTCAATAAAAAATTGATTCGCACGGCGGCGCAAATGGTGGCTGATACGGGAGCCGAGGTAACGCAGATTGATTTGCGTGACTATCCGATGCCGCTATACGATGGCGATCTCGAAAGCGAGCATGGTTTACCGGAGAATGCAAAAAAACTAAAACAATTGATGTGCGAACATCACGGCTTTTTAATCGCAGCACCCGAATACAATAGCTCCATCACCGGTGTGTTAAAAAATGCGATCGATTGGACTTCGCGCCCAGAATCGGATGAAACGCCATTAATCGCATACAGCGGTAAAGTAGCTGCATTACTGGCTGCTTCGCCTGGCGGTTTAGGCGGGCTACGTACGTTAGTCACGGTACGCATGATTCTGGGCAACCTCAATATGATTGTCATACCCGAACAAAAAGCGATTCCACAATCGCATCAAGCGTTCGATGAACAAGAAAACTTAAAAGACGATGCAACACGCGCTGCGGTGGAATTGGTTGTGCGCCATTTGGTAGATGTATCTAAAAAGTTGATTGTCTGATGCTGGACTACACGCACAAAAAAGAAAGACTAGTCGCAGAAATTGCTGCCGCGCCTGCCGGCGGTGTGCGACTGGGCAAACAAACTTCTAACCTGTTTCGTGAGCGGCAACGCACTGGTGGCCACACCCTGGACGTGAAAGACTTCAACAATGTGTTGGAAGTCAACCCGGAGCAGGCATGGGTCGAAGTGGAAGGAATGACCACTTACGAACGATTTGTCGATGGCACGTTGTCGCATGGCGTTATGCCCGCCGTTGTTCCCCAATTAAAAACGATTACGATTGGCGGTGCGATTTCTGGTATCGGTATTGAATCGTCGTCGTTTAAATTCGGCTTGCCCCACGAAACCGTGTTGGCGATGGATGTATTACTCGGACATGGCGAGGTCGTTACCTGCACACCAGACAACGACCTCAAAGATTTGTTTTATGGTTTTCCTAATTCGTATGGCACCTTAGGCTATATCTTAAAACTGAAAACGCTTACAGTCGCGGTGAAACCGTATGTTGAGATTCACCATACGCGTTGCAATAACGCTATGGAATTTTTTGAAACAATCGCTCAATCCTGTTGTAGCGATGCAGACTTTGTCGACGGCAGTGTGTTTAGCGAAAATGAAGTGGTTGTGACTACAGGTCGATTTGTTGATGAAGCACCGTTTACCAGTGACTACACCTATCTGGATATTTATTACCAGTCCATACTCCAGCGAGAACAGGATTATCTTACGATTTACGATTATATCTGGCGTTGGGATACAGATTGGTTTTGGTGTTCAAAGAATTTATATGCACAGAATCAGTTCATGCGTCGTTTGCTTGGCAGACAACGTCTGAATTCGCGTACTTACACAAAAGTGATGCGTTGGAATACGCACTGGGGAATAACGCGCAGGTTAAATAGTCTGGTGGGTAATCACCCCGAATCAGTCATTCAGGACGTGGATATTCCCATCGACAATGCCGCTGAATTTTTAGCCTTTTTCCAACGCGAAATAAGAATCAAACCCATTTGGATTTGCCCGATCGGTGCTTATAACAAGTCCGCCGTATTCGATTTGTATCCTATGAACACGAACAAACTGTATATCAATTTCGGATTTTGGGATGTGGTGCGTAACCGGCAAAATCACCCCGCCGGCCACTACAATCGATTGATTGAGAAAAAGGTCGCGGAACTTGGAGGCGTTAAATCGTTGTACTCGGATTCTTATTTTACTGAACAGGAATTCTGGTCAATCTATAATCGCGAACACTATGAATATCTAAAATCGCGTTACGACCCACAAGCACGACTGAAAAATTTATACCAAAAGGTAGTGCTCAAGCAGTAAACTTGTGTCACTGGCGAGACCTATGACGTGTGCCGTCGGACACTAACGGTAGTAACCCAAGCATCATTAACTCGAGCATGGTGCTCGCAACACTTCAAACAATTCATGACCACTGCGCTGTCCATTAGAGGACTTAAGAAAACCTATGCTAACGGCTTAACCGCCTTGCACGGTATCGATCTCGAGGTCACCCAAGGCGACTTTTTCGCCTTGCTCGGTCCGAATGGGGCGGGCAAATCCACCGCCATTGGCATCATTTGTTCGTTAGTAAACAAAAGCGCCGGCAACGTGAAGATTTTTGGGGTCGATATTGACAACGATTTCCCCAGAGCCAAGTCATTTCTCGGCGTAGTACCCCAGGAAGTCAACTTCAACATGTTCGAAACGCCATTGCAGATCGTAGTTAATCAAGCGGGGTATTACGGTATTGAACGAGGTCTGGCCCATGAACGGGCAGAACAATACTTAAAGCAACTCGGAATATGGGACAAACGCAATGGACAGGCGCGCATGTTGTCTGGTGGTATGAAACGACGTTTAATGATTGCCCGCGCATTGATTCATCGCCCAAGGTTATTGATCCTGGACGAACCCACTGCGGGCGTAGATATTGAAATACGTCGTTCCATGTGGGCGTTTCTAAAGAAGATCAACGCCGAAGGCACGACAATTATTCTAACGACTCATTATCTGGAAGAAGCGGAACACCTGTGTCGCAATATTGCCATCATCGATCATGGGCGTCTGGTGGAAAACACCAGTATGAAAACCCTGCTCAAACAACTCACGATGGAAACCTTTGTCCTGGATATAAACAAACCACTGGATCAACTACCTGACCACAACGGTTTCAGTATGCGTCTGGTAGATGAATCAACTATAGAAGTTGACGTGGCTAAAGAGGCCGGCATCAATCCGGTGTTCGCCGAATTATCGCGTCACGGCATCGAAGTATCGAGTATGCGCAATAAAGCCAATCGACTGGAACAATTGTTTATGGGTTTGGTCGATAGTAGCCGCACTCAAGCCGACCAATGAGTATCAATCAAATCTTCATTGCTTTGTCGACTATCGTGATTAAGGAAATCACGCGCTTCTCGCGAATCTGGCAACAAACCATTTTGCCACCTGTTATCACCACGTCGTTGTATTTTGTCATTTTTGGTAATTTGATCGGGCCGCGTATCGGTGAAATGGAAGGATTTCGTTACATGGATTTCATCGTGCCGGGTTTGATATTGATGTCGGTGATTACTAACTCTTACGCCAACACGGTTTCCTCTTTTTTTAGCGCCAAATTTCATCACTCGATTGAAGAAATCCTGGTTTCGCCGACACCAAACTATATTATCTTGATTGGTTACGTCGTCGGCGGCATGTCACGTGGTATTGCGGTCGGAATCGTTGTCACTATTGTGTCGTTGATGTTCAGTGATTTACACATTCACAACATCTGGATTTTATCCAGTACTGTCATTCTGACTTCAATACTGTTTTCCTTAGGTGGATTTATTAATGGTGTGTTTGCCAAAAGTTTTGACGATGTGTCTATCGTACCTACATTCGTGCTAACGCCACTGACTTATCTGGGAGGCATTTTTTATTCCATCAATCTGTTACCCCAGTTATGGCAAAACCTGTCATTGGCCAATCCCATCCTGTACATGATTAATGCCTTTCGCTTTGGCTTTTTGGGTATTTCCGACATCAATCTTTGGGTATCCTATTCCATCGTCTGCCTTTTTATTGTCGGGCTGTTTTTATTTAACTTGCACTTACTCAACCGTGGTTACGGAATTCGCAGCTAGATCTCAATGCTAGACCAACTCACAACCGACCAAATTGCCGTATTCAGTGTTTTACTGATCACGCTGGGGTTGTTTGGTTGGGGAAAATTGCGTCACGACATGGTGGCTATCATTGCATTGTTGGCAGTAGTCGCTTTTGGTCTGGTGCCGGGACAAGATGCCTTCGCCGGATTTGGTCACCCCGCGGTAGTTACCGTTGCCGCGGTGTTAGTCATCAGTCATGCGTTAAAAAATTCCGGCGTGGTGGATTTAATTGCACGTCGCCTACTGCCATTCACGGGCAATGCCTTCGTCCATATGATTGCACTGACCGGTGTAGTTACAGTCATGTCTGCGTTCATGAACAATGTCGGCGCATTGGCCTTGATGCTTCCGGTAGCATTAGCGACTGCTGCTGAACATAAACGCTCCCCAGCGATGTTACTCATGCCACTGGCCTTTGGCAGTATCCTCGGTGGCATGACTACAATGATCGGTACGCCACCGAACATTATCATCGCTGCTTATCAAGCAGAACGAACCGGCACAGGGTTTGGTATGTTTCAGTTTTCGCCAGTCGGCGTGCCGGTTGCGTTGCTTGGCGTTTTATTTGTCACTATTATCGGTTGGCGTCTCATTCCAAAAGCACGTTTATCGCAAAACCCACCCCAACAATTGTTTCAGGTCGAGGAATACTTAACCGAAGTTAAAGTGCCAGAAGGCAATTCGTTAATCGGCCAATCTCTAGAGTTTGTTGAGCCGTTGCATGCAGGGGACATCGACGTCATGGGTCTTGCCCGCGGCAATGGTCTGGCACAACCGGTATCGGCTTATCACATCATCGAACAAGACGATGTTTATTTATTGCGCTCGGATCCCGGTGGTTTAAAACCCGTCATTGACGAATTAGGTCTGGAACTGGTCACTACAGAAGACAAAAGTTTTCAGAAACTCGCCTCCACCGATCTGACCCTGGCCGAAGGTGTGGTCACACCTGGCTCCCCTTTGGAAGGACGCACCGTTGCTTTTTTACGCCGACACACCAATCGCACCGTGTCCCTGGTAGCACTGGCGCGCCAAGGAGAAACCGTACGTCGGCGATTGCGACGACAACTGTTTCGCGCGGGCGATATTCTGTTACTAGAAGGCCCCACCGAATCCATGGTCGAAACTATGAGTGATTTCGGTTTGTTGCCGTTGGCGCGACGCGACCTCGCCATTAGCCGCGAACGCAGGGTTGGTCTGGCGGTGAGCATTTTTGGTATCGCTATTGCACTCGGTGTATTCGGGGTGCTGCCGTTAACCGTGACATTCGTCATGGCTATCGTTGCATACATCCTGTTTGGCATTTTGCCGGTGCGTAACTTGTATCGCGAAATTGACTGGCCGGTAATTGTATTGCTGGGGGCGATGATCCCGGTGGGTCGTGCGCTGGAAACCACCGGCGCAACCGACCTGATCGCAAACAGTATTATCGGACTCACATCCGGTTTACCCGTCGTGTTGATATTAACCTTGGTGTTAGTCGTCACCATGTTTTTGTCCGATATTATCAACAACGCCGCCACCGCCTTGGTCATGGCACCTATATCGCTGGGTATTGCCGAACAACTGGGCGTCAACCCAGAAGCATTTTTAATGTCCGTTGCAGTAGGTGCGTCTTGCGCATTTCTGACTCCTATCGGCCACCAGTCCAACACCTTGGTGATGGGCCCGGGTGGATACCACTTTTCCGACTATTGGCGCATGGGATTACCGTTGGAGATTTTGATTGTCGCCGTCGCCGTTCCTTTACTACTTGTATTCTGGCCGTTATAACTTCTTCTTTTTATCGTTTTGAACTTTGATGCAACCCTCTAAAGAAACTAAAACCAATTCCGATAGTCTTATTCTTTATCATCGTGATATGTGTATGTTTTGCTGGCGTGTACAACACACCATCAAAAAGCTTGGCATCGAAGTTGAGAGTAGAAATATTTGGCAAGATGCAGAATACGAACGCGAGTTAGTGGAAGCACGCGGTCGGAACACCGTACCCGTGCTACGCATTATCGACAATGAAGGAAACTCGACCTGGCTACCGGAGTCGAGTGACATTATTCATTACCTAAAGAAAAACTATGCTGCGTAAAATTATCTTCACCGCTATCTTTGTTCTGGTATACGCACCGGCACAAGCAGATTTACAAAAACCAACTCTCGAACAAGCGAAAGAGTTAATGAACCAAGGCATACCTGTTATTGATGTACGCACGGCACCCGAGTGGAAAGAAACTGGCGTTATCGAAGACTCCCATTTACTCACTTTTTTTGATGAAAACGGAAACTACGATGTACAAGCCTGGATGGCGCGATTAAAAGAAATTGCCGCGCCAGATCAACCGATCATGTTGATTTGCCGAACTGGCGCACGCTCCGACGTCATATCCGATGCATTGTTTAACCAACTCGGTTACAACAAGGTGTACGATGTGACTGACGGCATCGAAGGTTGGTTAAGACAAGGAAACCCTACTACACCTTACGAATAAAAGGTCTTTTGCAGAAATCGGGATTTGATTGGACAAGTCCTGAACAGCATCTACGCGTCGAGCAAACATGTCTTCAGTTAACGCACAGCGAGTAAGTGAGGTCACCGAACGAGAGACTGCTCGTTTTCGCGCCGAGAGACCCAAATCCATGGCATTGTTAAATCGAGCACAGCGAACGATGCCCAATGGCGTGCCTATGACGTGGATGAACTTTTTTTATCCCACCGGTTCGTTCGTTGTTGCGCATGCACAAGGTGCGTACCTTACCGATATCGATGGGCATCGTTACCTCGACATGAACCTGGCCGACACCAGCATGGCAACCGGTTACGGTCTTGAAAGTGTGGCCGAGGCAGTTGATGGGCAGTTTCGCAAAGGTAGCCAGATGTTATTGCCGACCGAAGAGACGGTCGATGTCACGGAAGAGTTAGCCCATCGTTTCGGCTTACCTTTCTGGCAATTCACCCTTGCCGCATCAAACGCGAATTTGGAGGCAATGCGAATTGCTCGCGCTAAGACAGGATGCGACAAAGTATTGCTGTTTGATGGTAAGTACCACGGTATGTTGGATGAGTGCTTACATTACCTCGATGATGGTGAGATTGTGCCCGAGAGTATCGGTTTACCACCCCGCGCTGCCGAAAATACCCTACTCGTCCAATACAATGACCTAGCCGCCGTTGAACGAGTATTGTCTAGAAATGAGATTGCTTGCGTTCTGGTTGAGCCTGCGGTTACTAATGTTGGTGGCGTAATCATGCCAGACGAAGTCTTTCATGCTGGCCTGCGTGAACTGACTCGAAAATACGACACGCTGCTCATTTTGGACGAAGCGCACACTCACGTGTGCGCTTACGCGGTTTAACACGAACCTGGGGTCTGGAGTGCGACATTCTGGTGCTGGGTAAAGCACTGGGTGGCGGTATTCCGATTGGTGCTTACGGTATAACGGAGAAGTTACGAGATTTTATCGAAGGAGAGCCGGCGGGCGAGTTCGGGGATTGGCGCGAACGGGTCGCACTCGGCGGTACGTTGTACGGTAATGCGCTACAGATTGCCGCGACCAAGGCAACACTTGAGACGGTGTTAACAAAGGACAATCACGCACGTGTCAACATACTCGGTGCCACATTGGCCGACGGAATCGATGCCATCATCACGCGTTTGGATCTTCCCTGGTCCGTTTACCGATTGTATTGCCGATCCGGGTACCACCCGGCACCGACACTGCCAAGAAACAATATCGAGATGGCAGCAGTACACGATTCCAAGCTTCGCGATGCAATACACGTTTACCTCGCCAATCGCGGTGTGTGGGAAGCAATAGGCAGTGCCAGCCCCGCAGTGTCGTTCGCGGCGTCGCCGGAGGATATTGAATACTATCTCGCCCAACTGGACGCCTGTCTCACCGAGTTGTGTGAATAACATCTAACGCGTAAGGTAGGATTTGGCAGAGTACAACATGTTGCCCCGAACGAATGAACAGTAACGTTTCCGCCTAAACGCTGTTATCAAATAGGAATTCAATTGTTAGCGGCCTGGAGGTGACCCAGCTCAAATTAATCCAATGCATACTTTGCGATACCAGAAATAAGCCAAAGCGGCCGCACCAATATTCGCGAAGCACGCTGCTGCAAATATGCCGTGGATATCCAGCCAATAGCTTCCGATTAACGCAAGCGGCAGATACAAGCCAATCATTCGAACGACGGATATGACAACAGCGGGCAATGGTCGACCCAATCCGTTGAATGCAGCATTGATATTCATAATAATGCCTTGCGCACCAAAGCTGATTGGTACTATCCAAAGAAACGCGAGGCCTGCGGCGATCACCTGTTCATCGTCGCTGAACTGTTGCATGAGAACACGCGCACTCAGCGCAAGTATTAATGCAATTAAGAAACCAAACCACAAACAGAACCTAACACTCAACTGGTAAGCTTCGACAATTCGTTCGGGCTTACCCGCACCGAGGTTTTGGCCCATAAATGGACCGATGGTCGCGGACATGGCAAAAAACACCACCAACGTGACTTGCTCGATACGTGTTGCGGCGCCGAAACCCGCCACGGCCTCGGCACCATGACGCGCAATCATCGCCGTAATCACACCGATGGCCAGTGGAATAATCATGTTGGTACCCGCTGCGGGCAGACCAACATGTAAAACCTGTTTCCATGACTTAAATATCCGCGACAAGGTGGGCCACTCATACGTCAACATGCGTTTTTGATAGTGCAAAGCCCAAAATCCAACAACGAATGTCATGGCCCGTGCGATAACCGACGCGATGGCCGCACCCTGAATTTCGAGCCGGGGAAACCCAAACCAGCCAAAAATCAGCAGTGGATCGAGTATTAGATTGATAATGGCAGATGCCACCATGATGCGACCTTGAAGTTTACTGTCGCCGGTAGCACGCACGGCACCAAGACCGACCATGGGAACAAGAAAAACTACAAAGCCGCCGTACCAAACGACCATGTATTCGCGAATCAGCGGTAGAACTTCATCATCCGCTCCGAGCAAACGAAACAATGGATCGATAGTTAATAAGCCGATGACAGAAAAAATCAGCGACAACAACAAACTCAGCAATGCAGCATCCGTGGTCAGTTGCTGCATTAACTTTTTGTCCCCGGCACCGATAACCCTGGACAATACCGATGCCGTGCCCGCCATTAAACCGATACCAAGACTAATCAGCACCATAATCACTGGAAATGTAAAACTCATCGCCGCCAATTGCACATCGCCCAGTTTCGCTACGAACCAGGTGTCGGCGATATTAAACATCATCATCGCCAGTATTCCCCAAATCATGGGAATAGTTAGTGCGATGAGATGCGCTCGCACCGGTCCCTCTGTCATCTTTGCCTGGGTCATCTTTTCTTGGGCTACCTTGGCGTCAGTAACACTTAAGACTATAATGCGCTGCGCAGAAATAAATGTAATATTTGAAACTGATCCTTGGCCACATCTGGCTATTAACCCTGTGTTTTTTTCGACAACCAACGACTGTAACGTCGTTAGTAATTCCACAATGAATCAACTAATGGAAAATAGGAACACAACTACTCAAGGCATGCAAATCTAATGGGCGCATTTAAAGAGCCTCACGGCGGTGTACTAAAAAACTTATACCTAAACGCTGCAGACGCGGAACAGGAAAAACAAAAATCACGCGATTATCCCTCATGGGATTTAAGCGAACGGAAATTATGCGATATCGAACTGCTGCTCAACGGTGCGTTTTCGCCACTGGAAGGTTTTGTCGGTCAAGCCGATTACGATTCCGTACTTAAAGATATGCGTTTGACCAACGGCATGCTCTGGCCTATTCCGGTTAACCTGGATGTGAGTGAGGAATTTGCCGAGTCGTTAGACACCGGCAAACGTATTGCATTGCGCGATACTGAAGGCGTCTTAATAGCCATACTGGATGTCGATGAAAAATGGCAGCCAAATAAACAACTCGAGGCCGAGTGCGTCTACGGTACAACCGATATAGACCACCCCGGCGTGGATTACCTGCTTAATCATACTGGGCCGGTGTATCTCGCGGGCAAACTGCATGGCATTGAATCTCCGCACCATTATGACTTTCGGCATTTGCGTTATTCGCCCCAAGAGTTACGCGACTATTTCGAGAAACTAGGCTGGCGACGAGTGGTGGCATTCCAAACGCGCAATCCCATGCACCGGGCGCATCAGGAATTGACCGTGCGCGCAGTGCGCGAATGCGAAGCGAATTTGCTCATTCATCCTGTTGTCGGACACAGCATCGCTGGCGATATTGATCGCTTCGCCAGAGTACGTTGTTATGAACGCTTGCTACGCGAATATCCGGAACAAACCACGGCCTTGAGTTTATTGCCGCTGGCCATGCGTATGGCCGGCCCACGCGAAGCACTGTGGCACGCCATTATTCGCAAGAACTACGGTTGCACCCACTTTATTATTGGGCATGATCACGCAGGGCCGGGCAAAGACGGCAATGGAGAACCTTTTTATTCGCCCTATGCGGCCCAGGAATTACTCGAACAATATCAAGACGAACTCGACATCACACCGGTGCCATTCAAACGGATGGTGTATGTCGTGAACCGCGCGCAATATTTGCCAGAGGATGAAGTCAAGGATAACCAACGCACTTTAGAGATTTCCAGCGCAGAATTTCGCCGTCGTTTACGCGAAGGATTGAAAATTGACGATTGGTTTTCCTATCCCGCCGTAGTCGAGGAATTACGCAAGACTATTCCACCTCGTGACCGACAAGGCTTGACCATATTTTTCACTGGTTTATCAGGTGCCGGGAAGTCCACCATTGCCAATGCCTTGATGGTTAAATTGATGGAACAAGGACGTCGACGAGTTACTTTGTTGGACGGTGATATTGTGAGAAAAAATCTATCCAGTGAATTGGGATTTTCGCACGAGCATCGTGATCTGAATATTCAACGCATCGGTTTTGTCGCCAGCGAAATTACCAAGAACGGTGGCATTGCCATTTGCGCGCCCATTGCGCCATACAAATCCACCCGCCGGAAGGTTCGTTCAATGATTGAAGCAGTCGGCGGTTTCATCGAAGTATATGTATCGACTTCGCTGGAGGAGTGTGAGGCACGTGATCGCAAGGGACTTTACGCCCGCGCCCGCGCCGGCATAATTCCGGAGTTCACTGGTATCAGTGACCCTTATGAAGTTCCTGAAAGAGCGGAAATGGAAATCGACACTAAAAACCTGACACCGGATTTAGCCGCGCATCGAATCATTATTAAACTGGAAAGCCTGGGTTTTATTCGTTAGTCAAGGCCTCGGGTTTTGGGACAATACGATGCGCCCATAATCGGCCCCGGTGTGTCGTAACTCAAAGACTGTATCAACACCGCACAACCTTCCCCCTCGGCCAGCGTGATATTCGTTTGAATAGTCGTCGCTGCGCCTTTCCAGTCACCAACGGATTGCATGCTCTTTACGATATGATGATTATCCAGTGTCTTACCCGCATTTTCGCCACGGGGTATGTCAGTGGTTTTTTCCTGATCAAATACTACTAACCACACCTTGGCCGAATCCGATGCGTCGCCATTCAGCCCGATGGACACGCCGGTACTGGTTGATTCGACGTGAACGTTCAGAGATGAGTCGTTTTTATTTGACAATGCTTTTTTTATACTTTTGCGATCGGAACCAACTGCGGCAAACCGTCCGTCAACCACCATCTGTGGTGTATACACACCGCGTCGTCCATTCAAATTCGCCGCATGATAACCACGTTGACGTTGGGTGTATTCAGGGCTGGAAAATGGATCTCTCCAACTGCCATCCGAGCCCCACACCAGTGTATCCCAATAATCGACATGATATTCCAGTGCAATCACGTCGATTCGATCATTTATCAAATCTGCCAAGTGCTCATCAGCGGCAGGACAGGAATAACAACCGTGGGAGGTAAACAACTCAACTACTGATACTGGCTCATCTGCCGAGGCGAGGTGTGACATATTCGACAAAAAAATGAAACAAAGTATTGGCTGCAAAACGTGGGAATAACGATTCTTCATTTTCAATACCTACGCTTGATTGACTACGCCCGTTTTCTCTTGAATCGCTAATCATGTCAACCAAAACACCCGCGGTGTTAAACTATTGTGAATCTCAACACGCCCGCCGCTTGCGTTTTAATCAGGTGGGGAGTAAATTTCGCAATAACAACAAGGCTTTGAAAGGGACGAGTAGTCGGACCCGCTTGGGATGAGCGATCGGGAGATAGTGCAAGCCCCGACCCGGACCCCGCTGAAAATCACCCTTGAGCTGCTGACCGAACGGTAACGCTGCGTAACCCGCAAGCGCACCCAGTAGACTCAGACGATTAGCCCCCGAT
>Ga0224508_10003791_pt1 | contig 12466 bp, 12 predicted proteins | sample SF_Jan12_sed_USG_4_FD_170157 | JGI IMG/M metagenome (GOLD analysis project Ga0224508, IMG submission 170157) | Sediment microbial communities from San Francisco Bay, California, United States - SF_Jan12_sed_USGS_21 | ecosystem: Environmental > Aquatic > Marine > Sediment | place: USA...
CTACCTTGTGGCCATCGAGACCCGCACGCTGCGCAAAATCCAGCCCTTCCGACAAACCCTGCACCAGCCCGGCGATACAGATCTGATTCACCATCTTGGTCAGCTGTCCGGCGCCGACATCGCCGAGCAACTCGGCCGCGCGCGCATAGCTCATGATAACCGGCCGCGCCGCATCAAAGGCCGACTGTGCGCCGCCGATCATGACGGTGAGCACGCCGTTCTCGGCGCCGGCCTGGCCACCCGACACCGGGGCGTCGAGAAACTCGAACCGACCCTCCCTTGCAGCCTGTGCCAACTCGCGCGCCAGACTGGCGGAGGCGGTCGTATGATCGACAAACACCGCACCTTGCGCGAGAGCGGCGAACGCGCCCTGCTCACCGATGGTCACCGAACGTAGGTCGTCGTCGTTGCCAACGCAGCTGAAAACCAGTTCCGCACCCGCCGCCGCGGCAGCCGGGGTATCGGCGCGCGCGCCGGAATATGTCTTCAACCAGCTGTCCGCCTTGGCGGTCGTGCGGTTGTACACGGTCACGTCGTGACCAGCGTTGGCAAGATGCCCTGCCATCGGGAAACCCATCACACCCAAACCGATAAATGCCACTTTCATTGCGAGATTCCCCCTCGTATGAGACAAAGCGCGTACCATAACAAACTGCGAAGCAGCGTGCCCGGCCCGAGCCTGTGGTGCAAGCCGGAGCAAACACTTAATCTTCGCGTCCGGTTAGCGGCATAAGCCGTTTTGCGAGGAGATGTCGATGAGGAAATGGGAGTGCATCGTGTGCGGCTTCATCTACGACGAAGCCGAGGGATTGCCTGAAGAGGGTATCGCCCCCGGCACTACCTGGGAAGATATTCCGGACGACTGGGAGTGCCCGGACTGCGGCGTCTCCAAAGACGATTTCGAAATGATCGAAGCGGCCGCCTGAGTTGCCGCCAGCACCTAACCTCAGCGCATCATGACTACAGGCAAGGAACTCGAAGAACGTGCTGCACAGTGCGATTCTGTGGATGAATTCCTGACGCTGGCGGACGAAGCGTCACAGGATCCCACCGATCACGATTTCGCGAAGCAGATGCTGCAGCAGGCCGAAATCAAGTGGCAGCTGCCCGGCGACTATTCGCTGAGGCCGCGCTGCAACTGGGCAACACCGACCACGCCGCCGCGCAAGATATCTACGAGGCAGCGATGAGGCGCTGCGATACTCGCGCCAAACAGCGGCAACTGTTCGAACTGCTGCGTGAGCAGGCGCTGGCGGAAGGTATGCGCAAAACGTTGTACCGTAACACCCGGCCGGAGAACGGCAGCGCCCTGGAAAAACTGGCGTGGGCAGAGGATATCGTGAACCTGTTCGGCGACCGTGCGTGGGCGGCGCGGGCGTATGCCGATCTGGCCGCCGAGGTCGCCGAATCTCATTTTCGTGATCGTTTGTCCGCAAGCCGCAAATTGTTTGTCGACGAACGTCTGTAATCCCGAGCTGAGCGATGAAATACCAAAACATACTGGAAACGGTCGGCGGTACGCCGTCGGTACGGCTGAACAGTTTCACCACGCCGGGTGCGGGCAAACTATGGGTGAAACTCGAGAGCTTCAATCCGGCAGGCTCGGTAAAGGATCGACCGGCGTTGAATATGATCGAAGACGCCGAACGTCGCGGAGTACTGAAACCGGGCGACTGTATTGTCGAACCCACGTCCGGCAATACCGGTATCGGATTAGCGATGGTCGCAGCGGTCAAAGGTTACCGCGCCGTGTTCGTGATGGCCGAGGACATGAGCGAGGAACGCAAGCTCATTCTCAAGGCATTCGGTGGCGATGTGGTGCTGACGCCAGCGGCCGACGGCACGGTAGGCGCCATCGAGGAAGCACGCCGGCTCGAAAAAGAACGCGGCTACTTCTTTGTCGGACAACACTACAACCCGGCAAACCCGGCAGCACACAAACGCACCGCGGAGGAAATCTGGCAGGATTTCGGTGACTCGCTGCACGCGGTGATCGCTACTACCGGCACGGGCGGAACCATCTCTGGCATGGGCGCGGACCTGAAACGGCGCACGCCCGAATTGCGCATCATTGCCACCGAGCCCGCCGATGCGCCAATCCTGTCCACGGGCGTGCCAGGCAAACACAAAATCATGGGCACCGCGCCTGGATTCATACCCGACACGCTGGACACGACGATCTATGACCGGATCGTGCAGATCACCACTGAGGAAGCATACGGTGCGACGCGCCAGCTGGCGGAGCGCGAAGGCATCTTTGCGGGAATATCCTCCGGCGCGGCCGTAGCCGGGATGCTGATAGTCGCCCACAGCGAAAACCTCGAAGACAAGGATTTGCTGGCGATACTGCCAGACACCGGGGAACGTTACCTCAGCACCGACCTGTGGGCATAGAGGACACATTCGTCACGCGACACTCAGGTAACTACGCCTTCCAGGGCGAATCGCGCAATCAGGTCCAGCAACTCAAGGAGTTTCCTACCCCCGTATCGGCTGATACCGCCAATATTGTCGTATCTCGACAGTTCTTGTTGAAGTTGCCCTGCTGCTGCGGCGCGACAGCCTGCTCACCGGCGCCATCCGGGGCCGGATTTTTCGTGAGCCACCGCACGTTTCGACTACCGCCAGCGCGCCGCGAACATCGCTAGTGTGATCGACTTCGCACTTTACTGGGGCACTCGGCACAGGGGCTGCATCGACACCTCGCAACAGGTAGTGACAGGACAGCGGACATGCAGTCAGAGCCAATAACCAAACCCATGATCTCGATAGATGTGCTCGGGAAAATGGTTCGCACACTGAGTTCCGAGCAACTGGCGAAACTTCCCATAGAGAAGCTTCCCGAGGACGTGCCCGAAGTCATTTATACGATCGGCACGCCGGAAAAAAATGCCGTGATCGAGGATTTGCTTATTCGTCGCGACAGCGAGCGCATGAACCGGCAGGTCACCGACATGGAACAATACGGCAAGGAAGTTGCCGATGCGTTTCATATCGCCGAATCCAATAGACTGCCACCGCTGGTGATAGAGTTTGCGCGTGAAGTGCAATCGATGTTGCAACTCGTGGACGAAACCAAAAACAGCGCCGCGGATGAAAAAATCGTTGAGAAATCCTCTCAGCTCAAAGAACTGATGTCGCACCTGAGCACGAGCCCGCTGTTGACCGCCGAGCAGATCCTGATGCGCATCAGGGATGACAAAAGCACTGCAGTTTGTGAAAAGCGCATGTCGCGTGCACTGCGTAGATTGGAAGACAAGCTTGCACCCGCCTCACTGGCCATCGCCAAATACCAGGAGCTGCGAGTGAATCTGGCGCACAAGGAAATGTCCGTATTACGCAAGCGTATAAAAAAGGAATCCGTGCAGCAGGAGATCCTGCAGGAAGAAATCGATGCGTTAAACAGAGACCTGCAGCAACAACGCACGTTTTTCTCTCGCGCCCTCGGGAAATATCATTCCAGCGGGCAATACACCGAGCTTCAGGAACAGATTAAACAGCTGATCGCGCGCAAGAAGATGAGCGAAGTGCCGATTGACGACAAGAATCTCGTCGATTGGCTGGACGCGATCGTCGAGGCCAGTCTGTGCAACTCCAAGCAACAGGGCGTACACGCATCTCGCGTTCAGCTGCTCTCGCTGCTGGAACTCTACTGCCGTCAGCAGGAAGAGTCGGCGCTGCAGATAGCGCAGAATCCTTTCTCGCAGATCGATCCGAAGCAGGCGATCAAATTCATCCTGGCGTCCGAGCAATTTATTCTCGATTATTTTGCGAAAAAGCAAGAAGAGGGAACGACCCTGTTCCGCTCTACTGCCGCGAGTCGTCGTGAGCGGCTGGACCAGATAATGGACGGTCTGATCAAAGAGCTGAAACGAAATCTTCGCAAGCTGAAAATCTGAACAGTTTCCTTTCCTACACTGCCATCCTCTTTTGGCCACCTCCCTGGTGGCCTTTTTTTTCGGCGGCCAAATTGCTGGAAAATACCGTATCGCGCAACCGCGGGCGCTGGATTCGAGTTAAACTGATATGTTGAGATGAATCCAGGATTGTCCCTATGCGCTACTGCCTGCAGTGCGGTTCCGACAAAATCGAAACCCGTGTTCCGGACGGTGACAATCGCCCACGCCTGGTCTGCAGCCAGTGTGATTTTATTCACTATCAGAATCCCAAGAATGTAGCCGGCTGCATCCTCGAATGGGAAGGACGGGTACTTCTGTGCAAGCGCGGAATCGAGCCGCGCTACGGCATGTGGACCGTGCCGGCTGGATTCATGGAGAACGGTGAAACCATGGCCGAGGCTGCGACGCGCGAAACCATGGAGGAAGCACAGGCGAGCGCGCTGGATTTACGGCTTTACGTGCTTTTCAGCCTGCCGCACATCAGCCAGGTTTACATGCTGTACCGGGGGGTGCTGGCACACGGCAAACACGCGCCCGGGCACGAGACGCTGGAAACGAGTCTGTACCGGGAAGCCGACGTCCCCTGGGACGACCTCGCGTTCCCGGTGATGAGCGAAAGTCTGAAGCTGTTCTTTCGCGACCAGCGAAGCGGCGTGTTTCCGGTGCGCACAGGCGATATCGTACGCCGTAAAGACAAAAGCCTAGAGGTCCGCCATCACCAGGATTAGAAGCCTGTTCGCGGCGCCGCGAAATCTATTCAGATATCGCCGCGCAAGACCCTCTGTGCCTGCTCGGTATCCATACGAGGTCCGTATCGGGTTACCAGGATTGCCGACGCATGCGCGGCAAGTCCGCCGGCGGCCGCGTGGTCCATACCGTGGCAAAGGCCATACAGAAACGCACCGGCAAACATATCCCCCGCGCCAACTGTGTCGATAGCGTTCGCTGCGACACCGGGTATATCGATCAGCGTTTTGCCGTCGAATACCAGAGCACCTTGCGGTCCGCGCGTGACCACGAACTGCTTTGCCAAGCGTTTAAAACAGTCGGCCGCTTCGCCAAGTGATTCGCTACCTGCCATAAGCCGTGCTTCGGCTTCGTTCGAGAACAGCAGATCAACGCCGCCTTCCAGCATCTCGTCCAACTCGGCGCGGAAATACTCGACCATGTTGGGGTCCGACAGGGTCAGGGCCACGGCGGTACCTGCATCGTGCGCAGCCTGTTTCGCTCGCCGCACCGCCGCCCGAGCCGACGCCGAAGGCGCCAGATATCCCTCGATGTACAGGTATCGCGATACGCCTATCGCATCGGTGACGAGGTCCGGTGTCGCCAGTTCCTCAGTGATACCCAGGTGAGTATTCATCGTGCGATCTGCATCCGGCGTCACGAACACCAGGCAGGTACCGGTCACACCGTCCTCGCGGTTGTGCTGTGTGAGGTTAGTGGCAACACCGTGGCTGAGCAGGTCTTCAAAATAGAATGTGCCGACATGGTCGTTCGCGACGCGGCAGGAGTAAAACGCACTGCCACCGAACTGGGTGACCGCGATTATCGAGTTCGCGGCCGAGCCGCCGCAGGATCGGTGCTGAGGATTATCCTGCAGCGCCGACATAACAGACCGTTGACGGGCAGAATCAACCAGCGTCATCACGCCTTTATCGATTTCCAATTCTGTAAGCTGGTCTTCGGTAACCGCGTACTCGATATCGACCAGTGCATTACCTATACCGTACACGTCGTACATGTGCACTCTTCTCCTCAATCGATGATGCTGGGTGGCAAACGTTACGTCAATCGCCGATCGTGCGCTGCTCCAGCTGCTGTAGAAAATCTGCAACTCGCGCCTGGGTATTATCTATGTTGTCGCACAAAATGCCATGCTGCGAGGATGACACGAGAATCAGGCGTTTGTACTCAGAGGCAATGGAATCGTAGACGATTTGTGCGCTCACCGGTGCTACCACAGGATCCTCGTCGCCTTGCAGAATCGTTACCGGGCATTCGACCAGCGGCAGTTGCTTCTCCAGGTCGGCCACCAGGCGGCGCAACTCGTAGAGGCCACGAATCGGCATATGCCGGTAGTTGATGTGAGGATGCTCCGATTGGTTCTCCCGAAACGGCAGCACGCCTTCCAGCGACGACATCCAGCGCACCAACTTGTTCGCTCCGTGTACCAGCGGCACGAACACCATGTTTCTGTTCCGGAACTTGATCGGCACCGAGACCGCGCAGACCCCGGCCAAACGCTCCGGTCGATCTGCGGCCAGGCGCAATGCGAGCGCACCACCGGTGGAAAACCCCACAATACACACGCGCTCGCTGTATGCGGCAGCGATGTCGAAGCCGCGCTGCACCGAGGCGAACCAGTCTTCCCAACTGCGTTCCCGTAAATCCCAGGGTGAAGTGCCATGCCCCTTCAACCGCACACCGATTACGGTGTAGCCCGAGTCCGCCAGGTGCCTGCCGAACTCGCTGAGCTCACTCGGAGAGGCGAGAAATCCATGCACCAAGATCACACACAAATCCTTTACCACCGATGTTGGTTTGTAGAAAAACCAGTCGCCGCTCAACACGGCAGTTTGTGCGGTGTTTATCTCCGCATGCTGAGGTTTGGAAAACTCCGCCTTGTCCCAGGCGTATGCACGGCGCTGATCGTCGTAGCGCAGATCGCCAATCGATCTCGCATCGAATACAGCGGCATCGCGAATCGCTGCTCTCGCGCACTTCGTAACCGACGGCAGCGGTGCTATCTCATTCGCATACACTTCGACGACATTCTCGAGCCGCACTTCGTCGAATCCATGTTCCTCGCACAACTTGTCGCTGAAGTGGTAAGAACCGTCTTCTACCAACACGAGCTCAGAATTCTGCGCGTTACGCAGAAACTGATCCAGCCCCTCCGTGTCTCCATCAAGCAGGCGGCCGTAGGCGGCCGGATTGCGCAGACTGCGATGCAGGTGCACGGCAGTTTCTAGCTGCACGTATTTGACGCAAAAATACAACATGCGATGAAACTGCTCTTTAGCGATGCGCTGCACCTGCCCTTCGAGCAATTGAAAAATCACCTTGGATGCCAGATGGCTGAGATTGACGGTGACATTCGCATACATTTCCTGCATGTAGAGGTCACGGATGTGTTCCGAGCGGCGCCGCAGGCGGCGCGCCAGAAACTTGGTATCCCAGCCGCCGATGTGCTCCGGTAAAGCGAATACGTCGTCCAACGCAGGCAGGCGGTGCGCGGCACGTTGCAGCAGTTTACGCTCCCACCAGTTCCAATGTTCATCAACAGCGATGGGATTTCCCAGCCTTATGTCCATATCCGTGTCCCGCAGCAATATGTTGCTTTCTATCAGTAACTCCTCAGAAGCGCGCCGACTCAATCCACGGTTGAACAACTCCATGCCTTTCAACAGGAGATTGTCGCTTACACGAATAGGGTAGAAGGTAATGTTCGCGGGAACGATCATAGCGGGCTTGCGACTGACCTCGAGCAGGCGGCTCGCGTCGTCGAACTCGAGCCGTTCGGCCAGCTCGTCTATCCAGGCGAAGTTACCGCTGCGCTCGGCGTGATGCAGTAACGATTTGAACGCTTCCAGCGCCAACGCCAGGACCGCCGCACCACGATGCTGTTTTCGCCGCTCCCGTGCCGAACGCGAATAGATACTGTAGCGTCCCTGTTGATCCTGCACCCGGCGGTCTTTCACCATCCCTCCTTCGGGAAATACGACGACTTTGCGCCCGCGCAGAATCTCGGTAGCCAGAAACGGCAGCAGTCGCGGGTGGCTGTTTGGCACGGCGCCGACACTGCGCAGGTAGCTGGCCATGGCGTCGTCTTGCGCGAAGAATTCGCTGGCGGCTACTGCGCGGCAGTAAGCGCCGTTCTCCTGGTAAATCAGGTATTGTGGTATAAACGTCTCGAAACGCGCAAAATGATTGAACAAGAAGATATCGCCTGCGTCCAGCTGCTGCTCGTCGTGATGCAGTTTGATATTCACGCTCAGCAGCCGTTTCACGATACTGAACGTGCGCACCGACCATTGATAGGCGGTGTCGCTGATCTGGTAGTCGTGGTTCTGGATATCCATCCGTGTCAATCTATTTCGGCCTGAGGAACACTTCCCGCACACGCCGGCGTGCCCCCCGCGGCGACTGCCGTAGTGTCAACCAAAGCGTTCGCGATTCTTCGATCAGGATGCAAGCGACAGCTCGCCCCGTGTTCCGCCAGGTATGGTCTACTAGTGTGCTGTCCCATAAATAACGTGAATTCTGAGCGCGTGTCGCGGGTCAGGGCAAGGCGTCGTTGTGCAGGTGAGATCGCTATTGCTAAGCGGCGCAACACTATCCTGGCCCGACACGCGCTCCGGTCGTTACAAATCAATCTATCGAGCGCTCCAGCACACTGGCTTGTGCTGAATGATAGTCGTCCGTGCGAGACGGCGCCAACATCCACACCCTGGTCCCGCAGCAGTGTTTGCGGCTGCAAACACCTCACAGCTGGAATCCGTGGAATTCGGACCGACTTTCCGCGCTTCGAGGTGCTCGCCTGACGACTGATCCACTTCCGCTTCTTGACAATGGTAGCGGCTCAAGTCCGCGTGAACTTGATCGACTGAAAGTCCGCTGAAACACTCGACAAGTGGGAACTTCCCGACAGGTATACTGTCTCATTCCGTTGCCGCGCTGGATGGAGAAATAGCTACAATGTGCAGTCTCAAGGCCTTCTTCACCGTCGCCTCAGCACTGGGTTTCCTGGCCGCAGCACCGATACGGGCGGAGACTGAGGATTCGACGCTGCAGTTGCCAGATACCTTGATCAGACTGCACATGGAAGACGCGCGATTCGCGCTGCCCCGCGAATCGTTCGAGCACTGGATTCGCCGGTCGGCGCATGTAGTCAGCCACTACTATGGAAAATTCCCGGTGGCGCAAATGTACATTGCACTGATCCCCGTCTCAGGCAAGGGCGTTAAGAACGGCAAGGCTTTCGCCATCGACGATGCTACCATCAACGTACGCGTGGGCACCGGCGCCGATCACCAGGACCTGCTCGACGATTGGATCATGGTGCACGAGATGATTCACTTCGCGCTGCCGCGCGTGCCACGCCGCCACCACTGGATCGAAGAGGGACTGGCCGTCTACGTCGAATCGGTCGCGCGCTCCAACGCTGGGGACCTGGCGCCCAAGTTCGTATGGGCGGGTTTCCTGAAGGGTATGCCGCACGGGCTGCCCGCAAACGGCGATAGTGGTTTGGACAACACCCCGACCTGGGGCCGCACCTACTGGGGAGGCGCATTGTTTTGTCTGCTCGCCGATATCGAGATTCGCAAACGTACCGACAATCGCAAGTCATTGCGTGACGGGCTGCAGGCGATCGTGCATCAGGGTTTCAGCATGCTCGACGAGAAACCGGTGGAAGAACTGTTCGCGATTGCTGATGCGGGCACCGGCACTGCCGTGCTAACAGAACTATACGAGCACCATCGCGACACCGCACACGATGTCGATCTCGACGGATTGTGGCAATCGCTGGGCGTGCAGGCTGCGGGCACAGCGGTGGAATTCGACACCAGCGCACCACTGCGTCACATCAGCGAGTCGATCACCGCACGGGATCCAGGATTTTGAGCTGCGGGTCAGAGCTCCCAGAAAAACTCACCAATCAGCACCGGGGCCATGATCAGCAGCAACCGTCTCAGAATAGCTTCGTAAGTGGCAACGGAAATGCGGGCCCGCAAGCGTATCCCGATCACCAGCGCCAGTACCGCCAGCGCCGCACCGGCCGCCGTCGCCAGTAGTAGTTTGCCGCTCAGCAAACCAGCAGTGCCGAACACGGCGACCTGAGAAATTTTGCCACAGGCAAAGCACATATTGAAAACCGGCACCATCTGCTCCTTGGCCAGTTTCCGCTGCAGCGCATAAATAATCAGTATTGGGACCATCACATTAACGGATCCAGCAGACAGTCCCGCCAGTACCCCGAATACGGCCATGCCCAGGTGCGGGCTGGTGTTCACCCAGGTCAGTCGCAGAAACCGAATGCGCTGCACATTCAGATAGACAATGATCATCGCTGCAAGAACCAGTTTGAACGGCCTGGGATCGAATACGGTGAGCAGCAGCGCGCCGCAGACCGCCGCGCCCAGCACCCAAGGGGCCAGCGGCCAGTAGCCTGCGAGGCGCGCTCGCCATCCTCCCCCGTGCACGATGCTTACCAGGTTTACGGCGATTGTGGGCAGTAAGGTGATCAATACGGCATGGCGAACGTCCAATACCGTCGCCAGCAACGGCGTGGAAACCAGCGGAAAGCCGATACCGAGCGTGCCGTGCACCAGACCGGCCAGGACCAGCGCCCCGGCAACTACAACCAGTTCAAACAATTCCATGGTTCCCGGCCAGCTGTTTACCAGCACTGCAATCAGCGCCTAAGATAGCATCACCACGATGGGAGGATGGTTTGATGCGCGGGATTTCCTGGCTGGGACTGTTGGCGCGTTTCGTGTTTGCCTTGGCGCTGGTATTCGCCACGTACAACCCGAGCGCATACTCATACTACGGCTGGGTGGCCGGCGAGCTACCCGAATACTCGGCGTTCATGATTTTTGTCGGCATTGTTCTGTTGATCGGATGGACTATCCTGCTGCGCGCCACGCTGCGATCGCTGGGCCCGTTCGGGCTGCTGCTCGCGATCGCGTTTTTCGGCGTCCTGTTATGGCTGGTGGTTGACGTGGGTCTGCTCCCGGCGGACAGCACACAAGCCATCACATACTTGATCCTGCTGGCGCTATCCGGCGTTCTGGCTACCGGCGTGTCATGGTCCCACGTGCGGCGACGCGTCTCGGGTCAGGCCGATGTCGACGATGTGGACGAGGGTTGACGGCCTGCGCGTCAGATGTCTCCTCAGACGCCAGCTGACGCCCGGCAGATAGCGCCGGAAATGCCCATGCAGGGTACTCGCAGCGCCACGAGGCGTTTCCCACCCAACACCGGGGATGCACAGCAAACGACGACAAGATGCCCTACAATGGCGCCTTGTTAAGCATTTCGCTGATACGGCGGACTGAAGAATGCGGAGCCGCTGGCGAACCCATGGAATCGGGCCAATCAGGCCCCTGTGACAAGTGTCACGTCAGCAATAGTGAAAACAGGAAACCATACCACTCGCTGGGTGAGTGGTACGCTTACTGCTACAACCGGTGTCGAAACATTTAGTAGGATCGGGTTCGCCGATGAAGGACTCAGAATTCAATGAGCGCTGAACGCGAGACGGGAAACAAGCCGACCGTGGATGCTGGCGAACAGACGGCGATGCGTCCGGTGCTCACGCACGTACATCTCGGCAACACGGCCGAGACCCCAGTGGTGCCCGACGACGAGCAAACGCAGGCTGGCGGCGGCACCGGCGTCACCACCGACTTTGCGCGCAATATCCCCTTTCTGCGCGTTATCCACCCGCGCGAGTATACCCAGCGAATCCGTTTGAACGAAGGCACCATGATCATCGGTCGCGGTCAGAATGCGGACATCGTCCTGCACGACAGCCAGGTTTCTCGGACACACTGCAAAATAACCTATTCCGGGGGCAAAATATTTGTCGAGGATCTGGGCTCGACCAATGGCACATTGCTGGATGGCCGGCCTGTCAAACTCGACTCCCTGACCATCCACAGTCGCCTGCAGCTGGGTCGTTTCGTGCTCAAGGCGGAATTCAAGGATCCCGACGAAATCAGCTACGACGACAAGATACTCGCGGCTGCCACGACCGACTCGTTGACCGGCGTACCCAACCGGCAGTGGCTACTGGAGCAGGGAGTGACGTTCCTCAAGGCTTTCAAGGAGAACAAACGCCTGCTGAGTGCCGTGATGATCGACGTCGATCACTTCAAGAGCGTCAACGATGAGCACGGCCATCAGGCCGGGGATCTGGTGTTGTGCGATGTGGCCGCGGTGCTGCAGAACAACAAACGCGAACTGGATCTGCTGGGCCGCTATGGCGGCGAGGAATTTCTCATGTTCCTGCCGCATACCCAGCGCGAGGAAGCGCAAATGGTTTGCGAGCGCATCCGCAGCGCGATTCAGGAGCACACGTCTGAATTCGAAGGCAAGCAGATCAAAGTGACGGTTTCAGTGGGTGTGGCCAGCGAATCTTTCGACGCGCTGACTACCCTGGACGATCTCATTCGTCGCGCAGACGACGCGCTTTACCAGGCCAAGCGTCAGGGCCGCAATCTCGTGGTTACCGCCGGCTAGTGTTCTGTGCCGTCGACGCGCTGCGTCGAGAATGCGAATATCGGTTGGCTAAATTTAATCAACTACTTATGGCAGTTGATTAATGGCGGTACGTCCATGCACCGCCCAGCAGGTTGACGAAAAACGAGTTTTTCGACAGCCTGCTGGCCCAATCCGGGACAATCCGACCCGGGCAGTCAAGGCCGGGCGACCGTCAGGCGCTCGCCCGGCAATCCCAACGCCAGAACAAACACGCCCGCAGCGGTAAGCGCAAGCAGCGCGAACAGGCCACCGAATTCGCCGCTGTCAGCCTGCATGAACGACACCAGCTCCACTGC
>Ga0224508_10003792_pt1 | contig 12465 bp, 11 predicted proteins | sample SF_Jan12_sed_USG_4_FD_170157 | JGI IMG/M metagenome (GOLD analysis project Ga0224508, IMG submission 170157) | Sediment microbial communities from San Francisco Bay, California, United States - SF_Jan12_sed_USGS_21 | ecosystem: Environmental > Aquatic > Marine > Sediment | place: USA...
AAGCAGCGTTGCCGGTCGCGGCGTAGAATCGGTGAGAGGAAGTTCCACGGTGAGAGTGCCGCCGCCTTCCGATACAACCCCAATGTCTGCTTCGCCCCGAGCCGAGGCGGCCGCTCACCAACAGAAACGCGAGCAAAGCGAGGCCGACGGGCCAAAACATGGCAAAGCTAAGGACCAGAAGCGCGATCCAGATTGGAGTTCCCAAATCATCCAATTTTGCCACCATTTGCGTCATTTCCGGTGCTCCTTGTGTGATGTAAATGTTCTTTACATTCACATATGGGACGAGAAACCAGGGTCGTCAAGGGGAGATCCCGAGACCCGCGAGATAAACCAAGACGGCCGCCTCCAAGAGCTCGGAAGGGGCCATCGGAATCTTGCGCCGTGACGCATCTCCTCGTGTGTAAAGCGCTGCAATTCCGTGTGCCAGCGAAAACATGTGAAGCGCGATCATCGTGGCGGGTGGGCGCCCGCCATCCGTGATGGTGTCCGAAAGGGCTTGGCTCGCCTCGACCAGCACAGAAAAGGCACGCTCTTCGGCCGCTCTCACCTCCGGGGCTTCGTAGGACTGGCCCGACTCGAACATGGCGGAAAAGAGCGCAGGCTCCTTGCGCGCGAACTCGATGTACGCCTGGCCGATCTGTTCGAGGCGCCGAATCGGGTTCGGGTCCCCTGCCTCCGATGCTCGTACCAGGTCCTCCGTGAGGAGCTCGAAGCCCCGCTTGGCGACGTCAGCCATGAGCGCATCGCGGTCGCGGAAGTGTCGATAGGGCGCCGCAGGGCTCACTCCCGCACCGCGAGCCGCGTCGGCAAAGGTGAATCCGCCGGGTCCTTTTTCGGAGATGAGGTCGAGAGCCGCGTCGATCAGGGCTTCGCGCAAGTTCCCATGGTGGTAGCCGCGCCGCCCTCGAGATCGATCTCTCCTATTTCGATAACCCATTCTGCACTCTTAGCGCCTGCGACGCCGCCTGGGAACTACCCTCCAAGACAGGTCGCTTCGTCATGCAGGTTCGAGGCCCACGAGATCGATCTCGAGTCCCGTCCCGCTCTCTTTGGCGACATCGTAGATCGCGCGCGCGAGGGCGACGTCTTGAATCGCGAGGCCCGTCGAGTCGAACACCGTTATCGTTTCGGGCGACGGCCTCGGGAGCTTGCCTGCAACGACTTCACCTAGTGTACCGGCGATCTCGTCGACCGTGAAGACTCCCTCACTCAAGGCTACGTTGATCTCGCCACTCCCAGTCGCCTGGTGAATGTCGTCGATATACACGGCAGCGTGCTTCAAGACCTCGGAAAAGAGCTCTTGCTTGCCGGGGGCGTCGGCTCCCATCGCATTGATGTGCGCCCCGGGCCGTATCCACTGTGGCTTGACGAACGGAACCCGGGACGGAGTCGCCGTACAAACGATGTCCGCGCCGGCGGCCTCTTCCAGGCTCACGATGCGCCCATTGATTTCGTCGGCGAGCTTACGGGCTGTGCTCTCGTTTCGATCGTGGATTAGCGTCTCAAACGATTCGTAGATCACACGATGCGCGTCGTGGAGCGTCCGTGCTTGCACCCCCGCGCCGATGAAGCTGATCGTGGTCGGCCCGCTCGGTGCGAGATACTTCGACGCGACAGCACCGGCGGCACCAGTACGGAGCGCGGTGAGCAGGGTGCCGTCCATGATTGCCAGCGGAAACGCGTTCGCGGGGTCGTTCAGCACGAACACCCCCATGACCGTGGGTAGGCCATAGTCCCGGCGATTTCTCGCATGGACGTTGACCCATTTGATCCCGGCCGACTCGCCAAGCCGGGACGGCATTGCGCGAAAGTCACCGTGATGGTCTTCGATCGACAGGTAGACCTTCGGCGGCATCGAAGCTTCGCCACGTCCGAAAGCGGCGAACGCACGCTCCACGGCGGCCACCGCGAGCTCCATGGTCACTGCGTGCTCTACATCCACTCGCGTCAGTACGAGAGTCTTCATGATTTCACTTTAGCGCGGTGCTCGGAGCGGGAACACTTTGTTTGGCTTGGCTCTTTCGGTATAGTCCGCCGAACTCATGCCCACTAGACAGTTGACCGTAATCGACAATACCTGGTACTTCGAGCGCCATGCCGGAACATGATGTCGTGATTGTAGGGGGCGGTGGCGCAGGATTGCGCGCTGCCATTGCGGTTGCGGAAGTCGATCCGTCGCTCGATGTCGCCCTGGTAAGCAAGGTCTATCCCATGCGCAGCCACACAGTCGCCGCCGAGGGGGGAGCCGCCGCCGTGCTTCAGGAGAGCGATAGCTTAGACCATCATGCTCTCGACACGATTTCCGGAGGAGATTGGCTCGTCGACCAGGACGCCGTGGAGCTCTTCGTGAGGGAGGCTCCTCTCGAGATGACGCAATTGGAACATTGGGGGTGCCCATGGAGCCGGGAGCCGAGCGGCAGGGTAGCCGTGCGGCCTTTTGGCGGCATGAAAATCGAACGGACCTGGTTTGCTGCCGACAAAACGGGATTCCATATGCTCCACACCCTCTTTCAGACGTCGCTGAAGTACGACAATGTCACTCCCTACGACGAGTGGTTTGCAACACGTTTGCTGATCGAAGACGGACGTTGCCAAGGCGTGGCTGCTATCGAGTTGCAAACTGGACGGGTCGTAGTGATTGCCGCTCGGGCAGTCATCCTTTGCACTGGGGGAGCCGGACGCGTCTTCCCCTTCACCACGAATGGGGCGATCAAGACGGGTGACGGCATGGCGATGGCCTACCGGGCCGGCGTGGCGTTGAAGGACATGGAGTTCGTTCAATACCACCCTACCGGACTCCCCGGCACAGGAATACTGATCACCGAGGCCGCCCGGGGCGAAGGCGGCATCCTGGTCAACAAGGACGGCTATCGCTACCTACAGGACTACGACCTCGGCACTCCGGTCGAGATCACCGATCCACGGCATCCCGTCAAGAAGAGCATGGAGCTTGGGCCCCGCGATCGCCTGAGCCAAGCCTTCATGAAGGAGAGGGAGCGCGGACGTACCATCCCCGGCCCCGAGGGCGACGTGGTCCATCTCGATGTGCGTCATCTGGGTGAGAAAAAAATAGATACGAAGATCCCGTTCGTGCGCGAGCTGGCCCGAAAATACGTTGGGATCGACCCTGTTCATGAACCAATTCCGGTCCGGCCGGTGTTGCATTACATAATGGGCGGCATCGACACCGACGCAGAAGGGGCCACCTCGTTGCCGGGCCTATTTGCCGCCGGTGAATGCGCCTGCGTCTCGATCAATGGGGCCAACCGGCTAGGTTCCAATTCGTTGACTGAATTGCTGGTATTCGGTGCGCTTGCGGGAAGAGGAGCCGCTCGATTCGCTAAAGAGAATCGCAGCCTCGACGTCGTCGCGCTCGAAAAACAGGGTGTCGATGAGCAGGCACGTATCGCCCGGGACTTCATCGGGAAGACCGACGGTTCCGAGCGCCTCGCCACGCTACGGCAGGAAATGCGTGACACGATGGAAGCCGGCGCAGGCATTTACCGAGACGCCGCGAGCTTACGGGCAACCTGCGACAAGCTTGCGATGCTACGCGGTCGATTCTCTGGCATTCAGCTGGATGACCGCAGCCTCACGTTCAACACGGAGCTCACAGCGGCGCTCGAGCTCGACTTCATGCTCGACGTGGCTGAGGCGATTGTCCATAGCGCGCTTGCCCGAACGGAAAGCCGGGGGTCCCATCAGCGGACCGACCACCTCGAACGCGATGACGCGAAGTTTCTCAAGCACTCCCTGGCCTACCATTCGGACGGACCTCCCCGAATCGACTATAAAGACGTGGTTATTACGCGCTGGCCGCCCGGTGAGCGCGTCTACGGACGGTAGGCATGAACAATGACGGGTAACCAATGACGCAACAGACCATCGCCCTCGAAGTGTTCCGCTACCGCCCCGAACAAGAGCACGAGCCGACATTTCAGACGTATGAGGTCCCACTCCGGAAGGATTGGGTGGTTCTCGATGCGCTGAATTACATCAAAGACGAGATCGATGGGACGCTGACGTTTCGCTGGTCTTGCCGGATGGGTGTATGTGGAAGTTGCGGGATGATGATCAATGGCACACCGGTGCTGACGTGCGCGGCGTTCCTCGAAACGTATCAGCCGGGCCCCGTCCGCATCGAACCGCTAGCCAACTTCCCAGTCGTTCGCGACTTGGTCATTCTGATGAGCGATTTCATGGAGAAACTAGGCCGCGTCAAGCCTTGGATCATGACCGACAAAGAGAAACCAGTTGCAGAGGGCGAGTACCTGCAGACGCCAACGCAGCTTGCCGACTTCAAACAATACAGCATGTGTATCAATTGCATGCTGTGTTATTCGGCATGCCCCGTATATGGTCTAGAGCCGGATTTCATTGGCCCGGCTGCGATCGCCTTGGCACAGCGGTATAACCTCGACAGCCGCGACGAGGGTAACGCTGAGCGAATGGAGGTTCTCTCACAAGATGACGGCATCTGGCAGTGCACTCTCGTCGGCGAGTGCTCCGCGGTATGCCCCAAAGCGGTTGATCCGGCGGGAGCAATTCAGCGCTATAAAGTCGCCAGTACCAACGACTGGTGGAGATCGAAGCTCATGCCCTGGGGGAAATGAGTCGACCCGGACCAAAGCAGCACCCCATGTCACACGCGACACGCTACAGAAAGTATCATCCTAAGCTTTATCGCACTCGCATGCCGATCTTCTGGTGGGTGCGCAGGTGGACGCACGTACGCTTCATCACGCGTGAATTGACGAGTGTGTTCGTGGCCTTCTACGCAATCGAGCTCCTGTTTCTACTTTGGACGCTGACACTCGGACAGGAAGCATATGACGACTTCCTTGCCTGGCTTCAAACGCCTCTTGCGCTTGCTTTGAACACGATTGCGTTCTTGATGATCCTCTATCACAGCATCACGTGGTTCAATCTGGCACCGAAGGCACTGGTGGTCCGTGTGGGCGAAGTGCGCATTCCGCCCGTCGCCATTGCGGGGCTTAACTACGCAGGCTGGGTCGTTCTTTCGGCGGCGTTGGCTTGGTTCATTCTTTCCGCCTGAGGAGGCGCTTCTGAAGCTATGAAAGTATCCAGTGAACCGCTTTGGTGGGCCTTTTTTGGTGCTGGCGGCGCCCTCTCGGCGCTCTGTCTCCCAGCCCTCCTATTCCTGCTCGCCTTGGCGATGCCGCTAGGGTGGATCGAGGCCCCCGGCTATGAGGCCGCACGCGATCTCGTGCACCATCCGCTGGCACGTCTGTTTCTGTTTGCCCTGATTTCCCTTTCACTGCTTCACTGGAGCCATCGCTTCCGATATACGCTTTACGATGGCCTCCAGCTCAAGCATCTGGAATCACTCATCGTTGTATTTTGTTATGGCGGTGCCATCATTGGCAGCGCCTTCACAGCGTTTGTCCTCTGGCAGCTCTAGTAAGGAATCCTGCTCTGAGGACCACTCGGGCACATCGCGGAGGAGAAGATGGCAGAACGCTTTACCCTGAAAAGGATTTCCAAAGATGGCGTTGAACACGCGGTAGAGCGGGCTGAACACTACCGTTTGCTAAACGATCCCGAGCAAGCCGAGAGCATCTGTCTCGATATTCTCGGCATAGATGAGGACAACCTGCCCGCGCGCATCACGTTGATCTTGTCGCTCACCGATCAGTTCAGCGGCGGGGGTGGCTCCCACGCGGCGCGGCGCGCGACCGACCATGTGAAGAAGCTTCGCGGCGAATATGAGCGTGAGTACTACGCCGGGGTGGTTGCCGAACGTCAAGGACGCGCCCACCTCGCACAGGGCGGCATGGCGCGGACCTTTGCCTATGAGGGTCTCCACGAAGCGATGTTGCACTACGAGCGAGCGGATGCCTTGAAACCCCCGAGCATAGACGATCCGATTTTACGATGGAATGCCTGTGTCCGGACCATCATGCGCGAGGATCTTCATCCGCGACGCGACGAGCCGGAGATGCAGCTCGAATAGCGCCGCTATCTTGTGTAGTGCTCCCTGGAGGTCGTGATGTCCGCCTCCTCCGTACACTAGTGGAAGTCGCGAGATCGATGGGTTCGGGCGGCGATCGCGACGTCTGGGGCCCATAGCGACTTTGCGATCAGATGAATGACCCCGTCGGCTTTTTGAATCTCTCCAGTGACCCCGAGAAGCGAAGCGGTTTTCGCGAGAGCTGCGTAGCGATCGAAGACCTTCTTCCAGACCACGACGTTGACGAAGCCCGTCTCGTCTTCGAGGGTGAAAAAGGTGACCCCAGAGGCGGTACCGGGGCGTTGACGGCAGATCACCATGCCGACATAGCTCAGGTTTTCACCGTGATTGCAGGCGCGAATGTTCTCGGCCTTCGGAAAACCGCGCGACTGTAGAATGTCGCGAAGGCCCCGCATGGGATGCCCGCGTGTGCTGTGATGACTCGCTCGATAGTCCCAGATGACCTGATCTTCGTTGATGAGTGACGCAAACGAGATCTGGCTCGATGCTGGCTCGAGAGGCAGTGAATCTCTAGTGAAACGAGAGAGGCTCCGGACTTGCCAGATCGCATCACGTCGGTTGAGGCCAAAACATTCGAATGCACCCGACTCCGCAAGCGCATGCAACGCCTTCTTGTTGAGCCCCGTTTCGCGCACGAACGTCGCGAGATTCGGGTAAGGCGCGGTCGTGTTCTCGATACGCTCCCGCTCCACCACCCCGAGCCCTTTCACATACCGAAGCCCCATTCTGACCGGTAAAGGGGTAGAAAAAAGGGGACAGTCCCCTTTATTTCCCGGACCGCCTCCGGCGGGCAATTGGTCCCGCCCCACCGCCCCCACGCTATCGCCTAGGGTGCAGTCCCAGTGGCTTTTGTTGATGTCGATCGGGAGGACTTGGACTCCGTGACGTTTGGCGTCTTCGACGAGGGTGGCGGGTGTGTAAAAACCCATGGGTTGGGCGTTTAGGATGGCGCAAGTGAAGGCTTCATGGTGGTGGCACTTGAGCCATGCCGTCACGTACGCCAACAGCGCAAACGACGCAGCGTGACTTTCTGGGAAGCCATATTCGCCGAAGCCCCGAATCTGCGAGAATACGCGTTCGGCAAACTCTTCGGGGATGCCTTCGGCAAGCATGCGAGGGATCATTCGGGTTCGGTGCTTTTCGATCCGACCAGACCTGCGCCAGGCAGCCATGTCGCGGCGAAGCTGATCGGCTTCACCTGGCGTATAGCCAGCTGCTTCGATGGCGAGCTTCATCACCTGCTCTTGAAAGATCGGCACTCCGAGTGTTTTTTGCAGGATTCGTTCGAGCTTCGGATGGGGATAGAGGATCTCTTCTTCGCCTTTTCGTCGCCGGAGATAAGGGTGCACCATGTCACCCTGAATCGGCCCCGGGCGAACGATCGCGACTTCGATGACCAAATCGTAGAAGGTGCTCGGCCGAAGTCGTGGAAGCATCGCCATCTGTGCACGACTCTCGATTTGGAACACACCAACGGTGTCGCCGGCGGAAACCATGTCATAGGTCGCCCGGTCCTCGGCAGGCACGGTGGCTATTTCGATCGACTCGCCCTTGTGTGCATGCAGAAGATCAAACGCATGATGAATGCAGGTCAGTGCACCGAGGCCTAGAAGGTCGACCTTGAACAGGGCGAGGTTCTCGACGTCGTATTTGTCCCATTGAATCACCGTGCGGGCTTCCATCGTGGCGGGCTCGATCGGAACGATCTCGTCGACCGGGCGATGCCCAAGTAAAAACCCGCCAGGATGGATCGATAAGTGCCTCGGAAAATCGAGGATTTGGGATGCCAGAGACCACAGAAGGCCAGTGGCCGGCGCGTCCTTTTCGAGACCTGCTTCGCGGAGAAGCTCGGGGTTGAGGACATCGTCGCGATGACGGAGCAGGCGTGTGGCGGTTTCGAGATCGGTCCGCGGGAGGCCGAGCACCTTGCCTACATCACGCACCGCTGAACGGATCCGATATCGAATGATGTTGGCCACCATGGCCGCACGGCGACGCCCATACTTTTCGTAGACGTGTTGAATGACTTCTTCTCGACGGTCGTGCTCGATGTCGAGGTCGATGTCGGGAGGCTCAGCGCGTTCGACGCTCAGAAACCGCTCGAACAAAAGGTCCATTCGAACCGGGTCGATTGCGGTGATCCCGAGGCAGAAGCACACTGCACTGTTGGCCGCGCTTCCACGCCCTTGGCAGAGGATATTGCTCTCGCGGCAGTACTGCACGATCTCATGCATCGTGAGAAAGTAACCACCGTAATCGAGACGCCGGATGATCGTGAGCTCGCGTTCGATCTGCGAGCGGACGTCGGGAGGAATGTCGCCTCCGTAGCGGTTGCGCGCGCCTTGAAAAGTGAGCTCACGAAGCCAGCTCTGTTCGGTTTGACCGTTCGGTAGGCTCTCTTCGGGATATCGATAACGAATGTCATCGAGGCTGAAGCTGCATTGCTCGGCAATATCGAGGGTGAGTCGCAAGCAATCGGGGTCATCGCCAAAAACACGGGCCATTTGCTCGGCCGTTTTGAGGTCGTGCTCGGCGTTTCCGCGGATCGTATGCCCTGCTTCTGACAGCACCTTCCCCCCGCGAATGCAGGCCAAAACGTCTTGGAGAGGGCGTCGAACCTTCTCGTGATAGAGCACTTCGTTGGCGCCAAGCACTCGCGTGTCGAGCTCTTGGGCGGCGTCACGAAGGGCTCGCTCTAGTGGCCTTTCGTGGTCTTGGAGGTGACGGGCGCACAGGGCGAACAAAGAGGAAGACGGCTGACTCGTACGTAACAGACGTAATGATTCGGGCGTCGTGCAAAGAAAAAGCAAATCGCGCGCTTCTTCGATGTCGGAGATGTGAACGAGGGACTGCCCCTTTTCGCACCGCGCATGCCCATGCGACAACGCTCTGCACAAATCGGCATAACCTCGTCGTGTCTTGGCAAGAGCAACGACGTGATGTGAATGTTCGTCGATGTCGAGGGTTAGCTGTGCGCCTGTGATGATGCTTACGCCGCCGAGGTCTTTGGCACGCATGTGCGCACGAACCAGGCCGTAGACTCCGTCTCGATCGGTGATGGCGATGGCGGGAAGCCCGAGCGCATGTGCGCGCTCGACCAGCTCTTCGGGGAAAGACGCGCCTTCCAAAAAGCTGTGGTTCGTCTTGACCCACAACGGAACGTACGTGCCCATGACACGCTCAATCGAGCACTCCGTGCAGGAACCAACGCTTGCGGGGCCGATCGTAGAACAGCCAAAGCAAGTCTCCGTGGTCGGTTTCGGCGTAGTAGTAGTCGCGCTCGACCAAACGCTTCCACCAACCGCCGCTCACGCGATAGGGGCCATACAAATGCTCGATGGTTTGGTTCTGCGACAGTGATGGCCCCGCTTCGGGCTCTTTGGGTTTGCGAGGAGGTAGTGGCTTGGGTCGGGCGAAGACGCGGCGAATCATCGCTGGCTTTTCCAAGGACGTGTTCGTGGGTCCACGAGCACGTTGAATCGGCTCCCAACGAAACGACGCCTCGGGCAAGTGCGCTTCGCAGAGAGATGCTTTGGTGACGGAGTGCTCGCCATAGGCCGCGCGAATCCTCGCAAGCGCCCGATGTGCGGCTCCCATGTCGCGCGCAGACTGGTGCCCTGGCAGAGAAGCTTGCTCGGCGCGTGCACGGACGGTGTTCGTAAGGATCTCCACCTCTTCGACCGCACCCCTGAGCTTCACCTCGCCGAGACGAAGCCGAATGAGCTCGAGCAACGTCATCAAATCCAACGTTGGCGAAGCGGGCTCGATATGCTCCTGGTGAAGGGGGGCCCGCTCTAAATGAAGCGAAAGCTCGAGCGATTCGACGGCCTCGCTGCGTGCTCGCACCTGATGAAGAAGCGAATGAAGGGCGCCCTTGATCGCGAACAACAACCGATGTTGATCGTCATCGGGCGGATCGACTTGGAACGAGATTCGTGATGGCTCATCGAAGGCAGAAGCCTGAATCGGAAGCTGCAAGCCTTCGGCAAAAAGGTCATGAAGCACGCTTGCCTCGGCACCAAATCGACTGTGAAGCTCACCTGCAGGCAACCCCAAAAAGTCGCCGAGGGTTTCGATGCCCAACGCCGCCAAGTTTTCGCACAGGTCTCCCGGCAAATCGAACTCAGCAAGTGCGGTTTTGTCGGATTGCGCTCGTTCTTGATCGGGACTTTCGAGGATTGTGACCCCACCATTCGACATGGCGACCGCAAGCGTTCGATAGCGATGAAAGCCGATCGTCACTGAGCTGTGCCAATGCCGGGCGCGTAAATAGCGGTGTATGCAGGTAGCCCAATTGCGATAGCCACCATAAAGGCGATGAAGGCCCTCCGGATCGACGTGGAATGCGCCGGTTTGGTCGATCGCTTCGACTTTGGGCGAGAAGGTTTGAAGGGAGGCGATCAATTCTTGGGTGATCACCGAAGCCTCGTCGGGTGACACGACGGCGGTGTGCAGATTGGGGACCAGGTCACGCGCTACCGTTTGGCGCATGCCGATGCGGAGTCGACACTTGCGCGCGAGCCCATTGAGGTGAGTGATACGGCCATGGGGCCCTTCGTCGTCGACGACGGCGACAGGAGCATTCTGCCAATGGGGCTTATGTCGAAGCAGGATCTGCATCGGAAGCATCGGCAAAAGAACGCAAGTCATTCGCCTCATTGGAAACCTCGTAGCCCTGTCGGTGCAATCGGTTTTGTCAATGCGAGGTCGGTGGCGAGGCCGACTTTGTCTTTGAGAATGTGGGAACGAACTTCGAAGCGATCCGCATGCAGGGGACCGCGTCGTGGCTCGACCCGCAAACCCACCAAAGGACCCGATGATGGTTCTTCGTAAGCGTTCGAGGTGAGCAAGAGGATCCGCCCGTCGTACTGCCGCAACACACCCTGAAGACGACCTTGCCAGTTGGCCGAAGACCCGGGCGGCAGCGCATTGGTGAGGTCGACCACCGTCAATTCAAAGGCGCCCGATCGGGCAAGCCATTCGGCAGCGCGCACCAACGCAAATGGACCTTGATCACGGGGCACGTGAATCGCGACGAAGGTGTCGAGGTCTACCCCGGCTGAAGCGAGGTCGGGAGGAAATAGCGCGCCGTCTTTTGGTTGCACCCAAGCCACAAGCTCGTTGCGTGCCTGCGCATGGATCACGCACGACACCGCAGTGGTCGTCCGTGCACAGGCATGCTGCCCCGAAACCTCGACCAACCGTGCTCGGGGCAAGACCTCAGACAAGGGCAGAACGACTGGGCGGGGGTTAGGGTCGGAGCACGAACGGCCCTCGAGCTCGATCACTTCCGCTTCGACACTCCCAGGAGTCATGGGACTACTCAGTATACTGAACAAAAGATCAGTTACAAGAGGGGCGAAGAATTAGTAATTACATAGAGTTGGGGGACTGGGAAATGTCACTCTAGAGATGGAGCTGCCCGTCATTTCCGGGATCGGCCTGATTCGAGCTCCTCGAGGGACCGCGGCCAGTCGCCCTTGAGAAGCCGAGAAAGCGAGCGGTCGGCGAGCAGCTTGCCGCCGGTTTGACAGGTCGCGCAGTAGTTGGTCTCCCGGTCGGCGAACACGATCCGCTGAATGGGATCGCCGCAGACTGGGCACGGTGCGCCGTATTTTCCGTGCGCAGCCATTTCGGGCCGGAAGGCGGTCACCTTCTCCGGGAACCCGTCCGCGTTCTGTTCTTGAAGGCGGGCGATCCATTCTTGGAGGACCTCGCGGGTCGCGTCGTAGAGCTGGCGCAACTGTCTTTCGCTGAGACGCTGCGTCCAAACCAAGGGAGAGAGCTTTGCCCGATGGAGGATTTCATCGGAGTAGGCGTTCCCGATCCCGCTGAAGATTCGCGGGTCGGTCAGGCCACGCTTGACGGTATGATTGCGTTCCGTCAGCGCGTGGCGAAACGCCCCAAAGTCGATCTCGAGCGGCTCGATGCCTCCGGGATCGTGCGCGCGCATGGCCTCCTCCCCTCGACAGAAGTACAAAGCCGCACGCTTCTTCTTGCTGGCTTCGGTCAAGAGGAGGGTCCCTCCATCGAAATCGAACGCAGCGAGCCCCAACCGCCCTGGGATCTTCGTGCCCGCCGCCTTCCAGCGGAGCCTTCCCGCGATCATCAAGTGCAGCACGATGAAGAGGTCTCCTTCGAGCATGAAGACGAGCCGTTTTCCGAGCCGCCGAAGATCGATGACTCGCTTGCCGACGACCTCCTCGACTGGCGGGTCGACGCTCCGCAACAAAAACGGGGAAGCCAGCCGCATCTCCCTCAGGACCTCGCCGACCACACGCGGGCGGAGCGCGTGCAGGTAGAGCTCGATGTCGGGAAGCTCGGGCATGGCTATCGTAGGCGCGGGTCGAGTCGATCCCGCAACCAGTCGCCGGTCAGGTTGAATCCGAGAACGGTCAACGCGATCGCTCCCCCCGAGAAGAGCGCCACGTGAGGGAACCGCAAGAGAACGCTCGTGCCTTGGTCGAGAA
>Ga0224508_10003793_pt1 | contig 12465 bp, 14 predicted proteins | sample SF_Jan12_sed_USG_4_FD_170157 | JGI IMG/M metagenome (GOLD analysis project Ga0224508, IMG submission 170157) | Sediment microbial communities from San Francisco Bay, California, United States - SF_Jan12_sed_USGS_21 | ecosystem: Environmental > Aquatic > Marine > Sediment | place: USA...
GTGCGCCCCGACGACGTCAGGGCGCACGAGCCCGTCGATCAGGGGGGAATGACTTCCCCGTTTGGCGCCTTACGCGCGTGTGAGCACCCGGCGTGGCAGGTGTGCTGGGCGTAGCCGGTGACCGTCGGGTTCGGGTTGTCCCGGGCGGGTCGGCTGGTGATGAAGCCCGTGAGCCTGTGCTCCACGCCGGTTGACCCACAGCCGACGCACACCATGTCTTCCTCGGTGAGAAAGCGCTGGTGAAAGACCTCGAAGTCGAGGTTGCACGAGCTGCAGGTGAGGTCGTAGGTGGGCATTACTCTGTGGTGATCGCCACCTTCAGCACCCCGTCCTCCTGGTTGGAGAACAACGGATAGGCCTCCTCGATCTGATCGAGATCGAAGCGGTGGGTCACCAGCTGCTGCAGATCCAGGCGCCCGGCCTCTACCATGCTCATCAGCGCGCGCATGCGCTCCTTGCCGCCGGGGCAGAGGGTGGTGCGAATGTCGATGTCGCCGATGCCGTAGACGAAGCTCTCCAAGGGAACGGTGACTTTGTCGCCGTAGACGCCGAGCGATGACACGACTCCGGCGGGGCGCACGGAGTTGAGGCAGTTCTCAAAGGTCTCCTGAATCCCCAGGGCCTCGATCGCCACGTCCGCGCCGCGACCATCGGTCAATTCCTTGACCTTGGCGACCGGGTCCTCCTCCTGGTAATTGACGACGACGTCGGCGCCCATCTTCTTGGCCATGTCGAGACGCGTCTCGTTGGAGTCGACGCCGATGACCAGGCTCGCACCCATCAGGCGCGCCCCTGCGGTCGCCGATAGGCCGATCGGGCCCTGGGCGTAGACGACGACCGAGTCGCCGATCGAGACGTTGGCGGTCTCGGCGGCCGAGATGCCGGTGGAGGCGATGTCGGTGACGAACATGACCTCCTCATCCGAGAGCCCCTCGGGGATCTTGGCCAGGTTGGCCTGGGCATAGGGCACCCGAAAGTAGTCGGCCTGAACGCCGTCGGCAGAGTTGCCAAGGCGCCAGCCGCCGATGAGGCCCCACTTGTCCTCGTAGCCGCCGCACTGGGCGAAGTCGCCGTGCTGGCAGTAGTAGCAGGCGCCACACGGGGTGATGGCGCCAACAACCACGCGGTCGCCGACCTCGTACCCCATGACGGCCTCACCGAGCTGGTCGATCACACCGACCGGCTCGTGGCCGACGATCCGGCCTACGGGAACCGGGTACTCGGTGCGCCAGATGTGGGAGTCCGTGCCGCAGATCGTGGTGGTCGTGACGCGCACGATCGCATCGGTCGGCCCACAGTCGGGCCTGGATACCTCATCGATGTGGATGTCTTCCTTGCCGTGGAATACGGCCGCTCTCATGGTCTCTGCCACCCTGCCTCCTGGAAGAGTCGTCCCCGAAGTTCGTGCCCTTGATCACGAACGTGTCGAGTATTGACCGGCGGCGTGGGTGCCTGCCACCGGGAACCTCGAAAAATCTCCGATGGGATGCATTATCGCCGCCCTGGGGTTTCAGGCCCGACCGCGCGGCGCCCCGGGGGCCCGGGGATGGGCGGGGGATGGGCGGGTGGTGATTCCCCACGGCAGCGAGCGACGGTACGATCGTTTCGTGGAATGGCAAACCGTTGCACTCGTTGCGCTCGCGCTCTCGGCTGTCGCCTTCTTCAACAAGCTGAGGGTCGGTTTTGCCATGTTCCTCCTGTTCCTGGTCCTCGGACTCGCCTCAGGGCTGTTGCCGCCCCTCAACGTCGTGGCCGGGGCTGGCGAGGATCAGACGACGCTTAGCCTCGGGTCGGGAGAAGCCTTCGACGACCAGGACGACGTGACCCTGGGCAACTGCGTCTGGCAGCGGAACCGCGAAGTGCAGGGTGAGCCCGCCCCGGCGGCGGCGGTCTTCAGCGTGCGCAACAACACCTCGACGCCGATGAAGGTCAGAGTCGAAGTGATCTTCGGGAGGGCTGTCACACCGCAGGTCGACGCCCTGCCGATATTCGTCGAGATCCACGACTGGACACCGGCACCGTCAGAGAGGGCCCACTGGTTGCTCCCGCCGCTCCTGAGCCCGCTGACGGAGCCCAACAACCTCGATCAGCCCGTCGAGCCCGTGGCGCTCATGCCGCCTGTCGGGGTTGAGAATGACTTGATCAGCTGGTGCGAGGTCCGAATTGCCGACCTCCGGGACGCCTAGACGCTCACTGATCGATCGGCGCGGCGAACAGAGCACGCGCGACAGGATTCGAACCTGTGACCTTCGGCTCCGGAGGCCGACGCTCTATCCAGCTGAGCTACGCGCGCGAGTCGGGCAAGCTTACTGCAGATGCCGTCTCCATCGCGCAGTAGGCGTGCCACCTCGCCATCGCTGATTCGGCCCGGCGGGCCGGACGATCTCGCTTGGGCTCTCAGCCTGAACAACGCAGCCGAGCCGGCGGTGAACGGATTGGCGGTTCACGAGCTGACGGCGCTCGTGGGGTGGGCAGAGAGCTTTCTCGTCGTGGAGCACATGGGCGGGCCCGCGGGCTTCGTGCTCGCGCTTGAAGGTCCTGGCGTCCCGTATGAGAGCCTCAACTACCGGTGGTTCAGCTCACGTTTCGACGCCTTTCTCTACGTCGATCGCATCGTGGTCGACGCCGACGCCAGGTCGAGCGGTATCGGCCGGGCGCTCTATGGTGCGCTCGCCGCCAGGGCGACCGGCCGGTCGCCTCGCATCTGCGCTGAGGTGAACGTGAGGCCGGCCAACACGGCGTCGCAGCGTCTTCACGAGCGCTTCGGCTTTCGGCCCGTCGGTCAGCAGGACACCGAGGGCGGTGCGAAGCGAGTAGAGCTCTTGGAGCTCCTGCTCGACGAGGAAGCTGGACATGCTGACGGTCTATGACAACCCGAGGTCGAGCAGTTCCCTGAGCGACCGGGAGGTGAGCCCCACGACGACGGCCTGCGTCTCGAGTAGCCCAAGCCGACGTCCGTCACGGCCCATCGCCGGGGGACACAGCCGCTAGCGTCCCATTCGTCGACCGATGGGAGCAGACGAGTGACCGACGAGTTGAGAGTCAAGGCCGCCGAGCTGACGGCGTCCATCGTGGCCGCGCGGGTCGGAGCAGCCGCCGGGAGGCCCAACGCAGCCGAGGGCAAGGATCTCGCCGACTACATCAGGATCGTTCAAGGGGAGATGCTCGCCGCGCTCAGCGGAGAGCACCCCGCCGACACCCCGGCGGCACGGTGAGAGTCGCGGTCCTCTCCGACACGCACCTGCCTCGCCGCGGCCCCGGCCTTCCCGCCCTGTGCATCGAGGTCATGGCGCGGGCCGACCTGATCCTTCACGCCGGCGATCTCTGCGACTTCTCGACCCTGATCCTCTTGCGGGCGTTCGGGCCTCCGGTCGCCGCGGTCCACGGCAACGTCGACGAGCCGGACGTGCGTCGAGAGCTGCCCGAGACGGCGGTCGTCGAGGCGGGCGGCCTGCGCATCGGCATGGTCCATGACGCAGGAGTCGCGTCAGGTCGTCTGGAGAGGATGCGCCGGCGCTTCCCCGACGCGAACGGCGTGGTGTTCGGCCACTCCCATATTCCGCTGTTCCACCGGGCGGGCGATGGCTTTTTCATCCTCAACCCGGGCAGCCCGACCGATCGCCGTCGCCAGCCGCGCCACTCCATCGTGGAGCTGACGATCGAGGAGGGCGCGCGGCCGGAGCCGGCGTTCCTGGCCGTCGACTACCCCGTCGGGTCCTTGCCGGACGCGCTCGTTCGGCGTTAGCCCACGGGGCCCGTGGGTAGGATCGCGCGGTGGACCTGAGCATCACCTTCCTCGGCACGTCCGCCTCGGTTCCAACCGCCGCCCGCGGCACCTCGGCGACGTTGGTCGCGCGAGGGGGATCCCGCTGGCTCGTCGACTGCGGGGAGGGCACCCAGCGGCAGTTGCTGCGCTCCGGCCTGGGCCTGGTCGACCTCGACATGGTGCTGCTGACGCACATGCACGGGGACCACTACCTCGGCCTGATCGGCCTCCTGAAAACCTACGCGCTGCGCGGCCGCGATCGCGAGTTGCCACTGGTGGGTCCCGTAGGGCTCGCGGCACGAATGGCCCTGCTACAGCCGGTGATCGGCCGGCTTCCATTCCGGGTCGACATCCACGAGATCATCCGGCCCGAGCCGGTGCTCTATGAAGACGGGGCCGTGATCCGCGCCTTTCCCACCCACCACGGCATCGCCTCGTTCGGCTACGCGATGATGGAAGAAGACCGTGCGGGCACCTTCGACGTCGAGGCCGCACGCGCCCTCGGGGTGCCGGAGGGCCCCATGTTCGGCGCCCTGCAGCGCGGCGACCCGGTCACACTCGACACCGGCGCGACCGTGCGACCCGAGCAAGTGGTGGGGCCGGGCCGCGCAGGACGCCGAGTGATCGTGACCGGAGACACGGCACCCGCAGCCGAGACCGTTGACGCCTCGCAAGGGGCCAGCGTGCTCATACACGAGGCGACCTTCCTGCATCAGGAAGGCAACCGGGCGCGCGAGACGCGCCACAGCACGGCCAGCGAGGCGGGAGGTCTCGCCGCCGAGGCCGGAGTCGCCATGCTCGCGCTGACCCACCTCTCCATGCGAACGCCTCCGCGGGCAGCCCGCGAGGAGGCGGCGCGAGAGGGTGTGGAGGTCGTTGTACCGGGCGACTTCGATCAGATCGAGGTCCCATTCCCCGAGCGCGGGACCCCTCGCCTTCACCGGGCGGTGGCGATCGAGCGCCCGACGGTGGTCGCCGCGTCGAGTGTCGCGGCCGGGGAAGCTGATAGCGTCTCCGGCGTCGACCTTTAACCCGGTCCGGAGAGACCGAGAAGGGAACGCCATATGACGCTGCGCCAAGCCGCAGGCAACCGCCCTCCCGCGCGCCCATGAGCCCCGGGGCGCTGATCATCGACGCCGACCAATTCGGTCGTACCGTCGCGCGCATCGCACACGAGATCGTCGAGCGGCACTCCAATCTGGATCGTCTGGCGCTCGTCGGAATCCACACACGGGGTGTGCCACTCGCTGAGCGCCTCGCAACGCACATCGAGGAGTTCGGCGGCACGCGGCCGAGTCTCGGCAGCGTCGACATCGCCCTCTACCGCGACGACGTTGGAGTACCCGGCCGCACGATTCCGGTCGTCGGAGAGACGAGCTTCGATTTCCCGGTCTCGGAGCGCGTCATCGTCCTGGTGGACGACGTCCTGTTCACCGGCCGCACGATTCGGGCGGCGATCGACGCGGTGTTCGATTTCGGCAGGCCCCCGCTGGTGCAGCTGGCCGTGCTGATCGACCGCGGCCACCGCGAGCTTCCGATTCGGCCCGATTACGTCGGCAAGAACCTCCCGACCTCCAGGTCCGAACGCGTCTACGTGCGCCTCAAGGAGATCGACGGCGCGGATGGGGTGACCCTCGAGGGAGAAGCGACATGAATCGCCATCTGATCTCGATCGCGGAGCTCGATCGCCCCGAGGTCGCGCGGATTCTGCGCGAGTCGCATCGCTTCAGCGAGGTCATGGACCGGGATCTCAAGAAGGTTCCGACCCTCCGGGGGCGCAGCATCGTCAACCTCTTCTTCGAGGCCTCCACTCGAACGTCGACATCGTTCGAGCTCGCGGGCAAGCGCCTTTCCGCCGACGTGGTGAACGTCAAGGCCTCCGGCTCGAGCGCCGAGAAGGGGGAGAGCCTCAAGGACACCGTGCTCACACTCGACACGTATGCGCCGGACGTGCTGGTGATTCGACATCCGGCCGTCGGCGCGGCTCGGCTTGCCACCCGCTACACGGACGCCGTCGTTATCAATGCGGGCGACGGCGCGCATGCGCACCCGACCCAGGCGCTGCTCGACCTCTACACCGTCGAGCGTGAGGTCGGCCCGATCGATGGGCTCCACGTCGCGTTCGTCGGTGATGTCAGCCACTCGCGCGTGGCGCGCTCCGGTGCGCTCGCGTTTCGGATGATGGGCGCGAGGGTGTCGCTCGTGGGGCCCGCGACTTTGATCCCCCGTGACGCAGAGTCGGCGCTCGGTGTCACGGTGAGCCATGACATCGGCGACATCGCCGCCGCGGACCTCATCTACGTGCTGCGGATGCAGCTCGAGCGCATGGGCAAGGGAGGGCACGTTCCCACCCTGCGCGAGTACGCAGCGATGTTCGGGGTGAATCATGCGCGCATCCGAGCGGGTCAACGTGTGATGCACGCAGGCCCCATGAACCGAGGCGTCGAGATCTCACCGGCACTCGCTGACGATCCCATCACCCTGGTGGAACGACAAGCCGGCTACGGCATGGTCGTCCGCATGGCGGTGCTTCACGACGCCGTGGCGCGCTCGGGTAGCGCTGCCGAGGCCCTGGCGGAGGCGGTCTGATGGGCATTCGACTGATCCAGCGCGACGGCGAGGCCGCGAACCTCGCGATCCGCGGCGCCCACGTGATTGACCCCGAGGCCGGAATCGACGAGACGCGGGATGTGGTCGTCCGCGAGGGTCGTATCGGGGGCAGCGAGGAGGGGCTCGAGGAGATCGACGGCTCGGGCCTGCTGGTCACGCCGGGCTTCGTGGATCCCCACGTTCACCTACGCACCCCTGGCCGGGAGGACACCGAGGACATCGTGACCGGCACGCAGGCTGCGGCCGCGGGCGGCTTCGTGACGATCCTCGCGATGCCCAACACCACGCCGTCCACCGACTCACCGGCGGTACTCGGCGCGCTCATCGACAAGGCCGAGCACGACGCGCAGATCCCCCTCGGTTTCCTGCCGGCGATCACGGTGGGCCAAGACGGCCAGGAGCTCACCGAGCAGGGCGAGCTCACCGCACTCGGTGCGGCCGGGTTCAGCGACGACGGCTGGCCCGTGGCCAACGCCGCGGTCATGCGGCGGGCGCTTCAGTACCAGAAGATGACCGGGCTCCCGCTGGTGCTGCATGAGGAGGATCCGGACCTGAGCGGCACTGGCTGCGTCCACGAGGGGGCCGTCGCGACGCGACTCGGCCTCCCCGGTATCCCCTCGATCTCCGAGAGCGTCGCCGTTGCCCGCGACGCACTGCTCGCGGAGTACGAAGGCGGGCGAATCCACATCTGCCACGTGTCGGCGTGCGAGACGGTCGCGGAGGTCCGCCGAGCCAAGGAGCGTGGCATCGCGATCAGCGCCGAGGTCACGCCCCACCATCTGCTGTTGACCGACGCGGAGCTCGAGGGCCTCGATCCCGCTCGTCACAAGATGAACCCGCCACTGCGCTCGGAGACGGACCGGCAGGCCCTGGTGGCCGCTCTGATCGACGGGACGGTCGACTGCATCGCCACCGACCATGCCCCTCATGCGGTGAACGAGAAGGAGGAGCCCTTCGAGACTGCGCCGTTCGGTGTGACGGGTCTGGAGACGGCGTTCGCGGCCTGCTACACCGGCCTGGTCGAGAGCGGCGAGCTCACACTGGACCTTCTCGTCCGGCGCCTGAGCACCGACCCGGCCAGGATCTTCGAGCTGCCGGTGCCGACCCTGAGCGACGGCAGCGCGGCCAACTTGGCCCTCATCGACACCACGAGCGACTGGGTGGTCGCGGCGAGCGACTTCCAGAGCAAGTCGACGAACTCCGCGTTCACGGGCGAGACCCTGAGGGGCCGGGTACGGCTGACCGTGGCGGGTGGGCGCCTGGCGTGGCGCGCGTGAGGGCGCTGGTCGCCCTCGAGGACGGCCTCGTGCTCGAGGCCCGCAGCGTCGGAGCTCCCGGCACCCGGCTCGGGGAGATGGCCTTCACCACCTCGATGACCGGCTACCAGGAGGCGGTCACCGACCCCTCCTATCTCGGCCAGCTACTCGTCTTTGCCGCGCCGATGATCGGAAACGGCGCCGGCCCGGAACAGGATGAGAGCGACCGGGCCTGGCCGGGCGCGGTCGTCATGCGGGCGAGCGACAACGGCATCGGCACCGGGGGCGACATCGGCTGGAGCGACTGGCTTGCCGACAAGGACGTGGTTGCGGTCGACGGTGCGGACACCCGACTACTCGTGCGCCGCCTGCGGGATGGCGGTGCAATGCGTGGTGGAGTCACCACCGAGCTCTCTGCGTGCGACCTGCTCGAGGCGGTCCGCGCCCATCCCAAACTCGACGGGCGCGACCTCGCCAGGGAGGCCTCCGGGGCCCGCCGGTCCCTCGGCGACAGCGGCCCCGTCGTGGCGGCGATCGACTGCGGCATGAAGCTGAGCATTGCCTCAGGGCTCGTGGCGGCAGGCTGCCGACTCGAGGTGTTTCCGGCAGGCGTGAGCGCCGTAGAGATCGCCGCCATCGATCCGGCCGGGGTCTTCATCAGCAACGAGCCCGGCGACCCCGCCGCCGTCACGACGGTGATCGGCACCCTCAGGGACGTGATGGGCCGTATGCCGATGTTCGGCATTTGCTTGGGCCACCAGCTGATCGCCCAGGCGCTTGGCATGTCGACGCGCAGGTTGCCTTTCGGCCACCGCGGCGCGAACCATCCGGTGCGTCGCGCCCACGACGCCAGGGTGGAGATCACCGTCCAGAACCACGGGTACGCGGTTGACGCCGACCCACTCCCGGAGGGCGTGGAGATCACACGACGGAGCCTCTTCGACGGCTCCGTCGAGGGTCTCGCGGCCCCGGATCTGCGCGTTCGATCGGTTCAGTACCACCCCGAGGCGCGCCCCGGACCGCGCGACGCGACCTACCTCTTCGAGGGCTTCGTGCGGGAGATCTGCTGATGCCCCGTCGCGACGACCTCGAATCGATCCTGGTCCTCGGCAGCGGGCCCATCGTGATCGGGCAGGCCGGTGAGTTCGACTACTCGGGCACTCAGGCCTGCCGCGCGCTCCGCGCCGACGGCTACCGGGTCATCCTCGTTAACTCCAACCCGGCCACGATCATGACCGACCCGGGGGTAGCCGACCGCACCTACGTGGAGCCGCTTGATCTCCGCTCGCTGGAGGCGATCATCGCCAAGGAGCGCCCCCACGCGCTCTTGCCGACCCTCGGTGGGCAGACCGCGCTCAACCTCGCCGTGGAACTCGACCGGGCCGGAGTGCTGGAGAGGTTCGGCACCGAGCTCATCGGGGCCACCGCCGAGGCGATTCACCGCGCCGAGGATCGAGACGCCTTTCGGGAGGCGATGCGCCAGGCGGGACTGGAGGTTCCCCGGAGCGCCGTCGTTACCAGCGTCGAGGAAGGCAGGTCGGCAATCGACGGCCTGGGCCTGCCCGTCATCCTCCGTCCGGGCTTCACGCTGGGCGGGTACGGAGGAGGCATCGCACGGTCGAGGGAGGAGCTCGATCAGCGCCTGACCGGCGGCCTCGAGGCGAGCCCCATCTCGCAGGTGCTGATCGAGGAGTCCGTGCTGGGCTGGGGCGAGTTCGAGCTCGAGGTGATGCGGGACCGCAACGACAACGCCGTCATCGTCTGCTCGATCGAGAACATCGACCCGATGGGAATCCACACCGGCGACTCGGTCACCGTGGCTCCGGCGATGACCCTCAGCGACACAGAGCTCCAGGACCTGCGCGACGCCACCCTGGCCGTGGTCCGCGCGATCGGCGTCGAGACGGGTGGCGCCAATGTCCAGTTCGCACTGAACCGCGATACGGGCCGCCTCCTGGTGATCGAGGCGAATCCGCGCGCTTCGCGCACGGTGCCTTTCGTGGCCAAGGCGACGGGAGTGCCGCTGGTCTCGCACGCCGTGCGGCTCATGCTCGGCGCCGGCCTCGACGAACTGGACCTCCCGGCGCGCGGCGCCGCTCGCCATGTCGCGGTCAAGGAGGCCGTGCTCCCATTCGATCGTTTCCCCGACGCCGACCCCATGCTCGGGCCTGAGATGCGCGCGACGGGGGAGGCCATGGCGCTTGGTGGCTCGGTCGAGGAGGCCTTCGCCAAGGCACAACGCGGTGCCGGGCAAGAGCTGCCGATGGCCGGGACGGTCTTCATCTCGGCCCGCGACCGGGACAAGCCACGCGCCGTCGCGGTCGCCGGACGTCTTTCGAGGGCCGGTCTCGGACTGTGCGCGACGGAGGGGACCGCAGGAGCGATCCGGGCGGCCGGTGTTCGGGTCGAGACCGTCGGGAAGCTCGGCGAAGGGTCGCCCGACGCCGTGGCCTTGGTCGACGCCGGTCAGATCTCCATGGTGGTGAACATGCCGAGCGGAGGGGGGGCACACACCGACGGCCGGGCGATCCGCAAAGCGGCGGTCCGGGCGCGCATCCCCTGCATAACGAGCATCCAGGCCGCCGAGGTCGCCGCGAGCACGATCGCCTCGGGCGTGGTCGGAACCGAGACTCCGATCGCACTGCAGGACATCGGCTCGGGCGTGGAGTCTCCACGACTCCGAGAAGCCGCCGGGCCACGCACGCTCGGCATGCCCGAGAGGGCACGGTGAATGGGAATCACGAGGTCGACTGGATTTCTCCCCGCATTAGGGGTGAGAATCAGGTAGAAATCACGGAGGCCAGCGAAGGCCCCCGGGCGCGACACGCAATGCGCTCGAGGTCGCCTCAGGACGATAGGGCTATGTCACAGACTCCGGAACGCTCACTCGATCAACGTATGGAGGCGCTCAGGCGCGCGAACGACATCCGTTCGCGCCGCGCCCAACTCAAGCGTGACTTGAAGGCCGGCGAGGTTCAGATCACCGACATCATTGAGCAGCCCCCCGACTATGTCTTGACGGCCAAGGTGTTTGACATGCTCATGGCTGTTCCCAAGTACGGGAAGGTCAAGGCAACGCGATTCCTCAACCACTGCCGGATTTCCCAGGGCAAGACGATCGGCGGGCTCTCGGAGCGCCAGCGCAGCGAGCTGATCGACCTGCTGGAGAAGTAGCGCGGCGACCGCGCGTCGTCGTCGTCTCCGGCCCGTCCGGCGCCGGCAAGGGCACCCTCATCTCTCGGCTCTTGGCGAAACTCGAGGGGCTGTCGACGGCCACTTCCGCGACCACCCGCCTAATGCGCGAGGGCGAGCGCGAGGCAGTCGAATACCACTTCCTCGACCGCGACAGCTTCGAGCGCCGCGTCGATGCGGAAGAGTTCCTCGAGCATACGGAGTATGCAGGCAACCTCTACGGAACACTGCGCTCGGAGGTCGAGGGTCGCATCGCGAGCGGGGAGTCGGTCATCCTCGAGATCGAGCTCCAAGGAGCCCGCTCTGTGCGCAAATCGCTCCCGGACGCCCTGGCGATCTTCATCTCGCCCCCATCTTTCGCGGAACTCGAGCGGCGCCTGGCGGGTCGCGGAACCGAGGCCGCGAGCGACGTCCTCGCCCGGCTCCGAGTCGCCGAGCGGGAGCTCGCAGCGCGCGAGGAGTTCGAGTACGTCATCATCAACGATAACGTCGATCGCGCAAGCGAGGAGTTGATCGAGCTCGTTCTCCGCGAGACGACCGCGCGACTCAGGGAGGAGGCGGCAGATGGCTGAAGTTGTTCTCGGCGTCACCGGCGGGATCGCCGCCTACAAGAGCATCGACGTGCTGCGCATCCTCCAGCGCCGCGGGCATGTGGTTCGGGTCGTCATGACCCCGGCGGCGACGCGCTTCGTGGGGCCGGCGACCTTCGCCGCCCTGTCCGGGGGCGAGGTGGGCCTGACGATGTTCGCCCGTGAGGAGCGCCCGGGCTATCACCATCTGGACCTCATGTCCCAGGCCGACGTCCTCGTCGTCGCACCCGCGACGGCTAACACGATCGCCCGCATGGCTCACGGCATGGCCGATGACCTGCTGAGCTCCTGCTATCTCGCGTTCCCTGGCCCGGTCGTGCTCGCCCCCGCCATGAACACCAAGATGTACGAGCACCCCGCGACACGCGCCAATCTCCAGGCTCTTCGCGAGCGAGGCGCGGGCATCGTCGCCCCCGAGAGCGGCCTGCTGGCAGACGGCGACGTCGGAGTCGGCCGTCTCGCCGCCCCGTCGACGATCGCCGACGCGGTCGAGATGGAGCTGGGCTCTGGCGATCTGGCGGGCTCACACGTGCTGATCACCGCCGGCGGCACCCAGGAGCCGATCGATTCGGTCCGCTTCCTGGGCAATCGCTCAAGCGGCAAGATGGGATTCGCCATCGCCGATGCGGCCAAAGCGCGTGGAGCGGAGGTCACCGTGATCGCCGCCAACGTGGCCCTGCCGCAGAGAGCGGATGTGACGTACGTCGAGGTCGGTACCGCGGATGAGCTGCGAACCGCCGCGCGCGGTGCTCTGGAGAGCGCGGACATCGTGATCATGGCGGCGGCGGTCGCCGACTACCGGGCCACGGCGAAGGCCGATGGCAAGATCGACAAGTCGGCCGCGGCGTCGCTGACGCTGGAGTTGGAGCGCACGACCGACATCCTGAGCGAGCTCGCCGCGCTGCGCAGCTCGCAGGTGTTGGTCGGCTTCGCGGCCGAACACGGCGAGGACGGACTCGAGCGCGCCCGGGCGAAGCGCGCGCGCAAGGGTGTCGATCTCCTCGTTCACAATGACGTCTCGGTCGCCGGAATCGGCTTCGGTGCGGACGAG
>Ga0224508_10003794_pt1 | contig 12464 bp, 8 predicted proteins | sample SF_Jan12_sed_USG_4_FD_170157 | JGI IMG/M metagenome (GOLD analysis project Ga0224508, IMG submission 170157) | Sediment microbial communities from San Francisco Bay, California, United States - SF_Jan12_sed_USGS_21 | ecosystem: Environmental > Aquatic > Marine > Sediment | place: USA: California...
GTTTCGGCAATGCTTCGTCGAGGTGATAGGCGCGCTCGATATTCGCCTCGACATCTGCGGGGAGCACTCGCTCATCATCGAACGGCCCGCCCGGCGCGGCATGCACCATCAGGAAGGCCAGGACAATAACCAACAGCAAGGTCGGGATCGCCCCCAGTACTCGGAGCAACGTGTATCGCAGCAATATTATTTTCCGCTAATCGCGCGGCTATCTGGTCGCGCTGAGACTCAGGTGCTGACTGTAATGATAATCAAGCACGTTGTCGTCCCAGCCGCTGACTTCCGGCCTGACGAGGTGCTTGCTAACGTAGAAATACAGCGGAATTACGGGATGATCGGCCAACATGACGCGCTCCGCTTCTTCGAGGTACAGCTGGCGACGATCCGGCTCAACGTGGGTCGCGGCACGCCTCATCAAAGAGTCGTATTCGTCGTTCGCGTAGCGCGGCATATTGGCAGCGCTGCCGGCCTGCAGCACGCTCAGAAAGGTCTGGGCATCGTTGTAGTCACCAATCCAGCTGGAGCGAAAAACCTGCGTGACCTCGGCGTCCCGCATGTTTGCGAGTAGAACCTGGAACTCTTCGTTGATGAGTGTCGCTTCGACTCCCAGCACGTCGCGCCACATCGACTGAATCGAAACCGCAATTTTTCTGTTCGTATCCGACGTGTTGTAGCGCAGCTCGATCTTGAGCGGCTTCGCCGCGCTGTAGCCCGCTTCCTTGTACAGGCGCCGCGCCAGTGTCTCGCGCTCGTGCTTCGTGAGCGACGCAAAACTGAATACCGTCGGTTCGTAGCCGCCGACGCCGGGTGGCACCCAGCTGTACGCCGGCATTTCACCGCGCGCCAGGACCTTGTCCGTAAGTTGTTCACGATCGATCGCCATCGACAGCGCTTTTCTGAGCTCGCGATTGTCTTTGAACGGCGACTTCAAGAGGTTGAAGCCGTAGTAGTACAGGCCAAGATAAGGCGCGACATGCAGCTCGCTGCCGTACTGCGCCCGCAGGGCCGCGAAATTATCCGGAGGCACGGTACTCGTTATGTGCAACTCCCCTGCCCGGTATCGATTGAGCTCTGCGGCATCCTGAACAACGACATGGTAGTTGACCCCATCAAGCGCCGTTGCCGCGTTGTTCCAATAGTTTTCATTGCGACGCAGCGCAAGCACGGAGCCGGGCACCCAGGCATCGAGAACAAAGGCGCCGTTCGACAACATTTTCCCTGGCCGCGCGAAGTGATCACCGAATTCTGCAACCGAGGCCGGATGCAATGGAAAGGTGCTCGGGTGCGCCAGCAAGCTCAGAAGGTAGGGCGTCGGCCTGGCGACCTTAATGATCAATGTCAATTCGTCCGGCGCTTCAACGCCCAGCGCGTCAACGGGCATGTCGCCCGCGACTATTTCCGGGGCATTGGCAACAGCCGCCAGCATATTGGCATAGAACGCGCCGGTCGCCGGCGCCACGAGGCGCCGCAGGCCGAAAACAAAGTGCCCGGCCTCGACCTTGTCGCCGTTGGACCAGCGCGCCTGCTTTCGCAAATGGAAGGTATAGGTCAGCCCGTCTGCAGACACATCCCAGCGTTCCGCTGCTGCGGGCACCAGCTCGCCGGTCGGCGAGTAGGCAACCAGACCCTCGCCAATATCCCGCAGAACGTCGGCCGCCTGGATACTTCTTGCCTTGTGCTGGTCCAGGGACTCGGGGTCCGACGGAAGGCCGCGCTGCAGGACCGGGCCGGCGTCAAAGGACCGTTCAGAACAACCGCCAAGCAGCAGAAGCAGCAGCGCCATGAACAGCGTCTGCGCAATCAGTTTCCGAGTGAGCGTCACGGCATGCTCAGGCACTTTTCTGAAGCTGCCGCTTTTTCAGGTGTATCAGCAGCAGCGAGACGGCCGACGGTGTCATGCCTTCGAGGCGTGAAGCCTGGCCCAGGGTCACTGGACGCGAGGCTTCGAGTCTTTGCCGAGCCTCGTTCGAAAGGCCATCGACCACGGAATAATCGATACTCTCCGGCAAGCGCAGCGATTCCTGTTTGGCGTGTTTCGAAATCTCGCGCTCCTGCCGCTCTATGTAACCCGCGTACTTTGCCTGCACCTCGAGCTGTAGCTCGACCTGCTCGCGCTGTTCGTCGCTGAGCAGCGCTCGCGAATCGAAGGCGCCCACGCCGGACAAGCCGGACACGGCCGTGTAATCGAGTTCAGGGCGACGCAACAGTTCCGCCGCCGTGCACTCGCGCTGCAGCGACTTTCCGATCAGAAACTCATCGTTCTCGCTAAGACCGGCCGGGCGCAGCATTACATCACTGAGTCGTTGCTGTTCGCGCGCAACCGCGGCCTGTTTGGTTTCGAATACCGACCAGCGTTCGTCGTCGACAAGGCCCAGCTTCCGAGCAACGGGTGTCAACCGCAGGTCCGCATTGTCTTCGCGCAGCGTCAGCCGGTATTCGGCGCGACTCGTGAACATGCGATACGGTTCGCTAACACCGCGCGTTATTAGATCGTCGACAAGTACACCGAGGTATGCCTCGTGCCGCTGCGGAAACCATGATTCCTGTTCGTGCGAATGACGCGCCGCGTTGATGCCCGCAAGCAACCCCTGCGCGGCCGCTTCTTCATAGCCCGTCGTGCCGTTGATCTGGCCTGCAAAATAAAGGCCCTCGACGTGCTTTGTTTCGAGTGTCGGCTTAAGATCGCGCGGATCGAAGTAGTCATACTCAATCGCGTAGCCCGGCTGCGTGATTTCCGCTTTTTCGAAACCGATGATCGTGCGCACGAAACGCTCCTGGGTCTCATGCGGCAGGCTGGTCGAAATGCCGTTCGGGTAAACCACGTCCGTTGTGAGGCCCTCGGGCTCGACGAAGATCTGGTGCGACGCTTTGTCGGCAAATCGCACAACCTTATCTTCGACGGACGGGCAGTAACGGGGACCTACGCCTTCAATCATCCCCGAGTACATCGGCGACTCATCGAGCGCGCCGCGAATTATCTCGTGCGTTTGTTCGGTGGTTTTCGTGATGTGGCAGGAAACCTGCTGCGGATGATCGCGACGACGCCCCAGGAACGAGAAGACCGGCACAGGCTGGTCGCCCGGCTGTTCGAGCATCGCTGCGTAGTTCAGGGTCGTGCCGTCGAGTCGCGGCGGTGTGCCCGTCTTCAGGCGCGCCACATTGAACGGCATCTCTCGTAAGCGCGCGGCGAGTTTGTTTGATGGCGCGTCGCCGACACGGCCACCGGCTTTCTCGGTGCGCCCGATAAGGATGCGTCCACCAAGGAAGGTACCAACCGTCAGCACGACGGTCTTGCCGAAGAAGGTCTGGTCGTCGTCGCAGATTACGCCGCTTGCGCGCTCGCCCTCGACTACGAGATCGTTCACCGATGCCTGGACAACCGTGAGCCCTGGCTGACCCTTGATGATGTCGCTGATTGCGCCGCGATAAAGGACGCGATCGGCCTGGGCGCGCGTTGCTCTTACCGCCGGCCCCTTGCTGGCGTTGAGCGTACGAAACTGTATGCCGGCCCGGTCGATAGCCCGGGCCATGGCGCCGCCCATCGCGTCGATCTCCCGGGCAAGGTGCCCTTTGCCAATACCGCCGATGGCCGGGTTGCAGCTCATCTGCCCGAGCGTCGCGATGTTCTGGGTAATCAGCAGCGTGCGGGCACCCGCACGCGCGGCCGCCAGCGAGGCCTCCGTGCCAGCGTGTCCGCCGCCAATCACAATTACGTCATAACCCTGGGTCATCGTCATCCATTATGGTCAAAAAGTGACCAGGCCGGGCCGCGCATTTTAGGGGGTTGCCGACAGCGAAGCCACCGGAACTTTACTATTTATCCGCCGTTGTCCAAGATAGCCCGCTGTTTTGAGCTCAGGTTCGCCCATGGTCCGATTCACCGCCGTCCTGCTGACCATTCTCGCATCGGCCGGCGCCGCGTTCGCCCAGCCCATTGAGCTCGCCGATTGCCGCATCAGTGCCGGCCCCGGCTCGCCCAGCATGAAAGCGCGCTGCGGTACGCTGCTGCGGCCGCTCGACCCGGCCGGGGTGGTGCCAGGTGAAGTGGCGCTTAAAGTAGCCGTCGTGCCGGCACTCAACCTGACGCCTGAACCGGATCCGTTCGTGCCGATCGCCGGTGGACCCGGCCAGAGCAGCGTGCAGTTTTACTCGTCGTACGCCGGAAACTTTGAGGACGTGCGGCGCAATCGCGACATCGTGCTGGTTGATCAGCGTGGCACGGGCGAGTCCTTGACCATGGACTGCCCGGTCGACGACAGCCTGGTTGAGGGCCAGTACTCCGCCGAACTAACGCTCGAGTTCACCAGGTCCTGCCTCGAACAGTTACCCGCTGACCCCCGCTTCTTTACAACGAGCGTCGCCGTTACCGATCTCGAGGCCGTACGCGAAGCACTGGGCTATCCGTCATTCAATCTCTATGGCATTTCTTACGGCACTCGCGTCGCACAGCATTTCGCACGCCGCTATCCGGCCTCGACACGCAGTATCGTTCTCGACGGCGTCGTGCCGCCACAGATCGCGCTCGGTCCTGAAATCGCGACCGAGAGTCAAAAAGCCGTCAACGCCATTCTTGCTCGTTGCGCCGGTGATACGGCGTGCAATGAGCGATTTCCAAACATCGAGGAAAAATTCAGAAAAATCGTTGCCGAACTGGATAGTTTGGCTGTGACGATCGAAGTGCCACACCCGGATACCGGTCGGCTCGAGAACACAACATTCGGTCGCGGTGAATTCGCAATCGCAGTGCGGCTGCTGGCCTATCACCCGAGCTCCATTGCACTGCTACCGCTGCTCATTAACGAAGCGGCCAGCGGCAACTACGTGCCGCTCGGCTCACAGTACCTGATGACGACAACCGCGATAAGCGACGCGCTCTCGCTGGGCATGCACAACTCCATCATGTGTGCCGAAGACGTTCCGTTTTTTGACAAGACAACCATCGACTACGACAGCATCACGGCGAGTTACATGGGCGTTTTCCAGCTCAGCGCCCTCGAGGCTATTTGTTCGGTGTGGCCGGAGGGACCCATCGACGCGGAGTTCAAGGTACCGCTAACAACGGACCTGCCCGTGCTGCTGCTGTCCGGCGACGCTGACCCGATTACGCCGCCACGCTACGCTGAAATGGCCGCCGTTGATTTCAGCAACGCTCGACACCTCATCGGCAAACATCAGGGCCATGGGCAGCTGGGCGTGGGCTGTAATCGCCGCCTCGTTGCCGCGTTTGTCGACGCGGCGGATCCCGCAGTCATTGACGCCGAGTGCCTCGAGCGCAGCTTTGTCATGCCCTTCTTTCTTGATTTCTCGGGGCCGTTGCCATGATCAGGGTAGAGGGTATTCACAAGTCCTTTGGCAAGGTTCGCGCCGTGCGCGGCGTCAGCTTCAACGCCCTGGACGGAAAAATCACGGGCCTGCTCGGCCCGAACGGCGCCGGCAAATCGACAACGCTCAGGGTGCTGTATACGGTTCTAAAGCCCGATGCGGGCTCTGCACACATTGATGGCGTCGACGTCGTTAGCGATGCCCTCAGCGCACGGCGGCGCATCGGCGCGCTGCCGCACGGTTCAGGCCTGTATCCGCACCTGACCGCGCGCGAGAACGTCGCATACTTCGCGCATCTTTGCGGCCTCGACAGGTCAGAGGTCGATGACCGCGTCGACGAGATCATCAGGCTGCTCGAGATCGAGGACTTTGCCGAGCGTCGCACAAAAGGCTTTTCGCAGGGACAGCGCACGAAGGTCTCTCTCGCCCGCGCACTCGTGCACGACCCACAGAATGTATTGCTGGACGAACCCTCGAACGGGCTGGACGTCATGGCGACGCGCTCGCTGCGGCGGTTGATTCTCAAGCTGAAAGATTCCGGCCGTTGCGTGTTGTTCTCCAGCCACGTCATGCAAGAGGTCGCGGCCCTGTGCGATAACATCTGCATAATTGCCAATGGCCAGGTTGCCATTGACGACTCCGTCGACGGCATCCGCAGCCGCACCGGCTGCGACGACCTCGAGGATGCGTTTGTCCATGCCATTAATATGGTGGACCCCGAATGATGCGAACCGTCCTGGTTGTTTTCGCGAAAGAGATCATCGAAAACCTGCGAGACCGCCGGACGCTCGCATCCGCCCTGATCATGGGACCTGTTTTTGCGCCGGCCGTATTGGCTTTCGTGATAAACCTCTCGATCACGCACTCGATGGAAGACGTTGAGCATACGCTCGAGCTTCCCGTAATCGGCGGCGAACTCGCACCGAACCTCTTGAGTTACCTTAGTAGCCAGAACATCGACGCCATCGCCGGCCCCGAAGATCGCACCGCAGCCATCAACGCCGTGAAGACCGGCGAACACGATATTGTATTGGTTATTCCCGGTGAGTTTGGCGAGCAGCTGGCCAGCAGCGTGCCCGCGAAAATCGAGCTTGTCTCCGACCAGGCAAACACGGACGCCGACAGGGATGCGCGACGAGTGCGCAACGCCCTGCGCGGATACGGCCAGGAGCTCGGTAGCGTCCGGCTGCTGGCTCGCGGTATCAACCCGGCGGTGCTGAGACCCCTCAATATCGATGAAGTAGATGTCTCTACTCCGAGTGGTCGATCGGGAATGTTGCTCGGCATGATGAGCTACTTTTTTGTTTTCGCGACGCTCATGGGCGGCATGTATCTCGCCATCGATGCGACAGCGGGCGAACGCGAGCGCGGCTCGCTGGAGCCGCTGCTTTCGCTGCCGGTAACCCGCGACCAGCTGATACTCGGCAAGATTGGTGCTACCTGCGTCTTCATGGCCCTGTCGCTCGCCTTGAGCCTGCTTTCTTTCCACGTCGCACTCAATTTCATGCCGCTCGAACAGCTGGGCATGACGTCCAACTTCGGGCCCGGCGTCGTGTTGGCCGCGTTTCTGTTGTTCGCACCTTTTATTTTGCTCGGCGCGGCCGTCATGACGCTGGTCGCGTCGTTCACGAAGAGCTACCGCGAAGCGCAGACCTGGCTGAGCGTCGTTCTGTTTGCGCCAACCATGCCGATATTTATCGTCAGCATTCTGACCTTGCGCCCGAGACTGGAGTTCATGTTTGTCCCGAGCCTGAGCCAGCACCTGCTGCTCGTCGACATGGTCAAGAACGAGCCCGTCAATAACCTGCACGTCACGATTTCGGTCGTGAGCACGCTCTTTTTCGGCGCCCTCCTGACCTGGATCTGCGCCAGGCTGTACCGTCGAGAGGGCCTTCTCGGTTGACAATCCCCGCTGAATCTCCAACATGGAGGTTCCGGGGAATAAAATAATTACTATGTCTCTGTTTTCGGAACTCCGGCGACGCAACGTTTTAAAGGTTGCCCTGCTCTACCTGGTCGCCGCCCTGCTCATACTGTGGATCGTAGATCGTGCGGTCTCGGCCGATATGCTGCCCGTCTGGGCCAGCGAATTCATGCTATTGCTAGTCGCCATCGGTTTTCCCGTGGCGCTGATCTTTGCCTGGGTGTACGAGATCACGCCGCAGGGGCTGAAAAAGGGCATCGACGTCGACCAGACGCAATCCATCGTCTACAAGACCGGGCAAAAACTGAATGCCGCCGTAGCGGTGCTCGCGGTACTCGGCGTGGCTGCGCTGATTGGTGAGAAACTGTTACCGGAGTTTGAGCTGATACGACCCGAGCCCGTCGAAGAAATACCGCTGCGGCCGGTATACGACTCCTCCGAGGCTCCCGGCGTCCCCAAGGAAATCACTTCCTACACGATGGCCAACGGACTGCGCATCATCGTCTGGCCTGACCACGATATACCGAACGTCGTTATGTACAACTTCGTGCGCGCGGGTGGCCGCAATGAGTACCCGGGGATCACGGGCCTTTCTCATTTTTTCGAACACATGATGTTCAACGGCACCACCAAGCTGAAGCCCGGCGAGTTTGACCGTATTATGGAAGCCGCAGGCGGCGCCAACAATGCCTACACGTCGAACGACCTGACGGTTTACCAGAACTGGTTCCCGCGCTCGGCACTCAAGACGATATTGGAGCTCGAGGCCGATCGCCTGCAGAACCTCGCCATCGACACGGATGTCGTTGAAAGCGAGCGCGGCGTCGTATATTCCGAGCGTCGGCTACGCATAGACAATGACAATTGGGGGCGCCTCTACGAGCAAATGCGCGCAACCGCGTTTGTCGCACACCCCTATCAGTTCCCGGTGATCGGCTGGCCGTCGGATATCGAGAGCTGGACGCAAGAAGACCTCGAGTCGTATTTCAAAACCTACTACGCGCCAAACAACAGCACGATGGTTTTTGCCGGCGCCGTATCGCCCGAAGAGATCTTCCTGCTTGCCGAGCAATACTTTGCGCCCATTCCGCGGCAGAAACCGCCGCCGCCCGTGCGCACGATCGAGCCCGAGCAGGCCGGCGAGCGCAGGCTGGTCATCGAGACCGAGGCCCAGACGCCATTGCTGCACCTGGCGTTCCACGCGGGCCGCGCGTCGGATCCCGAAACAAGGCAGATGCGGCTGCTGCTGAACATTCTGACCGATGGCAACTCGTCGCGCCTGCACCGCCTGCTGGTGGAAGAAGAGCAAAATGCGCTGAGCGTCGGTGGCATGCAAACAGAGGGCTTTGACCCCGGGCTTGTTTATTTCTACCTGACGCTGCCGCCGGGTGCCGATATCGATGCCGTTGAAGCGCGCGTGCTCGAGGAGCTCAGGCGAATTGCCATTGAAGGCGTTACCAGGGCTGAACTTGGAAAAGCCCGCAATATTGTGCTGGCTGACTTCTGGCGCGAGATTGCCACGATCAACGGCAAGGCATCGGCGCTTGGCAACTTCGATGTGTTCACGGGAAGCTACGAAAACCTGTTTTCCCTGCCGGAGGACGTTAATGCGATTACGTCGCAACAGATTCAGGCCGTTGCCGCCAAGGTCTTTCAGAAAAACAATATGACGGTGGGCGTTTTGCGCTCGCCGAATCATGCGGCGGGGGCTCTGAAATGAAAGCTTTTCGTGCGGTCTGCCTCGCTGCTGTTCTGTTCATGCTTGCGCACAGCGCGCTCGCCGCGGGCGTGTCTCTGCCGGCCCACGAGCGCATTGAGCTTGCCAACGGCACAGTCGTACTGCTTAGCGAAAAACACGACGTTCCAATGATTGGGCTTGAGGCCATCGTGCGGGGCGGGGCCGTATCGGACCCGGACGGCGCCGCCGGCATGGCGAGCCTGCTGGCAGAGCTTTTGCAGCACGGGGCCGGCAAGCGCGATGCGGCAGCTTTTGCCGAGGCCGCGGCGACCGTCGGCGGGGAGCTCTCAGTTTCAGCGGGTCTCGAAGGAATCTACGTATCTGCCGACTTCATGGCTCGGGACGCGGAGCTCATGATCGAACTTGTTGCTGATTTATTGCAGCGCCCCATCCTCGCGGCTGACGAGCTGACCAAGCTGCGCGATCGCTCGATCAACCTGATCAAGGCCGCCAAGGGTTCCGATCCGGGCGAACTGCTTCCCTCTTACGGCAACGCCTTCCTGTTTGGCAAACACCCCTATGGCAACCCGGTCGGTGGCAGCGAGACCTCACTGGCAAACATTACTCAACAAAAAATGCAGCAGTATTACGAAGAGCAGGTCGGTGGCGACCGTCTGATAATTTCCATCGTCGGCAACTTTAATACGGTCGCCATGAAAGCGCGGCTCACAAGGGCGTTTGGCGACTGGCGGCCCGCTGCGATGCCGCTACCGTCTTTGACGGCTGCCGGCAAACAGTCCGGCCGTCGTGTGCTGCTGATCGACAAGCCCGGAGTAACACAAACCTATTTCTGGATTGGCAATATCGGGGTTGCCGCCGATTATCCCAAGCGGGCAGATCTCAACCTGGCCAATACGGTTTTCGGTGGCCGTTTCACATCGATGCTGAACACCGAGATGCGCGTCGAGGCGGGCCTGACTTATGGCGCCGCCTCGATACTGCAGCAGCCGTCGCAGCCAGGGGCGATTGTAATCAGCTCGTTCACCGCAACCGACACGACTGTCGATGCAATCGACATGGCACTCGGGGTATTAGAGCGGCTGCACGATTCCGCAATTAGCGAAGACCTTGCCCAGTCGGCGCGCAATTACATCATGGGCCAGTTTCCGCCGCGCCTCGAAACGGCGCCGCAGCTGGCCGCACAGTTCGCGATGCTCGAACAGTACGGGCTCGGTGTCGCTTACATCAACGACTACGGCGCCGCACTTTCAGCCGCGACGAGCGACTCCATCGCGGCGACAATCGACGAGGTCTATCCGTCGCCCGACGACCTGAGCTTCATCCTGATCGGCGACGCGGACCTTATCCGCGAAGACGTCAGTCGGTACGGACCCGTAACCGAGATGTCAATCGACGAACCGCGCTTCCGATAGCCGGGGAACAGCATCGGGGGCCGCCGCCGGTGGCGCCTACTTGCCGATGCAAAATTCCGAGAAGATCTTGCCGAGCAGCTCATCGCTGCTAACGGCACCTGTTATTTCGCCGAGGGCCCGTTGGCAAAGGCGTAGCTCTTCGGCCAACAGCTCGCCCGCACGCGCTTCCATTAGTGCCTGGCGGCCTGTCAGGAAATGCGTTTTCGCGCGGGCCAGCGCGTCCAGGTGCCGGCGGCGCGCCGTGAACGCACCCTCGCCCCGGTTTTCGTAACCGGCCATCTTTCGAATCGCCTCTCGCAGGACGTCGACGCCATCGCCGGTTTTTGCCGAGAGTCTGATCGTATTTTCGGGGTTCGCACCGGCCGGTTCGTTTGTCAGGTCGATCTTGTTGCGGACGACGATCACCGGGGTTGCTTCCGGCAGCTCTTCAACAATGCCACCGCGCTCCGGATCAGACGCGTCCTGTATCCAGAGTACCGCGTCTGCGCTTTCAACCGCCTTGCGGGCGCGCCGAATACCTTCCGCTTCTATGCGATCCGGATCGTCCCGCAGCCCGGCCGTATCGACCAGCTCAACGGCGAGACCTTCGATGTCGATCTGCTCGCGCAGGATATCGCGCGTCGTGCCCGCAACCTCGGTGACGATCGCGGCTTCCTGCCCGCTGAGCAGGTTCATCAGGCTGGACTTGCCGGCGTTGGGCTTGCCAACGATGACCACCTGGTAGCCATCGCGCAGCACGCGACCCTGCCGGGTCGCGTCGATCAGCGCATCAAATGTCGTCGCACAATCCTGAAGTCTCAATAAGAGCTTGTCATCCGACAGAAAATCGATTTCTTCTTCCGGGAAATCAATCGCGGCCTCGACGTGCATCCGCAGTTGCGTCAGTTTCCCGGAAAGCTCATTGATTGCGTTCGAGAATGCGCCGGATAACGAGCGCACTGCGGCGCGCGCCGCCTGCGCCGTACCGCTGCCGATAAGATCGACTATCGCCTCGGCTTGAACGAGGTCGAGCTTGTCGTGAAGGAATGCGCGCTCTGAAAACTCACCGGGCGCCGCCTGCCTTGCACCGAGCGCGATCGCGGCATCGACGAGCAGTGACATGACGACCGGGCCGCCGTGCCCGTGCAGCTCCAGAACCGATTCGCCCGTAAACGAGGTCGGCCGTGGAAAATACAGCGCAATCCCTGCGTCAATTTTTTGGCCGCGGGCATTCGCAAACGGCCGGTAGGTTGCGGTACGCGGTTCCGGTAAACTGCCGAGCATCGCGCGCGCGATGCGCTCCGCTTCATCGCCAGAGATTCTGACGACACCGATACCGCCGATTCCGGGCGGGGTTGCCGAAGCTACAATCGTGTCTGCGCTGGACGCCATACACTAATGAGAACACAGGTTATGCAGAATCAAAAAGTCGTATTCGAAAACCACCGCGGGCAGGCGTTGTCCGGCATTCTCGATTTGCCGGCCGAAGCGCCCGCCGGCTACGCAGTATTCGCGCACTGTTTCACGTGCTCCAAGAATCTCAAAGCGGCGAGCAACATCGCGCGCGCCTTGACCGGCGCCGGCATCGCCGTGCTGCGCTTCGACTTCACGGGGCTCGGCCAGAGCGAAGGCGAGTTTTCCGACACCAACTTTTCGTCAAACGTCGACGATTTGCTCGCCGCCGTCAGCTACCTCAGTCGGGAGCACGAAGCGCCAGCAATCCTGATCGGTCACTCGCTTGGTGGCACCGCCGTTTTGCAGGCTGCCGCGGAAATTGAGTCGGCCGTGGCCGTCGTGACCATCGGCTCGCCGTCGGACCCCGCCCATGTAGCTGGTATGTTCTCGGATTCCGAAGATACTCTGCGCGAGCGTGGCGAGGCCACCGTCGATCTGGGCGGCAGGCCTTTCCTGATGAAACAGCAGTTTCTTGACGACCTCGAAAAACAGGACCTGAACGCGTCCATCCGATCGCTGCGAAAAGCGCTGCTGATTATGCATGCGCCGCTCGATGACGTGGTCGAGATCGACAACGCGTCGGCGCTTTTCGTCGCCGCAAAACACCCCAAAAGCTTTGTCAGTCTCGACACGGCCGACCACCTGTTGAGCCGTGAGGCTGATTCGCGATACG
>Ga0224508_10003795_pt1 | contig 12462 bp, 14 predicted proteins | sample SF_Jan12_sed_USG_4_FD_170157 | JGI IMG/M metagenome (GOLD analysis project Ga0224508, IMG submission 170157) | Sediment microbial communities from San Francisco Bay, California, United States - SF_Jan12_sed_USGS_21 | ecosystem: Environmental > Aquatic > Marine > Sediment | place: USA...
CGAGGTGATCTCGCTGATCGGCACCGATCCCGAGGGACATCCCGACCAGGCCTGGGAGGTGGTGCAGACGCTCGAAGGTCAGGGCGGCGGTTCCTTGTTCATCAAGACCCATCCGAACTCGAAGAACCTCTGGGTCGACACGCCGCTCAACCCCGAGGCCGAGCTCGCCTCGTCGGTCGCCGTGTTCAATCTCGATGATCTGGACGCCGGCTACGAGACCGTCCCGGTCGGCGAGCTGTCCGGCATCACCGAGGGTGTGCGCCGGGTGGTCCAGGGCGAGTACAACAAGGACGGCACCGAGATCTGGTTCTCCGTCTGGAACGCCAAGGACCAGGAGAGTGCTATCGTCGTGATCGACGATGCCACCCGCGAGGTGAAGCATGTGATCAAGGATCCCCGCCTGATCACGCCGACCGGCAAGTTCAACGTCTTCAACACCAGAAACGACGTTTACTAGTGGCGTGGCCACCTCATTGACGGGTGGTCTGCATGAAAGGACTGAAGTCGGGGGCGGCCATCGACGCCGCAAGCGGAGATTGCCGCCCTCGAACTGATCGTGCGCTTCGAACCAAAGAACAGTGGAGGCGTGACCTCGATGCCCAAGGTCTATCTGATCGGCGCCGGGCCTGGTGATCCTGACCTCCTGACGGTAAAAGCGGCGCGGCTGCTCGAGACGGCCGACGCCGTGGTCTACGACCGTCTGGTCGGCGACGGCATCATGGATCTGGTGCCGGCCGGCGCTGCGCGCATCTATGTCGGCAAGGAAGCCGGCTACCACCATATGGCCCAGGACGAGATCAACGATCTCCTCTATCGCACCGCCCGACCCGGCCGCACCGTGGTGCGCTTAAAGGGCGGCGATCCCTTCATCTTTGGCCGTGGCAGCGAAGAAGCCCTTTATCTTCGCGCACGCGGCGTCCAGGTCGAGGTGGTGCCGGGAATCACGGCTGCCTCCGGCTGCTGCAGCGCGGTCGGCGTGCCGCTCACCCATCGCGGCTATGCCACGGGTTTTCGCATTATCACCGGTCATTGCGGCGGCAACCTGCCGCTGGATTACGACTGGCAATGCCTCGCCGACCCCAAGACCACGCTGGTGGTCTATATGGGTGCCTCGAACTTGCCGGAGATTGCTCACCAGCTCATGGCCCACGGATTGCCCGGCTCGACGCCGGCCGTCGCGATTGCCAGCGGGACCCTGCCAGAACAGAAAATCTGCCGCGGCACACTCCAAGATCTCCATCGACGCCTCGAGACGGCCGACCTGCCGTCCCCGGTGCTGATCGTGATCGGCAGGGTGGTGGCGCTGATGGACGAACTTGCCCCGGAAGAGCTGTTCGACTTCGCCCTGGAGCATGCAGGCCATGCCTAGTGGGATGCCCACCTCATGTGGGATGCCCACTTCATTGGGTTCCGGCTGCTGGAGCCAAGGCCGATGGTATGCCGTTTCGTTCTGGAAGGGGGCAAGTTTGGCGCTGGCGCTCGTCGTGATCCCGGGACTTGCCGGCGCGGATGTCGACGAGCCGGCGGCCGGCCGTCAGAAAGAGATCCTGCATCTCCTGAAACACGACTGCGGCTCTTGCCACGGCATGACCCTGAAAGGCGGGCTCGGCCCCTCCCTTCGCCCGGCGTCGATCGCCGATCTCAGCGACGAGGCCCTTATCGAGACGATCCTGAACGGCCGCCCCGGCACGCCGATGGCGCCTTGGCGGATCAGCTTGAACGAGAACGAGGCCGGCTGGCTGGTCGGTCGATTGAAGGACGGTATCGATGGCGCTGAATAAAGGGATTTTGGCACTCCTCGCCATTGTCACATTTCTGATGGTCGCAGCACTCAGCGCAGGGGCCGCCGAAAACGAGCTGCGCGGCACCGGCGACCTCGGCCTGGTGATCGAGCGCGAGGCAGGCCGGGTCGCGATCGTCGACACCACCAACCGCGAGGTCCTGGGCAAGGTCGAGGGGCTGGGCGATCTTTCCCACGCCTCTGCCGTGTTCGATCGCAGCGGCCGTTTTTCTTATGTTTTCGGCCGGGACGGCGGACTCACCAAGGTCGATCTTCTGACGCAGACCATCGCCAAACGCGTCGTCCAGGCCGGCAATTCGATCGGCGGCGCCATCTCCCAGGACGGCCAACTGATCGCCGTCTCCAACTACGAGCCCGGCGGCGTCAAAATCTTCGAGCCGAACCTCGGCCTGGTTGCCGATATACCAGCGCGCTACGGGGACGACGGGTCCACCTCCAAGGTGGTCGGCCTGGTCGACGCACCCGGCCAGCGCTTCGTTTTCAGCCTCTATGATGGGGGTCAGATCTGGAGTGCCGACCTTTCCGATCCAAGCGCTCCCGCAATCGAAAAGTACGAAAAAATCGGTGTCCAACCCTATGACGGGCTCATTACCCCGGACGGTCGCCACTACCTCGCGGGCCTGTTCGGCGAGGACGGCATCGCGCTTCTCGACCTCTGGCACGAGGACAAGGGCCCGAACCGCATCCTCGATGGCTACGGTCGCGGCGAGGAGCCCCTGCCAGTCTACAAGATGCCCCATCTCGAAGGCTGGGCTGCTGCCGGTGATCTTCTGTTTTTGCCCGCCGTCGGTCGGCATGAGCTTCTGGTGGTCGACCGCCGGACCTTCGAGGAGAAGGGACGCATCGCCGTCCACGGCCAGCCGATCTTCGCGGTCGCGCGCCCGGACGGCCGTCAGGTCTGGGTGAACTTCGCCCATCCCAGCAACGACACCATCCAGGTGATCGACGTGCCGAGCCTTTCGATCATCAAGAGCTTCAAGCCCGGCAAGGTCGCCTTGCACATGGAGTTCACCCCGCGCGGCGAGGCGGTCTGGATCTCGGTGCGTGACGAGGACCGGGTCGACGTCTACGACACCGCAAGTTTCGACCGCATCGCCACGTTGGCGATCGACAAGCCGAGCGGGATTTTCTTCACCGCGCGCGCCAATCGGATCGGCCTCTGATGTCCGCAGCACGTCTCGACGATCCGATCAACCGGGCGCTGCTCGATCGTTATCAGCGCGACTTCCCGCTGACGGCTGCACCCTATGCCACCATCGGCCAGGATCTCGACCTTGCCGAGTCCGAGGTGATCGCGCGTCTCGACGCGTTGAAGCGCAGTGGCATGATCTCACGCATCGGCGCCGTGGTCGCTCCCCATCGCGCCGGCTGGAGCACGCTGGCCGCCGTCGCGGCCCCGGAGGATCGGCTGGAGGAGGTGGCCGAGCTGGTGTCGGCGCTGCCTGAGGTGAACCACAATTACGAGCGCGAGCACGATTTCAATCTCTGGTTCGTCGTCACCGGCAAGGACAAGGACCACGTCGCCCGCGTGCTCGGTGAAATCGGCGAGAAAACCGGATTGGACGTTCTCGACCTGCCGCTGGAGCAGGCCTTTCACATCGATCTCGGCTTTCCGATCCGATGGTCATGACCGACCAGGACAAGGCGCTGCTCGCCGCCATCGAGAACGGTCTGCCGCTGGTGGCTCGTCCCTACGCAGCACTCGCAGACGAGCTCGGCTGGAGCGAAGAGCAGGTGATCGAACGGCTGCAGCACCTCGCTGCCGACGGCACTGTCAAACGTTTCGGCGTGATCGTCCGCCACCGAGCCCTCGGCTACCGCGCCAATGCGATGACCGTCTTCGACATCGACGACCGGCGGCTGGCAGCTGCGGGCAAGACTCTGGCGGCGCTGCCCTATGTGACACTTTGCTATCAGCGGCCGCGACGCCTGCCCACATGGCCCTACAACCTCTTCTGCATGATTCACGGACGCGACGAGGACGAGGTTCGAACCCAAGTCCACGAGGCGGCCGTCGCCGCCGGGATCTCGGATGTTCCGCGGGCCATCCTGTTCAGTCGACGCTGCTTCAAGCAGCGGGGTGCGCGTTATCGAACGGCGGCACCGGATCAAACGGTGGTACCAAACCGCTTGGCGGTGCCAAACCAATTGGCGGCGCCAAATCGATCGTCGGTGGCGCCATGATCGACGCTGTCGACAAAAAGCTGATCGACCGGCTGCAGGCCGGCTTGCCGATCACCTCGACGCCGTTTGCGGCGATCGCGGCCGAGCTCGATCTCGATGAGGCCGAGGTGATCCGGCGGATGCAGCATCTGCTGGACGGCAAGATCCTCTCGCGCTTCGGCCCGATGTATGACGCGGTCCGTCTGGGCGGTGGCCTGACGCTGGCGGCGATGGCGGTTCCGGAAAACCGCTTCGACGAGGTGACCGAGCTGGTCAACGCTCATCCGGAAGTCGCGCACAACTATCGAAGGGATCATCGCCTCAACATGTGGTTCGTGCTTGCCACCGAGCGGCCCGAGCAGATCGAGACGGTGCTGCAGGCGATCGAGGACGAGACCGGTCTTTCCGTCCTCGATCTGCCGAAGGAGGAGGAGTTTTTTCTCGACCTGAGGCTGAAGGCATGAACGATGCGCCGCTCCATCTCGATGCCGTCGACCGCGCCCTGATCAAGGCGACCCAGGCCGGCCTGCCGCTGGTCCCCCGGCCCTTCGAGCTGATCGCCGAGCGCGTCGGTCTCGATGAGCAGGCGGTGATGGATCGGCTGGAGCGCATGCAGGTCGCAGGCGCGATCCGGCGGATCGCCGCCGTACCCAATCACTATGCACTGGGTTACAGGGCCAACGGCATGTCGGTCTGGGACGTCGATGATCAAGCGGTCGACCGCCTCGGCCGCAAGGTCGGCGCCCTCGCTTTCGTCAGCCACTGCTACCGGCGGCCGCGCCGCCTGCCGGATTGGCGCTACAACCTGTTCGCCATGGTCCACGGTCAATCGCGCGACGAGGTCGAAGATCAGGTCGGCGAGATCGCGTCGCTTCTCGGTGAGGCCGCGCAGAGCCACGAGGTGCTCTACAGCACCAAAATTCTCAAGAAAACCGGCCTTCGTCTGGTCGGCTAGGAGAGCAGGATGTTCCGTCTCAGCCAATATATGCAGGAGCTGATTCAACCCACGCCCTTGCGCGCCCGCAAGCCGCCGGGGCCGGTGGTCATCTGGAATCTGATCCGGCGCTGCAACCTCAATTGCATCCACTGCTACTCGCTGTCCGCCGACGTCGATTTTCCAGGCGAGCTATCCACCCAGCAGGTGTTCGACGTCATGGACGACCTCCGCGCCTTCGGCGTGCCGGTGTTGATCCTGTCCGGCGGCGAGCCGCTGTTGCGGCCCGACATTTTCGACATCTCGAAGCGCGCCAAGGACAAGGGCTTTTATACCGGCCTGTCGTCCAACGGCGCCTTGATCGACGAGCCCACTGCCGATCGCATCGCCGAGATCGGCTACGACTATGTCGGCGTCAGCCTGGATGGCATCGGCGAGGTCCATGACCGCTTCCGCCGACAGGAAGGCTGCTTCGATGCGGCGCTGAATGGCATGAGCCTTTGCAAGGCCAGAGGCATCAAGGTCGGGCTTCGCTTCACCATGACCGAGCGCAATGTCGAGAGCCTGCCCGAAATGCTCGACCTCATGGATCGGGAGGACATCGACAAGTTCTACCTCTCTCACCTCGTCTATGCCGGGCGCGGCAACCGCTATCGCGGCGATGACGCCTATCACCAGACCACGCGCGATGCCATGAACATGATCTTCGAGCGCTGCTGGGACTACGTCCAGCGCGGCATCAAGAAGGAATTTGTCACCGGCAACAACGACGCCGACGGCGTTTTTTTCCTCCACTGGGTCCGCGAGCGCTTTCCAGAGAAGGCGGCGCACATCCAGGCGAAACTAGAGCTTTGGGGCGGGAATGCGTCCGGGGTCAATGTCGCCAACATCGACAATCTCGGCAACGTCCACCCCGACACCTTCTGGTGGCACTACAATCTCGGCAACGTCAAGGAACGGGCGTTTTCCGAGATCTGGCAGGACACCTCCGATCCGATCATGGCCGGCTTGAAGGCCAAACCACGGCAGATATCCGGGCGCTGCGGCGAATGCAAACACTTCGCGATCTGCGGCGGCAATACCCGGGTTCGCGCCATGCAGATCAGCGGCGATCCCTGGGCGGAGGACCCCGCCTGCTACCTCACCGACGACGAGATCGGCGTGACAGCGGGACCGCGCATGGAAGTCACGCCCTATTCGAAAAAATCCGCAAAGACCGCCAAGGAAACGGCCGATGCTATCCTGTCGGCTTAGCCTTGCCATTGTTGCCCTACTGCCTGCATTCGTCTCGGCGAGCGCTGAGGAGGCGGCCGATCTCTACATCGAGCATTGCGCCGAATGCCACGGCGCCGATCGGCTCGGCGGCACCGGCCCGGCGTTGATCCCGGAAAGCCTGGGACGTTTGAAGCCGGAGAAAGCCGCAGCAACCATCGCCGACGGCCGCGCACAAACCCAGATGCCCGCCTTCGGCGAACTACTCGACGATAAAGAAATCCAAGGGCTTACAGCCCTCGTCTTCGAGCCGCTGCCCGAGATGCCGACGCTCGACATGGCCGCGATCGAAGCGACGCGCGAGGTCGTGATAGGACCCGAGCGGCTCGTAGCCGCACCCGTCCATGACGGCGATCTGATGAATTTGTTCGTCGTGGTCGAGAGCGGCGATCATCACGTCACCATCCTGGACGGTGACCGCTTCGAGCCGATCACCCGCTTTGCCTCGCGCTACGCGCTGCATGGCGGTCCGAAATTCTCGCCGGATGGCCGCTTCGTCCACTTCGCCTCGCGCGACGGCTGGATCACCCGCTACGATCTCTGGGGCCTGGAGACGGTCGCTGAGATCAGGGCCGGGATCAACACCCGCAACATCGCGATCTCGGCTGATGGCAAGGTGCTCGCAGTCGCCAACTATCTCCCGCACAATCTGGTCATGCTCGATGCGGCGACGCTCGAACCCTTGAAGGTGATCGAGGCGAGCGACATGAGCGGCGAGACGAGCTCTCGGATCAGCGCGGTCTATCAGGCAGCCCCGAGGGACAGCTTCGTGGTCGCCATGAAGGACATCCCCGAACTCTGGGAAGTTTCCTACGCCGATCCGCCGCCCGAGGGTTACGGCGCATTCGTTCACAGCCACGAGACCGGCATGGTCGAAGCTGCCGCCGGCAGTCGGTTTCCGATAAGACGGACCGAGCTGAAAGAACCGCTCGACGACTTCTTTTTCGACCAGCGCTATCGCCACGTGATCGGCTCGGCGCGCGACGGCAAGCGCGGCGTGGTGGTGCAGCTCGATGTCAGACGCGAGATCGCCGAACTGCCGCTGCCCGGCCTTCCCCATCTCGGCTCCGGCATCAGCTGGGACTGGCAGGGAAAGCGCGTCATGGCGACGCCGCATTTGAAGGAAAATGCGGTCAGCGTCATCGACATGGCCGATTGGCAGGTGATCAAGACCATCGAGACCGAGGGGCCGGGCTTTTTCATGAGAAGCCACGCCGCGAGCCCCTACGCCTTCGTCGACGTGTTCTTCGGCCCGAACAAGGACGCCGTCCACGTTATCGACAAGCAGACGCTGGAGATCAAAAAAACGCTGCGCCCAGCGCCCGGCAAAACCGCCGCCCATGTCGAGTTCACCCGCGACGGTCGCCACGCGCTTCTCAGCATCTGGGACATGGACGGCGCGCTCGTCGTCTACGACGCGGCCACGCTCGAAGAGGTCAAGCGTCTCCCCATGGTCAAACCATCCGGAAAATACAATGTCTGGAACAAGATCAGCCGCGACGAAGGCACCAGCCACTGACCGAGCGTCGGTCAGCGCGACCCTGGTGATCGCCGTCCACGGCATCCGCGGCCAGGCCGGCTGCGCCGTCGACCATGCCAAGCGCATCGCCGGCAACGGCCGATTCGGTGACGTGCGCGTTGCTTGCCTCAAAGGCACGCCGTCGCTTTCCGAGGTGTTTGCCGACCTCGCCGGACGTGACATCGTTCTGGCGCCGCTGCTCATGGCCGATGGCTACACCTTGAAGGCGATGAGAAGACAACTCGACCCGATCACGCCGACACTACGCTCCTTGACCATAGCACCGCCGCTCGGTGTTCACCCGGGGCTCGCCGAGCTGATCGTCGAAACCGCGACAGACATCTGCCGTACACGCGGCTGGCCGCCGGCCAGGACCGACCTCGTGATCGCCGCCCACGGCACGCGTCGCGATCCCAACTCCGGCAAGAGCGCCTTCGATCACGTCGAAACCATCCGCGCACGACGAATCTTCGCTGCCGTCCGCACCGGCTTTCTCGACCAAGCCCCGATGCTCGCAGAAATAACCGCCGCAAGCCGCGCTTGCCAGGTCGTGGTCGGCCTGTTCATCGATCGCGGTGAGCATGGCGAGGAGGACATCCCGGCGATCCTCGGCGAGGTTGATCCGGCCGCAGTCTACACCGGCCCGATCGGCGCCGATCCGCGCATCACCGATCTCCTGCTCGACCAGATCGACAGCGTCCTAACCGATATGTCGGTCGCGCTTCGCCCATAGCTTAGCGGCCATCGCCTCCGCCTCGTTCCGATCCTGGACGCGCCCAAGCATCAAGAGCGCCATCGCAGCCGTGCCGATCACTGCCTTGATCGGCGCCGCGTCATCGCGCTCGCCGGTCCAAAGGGCGGCAAGCCGGCTGACGTCCAGCGGCTCGTTGCGCCAGGGATAGCTTTCGCCCTCGGTGAGTGCTGGCCATTCCAGCTCTCGTTGTCGGCCCTCTTCGACGACCAGGGTGCGGCAGGGCTTATCGGGATTGCGCTGCGCTTCGCCGCCACCGCCCTTGAAGATCACGGCCCTGGGCTGGCCGAGGAGCAAGGCCGTCTGCGCATGCAGCGGCAGATAATTCGGATGAAACACGCCCTGCATCTGGGCAGGCGCGTTTGCGGGGTTGAGTTCCCGCGCAAGGGAATTGACCGGCGTGCGCAGGCCGAGCAGCGGGCGAAGCTCGAACAGATCGACGAGCTCCGGACAAAAGGCCTCGAGCGGCAAGTATGCAAAGTGCACTCGCGCCAGGGCCTCGGCCGCTTCCTCGAAGCTGGAGACCAACGGCAAACCGATCGCCGTGACCGCGGCACGCGTGGCCGCCGGGCCTTCCCCCTCGATGCCGTGCATGAGGATGCGAACGCCGGCGCCCGCCAGCAGCTTTGCCGCGAGGGTGAAATAGGTAAGCTGCTTGTGGCGATCGGCGTAGGATGGCCAATCAAGCTCTGCGAGCGCGCCGCTCGAGGCGAAGCGTTTTCTCGCCGATCGCACGAAGCCTGCGAGCTCGCTCGGCGCTTCGGTGCGATAGCGCAGCACCAGGAGAAAGGCGCCGAGCTGAAGCGGCTCGATCGCACCGTCCAGGATCATGTCGAACGCCGCTTCGGCCTCGTTCTCGTCCAGCGGTCGGCCGACCGTCGAGCCCCGGCCGATGGTTCGCAAGAACGCGGCAAAGGCATGCGGCGCCTCGAAGGCGAGCACCTTGCCGGTCGGCGCCTCGCTATGATCGGTTTTGACGTCGCTGGCCTCTGACACCGCTTTCTCCCCTACGATCCGCCGACCGATCGTCGATCGACGCCGCCAGAGCCGCCTTGACCGCGATCAAGGACGGCCGCTGTGACTCGTCGCTAGCCTCGAACCAAGGTCGCCGCTGATCATCGCACAGTAGCGCGCGAACCGTGGACAGGCGATGGGTGACAGGCTGATGCCAGCAATCCATCGGCAATTGCTACAGTGAACGTCCGACTGGAGGGACATCATGACCTCACGCATTACCGGCCTTGTCAGCCTCGTCGTCTTGGCTCTGGCAAGTCACGCCGCCCTCGCAGAGGGCGACGCCGCCAAAGGCAAGAAAGTGTTCAACAAATGCAAGGCTTGTCACGCCATCGATGCCGAGAAGAACAAGGTGGGGCCACATCTGGTCGGCATCTTCGGCCGCACCGCCGGCGCGGTCGACGGCTTCAAATATTCGGATGCCATGAAAGGGTCGGGGATCACCTGGGACGAAGAGACCATCGCCGCCTACCTCGCCGATCCCAAAGGCTACATCGAAGGCAACAAGATGGTGTTTCCCGGCCTCAAGAAGGAGGCCCAGATCGCCGACGTCATCGCCTACATCAAGGAATCGAGCGGCGGCTAGTCCGCGCTCGAACCGGTTCTCTTGCTCATCAGCATCGGCCCGCAGATCAGCGCGAACAGCAGGAAGGCAACCGCCCAAAGGAGGCCGGCGACGGTGAGCCATGTCTGTCCGGGAAAAAGCGGCGAGATGGTTCTGGCGATCGCGCCAAGGGTCACGGCCGCGTAGATCAGGACTGTTCGGCGGTCCGCGCTCAACGGCCGTCCGGTATGGCCGAGCGTGGCGCGGGTCATGACCGCGAGCATCATGGTGCCGAAGGCGCCGGTGGCCAGCGCATGCACGGCGGCGAGGTCGCTGAATGGCGCTGCAAGATTGGCAAGGCCCAGCAGAAGAAGGCCCAGGGCGAGCCAGCCATAGCCGACATGCAGGATCAGCACCAGCGGCTCGGCAAAGCAGCGCCGGCCCTGCCAGCGCGCAAGCCTGATCATGTGAACGACGCCGGCGACGGCGAGGACAGCGCCTGTTAACCCGCCGGCCGGCGCCAGGATCCAACCGAGCACGGCAATCGCCAGAAGCAGCAGGGCCAGCTGGTCGAACACGCCAAAGGGGCTCGGCAGCGCGCCGGGCGTTGCATCGGCAGCTTGGCGCTTGACCAGCCAGTTCCGCGTGAAGCTCGGCACGATCCGGCCACCGATCAAACCGAGCAGCATGGCGAGCGCGCCGATACCGGTACGTATGCCCAGGCCGTCGAGATCGACACCGCCATGATGCTCCAGGTGAAACGCCGCGTTGGCGATCGCGAGGAGCGTGATCAGCAAAGCCGGCGGCAGATTGCGCCAATTGCCGCCGCTGACGATTTCTCGCGCAACCAGACCAGCGAGCACGACCAGGAAAGCCCCGTCGATCAGCGCGGCCGCAATCGCCCCGATGACCTCGCCTGCGAGCAGCGCGATGCGGCCGGCAAGCCAGAGTCCTGCTAGCCCGGCGAGCGCCACGCCGTTGACCGGCAAGCGCCCGGTCCAGTTGGGGATCGCAGTCAAAAGAAAACCGGCGACGATCGCAGCAGCGAAGCCGAACAGCATCTCATGCTGATGCCAGGCGATCGCTGCGAGGCGCCCCGGCAAGGCAACCAGCCCGGCAAGCTCGGCAACCCAGCCGAGCACGGCGATGGATGCCCAAAGCGCGCCCAGAAGAAAGAACGGCCGAAAGCCAGCGCGCAGGATCGGCGGCATGGTGTTCCGTCGTCTTCGTCGTTCTGTAGCGCGCTTGCCGCCGTTGCTCGCCGGCTCATTGGTCACGGTCGACCTGTCTCCCGTATTGCCGACACCGGCCTTCAACGCTAGCGGTGACAAGCCCGACGAAGCTTGACCACCGTCAAGGCCGGCAGATTGGAAACATCGCTGAATAGCCTTTCCGGGACCAAGGCATCCGGGGACCAAGGCGTCAAGAGGAGGCAATCTCTGACTTTTACGACCCGCCGCCGCCTGCTCACCATCATGGCCGCCGCCCCCGGCCTCGCCCTCCTGCCGGGTGCGGCCGGCGCTGCCCTGCAACCCCGGTGGCGCTGGCAGGGAACCGCGCTCGGCGCCAAGGCGGAGGTCATTCTGATCCTCCCGGACGAGGCAGTAGCAGAAAAACTGATCCGCCTCGCCGTCGACGAGATCGAGCGTCTCGAAGACATCTTCAGCCTCTATCGCCCGGACTCGGAAATCACCCGACTGAACCGGGACGGTCGACTCAAGGCACCATCGCCCGACCTGGTTGCGCTGCTGTCCACCGCTCGCCATGTCAGCGAGCTGACCGACGGGGCCTTCGACGTCACCGTCCAGCCGCTCTGGCGTCTCTATGCCGACCATTTCGCCAAGCCCGATGCCGACCCCGACGGCCCGTCGCCAGCGGCGATCGTCGCCGCCCGGCGACTGGTTGATTGCAGCGCAATCGACGTCACGTCGGCAGCAATCCGCTTCGCCCGCCCAGGCATGGCGATCACGCTGAACGGCATAGCCCAGGGCTACATCACCGACCGCGTCGCCGATCTCCTCTCCGCCCACGGCATCGAGCACACCCTGATCGACCTCGGCGAGATCCGCGCCCTCGGCGCCCGCCCGGACGGGCAGCCCTGGCAGGTGGCGGTCGATGGCGAGATGGCCGACGAGCCGATCGACCTGATCGACAAGGCCATCGCCACGTCAAGCCCAACGGGCGCCGTCTTCGATCGGTCTGGCCGATTTCATCATCTCTTTGATCCGGCGACAGGACAGCCTGCGGCGGCTGGCCGCCAGATCAGCGTCATCGCCGAGCGCGCAGCCTTCGCCGATGCGCTGTCGACGGCGCTGGCCGCCATGACGCCTGAGGACCGACTTGCATGGCGAAGTCAAACCTCCGAGGTTCTGGTCAAACAAACAGCTAATCGATGAGCCGAGCGCCTCACATCACCGCCATCACGCCCTGAACGCAAAAGGTAACTTTCGTTTTGATCGGCTGA
>Ga0224508_10003796_pt1 | contig 12454 bp, 11 predicted proteins | sample SF_Jan12_sed_USG_4_FD_170157 | JGI IMG/M metagenome (GOLD analysis project Ga0224508, IMG submission 170157) | Sediment microbial communities from San Francisco Bay, California, United States - SF_Jan12_sed_USGS_21 | ecosystem: Environmental > Aquatic > Marine > Sediment | place: USA...
CGCCTGGCAGATCGGCTCCGTACAGCTGAAGACCTTTGCCATCCCCGAGTGGTGCCTGCTCAGTCTCATTCCTTTCTCGATGTCGCTGCTGGCCGTCGAATTCCTGCTGAGATTCTCCTCCGGGGCCGATGTGAGCCGGCGTGCTCTGGAGGAAGGATTCTAGCCGTGGAATGGTATCTGGCACTTGGATTCCTGCTCGGCCTGCTGTGCCTGTGCCTGCTCTTGAGCTTGCCCGTGGCCTTTGCGTTCATGGCGGCGAGTCTCGCGGGTGCCGCGGTGTTCTTTGGGGGAGAAGGGATGAGTCAGCTCGCCCGCAATGCGCTGGTCGCTTCGACGACCCACACGCTTGCGCCTGTGCCTCTGTTTTTGATGATGGGCTCGCTGCTTTTTCACACGCAGCTTGCCGGTCGCGCGATAGATGCCGTCGATAGGCTCATCGCCAGGGTACCTGGGCGGCTGTCGGTCGTCGCGATCGCGGGGGGCACTATTTTTTCCTCGTTCTCGGGTTCCACGATCGCCACCACGGCAATCCTGGGGAAGACTTTGCTCCCGGAAATGCGCGCCCGCGGCTACCAGAGGGGGATCGCGATGGGGCCGATCATGGCCACGGGCGGCATCGCCATGTTGATACCGCCGTCGGCGCTGGCCGTCTTGCTGGGTAGCCTGGCAGGCATTTCCGTATCCGGGCTGCTGATCGCCGGGATCGTGCCCGGCATCATCATGAGTACGCTGTTCGTGGGCTACGTCGTTACCCGCTGCACCCTGTCGCCGGAGCTTGCGCCTGCGTACGAGCCCGAGAGCTTGAGCGCTGCCGACAAGTGGAAACCCTTCGTGGTCGATGTCATGCCCTTAATGGGAATTTTTTTCGTCGTGGTGGGAAGCATCGTAGCAGGGTGGGCCTCGCCCACCGAATCGGCCGCTCTTGGGTGTGTCTTCTCAGCGCTCCTCGCTTTCTTCAAACGCGTACTGTCCTGGTCCAATCTTCGCGAGACGTTGCTCGAGACCGCCAAGGTGTCGTGCATGATTCTCTTTGTCATCGCTGCCTCCACAACCTTCTCCCAGATACTCGCCTTTTCGGGCGCGACGGATGGCCTGCTGCAGTTGTTCGAAGGATTGGATCTGACCCCGCTGGCGACAGTATTGTGCATGGTAGGCGTCCTGCTCCTGCTCGGCGCCTTCATGGACCAGGTCAGCATGCTCCTGCTGACGCTGCCGTTCTTCCTTCCGCTGACCCTGGGTCAGGACATCCCGTCCCTGTGGCTGGGCGTCGTGATCCTAATCACGATGGAGATTAGTCTGCTCACGCCGCCCTTCGGGTTACTGCTGTTCGTGATGCGCGGCGTGACCCAGCCGCCGCAACCGTTGGGTGCGATCTACTCGGCGGCCATGCCGTTCGTTGTCCTTGAGCTGCTGGCATTGACGGCTATCATCGCGTTGCCGGCGCTGGTCCTTTGGCTGCCGGATCTCGTGCTTGGCTAGCGGACATCTCCGGACAGCCGGATAGGGAGCTGAAAATCATGGGAGCCCCTGCGGTAGTGGCGGACATCACTTCCTGGAATGCAAGGCTGCGGCCGGAACATCCTGCAATCGTATTCGATGGACGCGTCCAGACTTTCGCCGAGCATGCCCAGCGCGTCTACAGGCTGGCGAACGTCCTGCTTGGTTACGGTCTGCGACCCCAGGATCGCGTCGCGATCCTCGCCGAGAACTGTCCCGAGTATCTTGAGGCCTATGCAGCTTGCGAGGTGACGGGTTTCATCGCGTGTCCCATCAACTTCCGGTTGGCATCCCCCGAGATGGCCTATGTATTGAAGAATATCGAGCCGCGGGCGCTCATCTTCGACGTCGCCTACTCCGAACAGGTGTCAGGCCTCGAAGCCGAACTGCAAGGCTGCACGCTGCTCGAGTTCGATTGCGCTGGTCAGACTCGGGCGACGAGTTACGAGACTTCGCTGACGCAGGCGAGTCCCGAGCCTGTCGTGATGCAGCCCCGGCCGGAGGATGCCGCGTACATTGTCCATACGAGCGGGACTACCGGCACACCGAAGGGAGCGGTGCTCGGGCAGAGGGCGCAGTGCAGCATCGGGAAGGCGATCGGTCAAGAGGCCGGTTTGTCAGCCGATGACCGGGGGTTGATCAGTCAACCGCTGTTCCATGTCGGCGCGAAGTTTCTGCAGCTGGCTCATCACCTCCGTGGCGCGGCGGTTTATCTTCATCGCGGATTCGCGGCCGGTGCGGTCTGGCGCGCGCTTAGGTCTGATGGCATCACAACGATGCAGCTCGTACCCACGATGTTGGCCCAGCTGCTATCCCACGACGGGGACAAGGCCTGCGACGGAGCACCAGAGCTGCACACGATTTTCTATTCGACGGCTCCGATTCGTCAGTCCTTGTTGCAGCGCGGGCTCGAGCGCTTCGGCCAGGTGTTTTTGCAGCAGTATGGGTCCACGGAAGGCGGGCCGGTGTCGTCTTTGCTCAAAGACCAGCACACGAGCGGTGATTCCGCACACGAGCGCGAGCGCCTACGTTCGGCCGGCCGGCCTTGCGCGGGCGTTGAGGTGCGTATCGTCGACGAGACAGGGGAGCCATGCCCGGCTGGGCAAGCCGGAGAGATAGAAGTCCGGCACTCCGATCTCATGTTGGGCTACTGGCGTGATCAAGACGCCACCGCGGAAGCTTTCCATGGAGATTGGCTGCGTATGGGGGATATCGGGCTGCTCGACGAACGGGGTTTCCTCTTTATCGTCGATCGCAAGCAGGACATGATTGTCTCGGGCGGTGAAAATGTTTATCCGAGGGAAGTCGAGGCGGCGCTCGAGCAACACCCCGCCGTCGCGGAGGTCGCAGTGATCGGTCTCCCAAGCGAGCTGTGGGGCGAGGCCGTTCATGCGATGGTGGTTTCCTCTGCCGGCAGCGATGTCACGCAAGAGGATCTCATCGATCACTGCCGTTCGCTGATCGCCGGCTACAAGGTGCCCAAACGAATCGAATTCATGGACAGCCTGCCGCGCGTCTCCACCGGAAAGGTCGACAAAGCCGCTCTTCGGCGTCCCTACTGGGCCGGCCGCCGACGGCCGATTGTTTAAGGAAGGCTTTGGCCCTTGTCTGTGTCATTGCGAGGAACGTAGAGACGAAGCAATCTCTGTGAGATTGCCGCGTCGGCCTTCGGCCTCCTCGCAATGACAAAATTGTGTCATTGCGAGCGCTAGCGAAGCAATCTCCCAGGGAATGCGCATTGCTTTATGAGATCGCCGCGTCGGCCTTCGGCCTCCTCGCGATGACGGGGAGCGCTCTAGACTTGCCGCAGTTTCCAGCGCCCGGTGCGGAAGGCGATTGCCGCGGTGATCGAAAGCAGCGACTCGGCCACCAGCACCGCGAGCCACGCCCCGCGGGGGCCGAAGCCTGCCGATTCCGCCAGGAAATATGCCAGGGGGATCTGGATGACCCAGTAGGACAAGAGATTCAGCAGCACTGGCGTGTCGGTATCGCCGGCGCCGTTCAAGCCCTGGATCAGCACCATTCCGACAGCGAACCATGCAAAGCCGTAGCTCAGGAATCTCAGCGCGTCCGCGCCGTAGTAGATCACCTCCGGGTCGTCCATGAAAAGGCCGACCAGCTGTTCCGCGAAGACGATGAACAGGACTGAGACCGCCCCCAGAAATACCGCGTTGTACTGAGCTGCTTTCCAGACCGATTGCTCGGCGCGCTCGGGGTTACCCGCGCCCAGGTTTTGGCCGACAAGGGTTGCGGCCGCGTTACCAAGCCCCCACGCCGGCAGGAAAGCGAACTCGAACATCCGCAGCGCAATGGTGTAGCCGGCGACAGCCGAGCTGCCGTAGTTCGAGACGATACGCACCAGCACGATCCAGCTCGATGTGGCGATGACATGCTGCACCACCCCGCCGATCGAGATTCTCAGCAGTCTCAAGAGAACCGCTGGGGCCACGCGAAGATCGGATACGTGCATGGGGACCCGACAGCGTGTTCCAAACAGTATCCACAGCTGGTAGACAACGCCGATGCCGCGGCCGATGGTTGTGGCGGTCGCCGCGCCGGTGACCCCCATTTCCGGAAACGGGCCCCATCCGTAGATGAGGCAGGGATCGAGCACGATGTTGATGCCGTTGGCGAGCCACAGGGCTTTCATCGCATAGCTGGCATCGCCCGCGCCACGGAGCACCGCGTTCAGCAGGAACAGGAACAGGATCGTTATGGATCCGCCGAGCAGTACGGAGGTGTATCCTGCTCCTTGCTCAATGATGCCGGCGCCCGCACCCATCAGGCTCAGGATGCTCTCGGCGTAGCGTATGCCTAAGAAACCAGTCAGTGCGGCGACCGCGACGCCGACCCATATCGCCTGTCCGCCCACCACCGCGGCCGCTTGAGGATTGCCCGCGCCGATGCGCCGCGAGACCATGGCCGTGGCGGAGGTGCTCAAGCCGATGGCAATTGCGTAAATCACCGTGACGACGGCCTCCGTCAGGCCCACGGCGGTCACCGCATCCGCACCCAGTCTGGCGACGAAGAAGATGTCGACGATCGCGAAGATGGACTCCATCGCCATCTCCAGCATCATCGGAATTGCCAGCAAGGCCAGCGCACGCCTGATGGGGCCCTTAGTGTAGTCCTCGTTGTGAGCCGACAGCGCCTGGCGCAGGAAGACTAGAATCCCAGTGTTTGAATTACGGTCCGTCATTGACGTTGAAGCGCTGTCAGGAGAATCTCTAGGCGGTACATATTGGTGCTGCGAAAGGAGCAATCGTCCCAGCAAGCCATGCGAAAGGCAATGTCTTAATGGTGATGCATCGCCAATGGTAGATGATATGATTCTGTGTCGAAGATATACGCGCAATGGTGCTATGAAGCGTATTTACATTGCTGTTTGGCTACTCGCCCTCCTGGGTGTCGCGCCGTGGCGTGCTTACGGCCAGGACATGGCAGAGCTCGGGTCGATTTCACTTCGGGACGAGTCCCTGCAGTCCTGTCTACAGGCGGCAGCTGCCAAGAACGGCTGGGTGTATGCGACCGACGTGACCGCTCTCAACTGTAACGGCAAGGGCATAAGCTACGTGGATGACATCAACGCATTTGCGAACCTGAAGAAGGCCAGCTTCTTCAGAAACAAGGTCGTCGAAGCGCAGCTCAGCGATCTTCCGATGCTGGAGCATCTGAACCTCGCCAACAATCAGCTGAAGAGCATCGAGATCAGCGACGCCGGCAGGCTCGAGGAACTCTACTTGTTCAACAACAGCCTATCCGACTTCGATGCAACGGGACTCAAGTCCCTCAAGAAGCTGCGCATCAATCAGAACAAGCTGGAGAGCATCAAGCTCGAGAACCTGGAGGTCTTGGAGAAAGTGTATCTGTTCGATAACCAGCTTCCCGATCTAGACCTGTCCACAAATCTTCCCAAGCTGAGCTTCGTCGATGCTCGTAGCAATCCTATGCCGGACGAGGTCTACGACTACCTGGATAGCCTGGAGGGCATCACCATTCCCCACGACGGCAATGCCGAGGATTGGGAGTGAGGCGGGAGCGGCCTTCGGCTCGCTCCCGCACGATGGCTCTTAGCTGCCGGCGCCGGCGGCCGCGAAGTTCGCAAGGGCCCCCGCAATAGCGGCGAGACGATCGTCCTGGCCCTGCACGTTGTGCCGCTTAGCTGCGAAAAAGGGGTCGTTATAGGTAATCTGTACGCGGCCCCGGTGATCCTTCCAGACTAGGAATTTCTGCGGCAGATCCAGGCCGATCTCTTGTGTCGCCTGCATTAGCGGCGTGCCAGCATTTGGATTGCCGAACACGATGAGGACCGGTCCGGCGTCGTATTCGAGCACCAACGGAATGCGGAAAGCGTCGTTGGCCGATATTGCTGCCGTCAGGTCAGCGACCGTATCGTCGATGCTCTGGCTGCTCGGCACGGTGATCAGTCCGTCGTCGAGGTCACCGAATTGCTCCGTCGCGCCCCTCAACACCCACAGCAGCAGATCGCTGGTCGGCATGTCATGGCGATCGAGCAGATAACCGATCGCGTTGTAGCGAAGCTGAATGTCGCCATCCGCGTCTTCGAAGACCAGGAATTTCACTGGAAGATCTATGCCCGCCGTCGTGCTGCGATTGACAAAGCGGCGTTCCAGTGGGCGAGGGGGCCGCGCGAATACTACCTGGGTGGGACGCAGTACCAGCCCGACGCTCGCCGCCGCCGCTGCGTGGTTGACGATGAGGGGTACTTCGTATCCCTGTTTCTCGATAACTTCAACGATCGTATTCACGGCCTCGTCGACGGTACCCGCACCGTCGATCAGGTCCTGGAAGCTGTCTGCGAGTGCGGGCGAAAGAGCTCCTTGGATGAGCAATACAAGCGAAACCGACAGGTGTTTAAACGACATTGCTTTGACTCCTTTTTGAAAAAATGCATAGCCGTGGCATCACTGCCCAAGCATCTGCGGTGGTATCTCCATCGAAAAAGTGTAGCAGGGGTTGCGGCAGCCCGCCGCGGCTAGAGGAACCTCACGGCGAAAGTTAGAAAGGTCCGGCTCGTGTCGTTCTCCAGGCCGCCGGGGCCGATATTGCGATCGATTTTGGCCTCGTAGCGGGCGTAGGTGAAATTGAGCCGGTATTTCCCCTGCTGGAAAATCTTCTGTATCTCGAAGTCGAATTCGTCGCCGATGTCTTCGTTGCCGGCATCGGTTCGGAACAGATGATAGACGCTACGCACCCTCAGACCCTTTGTCCGCAGACTCAGGCTCACGTAGCTGTCTCGCACGCCCGCGTTGGGTGTCAGTATCGCGAACTTATCTGCCCACCCCTGAAACTGATGGAGTGTGCCCAGTGGGGTGACGAAACCGGAGTTGTTGTCCGAGCCAAGCACTTCGTGTCCGATCCGGATCGCCTTGCGCCGGTGGGACAGCCCTGCTTCCAGGAGATAATAGTCGGCGTCGTAGCTTGCCGGGTTGCTGCCGGCGTTGCTCTGGCGGGCGTACTCGGCGGTATAGAGGAGCTGCACGGCGCCGGGTTTATAGGTCCCGCTGAAACGCGCGCCGTAAGTATCCGTAGAGAAACGCTGGAAATCCTCGTTGTCTATCAGATAGGCATAAGCGGTGATATCTCCGGCACTTAAGGCCCGGTAGCGCAGGTTGAGCAAATGCGTGTCCTGTTCGTGGTCGCCGAGCTGTGGGCCGGGTCGCATTTGTCCCGAGCCGAAGCGCAAGTCGTCGGGGTCGAACTGCTCGTCCGAATCGTCGCCGAAGACCCGGTTGACGTTGCCTACGTAGCTGTAGTACATGTCCCATTCCGGCAAGGAGCTGTTCGTGACGGAGAAGGCGTCGAAGCTCTGCGCGTTCTGCCGAAACTCCAGGCTGCCGACGAAGCGTTCGTTGTCGAGCTCAAGGCTTTGCCTGCCCAGCACGATCTCTGTGCCCGGCAAGTTACTCAGCTTCACGTAGAGCTGATTGAGTTCCGTGCCCTCGGGGTCGGCAATGACCGCAGTGCCCCTGTCGGTCTCTCCCGTGCTGTAATCGACGCTGCCCCAGGCGAGAACGTTGTCGATTTGCGCGCGGGCGGAGAAGCCGTTAAAGAATTCTCCGCTCTTTAGGTCCAGCCGCGTGCGCGAGGTTAGGGCATCCGCATCGGCGCTGGCTGAGTCGGTGACGCTTTCGTGGCGCAGCCGGATTTTGAGCTCAATGCTGCCGGTCGTGAAGCCCTGCTTGAGCTGATTCGGCTCTTCCTCGGCAATCGCCGAACCGCCTGCCAGGCCCCAGGCGATCAGGAAAGACAGCCAGCTTCTTCTTATGAGCTTCCTATCCGCTTTGTTCATCCGCTTGCCACCCCAGTATCCGTACACAAACGCCCTGGGAGAATACCTCTCCTCCTGGCTCTCCGATAGGGGATCCGCCTTCCGGTTCCACGGTGATCAACAGAGACAGCGCGTCTTTGATCAGGCGTGTCTCGGCCGCGGTGAGCAGTCTCTCCCCGCTATCGGCCCTGTCAAGCAGGCCCAGCGAACGCGTTTCCCCATCAGTCTTTGATATGGCCCACAATTCCAGGTCGGCGTCATCAGCCAGTTCTGGATCCCGCAGGATGCTCACCTTGAGGAGTTGGGTGGAGATTTTAGTTGTGGCGACCGCGACCGGAATGCCGGCGCTGTCTTCAAGTACGGCGACGTAGTCGACCGCCGTCGGTGCCGTCGGCCGAAGGGCAAGCAGTGTGGCGAGGGCGCCCAGCAACACGAGGGCAGCTACGCCCAAGCCGCGGCCGAGGAAGGGCAGGCCCCACGGCCTGGAGGTGGACTTGGCAGTCTGCTCCCTGGGCGCAATCTGCGTCTCTATTGCTTTCCATAGCGATGGGTCGGGCGTCTCGGCGGGAGCGGCATCGGCAAGCGGCTGCAAATGATCCTGCCAACGCTGGACATGCTGCCTCAACTCCGGCAACTCTATCATGAGATGTTCGAAACGCCGACGTGCCGGGCCGCGCAGTGTGCCGACGACATAGGTCCTGGCGAGGTGCTGCTGCAGCTCTTGCTGCGTGTACCTTAGCGCGCGAGACATTCTTCCAACCTCTGCAGGGCCCTGTGGACCCACGACTTGACTGTCCCGGTGGGAGTGTTGAGCCGAGTAGCTACCTCCTCACGTGTGTATCCGTAGAAATACGTCAGGAAGATGGCATGTTGCTGACTTTGTGCCAGGCGCTGTATGCACTCTCTCAGTCGCGCACCGGTATCTTCCGAAATGAATTGCTCCAAAGGGCTACTTCCTTGATCGGCGACGGCCAAGGTTTCCAACTCGATGTCCTCGTCGAGAATCCTGCCGCGGCGGGACTCGTGCCTGAGGTGGTCAAGCGCCCGATTCCGGGCAATGGCCGTCATCCAGGTCATCGGCTGGCTCAAGTCAGGCCGGTAGGTCGAGGCGCCGCGCCAGATCTGAACGAAGGTTTCCTGCAACACATCGTTTGCACGATCTCTCGACCCCATCATGCGCAGGACAAGCCCGTTGAGTTTGGCGCTGGTCAGCTTATAGAGCTCAGCCAGCGCGGCCTGGTCCTTGATTGCGCAACGCGCAAGCAGTTGCCCGCAAGTTTCGTTCAGGCTAGGCGGCTCTTGCGCAGAGTCTGCGTCGCGCTTGTTCGTCATCGCTGCACTATCATTTTCTTGTACTGACCAGGCCACCGAAACGCATACCGAGATTGGACAATCGTCACATTATAGCTTCCTCGAGCAACGGTCGTTGCCCGGGCGTGCTACTCGCATCTATCTTGATACGACAGACAGTCCGCTTTGGTTGCATCTATTTTTCTAAGGTTTACGCACCCGAAATCATCCGCCAGTCGTATTACCAAAGTACGCACTAACGCGAGAGGAGTTCTAAATGAAAGCTTTGGTAGTTTGCAAAGAACCGGTGTTTCGTTCCAGCTTGGGGAGTCTGCTGGATTGCTTGAATGAGGGTATCAGCGTTCTGGAGGCCGCTAGTTTTCCCGAGGCACGCGGTTTCGCTGCGGCTCACCGAGGCATCAAGTTTCTGCTGGTGGTGATGGATCCGGTAGACGCCGACGATGCGGCGCGGCTCAAGGCTTTCAGGACTCAATACCCAGGCCTGAGAGCGATAGTGCTCAATCAACCACCGCCCCCGAGGGCGCACGATCTTCCGAGGCTTCCGCTGCTACGCGTGGAGGAACCGGGATTCCCGGGATCTCCCAAGGCATCTGAGTCTCCGAACGCCGAGCTGACCAGCCGCCAGCGCGAGGTGCTGTGGCTCCTGAGTCTGGGCAAGTCCAACAAGGAGATTGCCCGCACACTGGACCTCGCCGAGGGAACGGTGAAGATCCACTGCATGGCCATTTACCAGAAACTCAACGTGAGAAACCGCACCGAAGCGGCTCTGCGCGCCGAGCAGGTGTTTGCGGATCGCGAGGCCTGGAATGCGCCGACCTCCCCTGATGCACGAGCGAGCGCCTGAGCAGTGTCCAAGACTCAGGAACCGTCAGCATTTGCCCCCGCAGCTTGCGAGCTGCGGGGGCGTTTTTACTTAACTCTGCCGGCAACTATGGGCTCGCCTGATGGTCATTCTGGCGTTTGGGGAGCCGACATCCCTGTCGGCAGCTTCCATGCGCTCTATGCATCCTGGTTGAAACTGTATGCGATGGCGCCCGCCGCGTGTATACAACCTAGGTTGTAGTACCTGAGACCTACAAGTGTCCGGAGCTGCTAAACTAGACCCTTGAGCAGAAGCATGGACTGAGCGGGCAGGCAGTCATGTATGAAAACGTAGGTATAGAAGTAGAAGACGGCGTGCTGACGGTCACGATGAACCGTGCAGAGAAGAAGAACGCGCTGACGGCAGAGATGTACGCCTGTATGGCAGAGGCGTTGAGCGACGCTGACGACAATCCGAAAGTGCGCGTCATTTTGATTACCGGGGCGGGCGGCTCGTTCACCGCGGGCAACGATCTGGGAGATTTCCTGAAGACTCCTCCCGTCGAGCACTCCGCGCCGGTCTATCGTTTCATCACTATGCTGCCGAGGTTGCTCAAGCCAATGGTCGCCGCAGTCGAGGGTGTCGCGGTGGGAATCGGAACGACTATGCTGCTGCACTGTGACCTCGCATACGCGGCGCACGGTACGCGGTTCATGCTGCCGTTCATCAACCTCGGGCTCGTGCCGGAGGCGGGGTCCTCACTCCTTCTGCCGCGCATGGTGGGGCACCAGCGGGCTGCGGAACTGTTGATGCTGGGGGAGACCTTCGGCGCCGAGCGAGCGAGGGAGCTGGGTATCATCAATGCGGTCTGCGAGCCCGCGCACCTCATGGATACCGCCCGGGAGGCCGCAGCGAAGCTGGCGGCGAAACCGTCGCGGGCCCTGCTGGCGACTAAAGCCCTGCTGAAGCGCGGGGACGAGAGGGTAGCGACACGCATCGCGGTCGAGGCCAACGAGTTCCGGGAACGCCTTGTTTCTCGTGAAGCCAAGGACACCATCAGCGCATTTCTCAAGCGCGGAAAACCAAAATAGATTCATCGGCCGCTCTGAACGCGCGGTCATGAGGTCTCCGTGCGTTCACGCATACCTTGTCCGGGCAGTCTCGTCTCGATTTTCTCGCCGATCTCATACCAGTTGACCCGTCGGGTCATCAGCATCACCGCTGCCAGCATGGTGAATAGCAGGAGCGTGCCCATCAGCAGGGCGAAGTCCTCGGAGCGCAGGATGGCGAACAGCATGGCGTAGAGCAGCGTGATCCCAGCTGCGTAGCCGAAGCCCTGTGTGGCTTTGCCCAGCACGCCGGTGAGATAGATCCCGATGAGCAGTGCACAGCTCGCCGTGGCGATTCCGTAGGCCACCGCGAAGCCGACGTGCTCGGACAGGGAGAGTAGGAGCAGGTAGAAGATACATAGCACGAATCCTACCAGCACGTACTGTACTGGATGCAGGGGCGTGGTGATCAGAGTCTCTGTGAGGAAGAACGCGACGAAGGTCAGCAGAATGAAAAGAATGCCGTATTTTGTCGCGCGGGTGATCTTCTGATAGATGTCCACGGTCTCGATGAACTGCACGCCGAAAGATGTGACGCGTAAGGACGAGCAGTCGCCCGCCAGACAGGCCTTCAAGTGCTGCTCTACGCTGGTACTGAACGAAGAGGTTTGCCACCTGGCTTCGAATCCTTCCGGAGTCACTTCTCTCTCGACCGGCAGGAAGCGGCCGTTGAACTTCGGGTGAGGCCAGGAAGAACTGAGCACTGTCGCGGCATCCTTCGAGGTCGGGGCAATCTGGAGTGACCGGCTGCCCCTCAGTTCCAATTCCAGCGCGAATCGCAGCTGGCCGTCGGCCTGAGGCGCGGGGAGTGTGGCATGAATGCCCTCGGCGAGATTCGGGAACGAGCTGCCGGGGTCGAAGCTGACCGACTCGCCGTCCCAGAGCAGCTTGGGGTTCGCGCCGATGCCGCGCACGTCCTGAATCGCCAGGCTGAAGCGCGGCTTGCCCCACTTTATGAATCCCCGCACCTCTTTGCGGAATTTCTCGAGAGACTGGGACGAGAACTCCCCGTCGATAGTGAAATGCCCGGTGTATACGGGGACGCTGTAGATGCCCCGCGATCTCTTCTCCGTCGCAACATCGGCGGCGATGGCCAGATCTTGCGGAATGAAATGAGTCGTCTGCCAGCGGGTCTTCTCCTTTATCTCGTACTTCTCCCGTTCTTTATCCCACAGCTTTTCCTCGTATCTGATTTCGTATGGGATCGACAGCACCGGGCCGATGATCTGCTGGTTCCCTGTCCACGTATTGGCAATGTCCTGCTCCACCTGATAGCGATATCCGCTGCGCTCGAAGATTACGCCGTTGATCATCCCGAGCGGTACCAGGAGAAGCAGTATGAGAGCGGCGATGACCAATATCTTGAGTATGAGTTTCTTCTGCATGTCCATATTCCCTGGTTAGTGGTACTGAGCCTATCTCACAATCTCCCATGGAGTTGCC
>Ga0224508_10003797_pt1 | contig 12451 bp, 5 predicted proteins | sample SF_Jan12_sed_USG_4_FD_170157 | JGI IMG/M metagenome (GOLD analysis project Ga0224508, IMG submission 170157) | Sediment microbial communities from San Francisco Bay, California, United States - SF_Jan12_sed_USGS_21 | ecosystem: Environmental > Aquatic > Marine > Sediment | place: USA: California...
TTTGCTTACACCTTTACCATCTCCACACCTGACTATATGACTTTAATTACCGACGTAGTAATTCAGGATATAAGATTTCCTACTAGTAAATTGCTCCATGGATCTGATGCTATGAATCAGGATCCCGATTACTCCGCGGCCTATGTAATACTCAAAACTGACAATACAAAAGGTCATGAAGGGCACGGATTAACCTTTACTATAGGCAGAGGTAACGAAATATGCGTAGCCGCATTAAAAGCGTTGGCCCCATTGGTGGAGGGTAGAACTTTAGAGGAGTTTACAGCAGATATGGCTGCTTTTTGGAGGCGAATCACTGGAGATAGCCAACTGCGTTGGATAGGTCCTGATAAGGGAGCGGTACACATGGCAACCGGAGCGTTGGTGAATGCCGTATGGGATTTGTACGCAAAAATAGAAGGCAAACCGCTTTGGAGATTAATTGCGGACATGAGTCCCCAGGAATTCGTTGCATGTGTAGATTTTAGTTATATCACTGATGCAATCACACCTGAGGAAGCCCTTGAATTATTAAAGCGGATTGAAACCACTAAAAACGAACGAATAGCAAATCTCCTGAAAAACGGATTTCCCGCTTACACTACCTCAGCTGGATGGTTAGGCTATTCTGATGACAAAATACGGCGATTATGCCGTGAAGCAGTTAGAGATGGTTGGAAATACATTAAGATGAAAGTTGGTTCAAATCTGCAGGACGATATCCGTAGGGCATCTCTTGTAAGAGAGGAAATTGGCCCTGATGTTAAATTAATGATGGATGCAAATCAAATATGGGACGTAAAGGAAGCCATAACCAACATTAAGAAACTCAGTAAGTTCAATCCTTATTGGTTCGAAGAACCAACCAGCCCAGATGACATATTAGGACACAAAGCCATTGCTGAAGCCATCAAACCGATTAAAGTAGCCACTGGAGAGCATTGCCAGAACAGGATCATATTTAAGCAATTAATGCAAGCTGGTGCCATGGATATCTGCCAAATTGATAGTTGCCGGGTAGGAGGAGTCAACGAACTATTGGCCATCATGCTTATGGCGGCCAAGTTTGAGATTCCTATTTGTCCTCACGCTGGTGGCGTAGGGCTGTGCGAGCAGGCACAACATCTTTCAATGATCGATTATGTTGCTATCAGTGGTACTATGGAAGGCCGGATTGTTGAATATGTTGATCATTTGCATGAGCACTTCATAACTCCTGTGGTAATTAGAAATGGCGCCTACATGCCTCCAAGCGCCCCTGGTTATAGTATAGAAATAAAAAGTGAAAGTCGCGAAAAGTTTGAATTTACTACCGGTGCGGTGTGGAACTCAAAAACAGCATAATCCTCATTATTTACATGCAACGTTTGATGTTTGGATCTGATTGACCGGTGTGCCTGGTGGCGGCATCTTATAGCCAGATATAAGAAGTAATTGAAAATTCTTTGATGGTTTGCCAATTGACGAGAGAAGTGATATTATGGGGGGTAATGCTACGCTTTTCTATGGCTTTGGTAGGGAGTAGCCGGGATGTATCAATTGCCAATACTGCCTAGATTGGATTCCAAGATTAAATCAAGCTGATTTTACGCTAAATTCTAATCTATGGTATGACAATTAGGTTTGGTCCACCACATTGTGACTGTGGGATTCCACATACTCCATAGGGGATTTTCCAGTAATTTTCTTAAACTGCTTGTTAAAATTAGAGAGATTGTTAAATCCGCTTTCATAGCAGACCTCGGCGATTGTCTTATAACTGTCTTCTAACATAATTTTACAGGCAAAGCCAATTCTTAACTCAATAAGGAAACTTATGAAGGATTTATTAGTTGCCTTCTTAAAGAAGCGGCTAAATGCCGATGCGTTCATGCATACATGATCAGCAACGTCATTCAAGCCGATGCCGTGGTTGAAATTCTTTAGCATGTAGGCATAAACTTTATCCAGTTTGGAATTGGATTTCGGATATTCATTTATGAAAGATAAACTTGATTGGGGTTTATATGTACTTTGAGCAATAAGATTAAGAATATTCAATAAAGACATCACTTTTTCCAGGCCATCTTGAGTACTCAACTTTTTAAGCATTGCAATGATTTGTGGTTTGTTATTGCCGAGAATCTTTAATCCTACTTTAGCTTCTTCAAGTAATTGTCTAATTAAATATAACTCAGGTACATTGAAAAAATCATGACCGAAACAATCAGCATTAAAATGAATTACCCAGGCTTCAGCCTGCATATTGTTCCTTTCAAAATGGATCTTATCATTTAACCAAAGGTGAGGTAGCAAGGACCCAATTAGCACCAGGTCTCCTGGACGAAATCTTTCCATGCCGTCTCCTATGAATTTAGTACCTGTACTCTTTTCTATATATACTAGCTCACATTCTTTATGGTAGTGCCACACATTTAAAAAATGAGGTAACTGGTGGTGGTGAACCGAAAAAGAAGAGTTAATCGGAGAAGTACGGGGTAATTTTTTGGGCTTCATATTATGAATATAGTAAAATATTTGCCCATAACGATGTTAGGGTGAAAAAACATGCAAATAATTCATTAGATATATTGAATTTTCTAAAATTAGGCTGTATTGGATTTACTAAAAATGACGCCTTTTTTTTGCAGTTTAAATAGCAATATTCCCCATAGTGTAGAAAAAGCATCAGGTTCGGCTAAAAGAAATGTAGCGTTGTTGCAAATATTTTTTAACATTTATAGTGAGAAATCTATGTAACTAAAAAATTATTAAACAACCCGAATATGAAAAACTTCTACATGAAAACGGCTTTCATATTGATAGTCGGAATGTTATCAGGAGTGGTAGTTAATGCTCAGGATACACAGATATCCGGAACCGTGACCGACGAATCCGGAGACCCGTTACCAGGAGCCTCTGTGGTGGCTACCGGAACGACCGTTGGAGCAAACACCAATGTAGATGGTAGTTTTCTCTTAAATGTCCCTCAGGAGAGCAATTCTATTACTATTTCCTATGTAGGGTATCTGGCTCAGGAGTTAGAACTTAATGGCCAAACGGTTTTTAACATTGCACTTGCTCCGGACGTAACCGAACTGACTGGAATAGTAGTAGTAGGATATGGTACCCAAGCCCGGAGGGATGTGACAGGTTCCATTGCTTCTATTGAGGCGGATCAAATTGAATCACGACCCATCACTACGATCGAAGAAGGTTTACAAGGTCTAGTTCCCGGTTTGAACATTGCGCAAAGAGCATCGTCACCAGGTGAATTGGGGACCGTTTCCATTAGGGGTCTAGGGTCAATTACGGCCGGGACACAGCCTTTATGGGTGGTTGATGGGTTCCCCACGGACCAACGAAATGCACAGGCAATCAATCCGGCAGATATTGAATCTGTAAATGTATTAAAAGATGCTTCTTCCACTGCAATTTATGGTTCCAGAGGAGCTAACGGTGTAATTATCATTACCACAAAGGCCGGGAGAACCGGAGAGTCAACCCTGAATTTAACCGTAACAACTGGGGTGGCCACTGCGCCGGAAAGTGCGCGTTTTGATGTATTGAGTGCACAGGAATATGTGCAGTTTCATACGGAGAAGAATGGAGGGGTTGTCCCTGATTTTATTGCAGATAATTGGGATGGTACAACAAATACCGATTGGCAAGATTTGATTTTTAGAAGCGGGGTATTTCAAAATTATGCACTCTCAGCTTCAGGGGGATCAGAAAAAGTGAGCTATTTGCTATCTGGAAACTATATTGATCAGGAAGGAGTCGTAAAGGGAGAGGGGCAGAAAAAATATTCCGCCAGAGCCAAAATTGATTACAGGCCTTCAAATAAGGTGACCGTAGGAGTAAACCTTGCTCCAAATGTAACCACTATTGAACGAAATAGTGTTGGCACAGATGACAGTGATTGGGCATCCTTATATGCACAGTCTCTTTTACTCGCACCAATATTGGCTGTAAATAGGACCGATGGTACTTTTTCCATGAATTCGGATCTTCCTGGATCTCTTCCCGTGGGCAATCCACTGGAAACCATGCAGAATTATGATTTTGATCAGACCATATTTCAATTTTTGGGTGGGGTACATGTAGACTTGGAGCTTTTGGAAGGTTTAATCGTAAGATCATCTTTTTCTGCCAACATTGGCACAAGCAAAGATGAAACTTTATATATTCCTACCGTAGGACAAACTGTTCCAATTGCAATATCCGCAGTTTCATCCTTTAACACGGGGCAAAATCAGAGCTTTGATTGGTTGAATGAAAATACAGTAACTTATAAAAGGCAGTTTGGGGATCATTCTTTTGATGTTATAGGAGGCTTCACGCTTCAAAGAAATAAATTTGAATCAGTTAGGGCAAGTGTTACAGAACTACAGGTACCCGGGGTACGAAATGTAAATATTGGAAATTCCGATAATTTATCAGGAGCAAATGGCAAATCTGAAAGCTCTCTCGTTTCCTATTTGGGAAGACTTAATTATGCTTATCAGGGTAAATATTTAGTGACAGGAACTGTTCGTACGGATGGTAGTTCCGTATTTGGTTTCAATAATAGGTACCAAACTTTTGGTTCTTTCGCATTGGGATGGCGGTTTACAGAAGAGGCTTTTCTTCAAGGAATTGATAATTTAGACCATGGGAAGTTGAGAGTCTCCTATGGAACAACCGGAAGTAATGCCGTACCACCTTTTTCCTCGAAGTCCACTCTTAGTACAACAAGACAGTCCTTTGGCAGTAATGCCACCTTTGGAACTGTGTTGGGCAATCCTGGTAACGATAATTTAACTTGGGAAACTTCTAAGCAATTTGATATTGGATTGGATTTGGGATTGTACAACAACCGTATCAATTTGGTATTTGATTACTTTAATAACGAGACCACCAGTCTTTTGTTGACAAAAGGAGTTGTTCCGTCATCAGGATACTCTCAGTTTTTGACCAATATTGGTAGTATGCGCAATAAAGGAATAGAAGTTACTTTGAATGCGCAAATAGTCGATACAGATGATTGGGGATGGTCAGTCGGTGGAAATATTACAACCAATGACCAAGAAATACTTGATTTAGGGGGCGAAGACGAAATACAAAATTTCTTCGGAGCCTTAAGAAGAGTTGTAGGCGGAGAATTGCAACAAATTAGAGGGCCTAAGGTTATTGGTATCGCTCGTGATGGTGATGATCAATCGGCTCAGCCTTTACAGACTCCAGGAGCTATTATTTATGAAGATGTGGATGGCGATGGGGCTATCAGTAACTTTTTGGGCGCCGATGGTCAATTGGTAGGTGATACCAATGTGGATGTTATTTATGGTCTTAACACCAAGGTTAGGTATAAAAACTGGGAACTGAGCGCCTTATTCAATGGCCAATCAGGGGCCTATGTATATGATTTTTTCCTAATCCAAATTGGAGCACCTTTTCGTCAAACCAATTTATCAAAAGAATTTTTCTATGATGGTAGATATATTTCAGAACAGCAACCTGGTGATGGTAAAACGCCTGCAGCTAATGGTTTTGATACCGGTGTTGGTCCAGTTTCCAGTATAGGGGTACAAAAAACGGATTATTTCAGGATTAGAAACATAACCCTAAATTATGATGTGCCAAATACGATTTCAGATAGACTTGGCTTGTCAAGTGCTAGAATCTATACTTCGATCGAGAACCTTCATACTTTTACCAATTTCGTAGGAGGCAACCCGGAAGCCAGAAGGGCGTCGGCTGGAGGTCCGGCATTGATCGGAGGATCCCAAATAGCATCCGTTACAGATGGCAGGGAATTGGGGCTAAACAGCCCTCCTGGTCTGCCCTTGCCAAGAACATGGACATTAGGTATAAGTGTGAACTTTTAGTAAAAGGAACAATCAAATGAAAAAATATAGATCAAGAGACATTTTAAAACAAGGTTTTTTAAAATCTCAAATAAAGATATTTCTGAGCATCATATTCGTGATTTCAATTGCATCTTGCGATGATTTTATCGATGTGGCACCGGAGGATTCCATAGACGCCGGGTCATTCTTTTCCAACCCGGATGAATTGGTTTTTGCCCTTAATGGAGTATATGCCTCTCAGAGAAATGTGTTTGGCAACTTTAACTATTTTAATTTAATAGAAACTCGTTCGGATAACGCTGGTCAAGATCAATTGGATCAGAAGGAACGGGTGGAAACGGATACTTTTGAGGAAACACCAGGAAACTTGTTAATGATCAATGTTTGGACTCAGAATTATATTTTGATTAATAATGCCAATACCGTGATAAATAGGGCCCCTGGGGTTCCTTTTAATACTTCGGCAGAGGAATCTTTAATTAACAGAGCTGTTGGTGAAGCAAAATTCTTGAGAGCTGTATCCTATTTTCAGTTGGTCAATATGTTTGGTGATTTACCTTTGAGAACGGAACCTACTACTGATTTTGATAATGCGACACTTGCAAGAAGTTCTGTTAGTGATATTTATGCGCTTATTATTTCAGATTTGAGCGATGCAGCAGGGGCACTTCCAAGCAGTTATAGTGGAGATTCCTTTAATGAAGTAGGGAGGGCAACGAGTTTTGCCGCTGAGGCAATGTTGGGGAAAGTGTATTTGCAAATGGGCAATAATTCGGCCGCTTCTGCCGCATTGGATAATGTCATGGGCCAATATTCTTTATTGGCTAGTTATGGCGATATCTACGCGGCAGGTAACGATAATACGGCAGAATCTATTTTCGAAGTTAGTTTTAACCCTGTAAACCAAACAGGTTTGGGTATGAATAATCTATTTATTCCATCCAGTGTGGCATCAAGTCTAGGTATTGTGGCCGGAGGATTTGCGGGAAGGTTGCCTGCTTTTCCTACACAAGATGTACAAACCATCTATGAAGCGGGAGATTTAAGAGCTGCTGCTTCTTTCACTACATATGATAATGATGGTAGTGCTGAGCAATATATCAGTAAGTATGTTGATTTAGCGGCGGCAGCAGATGGAAGTGATATTAATATTTTGCTGTTAAGATATGCTGATGTTTTGTTGATGAAAGCAGAGGCAGATGGAGAAAATGCAGCGTCCTATGAACTGATTAATCAAGTAAGGAGAAGGGCATTTGGGCAGGATCCCAATGTGCCAGATGTCGCGATAGATATGGATGGTTCCACACCAGGAACTTTTCTAGAGAAGGTGCTATTGGAAAGGAGAAGAGAATTGGTATTTGAAGGCCATCGATTCTTTGATTTGAAACGTCTTTCTAGTGTAGAGGCTCTTTCTATTATCAATACTCATTTAGCGGCTGAATATACAGGAGTGCCTACTGTTGAGGAATTCCAGTTGATTTATCCCGTACCACAGGGAGAGATAGATGTTTCAAACGGCGTAGTGACACAAAATCCCGGATATTAAAAAAGATTCCTGTTAGAGTTAGTTTGAGGAAGTTTTTTAATGCAAAGGCCGTGAACTGATTTCAATAAGAATCAAAGCTTCTCGGCCTTTTGTATTAGTCTATTCTTAAAGCTGCCGATTGTGGGACAGTATTCTAATGGCCTCTTATCGGATCTTTTTATAAAGAGACAGGGAATAAAAAGTTAAATGCATAGAATCATAAACATTATAGTAATTAGTTCACTGTTTTTTTTGTCTGCTTGTGATAAGAAAAAACCAAAAATAAGTACTTCACAGAGCCTTCCGCTGTTTCAACAAATTGACCCATCTCAAAGTAATATCACCTTTGCTAATAACATAAAAGTTGATCTGGCAAAAAGTGAAAGCCTCTTTGATTATGATTATTTCTACAATGGGGCGGGTTTGGGTATTGCTGATTTAAATAACGATGGTTTGCAGGATATTTTCTTCTGTGGCAATCAAGTTCCTAATAAATTATACCTAAATAAAGGAGGACTTCAATTCAAAGATGTATCCCAAACATCTGGGATCAATACTGGCAAGGACTGGTCTAGTGGAGTCACTTTTGCTGATGTAAACAGAGATGGATGGCTGGATATTTATGTGTCGCAAGGTGGGCCATTGGGAAGAGATAGAAAAAACCGTTTATACATCAATCAAAAGAATTTAACCTTTTATGAAAGCTCAGAAGCTTATGGGCTCGATGATTCTGGAATCAGTACGCAATCAGCTTTTTTCGATTATGACAAGGATGGGGATCTGGACTGTCTGGTGATGAATGAAAGTCCACTATATGGCGTTCAACCACAGGCTTTTTATAAATTATTAAACGAAGACCCCACTATTCTCGAACATACGACTTCCCGATTGTATGAAAATAGAAATGGAGAATTCTTCAATGTAACTGAAGAAGCGGGGATGTTAATACCAACATTTGGATTGGGACTGGTAGTGAGCGATATTAATAATGACGGTTGGTTAGATGCCTACATTTCCAATGATTATTATATACCTGATGCTCTATATATAAATGAACAGGATGGAACATTTAGAGATGAAATTAAAAAATATACCAACCACACTTCCTTTTATGGAATGGGAGTAGATATTGCCGACATCAATAATGATGGTCATTTGGATATCTACCAACTAGATATGGCATCAGTCGATCATGTGAGATCCAAAACTCTGATGCCTTCCATGAATACTAGACTTTTTGACCTCATTGTCAATAAGAAAAAGCATCAATATCAATATATGTTTAACTCGCTCCAACTCAACAAAGGCGATCATAGGTTTATCAATGCAGGCCAAATAACCGGTATGGCAAAAACGGACTGGAGTTGGGCAGGATTATTGGCTGATTTTGACAATGATGGGGATAGGGATGTATATGTAACCAATGGCTACCGTAAGTATGGGATGGACAATGATTTTCTTAAGTTGGTGAAGAAAGTTAATGAAAATAATAAAGACTATTTGCCCCTGGCCATTATGAAGCAACTTTATGATTCTATGCCATCGGAAAAATTGATCAACTTTTTATTTGAAAACGAAGGGAACCTGCATTTCTCAAATAAAACTTCAAATTGGGGATTTGAAAGTCCTTCTTTTTCCAATGGAGGTGTATATAGTGACTTGGATAATGATGGGGACCTGGAATTGGTGGTAAATAATATAGATGAGGAAGCTTTTTTATATAAAAACCTAGCTATTGAAAAAGGAGTGTTCAATTATATCAAAGTCAAGGCAATCGGGAATTCTTCAGAGTCTTTTGCAAAAGTGATATTAAAGTATAATGATCAGAAGCAGGTCGAGGAAATTAAACGTGTCAGAGGATACTTATCTGCTTGTGAAAATGTGGCACACTTTGGTTTAGGCAGGGATGAAATTTTGGATACGGTCAGGGTAACTTGGCTTTCGGGAAGGTATGAGGAACGTTATAATGTCACAGTCAATCAGGTGATTTCGTTTAATGAAAAGGATGCAAAAAGAGTGTTTTCCAAGAGTACCAACAATTCAAGGTTAGTGTTTGTTCCTGTCAAACAAGAAGAGACAGGCCTATCATTCAAGCACAATGAGAATGATTATGATGATTTTAGAAAAGAAACTCTGTTGCCCTATAAACAATCAACCCTTGGTCCATTTATGTCAACGGGTGACCTAAATGGTGATGGCATTGAAGACTTATTTATAGGAGGGGCTAAAGACGAGCCCGGGGTAATTTATTATCATACCACCAAAGGCTATAAAAAAATAATTTGTCAGGCATTGATCGCAGATAAAGCAAGTGAAGATATGGGATCCGTTATTTTCGATTTTGACAATGATGGAGACAATGACATGTTTGTCTTAAGTGGCGGGAATGAATACCCGGAAGGCTCTGATTATTATCAAGATCGTCTTTATATCAATGATGGGTCGGGGCTTTTAACTCGGAAGAATCTGGGTTTATTAAGTAAAAACAAGCGAAGCGGTAAGAGTGTAATAACATTGGATTATGACCAGGATGGAGATCAGGATATCATAGTCGGCAATCGAATGATTCCTGGCAAATACCCACGATTTGAACCGTCCTATATTTATGAAAACAAAGAAAACAACCTGTATGAAGTAACAAGTACTATTGCTCCAAAACTTTCATCCTTTGGGGCCATTAACCAAATTATAGCTACAGATATTGACAATGATGACTGGACTGATTTCATAGTTGTAGGTGAATGGGCGTCCATAGGTATATTCAAAAACGAACAAGGAACATTCAAAAATGTTTCATCAGAAAGCAGTCTGGACAGTCTGAAAGGATGGTGGTTTAGTATCACTGAAACAGATGTGAACAAAGATGGGTACGCTGACTATGTCTTAGGCAATCTTGGACTCAATAGTAAGTACAAAACCAGTGCTGAAAAACCTCTGAAGATCTATGCTGGTGATTTTGATGCCAATGGCACGCATGATATGATGCTTAGCTACCAATACAAAAATAAGTACGTACCCCTGCGGGGATTAGAATGCTCCTCAGAACAAGTTCCGATCCTGAAAAAGAAGTTTCCAACATATAAAAGTTTCGCGAATGCATCCATTGATGATTTGTTTGGGGCCTCTCAAATTGAGGCTTCTTACCGACGGGAAGTAACTGAATTCAGATCAATGATATTAATCAACAACCAGGATGGTACATTTAGGACCAAGCCTCTTCCAGTTGAAGCGCAATTGTTCCCAATACTGTTAGGAGTATCGCTGGACGTGAATAAGGATGGTTTTGAAGACCTGATACTGGCAGGTAATATCTATAATACTGAGGTTGAAACACCAAGGTTGGATTCAGGTACTGGATTGTTACTTGAGGCAGATGGTCAGGGATGGTACAATGTTATACCTAACATGAAATCCGGTCTTGATTTAAGTGGGAATGTAAAGTCCCTAGAACTATTGACCAGTTCGAAAACGCATAAGGGGTTACTCATTGCAGGAGTTAACGACGCTGAGCTGAAGGTGTTTGAGCAGAAATAAACAAGCATTCAAATAAACTTTCGAATGATTGAAAAAATAGGATCAGTCAATTAAGGAAGCTAAAAAAAATGAAAAATTCTTTAATTTATTTTTCACTAGTGTTGACATTGTTATTCATACAATGTGGAAATAGACATCATACAGAGAAAAAGGAAGCCATCGTTGAAAAAATGACCTTTGAAGACGATTTACGTTTTTTAGAAAAATACACTGACATAATTGTCTTGGGAAAAGATTCTAACAAGGGAAAAGTAGCGGTATCCCCAGCTCTGCAGGGACGGGTAATGACAAGTTCAGCCAAAGGCATGACAGGATCGAGTTACGGCTGGATCAATAGGAAGTTATTTGAGTCAGGGGACACTTTGGCTCACATCAATGTGTTCGGGGGAGAAGAGCGCTTTTGGCTAGGCCCTGAAGGAGGACAATTTTCCATATTTTTTGAGAAGGGAAAAGAATTTACAGGAGAAAACTGGTACACACCAAAATTTCTGGATTTGGTACCATTTGACATAATAGAACAATCAGAAGACAAGGCAGTATTCCGAAAGTCTACATCATTGACTAACTATTCAGGATTTACCTTCGAGCTAGAAGCTACCCGTGAAGTGAAGCTTCTGACCAGGAGTGCCATTGCCGATGAACTTAATATTGAATTGAGCGATGAATTGAGTGTAGTAGCCTATCAGAGTACCAATACCATCAAAAATACCAGTGCAATCTCTTGGGAAAAAGAAACAGGCCTACTGTCTATCTGGATGTTGGGCATGTACAACCCATCGCCCGAAATCACGGTGGTAATTCCCTATGTGCAGGGAGATGATCAGGAGTTGGGTGCCAAAGTCATTGATGACTACTTTGGGAAAGTGCCTGCGGATCGATTGATAGTCACCGAGAAGGTAATATTTTTCAAAGGAGATGGTCAGCAACGAGGCAAGATCGGACTTACGCCTCAACGTGCAAAAGAAGTACTGGGCAGCTACGATTCAGAGAGCAACACCCTTACCATCCTTAAATACACTAAACCGGATGGAATGGCAGATTATGTCAATTCCAAATGGGAAATCCAAGATGAACCTTATAAGGGAGATGTTGTTAATTCTTACAACGATGGCGCACCTGAACCAGGCAAAGCGCCACTGGGGCCGTTTTATGAATTAGAGAGTTCGTCCCCGGCAGCTGCCTTGCAATCCGGGCAATCTTTAACACATATCCAGACAACTTTCCATTTTGAGGGTGATGAAAGTCAATTGGATGTCGTTGCCCAATCTATATTGGGTGTTTCTTTAGAGGAGGTTAAATCTGCGTTTAATAAAATTCAACAATGATATTTCGGGGTAAAGCATCCAAACTATTATTTGGGATACTAATATTATTCAGCGCTTGTCAATCAAATACCCAAGAGTATAAATTTCATAGTATTGAAAACAGTACAACTATAGAAATTGGAAACGACCACGTCAAGGCCATTTTTAGTAAAAGTAATGAAGGGATTGAACAAGTATATTATGCAAAGAAATCGAATGAGTGGATAGAAGTTGCAGCTTCATTTAAGCCACCTAAA
>Ga0224508_10003798_pt1 | contig 12448 bp, 13 predicted proteins | sample SF_Jan12_sed_USG_4_FD_170157 | JGI IMG/M metagenome (GOLD analysis project Ga0224508, IMG submission 170157) | Sediment microbial communities from San Francisco Bay, California, United States - SF_Jan12_sed_USGS_21 | ecosystem: Environmental > Aquatic > Marine > Sediment | place: USA...
GCCGCTCGCCATCGGCGTCGGGAGGCTGACCTGGAACCGGACGCCGGGGCCGACCGCTCCTTCGTCACGGAGCCGGGAGAAGGTCCGGTACGAGGCTTCGGCCGCCTCGGCATAGCCGGTCTCGAACACGACGGTCGCCGGGTCGACGCCGGGCTTGAACCGGACCAGCTCGGTGGTGCGAAGCAGCTCGCCGTCCCACTCGTGGATGGCGAGGGGTTCGGCGTTGGGGTCGAGCTCCAGGTCCGGGTGGCGGAGGAGCATCTCCCGCTGCCAGTAGATCCAGCGGTGCCTCTCCCCCGTCTCGCCGTCCGGTAGCCGGGTCAGCCACGGGCCGAGCTCGCCATAGAGAGTTCGAAAGACCGACTCCGCGTCGGCCATCGCCACGCTGCCGACCAGGTGCACCCCGGGATTCGCCATCAGCCACCTCCAGCCTCGTGGCGAGCCTATCGGTGTGGTGTGAACCGGCGCCGCGGGGCCCGGCACTACGACCACCACCTCGCTTGGGGCATGCCCCGTGGATCGGAGGTCTTCGTGTCCCGGCCGCGGCGGCCTCCTAACATGCCTCGCTATGGCCAGACTGCAGGACAAGGTAGCGATCGTGACCGGGGCGGCCCGTGGGCAAGGGGCGGCGGAGGCGACGCTGTTCGCCGAGGAAGGTGCAGCCGTCGTGCTCACCGACGTGTTGAGCGCCGAGGGCGAGGAGACGGCCAAGGCCTGCGGCGGCACGTTCCTTCACCACGACGTCTCGAGCGAGGAAGCGTGGGAGCGGGTGGTCGCCGACACGCTGGCGGCCCACGGTCGCATCGACGTGCTCGTCAACAACGCCGGCATCTACCACCGGGCCAAGCTGATCGACCACACCCTGGACGACTTCCGGCGCCTGCTCGACATCAACACGATCGGGGTGTTCCTCGGGATGCGAGCAGTAGCACCGTCGATGATGGAGCGGGAGGCCGGCTCGATCGTCAACATCTCGTCGGTCGCCGGGCTGGTCGGGGCGCCAGGCTCGATCGGCTACGGGGCGTCGAAGTTCGCCGTGACCGGGATGACGAAGACCGCGGCCTTCGAGCTGGCCCGTTACGGCATCCGGGTCAATTCGATCCACCCCGGCATCATCGACACCGACATGATCCAGCAAGTGGCGAGTGGCGACGAGAGCCGTCTCGAACGCATGACGGCGGCGACGCCCTTCGGTCGCTCGGCCGACCCGATCGAGATCGCCCGCCTCGCCCTCTATCTCGCGTCGGACGAATCGAGCTTCAGCAGCGGCTCCGAGTTCGTCGCCGACGGCGGTCTCACCGCCATCTGACCCCCCAAGCCCGCCGAGATCGCGTCAGCCTTCGACTACCGGCTCCGCGATGCGCTTCGCCCGTCGTCGGTCCGGCGAGACCGGGCCGGCAACCTCGCCCCGCAGCGTACGAACCGAGCGACAGCAGCCCTCAGCCCCGGACCGGCGTGAGGCGCTGAGTCAACCTCGGGCCGCGGCGACGGCCTGCTCGATCGAGGCCGTCGCCGGCTCGGGGCCGTAGAACATCATCGTCGATCGGTCGGCGAAGGCGTTGCGCTCGGCGAGCTTGCGACCGACCTCGGTCGGCGTGCCCGACACCGCGACCACGTCGAGCAGGTCGTCGTCGATCGTCGCCGTCATCTCCCGCCACCGGCCCTGCTTGCTCATCGCGTTCAGCTCGGGCTGGAGACCGTCGTAGCCATGATGGTCGAGCACCCCCGCATAGGCCGGAGTCGAGCCGTAGAACGCGAGCTGGGCCTTGGCTTTGTTCCGGGCATCGACCAGCTCGTCCTCGGTGGTGCCCATCGCCACGATCGTGAGGCAGGCGACGTCGACCTCGTCGGGCGAGCGGCCGGCGGCCTCGGCACCAGCGTGGAGTGCCGGCAGCGTCTCGGCCGCCAGGAACTCGGGCGAATGGAACGGGTGGACGAAGAACCCGTCGGCCACCTCGCCGATGACCCGCACCAGGTGCGGCCCGACCCCGGCGACGTAGACGGGCGGGTGGGCTACGTCGTTGGCCCCGGGCGAGAAGAACGGCGTCATGAGCGTGTGCGTGTAGAAGTCGCCCCGGAAGTCGAGTCGGTCGCCGGTCGACCACGAGTGCCAGATCGCCCGCAGCGCCTGTACGTACTCCCGCATCCTCGCCGCCGGCTTCGACCACGGCATGCCGTAGCGCTTCTCGATGTGGGGCTTGATCTGCGTCCCGAGCCCGAGAATGAAGCGGCCACCGCAGAGCCGTTGGAGGTCCCAGGCGGTGTGGGCGGCCGTCATCGGGGTGCGGGCATAGGCAACCGCGATCGCCGTGCCCAGCTCCAACCGGTCGGTCGTCTGCGACGCGAGCGTGAGCGGGATGAACGGATCGTGCGCCGCCTCGAAGCTCCACGCGCCGTCGAGCCCCATCCGCTCGAACCCTGCGGCCTCTTCACCGCTGCCCTCCACCGACATCGACAATGCACCGTCGATCTTCATCCTCTGGTTTCCTTTCGGTCTTCGCCCTCCTCGAGCGTCTTGCGTGAGTTGACGACATCAGATGTCGTCAACTCACGCAATTTCGGCTCATGGTCCGGTCTGGGTGCCGGCGAGATCGTGAACGAGGAACGAGACCAACGGCCGGATCCCCGGCCAGGGGCTCTGCAGGTTCAGCGGCAGCTCGATCTCGTCGACCCCGTAGAGCGCCCCGGCCAGGGCCCGACGGGCCGTCGACGGCTTGATCGGCCGGAACGGGCGGGGCGGCGCAGCGAAGCTCCGTTGGCGGAGGCGCTCACCCGCCAGCAGGAGGGCTCGGATCTCGTCGCTTCGCTCATCGACGACGAACGCATGGGTGAGCGCTCCGTTCACGGCGTGATCGATGCGGGCGTGCAACGTGCCGATCCGACCGTCGGCCAGCGTGATCTCGATGAGGTAGGAGGAGGTCGTCGAATCGGGGCCGTCGCGCCGCCGGCAGGCATCGGTCAATGCCGTGCGGTCGAGGCGAGCGAGCCACGCCGGCAGCTGGAGTCCGAGCGGGGGCTCGAGCTTCGGGCCCGGCAGCAACCACTCCATCGCCTGGGCGACCGCCTCGGCCTCGGGATGCCCTGAGTCGAGCAGATCGAACACGAGATCGACGATCTCGGGCCCGAGGACGGTCGCCGTCAGCGCCGCTTCGGCGAGGAACGCGAGCGGCTCGGCAGCCAGCATGTAGGCGAGGTCCTCCCGGACGGCCTCGTCGTCGATGGTCTGCTGGCGGCTGCGGAGCACGGCCGCTCGCTTCGACGACGGCCGTGGTGCCAACGGCGGGAAGGAAACGTGTGACGGGAGCGGGAATCGGGGCAGGAGCATGATGGCCTCCTCGGTCGGCTCGCAACGAGCCGAAGAATTCGAGAGGGCCGAGGCCACCGATGCTCCGACCTTAGGGACGCCCGGTGACATCTCATCGGGAACGAGCAGCCGTCGACGCTGGATCGGCCGGGCGACCCCGTCAGGGGGTGCGATCGATCACCACGACCGGGATCGTCCGATCGGTCATGTCGACGTAGCCACCGAAGCGGGGCATGACGGCGATCCTGGCAGCGAGGAGACGGGTCCGCTCCGGCTCCTCGGCGACCCTCGCCCGAGCGTCGAACCGTTCCGTCCCCATCTCGATGACCACTTCGGGGTTCGCCACCAGGTTGTGATACCAGTCCGGGTGACGGTCGTCGCCGGCGCGGGACGCGATCAGGACGATCCGGTCGCCATCGGTCGTGTAGGTCAAGGGCGAGGTTCGCGCCTTGCCCGACTTCGCTCCGACGGTGGTGAGCACCACCATCGGGTTGCCCTCCCACCGGCCGCCGCAGTGGCCGCCGTTGGCCCGGAACTCGGCGATGACGCCGTCGTTCAGGTCGAGCCACTGCTGATCGGTCATCTTCGGGGTCGGAGAGGTCGCCATCGGCCAAGTCTGGGTCGGCGCCATCGCCTCGTTCAACCGAGAGACCGCCACGAACCAGCGACGGCCACAGCGAGCACGATGATCGACGGCGACGAGGACGCTCAGTCGATGTCGCTGCGGGCCCGTCGACGGAGCGCGACCGCGACCTCATCACCGACCAGTGCCGCCAGCTCGGCCTGTAGCGACTCCGCCACCGGTACCGTGCCGGTGTAGGCGTCGGCCGCGACCCGATCCTCGGTACAACACCAGGCCATCGAATTGGACTCAGCTGCGCTCACCGCGTGCCCGGCCGGGCCGGGCTCGTCGCCAAGCCAATCGTGGCGAGCCCAGCGACGCAGCCGTCTCGAGCCGTTCGGGAGGTGGTCGACCTTGAGTGGGAGCTGCCAGCAGACCGCCGGCTTCCAGTCGATCGGCGACTCTCCCTCGTCGAGCGCAGCCAGGTGGAGAGCGCATCCCTCGCCTCCGGCGAAGCCCGGGCGGTTGAGGAAGACGCAGGCCCCATCGACGACCCGGGTCGACCGGCGATCGTCGTCGGCGAACACGCCCTCCTCCGCGGCCCGAGCGGCGAACTGGAACCTCGCCGGATCGAGCGACGCCCCGAGGGCAGCGACTCGCCGAGCCTCGTCGTCGTCGAGTAGCTCCCTCCAACCGAGCAGCACCCTTGGTTCAGCTCCGCGGCCGGGCGCTCGAGGATGCCGAGACATCCGCTCCCCCACGCGCAGCGCCAGTTGGAGCCGAGGAAGCCGACGTCGACCTCCCACTCGACGGCGTCGACGGGGTCGACGAACCGTTCCCACTCCTCGGCCGGCGGCGACTTCCGCCCATCGGCACCGGGCTCCTGCTCGGCGGGCATCGCTCTAGTCTCGCATGGGCGACCAGCCTCGCTCGCCCACGGCTTCGATCGCCGTTGGGAGTGGGCAGTAGAGTCTGGCGATGAGCGAGGAACTCCTCTACGACGTAGCCGACCGGGTCGCCACGATCACGTTCAACCGGCCGGACCGGATGAACACGATCACCCCCGGCATGCTCGATGCCTTGTCGGATCGGCTGCTCACCGCCGATGCCGACCGCGACGTCCGGGTGATCGTGATCACCGGCAATGGCCGCGCCTGGTGCGCCGGGCTCGACATCGGGGCTGCGTTCTCCGGCGACGGGATCGGGAGCGAGGGGACGAGCGCCGGCAACGGCGAGTTCGATCTCCGGGACGCGCCGCCGGTCGTCCTCCACAAGGTCGACACGCCGACCGTCGCCGCGCTCAACGGCGGCGCCGCCGGCTACGGCCTCGACCTCGCCCTCGGCTGCGACATCCGCCTGGCGTCGGAGGGGGCCAAGCTCTCGGCCGCCTACACCGCCCGGGGGCTCGTGCCCGAGAGCGGGGGCACCTGGCTCCTGCCCCGGATCGTCGGGTGGTCGACGGCTGCGGAGCTGCTGTTCACGGCCCGCACGCTCACCGCGGCCGATGCGCTGGAGCTCGGCCTCGTCAGCCGGGTGGTCGCCGCCGAGGAGCTGGCCGAGACGACCCGAGCCGTGGCTGCCGAGATCGCAGCCAACGCACCGCTCGCCATTCGGGCGTCGAAACGGCTGATGCGCCACGCGATGACCGAGGGATTGGAAGACCATGTGCAGCGCCAGTACCTCGCGCTGCTCCCGCTGTTCGGCACCAAGGACTTCCGGGAGGGCCTAGCCGCCTATCTCGAGAAGCGTCCCGCCGACTTCCACGGCCAGTGACGTGACGCCGGAGCCGACAGTCGACAGCGGCCGATCCTCGCGAGGCAGCCGGCTGGTGGGCAAGCGGGTCTTGGTGACCAGTTCCGAGACCTTCATGGGGCCACCGATCGTCGACCTCTTCGCCGCCGAGGGAGCAGAGGTCATCGCCGACACCGGCGACCTGATCGACCCGGAAGCCCCGGCCGAGCTCATCGAGCGGAGCGGCTACCTCGACGCCGTCGTCGCCAACCTCGACCTCGGCGCCTATCTCGCGTCGACGGTCGAGATCGAGGACGACCGGTGGCTTGCCGGCTTCGATGCCATGGTCCACCCGCTCATGCGCCTCGTCCGAGCGACCGCACCAGCGATGATCGATCGTCGGGCTGGGGCGATCGTGGCTATGACGTCATCGTCCCCGCTCCGGCGAATGAGCCCGCAGGCCATCTCCTACGTGACCGCGCGGGCCGCTCAGAACGCCTTCGTGCGCTCTGCCGGCCACGACCTCGCCCGCCACGGGGTGCGACTCAACGCGATCGCCCAGAACTACGTGGCCAACGAGACGTATTACCCGCCGGAGCTCCTGGCCAACGAGCGGTTCCAGGCCAGGCTGAGCCGGGAGGTACCCGCCGGGCGGGTTGCCGATCCGTCGGAGACCGCTGAACTGGCACTGTTCCTTGCCGGCGACACCGCGTCGTTCATCTACGGCCAGATCATCAGTCAGGATGGCGGCTGGTCGTAGAGAAGCGCACGACGAAGCCGGCCAGCGTCATCCGGCGACGGACGGGCGACGATGACCAACAACAGATCGTTCGGTTTTGATTCGCATGCTCCCCGGCAGGAATAGTTAACTGGTTAACGTAAGCGCTTAGGGCTGGCGTACCCTTGGGTAACCGCTACTGAGCATGACTGGCTAGCGTGATGAGGAGTGGGCTCATGCATGACTACGACTGGCCGAGCAGCGGGGACCTCGCGCTCATCATCGAGGTGGCTCGACAAGTGGCGCTGCAGAACGGCGCCGGCCGGGACGACGCCGACGACATCGCCCAGACCACGGCGATCAAGATGCTGTCGAAATGGGACACGCCCCATGTCCGACTCGCCCGGGCCCGGGGACCCGGCGGCTGGCGAAGCTACGTCGCCGTGGCTGCCCGCAATGCGCACCTCGACCTGACCCGAGCCACCCGCCGTCGCGAGGCCCGGCAGCGGAGGGCGGTCGACGCCGCCGAGTACGGTCTGAACCCCCGGCCCGGCGTCGTCCGCTCTCCGCTCCGCGATGGAGCCCAGGTGGAGGAGCTCCTGGCACGGGCGCTCATCGTGGAGGAGGTACGGGCCCTGCGGGGGCGACGGCGCCAGGTGGCGGAGCGAATCCTCCTGCAGGAGTACAGCATCGCCGAGACGGCCAAGGCGCTCGGCCTCCACGCTCGGACCGTCCGCCAGCACCTCCAGGAGGCCCGGGAGCAGCTGATCGCCCGGCTGACCGCTCCCGATCCCGACCACTGAGGACCACTGAGGCGCGGTCGGTATCAGTTCGACTCCTCGGGACGGGTGGCCGTCGACGCTTCCGAGGGGTCGCCGGCCGTCTCCGGCTCGGGATCGCGCTCGTCCTGGTCAGGGTCGAGCGAGGCGAGCCGCCAGTCGTCGTCGCCCGGTCGGACCTCCTCCAGCAGTCGGATCGCCTCCTTGCGGATCCTCTCGTCGGCGGCGCGGTGAACCCCGTCGCCCGACGGCTGTGTTCGGTCAGCTCCCATGGCACAACCTCGCTCGTGACGAACCACGTGCGCTTCACTCCCTGGATACCACGGAGCGTAGCCGCCGTCGACCCCAGGCCGGGGACGAATGCCTCTCGTCACCGGCCGCGGTCAGGCCAGCACCTCCATCGTGGGCTCGTGTGCCTACGGCTGGTGTGGTCGAACGACGCAGTGTCGTCGGGGCGAGGCTCAGCGGCCGGTGAACTCGGGTTCGCGCTTCTCGACGAAGGCCTTCGCCGCCTCACGATGGTCCTCGGTCTGCCCGGCCCGGGTCATGGCCACCGCCTCGGCCGCCAGGCACTCCTTTAGCTCGTGATGGAGAGCCCGGTTCAGGTTCTCCTTCATCAGCCGGTGGGCGATCGGCGGGCCGGCGGCGAGCTCGGCGGCGAAGGCAAGGGCATCGGCTTCGAACGAGACGGCCGGGGCCACCCTGTTCGTGATGCCGAGCGCGAGCGCCTCCTCGGCCGGGATCCGGCGGGCGGTGAAGTACAGCTCCCGGGCGGTGGCGGTTCCGACGAGCTGGCTGAGGAACCAGCTCCCGCCGAAGTCACCGCTGAACCCGACCTTGGCGAACGCCGTGGTGAGAAATGCAGCGTCGGCCATGATGCGAACGTCGCAGGCCAGGGCGATCGACAGGCCGGCACCAGCAGCCGGGCCGGGGATGGCGCCGACGACCGGTTTCGGGAACTCGTGGAGCGCCAGCGAGACCATCTCCTGGCGCCGGCGGAGGTCGTCGACCCGGTCCTCGATCGTCGGCCCGCCGCTCGACCCGGGCGCCCGCCGAGAGGCCATGGCCTTGACGTCACCACCGGCACAGAACGCACCGCCGGCTCCGGTGAGCATCAGGGCGCCGATGTCGGGATCGGCGGCGACCGCCGGCAGGACTGTGCCGAACCCGTCGTACATCGAGGGCGTCAAGGCGTTGCGGACTTCCGGCCGGTTGAAGGTCAGCACGGCGACCCGACCCTCGGTTCGGACGAGTAGGTCGTCGGTTCCGGTTTCCAGCGTGGTCATGTCGGTCGAACCTCCAGTCGGTGGGTAGGCCAAGTCTGGCGCTCCCGGCCCGACAAGACCAGGTGACCGGTGACGGCGGGCGAGGTCGGAGGAGGGGGAGCGTGCCAACATGGCCCGATGGACTCAGCGGCCGCCCAGACGAGCGAGCGGCTGCTGACCCGCGACCTGATCATCTTGATCATCAGCGGCTTCTTCGCCCTGACCGGATTCGGGTCGACCCTCCCCCTCGTCCCCCGCTACGTCGAGGGCGAGCTCGGTGGCAGCAAGGTCGCGGTCGGGGTGGCCCTCGGGATCTTCTCGATCTCGGCGATCGTGGCCCGTCCGCTCGTCGGTCGCCTCGGGGACGAGCGGGGGCGGCGGTTCATAATCGTGGGCGGCACCGCGCTGACCGCAGTCACCGTGGCCGCTCATGCGTTGGCCACATCGTTGCTTTTGCTCTATCTCGTGCGGCTGGCGATGGGGGTCACCCAGGGCGCGTTCTTCGTCGGCTCGGCCACGCTGGTCAACGACCTCGCTCCGGTCGAGCGTCGGGGCGAGGCAACCAACTACTTCTCGGTCGCCGTATACGGCGGGATGGCGCTCGGCCCGCTCCTCGGCGAGCTCGTGCAGCGCGCCTACGGCTTCGGTGCGGCGTTCGCGGCCGGTGGCGCTGCATTGGCCGTCTCATCACTGCTGGCCCTGAGCCTGCCGGACGACCGCCGGAAGCGGGTGCCGATCGCCGCCCCATCGTCGACCGAGCCTGCCGTCGCCGTTGCGACGATGCCGCCGCCGGGCCTGATCCACCGAGCGGCCGTGATGCCCGGGCTGATCCTCATGGGCGGGCTGGTGACCTTCACGGCCCTCAACGGGTTCATGCCGTTGTACGTGGAGGAGTTCGATCTCGGGTCGGCCGGAACGGTCTTGCTCATCTACGGGCTACTCGTCCTGGCCATGCGGGTCATCGGCTCGAAGCTGCCCGACCGCTTCGGGACCCTGCGCATGTCGACGATCTCGCTGGTCGGCCAGACGGCAGGGATGACGGTCATGGGGCTGTGGGCGAGCCGGTACGGCCTGTATCTCGGAGCGGCGATCCTGGCGGTCGGCGGGTCGTTCCTCTACCCCACGCTGCTGACGGCTGCCGTCTACCGTGTCGCCGAGCACGAGCGGGCTCGGGCCACGTCGACGTTCACCCTCGCCTTCGAGCTGTCGGCGGGGCTGGGCGGCCCGCTGCTGGGGTTCGCCGCCGCGCTGTTCGGCATCAGGGCCGCGTTCTTCGGCGCCGCGCTGGCGGCGCTCGCCGCGCTGCCCTTCCTGCTGTCGTGGGCCGCCCGGCGTCCCGATGCGCTCGTTCCGGCCCGGGCGTGAGCGCCGGGAACGTCCGGCACCACGACTGACGGTCACCCTGTGGTGAGCAGCTGCCAGGCCCGGTCACGCTCGTCGTCGTCGAAGCCCTGGACGACGGCGGTGAAGTGGGTGGCGCCGGCCGCGGCGATCTCGGCCAGGCCTTCGCCGACCTGATTCTCGGTGCCGATCAGGGAGATGTCGGCCGGCCCGGCGACGCCCTCGATGTCGAGCATCGCCCGGTAGGAGGGGAGCTCGCCGTAGATCGTCAGCGACCGGGCGACCATCTCACGGGCCTCGTCGGCCCGGTCGGTCACCCACACCGGCAGGCTGCACACGATCGCCGGCTCGGGCCGGCCGGCGTCGGCTGCGGCCGAGCGTATGCCCGGCACGATCTGGCGCTCGAGCGTCTTGGGTCCGACGCACCAGAGGATCGTGCCGTCGGTTCGCCGGCCGGCGATCCGGAGCATCTGGTCGCCGAGGGCAGCGAGCATGACCTTCGGCGGCTCGGTGGTCGGCAAGGGGGCCTCACCGACGAACGACCACACCTCACCCTCGTACGACGACGTGCCGGTGGCCAGCAGCTCCTGCAGCACCCCGAGGTAGTCGAGCATGTGGCGGATCGGTTTCTCCCAGGTCAGCTTCCACCGCTCCTCGACCGTCGGCCGGTGGGCGAGGCCGATCCCGAGGATCGTGCGCCCACCGGTGGCGGACTGAGTCGTCAGCGCCTGGGCGGCGAGGGCCTGGGGGTGGCGAGGCCAGGTCGGCACGACCGCGGTTGCCAGCTCGATCTCCGAAGTCGTCGCCCCGGCCACTGCGAACACGGTGAGCGCATCGACCAGGCCCGTCTGAGCCAACCAGTAGCTCGACAAGCCGGCGGCTTCGGCACGGCCGATGTCGGCGACGAGCGCCTCGAGGTCGGGACGGGTGAGCAGGCCGGAACCATTGATACCGATCTTCATGGAGGCACCCTAACCCGGCCCTCCCCCAAGCGCCCCGGAGTCGGCGGCCGCTAGCGCCCCTCGAACATGGGGTCGCGTTTCTCGCCGAACGCCTTGGCCGCCTCCTTGGCATCGGCGCTGCGCATCGTCGCTCCCTCCATCGCCAGCGACAGCGGCAACACCTGAGCCGACACGGTCCGCAACCAGTTGTTGATCGGGACCTTCGATGCGGCGATGGCCAAACCGGGCCCTGCAGCGAGGCGGTCGGCAATCTCGAGCGCCTTGTCCATCAGGTCTTCGTCGGCCACGACGAAGTTGACGAGCCCGAGCCGCTCGGCCTCGGCCGCGTCGAGCCGGTCGCCGGTCATCAGGAAGTACTTGGCCCGGTTGACCCCCATCAGGAACGGCCAGATCACCTGGCCGCCGTCGCCGGCCCCGATGCCCATCTTGACGTGGGTGTCGGCGAACACGGCGCTCTCGCCGGCCACGACGACGTCGCACAGCAGGGCGATCGTCGCTCCGAGGCCCATCGCGTAGCCGTTGACCGCCGAGAGGATCGGGATGTGGGCCTCCAGGAGGTGGTCGACGATCATCCGGGCGTCTTCGAAGGTGATCTTGTGGGTCGTCGCCGAGCCGGGGCTGAAGTCGCCACCGGCGGAGAACGCCCGCCCGGCCCCCGTGAACACGAGCACCTTGACGTCGGGATCGGCGTCGGCATCGCGACAGATGTGGGCCAGTTCGTGGTGCATGTCGCCGTTGACGGCGTTGAGCCGTTCCGGCCGGTTCAGCGTGGCCACCGCCACCCCGTTCGGTCGCTTGTCGATGGCGATGGTCGTGTAGTTGGCGTCCTCCAAGGACATCGCAGCCTCCTGCTGTATTGGGATCGTTGCTCGATGGATCGTCGTCGGGTCGTCGTCGTCGCGTCCGGGTCGGTTGGTCTCCCTCAGCGGCCGCCGGCGGAGGGAGCACCCGCTTCGCCGTAGATCACGGCCTCCTGATCCTGGGGCACGTAGAAGTACGATCCCGGCCGGAAGCGGTAGCCGAGGTCGCCGAGGAGGCGCCGCTGACGGGGGCTGAGCGCGCCGTCGACTTCGGGGGTCAGTTCGTGGTCGTAGGAGCGGACGAACAGCTGGCAGTAGTTGTAGAGCAGGGTCTTGCGGGGCCGGCCCGAGTGGTTGGGAGCCGGCCCGTGCCACAGGGCGTGGGGAAAGAGGTAGCAGTCGCCGGCCTTGCCCTCGAGCTGCTGAGCCCCATCGGAGTGGGGATTGACCCGGGCCGTCTCGTCCCGCCACGGGAACTCGCGGCGGTGGCTGCCGGGGAACACGGTGAAGCCGCCGGTGTCGTGGCCGGCGACATCGGTGAGCAAGTACATAGCCTTCATCGCGATGGGGCGGCTGGTTTCGGTCACTCGGATCTCCCGCAGGCCCTCGCCGCCGTCGGTGTGGGTGTAACCGGCGAACTTGTCGGTCGATGGGCGGACGATGGCCTGGGTCATGCTGAGCATGATGTGGGGGCCCATCAGCTCGACGATGAGGTCGAAGATGCCCGGCCGATCGATCAGGTCGATGAAGTGCTGGCCGTAGCCGAGGAGATCGCGGCGATCCATGAAGCCCTCGGGGCTGGTGCTGGCGGCGTGGTCGAGCCAGGCGTAGTGGCCGAGCACGTCGACGTCGGGCTCCCAGCCCGGCTCGAGCCGCACGCGATCGAGCTCGTCGTTGAAGAACGCCACCTCGTCGTCGTCGAGGGCGCCTTCGATGACCAGGTAGCCGTCGTCGGTCCACTGTCGGCGTTGATGGTCGGTCAGCGT
>Ga0224508_10003799_pt1 | contig 12443 bp, 9 predicted proteins | sample SF_Jan12_sed_USG_4_FD_170157 | JGI IMG/M metagenome (GOLD analysis project Ga0224508, IMG submission 170157) | Sediment microbial communities from San Francisco Bay, California, United States - SF_Jan12_sed_USGS_21 | ecosystem: Environmental > Aquatic > Marine > Sediment | place: USA: California...
GGTCAAGCACCGCCGCCCAAAGCGGCAAATTGACTGTGCGGACTGACCGAAGGTAATCTGTCCCCAGGGGGCCCCCGGCGGGCGCCTGCCAACCGCACCAAAACACCAGGAGAAATTCCATGCAACGTTATGTTTACATGATGGCGATCATGACGATCAGTTTGTTGTTCTGCCTGTCCTCGGCACCCGCAGACGACGATGATGCCGCACCGGAACCTGGCCGGACCGCAGCGACGGCAGCCGACGAATCGCCCGGCGAGGCGGAACGGGAGGATCGACCAACCGAAGAAGAGCTCGCAAAAAATCGTGAAGCACGGAAGAAGTTTTTCCAAGAGATGCGCCAGAAAGTCGAGGCCCTGCAGAAGTTGCAGAGCGAAGACAAGGAAGAAGAGGCCGCACGCCTGCGCGACGAGATCCGCCAGCTGCGCGGACAAATGCGCGATGCCCTGCCGCCGGGTGCCGGACATTCCCGGGCAGGACGGCCGCGCGATCCGGAAAGAGCCAAACAGCACCGTGAAACAATGGAAAAGCTGATGCAAGCCTATCGCGAGGTGCGACGACTGAAGGAGGAGGGCAAGACGGAAGAAGCCGAACAGCGGATGGCCGAACTGAAAAAGTTGCGTCAGCAGGTTACTCGACAGGGAGGTCACCACCGTCGTCAGGGCGGCCCGCATGCTGATCCAGAAGCAGCGCGGCGTCACCATGAACTTCGTGAAAAAATCCGCCAGGCCAAAGAGTCGGGCGACGAAGAAAAGGTACGGGAACTGATGCAGCAGGCGCGCGCATCGGGTCGTCATTTCCATCCGCATCCGCGTGGTGACCGTGCTCGCCTGGCACCCGGCAGCGGCCCATCCGCCCGCCCCAGCTCGGCCGAACAGCGCCTGCGCCACCTCCACATCGCCGCCGCCAACCTGGACGCCGCCGGCATGCGCGAAATGGCCGAGCGTGTTCGCCGGGCAGCACACGAACTGGGAGAAGAGATCCGCCGACGGCGGGAACAGAGCGGTCAGGGGGCCATGCAGGATATGCAGCGAAACCTGCGCGAGCTGATGAAAGAAGTTCGCCACCTGCGCCGACAGGTTGATGAACTCACGGAAGGCTCTCAGTAGATTCGGCCAATCAGCCAATAGCCAAGTAGGCCGCGAATAAGTCCCGGCGCGCCGGGATTCCGGCAATCTCGGCGTTTTCTGGAATCTTGCCGGAACTGCGCTTCGCTTGTTCCGGCCTACGTGTAATCTCGGCCTGGGAGCCAATAACGACCGTTTCTCAGCCATTCGGTTGACAGCTGATAGATCGCGAGAAAAAATTTAACTGCCAATCGTATCCGTCAACAGGAGCGGCGATGTTGTACATCAACTTGAACATCCCACGAAACCATGCAGGCTGCCTGCTGATTTGTTTGACGCTAATGGGATGTGGTACCGGATCGTACGAAGAAAACATGCAGGCTTCCTTGCTGCATTATCAGAATGAAACGCCGTTCAAGGACATGCTGCCTCAGCCCGCCGCGCTCGCCAACGGACTGCTGTCGATCCGGCTTCCCAAGATGTTTGCCCAGGAAAACACGTACGCCCTGGATGAAAAGACTTCCGACCCGCGCCGTCCTGATACCCCCTTGGACGCCAACCGCGTGCAGCCCGATTTCCTGACGCTGCCCGGACACCTGCGAACCTACGAACATTTCGCCCAGATCCAGGATCCGGCCGACGCGACGTTGGGTCCCGTGTATGTCTACGTGGCCATGATCCCGCGACGCAGTAAAACGGCCGACCAGTTGAAGAAGCAACTCCGCGCCACACTGGTCACGCGATTCGGCGAACTGCCGCCGGACGAAGAGGCTGCCAAAACAGCAGCCACTAGGCGCCGCCCGGGCCAGAATGCACAGCTGGTCAAAGGTGTCGGTCCGTGGAAACCACACACGACAGCAAATCTCGACGGCGGTACCGTCGCTTGGCAGAAGATCATCGCCCAGGGCCCACAAACGATTCAGAACTACGACAAAGAGAACAATGTCAAGAAGCTGATTCTGCCGGGAAGATACATTCTGTATTTGCGCAGCACCGAAGACTATCACATCATGATCGCCTGGCGAGCGCTGTGGCAGGCCGACGAAGAGGTTCAAATGGAAAAGCTGGCAGACACCTGCGTGGGCACGGTGCGAGTCGGCGAGGCCGAGTGAGCAGAAAACCGGTGAGTTCCGAACTTCTAAATAGAACCTCCACACGATCGGAGCGCTTTACCGCCGTCTAGGGAAGGAAAGTTCATTTTTGACAAGATGAACAAGATGGACAGGATTAGGTGAAGTGAAGGTTACGGCGGCTGCAAGTGAGCGGAATGGCGCTAGCCACCGGTTCGTTTATACGGCAAATATGTACTCCAAAACCGCCTTGCCGCTCAAACGATTCACAGTCCAATCGTAAGAAGTCAAGCGAAAGGTTAGAACCTTGAGCTGACTGATTTACAGGATCATTATCCTGTTTATCCTGTATATCCTGTCAAAAACTGCATGGCGCGCACCGTTTTCTATGTGGATCTATTTAGAACTCTGAGCCTGGGGATCGAGGGTCTACTCTTTCAAGACCATGTCGATACACAACACGGCGGCCAGGATCAGGATCCGCACCGAGTTGTCCGGCGGCACATCATCGGCGATCTGCAGAATGTAATTATCCGCGCTGGTAAACAGCTCCTTGCCCACGCCGCTCCATTTCTTGCTCACATGAGCCAGCTCGTTGTCACCGGCCAGAAACCGGAAATTCCAACCGGTCCACTTGCCTTTCAGCGCACAGACTATTTGGTCGTTGGCGTCCAACACGTTGAAGGCGCCGCCGATGGAAAACAGCTTTTGTTTGAAGCCGCCGACCAGTTCATCGTGTTCGTCAAAGACCTGCACCTTGGACAAGAACACGGATATGCCCCGCCGCACGCTTAACACCGGCTGCCCGTCCGGTGTCCGCACCTCCACGTGAAACGGTGTCATGCGCTTGTAGTCCGTAAAGCGGAACATCTTGGTAAACAGACCGAGTCGCTCCTCGCGGCAGTGCATCAGCTCCTGCCCGGTCTCCGGATCGAAGATGTCAAAATTATTGGCGGCCTTGAAGAAAGCAACGTGTTCTTTGACCAGGAACAAATTGTGCTGTAAAGCAGGATGCACGGCAGTCCCTCCTGTGCCCGAAAAGATAAAATGTCCCGACAGCGTAGAATTTATCGCAGGTCAGCCCGGCGGCGACAAGCGGGCATCCCGCGCCCCGCATCCCGATAAAGCCCGCGGGCCAGACGATCGAAATCAGGCACCAAGGCGGTCAGCAGCAGCCGCGCCAGCCATTCGGCCGGCTTCAGCATCGTGTAAGCCGCGTCGGCTGCCAGCGGGTCGTGCAACCGCGACGCCCAGCGCGGACCTACCCGGTCGTAAAACGTGCGCACGCGGCGGTGCCACCGCGGCGAGGCCTCGGCCAGGGCAAGTTCGGCCGCCTTGAGATATCGCATTTGGTTGTTGACTCGACGTCTTCCTGCCGCCAGCGGCTGCTGGCCCGTGCCGACCCACCACCCATGGCCGCGCGAGGCGGCCGTGACGACGTAGCAACCGCTGGGCGGCTCCGTCGGCAGTTTCGCATACTCGATCATGGCCAGCCGCAAGCCCCACCGCCAAGCGGCCAGATGCGCGGAAAACCAGCTGATCACCAGCAGGACCTGGGCCAGCGAAAACTGCCGCGCGCCGGGCTGTCGGTGGTAGATTCGCAACCCCATCACGGCATACACCGCGAATGCCCAGAAGGGAGCGGCGGCCAGGCTGCCAAAAATGAAGACGCCGGAAATACTTTCGGCCGCTTCGGAAATCACCTCGCCCAACGGCACCGTACCGAACACGACAATGACAGCGAACAACGTTACGACCGCCAGAGCCAGCCACTGCAGAATCAAACTCCAGCGCAACCGGACCCGCTGGGGCAACTTGCGGACGTGTCGCCACACCAGGGGCACGACCCACCGCAGCAGGGCAAAAGCAACAAAGCCACAAACGATCGCGACCGCACCGGCAAACAGAACGGAAGCCACGGCCGAGACCGTCAGGTTGGGAACCGGGCCGATCGAAAGGTACAGCACGAAACCGTACTGCAAGGCAGACAACAGGGCGCCGTAGATGCCCAAGCGTACGACGAAATGCCTGGCGTGTGACTCGTTGATCACCAGCAGCGTCATGCACACCATCGGGTACAAGACCAAGGGATAGATCGGCAGGGCGGCCGGCGGCACCAGCAGATAACAGAGGATGTCGTCCAGGTTGCCCGACTGCCAATCACCCTCAAAACCCATGCCGGTGGCCAGCAGAAAACAGATAGCCGGCAACAAGACGCCCGCATAAAAAAACGTCGCCCTGGTCACGAACGACAAAGGGCGACGCGCGGATTTCGTGATTTCCAGCGAACTCGTTTCGAGGTACATGGGCGGCCAGCAAGCTTTACTTCTTGGGCTTGGCCGTCACGAATCCTTCCCGGGCCAGATCGGTAAATCCGTGTTTCAGCGGTCGAGCGTCGTAGCCGAACGAGCCCAGGATGCTGGCGGCCTCCACACAGCGCCGGCCCGAACGGCAATACAGGTAGACGACCGCTTTGGGGGGCAGTCGCTGACCCAGCACTTCGCGAAACTTGTCGTCGTCCTTGCCGTCATTCAACAAGCTTAAAGGTACCAGAATCGCCCCGTCGATATAGCCCTTCTTGGTCTCTTCGTGTTCACGAACGTCCACCATGACCGCCTTGCGCGACGCCAGCTTACGTTCGACTGTGTCCAGCGTATCCTTGGTGTGATCGGCCACCGCTGCGTGAGCCGCAAACAAAACTCCAGCTAGCGCCGCACCACAAATTATCGTCTTGCGTTTCATCACTTTTCTCCTATTCCAGAACCGGCACCCCCGCCAACGGGCCGCCGGGAATTATGAGCAATGAACGCCAACGCGTAAACCTCAAGCGGTTGGGAAATATTTCCCCGGCAGTCGGGCTGCTGCTGACTGGTGCTATCAACGGTTCGTTTAACCCGTTGCCGCAGGCGAGGCTCTGACAGATTAGCGGATTCGACGCCTCGCCTGCGGCAACGGGTTAAACACGTGTGAGCCCACACGCGACCGGTCGTCAAAACTCAACGTTGCCCGGCGTGCGCGGGAACGGGATCACGTCCCGGATGTTGGACATGCCCGTGACAAACTGAATCGTCCGCTCCAGGCCCAGTCCGAAACCCGCGTGCGGTACCGTGCCATAGCGGCGCAGGTCCAGGTACCACCAGTAGTCGTCCGGATTCAGGTTCTGCTCGACCATCCGCTGCTGCAAGATCTCCAAGCGATGTTCACGCTGGCTGCCGCCGATGATCTCACCGATCCTTGGCACCAGCACGTCCATGGCCCGCACCGTCTTGCCGTCGTCGTTGCAGTACATATAGAACGGCTTGATCTGCCGCGGGTAGTCGTACAGGATCACCGGTGCCTGGAACTTCTTTTCGGTCAGAAACCGTTCGTGCTCGGACTGCAGATCATGGCCCCAGGCGACCGGGTACTCGAACTGCTCGTTCGACTTCTCCAGGATCTCGACCGCTGCGGTGTACGGCAGCCTGACAAACTCTTTTTCCGTGACCGTTTTCAGCGTATCCAGCACCGAATCATCGATACGGTCGTTGAAAAACTGCATGTCCTCCGGACAAGAGGCCAAAAGCATCGTGCACAGATACTTGATGAACTGTTCGGCCAGGTCCATGTTGTCCTGCAGTTCGAAAAACGCCATCTCGGGCTCGATCATCCAGAACTCGGCCAGGTGCCGTGACGTGTTGGAATTTTCCGCTCGAAAGGTTGGCCCGAACGTATACACCTTGCCCAGCGCACAGGCAAAAATCTCGGCTTCCAACTGGCCGCTGACCGTCAGAAAGGAAGGCCGATCGAAAAAATCGCTGGCATAGTCCACCTTGCCGCCCTGACTGGCCGGCTTCTCCAGATCCAGCGTGGTGACCTTGAACATCTCGCCGGCACCCTCACAGTCGCTGGCCGTGATCACCGGCGTATGCACATACAAAAAATCGTGTGACTGAAAAAAGTCGTGGATGGCCTTGCAGATCTGGTTGCGTACGCGGGCGACGGCGCCGAAGGTATTGGAACGAGGTCGCAGATGAGCCCACTCGCGCAGTTTTTCGAACGAGTGCCGTTTCTTTTGCAACGGATACGATTGCGGGTCGGCCAAACCATGCACGGTCAGCTCGCGCGCCAGTACCTCGGTGGCTTGCCCCTTGCCGCCGGACGGCTTGATTTCCCCGTCGACCGTCACGCTGCAACCGGCCGTAAGGTGTTTGACCTCGGATTCGTAATTGGGCAGGTCCGCGTCGCAGATGACTTGGATATTGGCCAGGCAGCTGCCGTCGTTCAGTTCCAGAAAGCTGAAGCCCGATTTGGAGTCACGTCGAGTGCGGACCCAGCCCTGCAGCCGTGCCGTGCGTCCGACAGCGTCCTCCTGGCGAGCCTTGGCAATGCTGATTTTTTCCATGGGACACCTCCGTGTATTTGTGTCTCACAGTCGCAACGCGACGACAAGCAAAAGCCTGGGACGCAAGTCCCAGGTTAATGCGGAGAATTCGCGGACAAGTCGCGAAGCGACGGCAGGTGGAGACGTGGCGTACAATCAACAGCACCTGCCGCCGCTTCGCGGCTTTGGACCCTCTCTCTCTGCAATCCTGGGACTTGCGTCCCAGGCTGTCACCTATCGCTGCTACGCAGCTACGCAATGCGGATCACATGTTGCGATCTCTTCCGCAATGAGATGATTACTGCGTTTGCTTTTTCTTACCACTCCGTGCCTGCTGATCGTACTTGCGCCGATTCACGCGGTTGAAATGGACCAGCACCACCAGCACCACCAACAGCACGATCGCCCCGATCCCGTAATACCCCGCTTTCTTGTGAGCCATATAGACGCTGCCGACGGTGGCCACGCCCGCGGAAACGGCCATCAACAGGTTCCAGACCAGCCGGCGCATCCCTGTGGGGGCGTTTTCGCCAAGATAGTCCTTCTGATTCATCAACAAAAAGAACGTGAGGTACGCCAGCGGCAGCAGGATATAGCCAAACACGGAAGTCGGCACCACCAGGTAGAACGACGCCTGCTTCCAGATAAACGGGCCGAACGCGCCGCCAATGCCCGCCACCAGCGTCCCCAGCCGATGAGCCCAGCCGCCCTGCGGCAGGCCCAATAATTCGCAGAAAACGAAGCCTGAAATCAGCATCAGGATCGTAATCGTGGACAGCGTCATGGCCAGCACGCCGAATCCAAAGATGTAATTCGCAAAAATCTCGCCCGTCACCGGCTGCAACGAGCGGGCCAGATGAAACGCGTCCCGTTTGATCAACGTCGACGCCAGCTTGCCTTCCTCAAAGCTGGTGGCCATCATCAGCTGAGCGACCGCCTCGGCTGTCTGCTCATCCAACGGCTGGCCGGAATCCCGCGCGTCGATTTCCTTTTGCCTGGCCTCCTCGCGCGCCGCATCGCGACCGGCCAGCAAACCTTCGAACGGCTTTTGAAATTCCGCCGGCACAAACATGCTGCCGTCCGGGTTTTCGTCGAAGCCCTCAGTATGAAACTGGGATGCTGCCGCGATCACTACACAACTGGTCGCCAGCAGGAACGGGATCAGCATGCCGGTCGCCAGGTCGAACTTGACCAGGCCGCGAAACTCTTTCGTCCAGCCCTTGCGCAACAACGAGTAGGCAAACAGGAACGTCATATTGATGCCGACCGCGGTCGCCGCCGCGCTGATCAAGATATCTTGTTGCCGGTCGACAATCTGGTGCGTCCAGTAATCGCGCACCGCCCCCGCCGGTAGGGATTCCAAAAGGGGCGCATAGGTGCTGGAAGGCTTGAAAAACAGACCGAAGTCCGGCACAAAGCCGCCGAAAATACGCGACCAATCCAGCGGATTGCCTGTGGCAAACGTGAGTTTGACCACTACGCCGAAAAAGCAGAGCACGATCATGGCCACCACGATCTTCAGCATGGTTTCGTACAACCACACTCCCCAGCCGCCGCGGTCGTAGCTCCAGGTGACGATCGTCGCGATGATCAGGATGGAAAGCGCCACGACCAGTTCGTCGCAATGCGTGGACCAGTAACTGTCCGTGCCAAAGAACTCAGTTGCCTTGCGCGTGACCCATCCGTCTTCCCCGACAACATTCTTGTCGCCCAACCAGCCAGGCAGCAGGTTCTGGCTCAGCACACCATTGGCCAGCGCATATTGCGGCAGGCACCAGACCACATTGGCCGCCGCGACCGCCAGGGCCCAACCCCAACCCAAAACCGGGTTCACGTGTGCGTTGATCGCGCGAAACGGACGGTCACCCGTCGACAAGGTGACGTAGCCGATAGCGCTGAGCATGATAATGCCCAGCAACATGGCCAGCGGCTGGACCCACAACAATTCGTATCCACCGATCACGCCCAGATACAAACTGGAACCGAGCGACCCGCCACCCAAGGTAATGGCACTCTGCAACCAGCCCGGCCCCGACATCCGCATGTAGGCCGCCAGCGTGGCCAGCATCCCCTGCTCACGCGCCTCAGCCAGCATCTGGCGATCCGCTTCGACCTTGGAATCCTCAGCAGCCATGCATTTTTCCTTAGTCGCAACGCGACGGCAGGCGCCAGCCTGGGACGCCAGTCCTTAGGTAGACGACGAAATTTCACAATCGAGTCGCGAAGCGACGGCAGGTGAAGAAACTGATCGCGCAGCTGCTGTACACCTGCCGCCGCTTCGCGGCTGACGACGATCCGACTCGGTTTTCCTGGGACTGGCGTCCCAGGCTATTGCTTGTCGCCGCTACGCGGCTAAAAAAAAGCACGGGGCTATTAGCAGGCAAGCCGGAACAAAAACCGTCCCACACCAACGGGCATTGACATCCACAGACTGAACACTCGACTCCCTTACTCCCCCGCTCCCCGACTCCTTTTGCTACAACCCTTGCGCGGCCAGGTAGCGTTCTGCATCCAGCGCCGCCATGCAACCGGTGCCCGCCGCTGTAACCGCTTGCCGGTAATAATCGTCCGCCACGTCACCGGCGGCAAACACGCCCTCCACGCTGGTGTACGTCCGCTGGGGCGTCGTCCATTTCAGGTAACCCTTTTCATTCATCTCGAACTTGCCCTGCAGGAAACCCGTGTTGGGCGTATGCCCGATCGCCAGGAAAAAACCAGCTGCCTCCAACACGCGGGTCGAATCGTCCTGTGTGTTTCTCAATCGCGCGCCCGTCACACCCTTTTCGTCATCACCCAAAACCTCATCCACTACATGGTTCCAGACAATGTCAATTTTGGGATTGTCCATAGCCCGGTTCGCCATAATTTTGGAGGCGCGCAACTGGTCACGGCGATGGACCAAGTAAACCACGCTGGCAAACTTGCTCAGGTAGTCCGCTTCTTCCACCGCTGAGTCGCCGCCACCCACGACGACCGAGCCTTTGTCGCGAAACCGGGGAAGGGCGCCGTCACATACCGCGCAAGCACTGACGCCGCGGTTCTTAAAGGTTGTTTCCGATTCCAATCCTAAATAATTCGCACTAGCTCCCGTCGCCACAATCACCGCATGCGCTTCGGTTACTTCACCCTGTTTTGCCGTCAGTTTGAAGGGACGCGATTCGACGTCGATATCCAAAATGTCGTCGGTAACAACGCGAGTGTCGAAGTTCAGCGCCTGCTGTTTCATCAGCAACATCAAGTCAGGGCCTGTCACCGCGTGTTTTTCGTCGCCCTTGGGTGCGGGAAACCTGAGGTAGGAAAGTTCTTTGGAAATCGCGCTGTCTAAGAAGGGTTGTAGATGAGCAAAGGGAAACCCGGGATAGTTCTCTACCTCAGTCGTCAAAAACAGCTGCCCCAACGGCGGGCGACCGCTGTCTTGGTTCGCCTGACTTGCTTCTCCCTCGAACACCAACGGCTCCAGCGCGGCGCGGGCGGCATAAATCGCCGCTGTCCAACCGGCCGGTCCGCTGCCAATAATTACCACTTTTTCCGGCAACGTCTGGTCCTCCCTGTCTAAGCCGCGCGGTAGCGCCACTTCACAACGATCGTGAAGGACGCCGTCCGGTCAGGAACAAAGCGGATATTATAAAGACTGCGCGGCCTTCGTCTACGGTCGCGCTTGCCTGTCCATTTGGGATGGGATATCGTGAACCACGCGGAAAACACGATCTACGCGAGCTGTCTAGCGTTCGCCTCCGAAGCTCGTATCCTGTGGCACTTCGCTGTGAGAAAGCGCTGTGAGAAAGCACTGTCATGACCGTACTGCTTATCGCCGTCGGCACTTTGGTCGGCTACCTGATCGCCTACCACACCTACGGACGCTGGCTGGCGAGGAAGATCTTCCAGGTCGATCCTGACGCACTCGTACCTTCGATCGCGTTGAATGACGACAAGGACTACGTGCCGACGGCCAAGAGCGTTGTCTTTGGACACCACTTCACTTCCATCGCCGGCACGGGCCCCATCGTGGGGCCGGCCATCGCCGTGATGTGGGGCTGGCTGCCCGCACTGCTGTGGGTCTTGCTGGGATCGATCTTTATCGGCGCGGTGCATGATTTTGGCTCGTTGATGGTGTCGCTGCGCAATCGCGGTCAGACCGTGGGCGATATCGCGGGCCGCGTCTTGAACAAGCGCGTCCGCCTGCTGTTCCTGCTGGTCTTGTTCATGGCGCTCACGATCGTGCTGGCCATCTTTGGGCTGGTGATCGCCGCGGTGTTCCGCCAGTATCCGGCCTCGATTTTTCCCTGCCTGGTGCAGGTTCCCGTGGCCGTCGCGATCGGAGTCTGGCTGCATCGCAAGGGCGTACATCTTTTGCTGCCATCTCTGATCGCGTTGGGCGTCATGTACGTCACCGTGATTTTTGGCGACTGGGGGTTGCTGGGCGCATGCAACCAGTGGTTTGCGTCGTGGTCGATCATTACCTGGGTCTTTGTCTTGCTGTTTTATTCCTACGTGGCCTCGGTGCTGCCGGTGTGGGCCCTGCTGCAACCTCGCGACTACATCAATTCGCTGCAGCTGCTGACCGCGCTGGGATTGCTGGTTGTCGGGCTGTTCACCGCGGCCTTGATCGGCGGAGCGCCCCCCAGCGAGGGCGCCGCACGCCCGCCGCTGGAGTTCGTGGCGCCGGACATTCGCACGGATGCCCGACAAGCGGGCGCGCCGGTCCTGATTCCGTTCCTGTTCATCACGGTCGCCTGTGGTGCCATCAGCGGATTCCATTGCCTGGTCTCGTCGGGAACTTCTTCCAAGCAACTGAAATGTGAATCGGATGCCCAGTTCGTCGGCTACGGCTCGATGCTGACCGAAGGCTTTTTGGCCATGCTGGTCATCCTGGCTTGTGCCGCCGGTATTGGGCTGGGCGTCACGCAGGGGATCGGCGAAGGAGCGGTCGTCACCGGTGGTGATGCCTATCTGGCGCGTTACGCTTCGTGGCAGGGTATGGGATTACCGGCCAAGGTGGGCGCGTTCGTGGACGGGTCGGCCAACTTCCTGAAGGCCCTGGGGATGCCGTCCGGGATCGCCGTGGCCTTGATGGGCGTCCTGGTCGCGTCGTTTGCCGGTACGACTTTGGACACGGCTTGCCGGCTGCAGCGGTATGTCATCCAGGAACTGGCTTCCACTTTCGCCCCGCGTGTATCCGCCACGGCACTGGCGTCGGAGGCTTATGACTTTGACGACAATCTGGAGGGCGTTGATCGTCGCACGGGCGAAGCGGCCGACCACCTGCCGCATCGCTGGAACCCGCTGGTCTGGTTGACCAACAAACACGGCGCGACCATCTTTGCCGTGTTGCTGGCGCTGGTGATCGCGGCGCTGCCCAAGCCCGGAGCGGCTTGGAGCATGAAAACGGCCGGCACGGGCGGACTGATTCTGTGGCCGTTGTTTGGCGCGACCAATCAGCTGCTGGCCGGCCTGGCGTTCCTGGTCGTGACCTTTTATCTATGGCGACGCAAGGTGCCCGTTTGGTTTATCGTGGTGCCGATGATCTTCATGCTGGTCGTGCCGGCCTGGGCGATGCTGACCGAACTTCCGCGCTGGCTCGCGCCCCCTGCCCTGCCCGACGGTACGCAGCCGGGCATCAACTGGACAGTGGTGGTGATCGCCATTGCCACGTTACTGCTGGAGGCCTGGATGATTGTCGAGGCGGTTTTGTTATGGCCTCGTGCGAAAGGCGTTCTGGAGGAAGCGCTGCCGCCGCTGGAACGACAAGCACCCGCCCTGGCCGGCGGACGTTCGTGCTAAATGACCAGCCACGGGCGACGGCGACGGCGTCGGTAGGGCTCTGTAGATATCAACGCCAGTTGGCGCGGGACGATTTTTGTTCCGGCTTGCCTGCTAATAGCCCCGTGCTTTAGCACGGGGTTGAGATGCCGTGGTATGTTTCGAGCCCCGTTTACGGGGCTTCTC
>Ga0224508_10003800_pt1 | contig 12439 bp, 15 predicted proteins | sample SF_Jan12_sed_USG_4_FD_170157 | JGI IMG/M metagenome (GOLD analysis project Ga0224508, IMG submission 170157) | Sediment microbial communities from San Francisco Bay, California, United States - SF_Jan12_sed_USGS_21 | ecosystem: Environmental > Aquatic > Marine > Sediment | place: USA...
AAATCCTTGGGATATTCCAATCAGTGCTGCAAATATGATAAACGCAATTCCAATCATCAACGGGATTGAAAAGACAAATCCATCATGCGATGAACGGAAATCAAACTTCACAAAAAATGATGAGTTATTTGCTTAAAAGTGGAAAGATTTGTGATGATTGGTTCAAATTGTGTCGAGAGCACAACATGCACGGGGATGTAGTTAGTGGCTTGTATTTTGAACCCACGTGTAAATCTAAAAATTCAATTTAAAAATATCATATTTTGGTCAGATTTAGACTCTCAAAAATTAGTTTAAATCCCTTCAAAAACTGATGTATATTAGTTATCCAAATTTAATTCAATGAATATTTTTTAAATATTTCATTTGATTTTTTTATTCCTTTAATTTTTGTTAAAGAAAAAATATCTTTATTTTTTTCATCTTTATCAGTTGATATGATTATTCCTTGATCAATTAATCTTTGTTTAAAATTTCCCCCTTTGAACCATCCGATAGTTTTTTTATTACATCCCCAATCTTGAATAGTTTTTTTTATTTCAGTTCTAGACAAATTACCGTTTAATCTAAGTGCAATAACTACAAGATCTTGAGGCATAATATCATCAGTAATTTCAAACAATTTTTCTTCTACTTTAGAAAAACCCTGAACCTGTATCTTATCTTTCTCTAGTTCATCAAATCTTTTTTCTAAATCTGTGATTCTTGTTTCTAACTCTTTTAGTTTATCCATATCTGTTCAATTTTTTACAGATTTTAAACATAGATACTATATTCATATTATGACGATCACTTGTTTTTCGAGATTATTACTAATTCTTCTATTGTATTGCGAAGATCTTCTCGCAAATCTTCTAGATCAGGTTTTATTGCATTAAATCTTCTACTGTGAGCAGATCTATCTCCAACTGATTTTAACTTGGGTAGCCCTTTTCTTACATTTCTTCCAACGTTCCATGATTTTTGATGTTCATTTAGAAATTTTGTAATTAGATCTGATAGATAAAAAAAATCCCCATTGCCGTTTTTTATTTTTGAAGAAATTTCATGAAATTCAAAACATTCTATGATTAGAGTTTCTAATAATTTACGAGTCATAACTGCACTTGCATCAAAATAATCAAGATCATAGCACCCACATGCCTGATTTGCAGTTTTTTTTATGTACGATTTAGTATCATCTACTAATTCTAATGGAAACAGATTGTTAGATGGATTATGATTCTTATTCTTATTTAGATGAGGCTCTACATTGGACAAATATTCGTCTAAAATTCTAGTGAATAGTGAATTACGAGTTTTTGTTATTGTATTAGGATCAAAAAACACATCAACATTGTTTTTTATATTGATCAGTGACGATTTTGTTTCATCACCTAGTCCTGATGTTTTTCTTTCTAATTCTTTAAGGATCTTACTGGATTTTGATTTTAATGAAATGAATTTTCTACCATAACTATTAGTTGCATTTTTGATACTCTGTTTTCCTTTTTTAGCGATTTTCATTAATTTGCTAGTTTCTTCAAGTATTGTTACAAGTGTTTCTTCTTTAGCCATTTATTTTTTCACAAACCTAATTTTTTGGTAAATTGACTCTGGATTAAGATTTTAATTTTCAATTTGTTCTCCTTTTGCAAGTTTTGTTAGTAGTTCTATTGTAGAAGTTCTACCTTTGTTTGCTGTAAGTGAATATAGATTTACTCCACTACTCTTTGAAGACATACTAAACAAATCTTTTCTCCTTTTCAAATTTTGTGCGAAATTACGTCCTTTATCAGCAATGTTTGATTTTTTAAGAACCCCTTTCAAAGTTTTAGAAGATATTTCTGAAGTTCCTAATCCAATTTCATATCCAAGTAAAATTAATTGACTTCCAGAAATTTGTTGTTCTGCTTCAGTTCCTGTTAATACTTTTTTTAATATTACTTCATTGTTGTCAAATTTCAATACATCAAATAATTCTCTGGTAGTAATTTTACACAGATTTGATAATTTTGTTATGTCATGATCTGATTTTGATAATTTATCAGTTTTAGGCGTAAATTTATTATCTTTTTGCCCATTATTTTCTTCTGATGAAGACAAAGAATCACTAAGAGAAGATGTGAGAATAATCTTGTATGTTTCTAACTTGTATGGTTCATCAAGTTCTTTAACTGAATCCAAAGCTATTTTGATTTTGTGTTTAATATGATTAATTTCCATTCTTTCTCACATATGTCCAATGTTTTGATTTTACTCCATCTGGTAAATCCTTAGTTTTTTTAAGCATTTTATTTCTAACTAATGTTCTAAGTGGTAATGTCAAAGCAGGCGATTTAAAATGATAATCATGTGTTTTCAATTCTGTAACAATATCTGAAATTGTCCTATTGACATCAAAGAACTCTTCAGATATTAATTCAGAAATTTTATCACTTGTTGATCCTACTCTGATAATGCCCTTTTTTTGAGCTGGTTTACTAACAATTTTAGATTTTTGATTTTTCTCTAGTTGTATTTCCCCCTCATAGGAATTACCATCATCATCTACAATTGAAATTCTAACTTTCAATTTTTACTATCTCCTGCAAATTCTTCTAATCTATTTTCTCCTGAAGCGGTTATTCTATATCGCCATTCTTTATCTTCTTTAACTCTGTCAACATATTTCCCAACTGCATCCATTAATGACATACTAATTGTATTGACTGTCTTTTTTTCTCTAAATTTTTGTTCCAAAATAGTTTTAATCTCTGATGCAGACAATGTAACATCATCTAACTCGGTTTTTGCAATTTTTAATAACGCTAGATATTGAATAATGCCTTTAAATTTTTTAATTCCAGTAGATGCCCAATCAATTTCTGTAGAAAGCATTAATTCAAGATTTTTTATTTCAGAAGATTTCTTCATTGTAGATTTTTTTGTTACTATTGATTTTGAGGGAAGCGATGATTGGATTAAGAAATGATTTAGCAGAACTTCAAAAGAACTTTTTCTAAATTCTTCTGGTACGTCTTTAATCAGATCAATTACATATGTAATAAGTTCAGTTATATCTTTATTCATGTCTTATCCTTAACCAATAAACTAAATCTATGATATATAAGTATTATTACTATATTTCCTTATTTTAGTTATTTTTTAGTAAGATTAAGCCAAAATCTAACATATACAATATCTGATCTAATTTAATTTTACTTAAAACTATGAATTTCATGCCTATATTATCTCCATATTCAGTATTTTCATTAAGTCATGATATTTTTTATTAATATCCTTAAAAAATAAGGAATAATGAACTTTAAACGTGATTATCGTAAAAATATTGTTCAATTTACCGAAGAATTGAATTAGAAATTACAGACCAAAAATTGACTAATCCACAGTAAAGGCATTTTTATTCCATAAAATGAAATTAAAAAATTTCAAAAATAAGCGATCTCCCTGTTTTATTGATTCTGTGATCCTCACACTTGGTTTTCAATTCCATGATTTCATAGTGATTTTCAAGACCATGCTGAATCGTTTGAGTAATCAACTCTTTGTATAATTAATTCTCCACGGAGATTCTATGAATCAATTTAATGTTACAACTTGAATTATTTTATCAAAAATATATTCAGGATTTAATCAAATCTATTTAACTTTCAAAAAAACTTTTTGGTAAATTTTAGGAGTTTTTCCTTCCGATAAATTTCTCTTGATATGCCATAATGTAGACTTGTTAATGCCTAATCTTTTTCTTTCATCCTGAGTCATATTCAAAATCTTTTCTCTTATAACCAAGTTATCATTTCCATTCAAATTTATTTTAGGGATGATAAAATCAAATTCTTTCCTTTTTCCCAAAATAAGATTAGATAACTGTTGTAGATTATCTTGAAGTATTGTCTGATACGAATACTGCTTGCCATTCTTGTAATTGTATCTAGCATTAAAATTAGAATTTAATTTTTCAATTAATAACTTTGCAACATCTTCTCCCAATCTAGTGTGATAACTCTCTGTTATTATAAAATCAGATTTTTTGATCTTCTTTTCTTCCAATAATTGAATTACAGAAACATCAATTAACCATCTGAATAATTCCTGCATATCATAGACTAATGGCGTTCTGCTTTGGTTAATTTCATGCAAAAACCCAATGGAATAATCCAACCCAACTGAATTAATTGATTTTCTAATTTCAGATTCCATTATTGCATAACCATAATTCAACAATGCATTGATCTCATCAGAGGCATTGTAGTTTCTAGAGTTTGATTTGTTCTTTTTTTATTTTAGTAAAGAAATTCTGGATACAATTGATCAATATTCTAATTAATCAAAAACACTGAAAATTCAGTACATCGATTCGTTTGAAGACATTGTTTCAGATTCATTTGAACCAGAAGGAACTGATGGGAATTTATCGCCCATCTGAGTTTCAGCCACTGCTGCTGCTTCATTTAGAATAGAATCAGTTTCCTGTGAAGAAAACGATGAATCTGCAAATGCATCATCCCCAAGTGATCCCGGCATCATGTCTCCAAGCATATTGTTCATGGATTCAAGTTCTGAACTTGCTTGTGGTATTACGCTGTTCATTGTAGGAACTATTGCCTTCATTGTATGCATTGCAGGCTGTATTGTTACAATTGCATCACCTATGGTACTTACAGTAGATAGTCTAAGCTGGGTTCTTTCAACAGCTATTCTCATGTTTCCTACCATCTGGTCTGTCTTTCTAATTTGTGTAAGCTCATTTGCCAGGGCCGTACTTGTACGGGTGTCTTTATTTTGTTGGGCCTGGACAATTCTGTTAAATAATTTGGCATCTTTTTGATTTAGCTGCTTTGATGTACTGTCCAGTTTTGATATTGGTCGGTTAAGATCTCTGATTGCATGCTCTAATCGTGGCTTTAATGGAGATTCTTTTTTGAACGTACTTGAAATCTGTGATGCGACTCCATCTGAAGGCTCTCTTTTCCATGTCTTCTCAAAACTGGTCATAGTACAACGTTTCAAAATTATAAAATATCAGACAGAGCCAAATAAAATAGACTAAACTGATCCATTGATTAGATTCATCGTAACTCTAGACATCATCAATTGTAAATTCTCAACTTGCAAGAGCGTATTTTGAGTTGCAAAATCCACAAAGTTATTCCTATCTGACATCTACTCCCAAGGATATGGTATTTGATAGAGACGTCATGTTCTCTAAACTTTCCCACACAAATGTAGTCACATCATATACGTCAGATTTTTGTGGTGTCCATGACAATGATGGGCTAAGCGTCTGTCCAGCTGAAAGTGAACCGGTAATCCAAGCAAGATGTACCGCAATGTTATCAGAATTTTTTACCTGCACAAGGTAAGCAAATTGTTGCTCTCTGTCTTGACCGTTGGTGACATCACAAGTGATTTGCACTTGCTGGTCTATGGCCACATTACTTAGGGTATTACCTGAGACATCAGCAATTCTGCAGTTAGCAGATGGTGCCCTCTCTAGAGGCGGAATAATGGTACCAATGAGTGAAGTGGATGTAATGTCAAGTTCGTCAGCAATCGCATATGGATTAGGTAATGTATGGTCATCATATTCTGCAGTTACTGTATCGCCATTTGTAACCAAAAGTCTGCTGCCAGAGGACTCATTTGTGGTTGAAAAAAACACGGTTCCCTCAAATATGCCTGTCATCTCGCCGGTTTCAGTTATGGTAAGATCAATGCCACCAGCATCAGAGTCCGACCACACATCAACATCAAAGTTGTCTGCAGCTTCCGGATTCAAATTCATATCTGGATCAAACACCCTGACAATTCCATTCCCACCTGCAGGATAGTTTGCCTCAAGCCATTGCACATCTCCAATATTCCACCTTATTGGTGCAGAGCCTAGTACTGTCTGATTATCAGTGTATTCAAATGAAACGGTAATCCCATCATCATTTTTTGCCTCCAAAAATCCGTTTGTTGGGCCACCATTTTGTACTGGGCTAGTTCTAGGGTTGGTGTCATCCCCCTTACTACATTGCGAGTTGCGTGATTGAATGCCAGTGGTACTGTCTCCGTCAGCATCGTGACAAAATCCAGTTAGAATTATTTCTCCTCTAAATATACCAGTACTGGGACCAGTTTCGACTAGCTTGTATTGGTCAAGTGTGTGACCGCGTGTCGAAATCTTGATTGAATTAAATGAGTCATTGCCAATCTCATCAATCAGATACCTATCAAAATCAAAGTCAGGTGCAACTATGGTGATGAAGATCTTGTCAGTCCAAGTGTATGCTGTTTTATCAAAGCCTAGCGGTCCGGCATAGGCTGGAATGACAGATCCTATGATTAATGTTGAAATTATTAATGACATCAGTGTCTTTTGCAATCATACGCCAAAAGAACAAACTGATTGATATTGTTTATGAACTGTCCAATCCATTGGTAAATAACTATCCTTACGAAATCTACTAAAAAAAAGAAATTATTGCATGTTACAAAATAAAGTAAAAATAATTGAGAAAAAGGGAATTTCCTACTTTCTCAATTTCAATGCCATTTTAGCTGCTATTACCCAAGAGAAGACAGTAAATCCAATTGGAAATACTCCGCTTGTTAGTATTTGCGGTACTTGCTCTAAAGCCATGCTTCCTGAGGAATACATTGCTGCAACTACTGGCAAAGCTGCCAGTGATATTACTCCGAGTTTTGTCTTTGTGTTCTCAGAGACTTTTTGTTGTATGTTGTATGTGCTCATCTTAATCATATAGTATGATATGTGGATAGTACTTAGAATGGACCTAACTTTTTTGAATCATTTTGTTCAGTTATTGATTTGAGTTACTTACAGAGCAGTTCAGCTTCTGAACTCCTGTGCCTGATTTTGCAATAAATGAGTCATGCTTACTGTTGAAATTGCAATATATTTTCCAGGTTTTATTGGATTTTCAAAAGAATTTTTTCATAAATTTTAGGAGTTTTTCCTTCTGACAAATTCTTCTTGATATACCCTAATGTGGATTTGTTAATTCCTAATTGTTTTCTTTTCTCAACAGTCATACTCAAAATCCTTTCTTTCAATTTTTATTCTAGAAATATTGAATTCAAATTCTTTCTTTTCGTTTGGACATAAATTTTTCCAAGTTATTCCAATGGCCTTGTGTCAAACATCTCTCTTTCCTGTAAAGTCGGCATAAACTTTGCATGAATCCTGTGATTCTTTGTAAGAAACAATGCATGTCCTGCATTAAATGCCCTGATTTTGTTAGTCTCTGAATCTGACAGTCTCAAAACATTTCTTGCAGTTTCTGCTGCCTGTTCTTCTAATCCTAGAATGATTTTAGTCTCCATGTTATCAATTATTTTACCAATTCCTGAATCGTCCTCCTTTGAGATGTCCTCTAGTCTTTGTGAAATGAATCCAAATGTTATGTTGAGTTTTCTTCCCATGCGAACAATCATGTTGACATACTTTGCAGCATTCTTCATTCGCAACAACATCCAGGCCTCATCTATCAAAACAATTTTTCTTGTTCTTGCAGGCAAGTCATTGCAGATTTTAAATATCTTGTTTAACAATAACAACAAAATCATTTGCTCAGTCTCAGAGCCAGTTGCGCTCTCCATTGACATTATCACCTTTCTCTGAGAGTTGAGTTTTGGCTCGCCCAGAATTATTCTAGATAGCGGGCCTTTCTTCAGATTGATAAGGCTGTCCTTGTATTTTTTTGGAATCATTTCAAAGAATTCCTCAAAGGTTTTGGCTTTTCCACAATATGTCTGGAATTGCCTCTTCACATCATCAGGTGCGTTTGTGATTTCAGCCAGAATGTCTGCTGCATCAAGGGGGTCAAGTAAAACAAACGGATCCAAACCCAGCTGGTCTTTTTCATCCTTGAGATACAATACATCCATTGCAAAAAAGTCGGCAATCTTGGAGTATTCACCCATTGGATCTATCACATAAACATAAGACTCTGGAAACTTTTTCAGCAAACGATTCAGCAGAATCTTGACGGTAAATGACTTTCCTGAACCTGACTTGCCAATAATTGCAATGTTGTAGTTGGTGCGCTTGCCAATGTCAAATATTATCGGACCTTTTGAGTCCATGTTAATCCCCAACGGTATGCCGTCAGGAATCTCAAGCATGTCAGCTGATGCAAACGAGTACAGAATTGCACAAGACCCTCTGTCAAAGGTAATCTTTTTTCCAAATCCTTCGCACAGCATGCTTGCCTGTTTTGCAGATACTGCGCTAAAATGTCCGCCATATCTCTTGAGATGTTTCTTGAATGTCTTGCAGTTTTCCTTGAGGGATTTTCTGTCTTCTCCAACTACAGTGCAGTTTACTATTACCTCATAGAGTCTGGTAGTGTCTTTTCTCAAAGAGTTCTCAGCATCATCTGCCCTCTTGAATAACTCTGATGTTACCCTGTTGGATTTTGCATCATCATAAATGATATTTTTGAATCTGACCATTCGAGTTATTGCCTCGTCTTTGTCAAGTGGATTGTACCACATTTGTATCTGGGAGCAGATATCAAAGATTCTGGTAATCCATGCATAAGGTAAAGTTGCAGGGATCCCATCAAGTGTAAAGGTCCTTGAGAATATTTTCTCTCCAGTATTAGTTTCATCATCATTGTTGTTGTTTGTATCCTCTGAAATTATCTCAGCAAGTTCCATCATGGAGAAATGCTCTTTTTTTATCCTGAATTCAGGTGGCTTGACACCTGCGATGTATTCCAGCCTGTTTTGCTCCAGGGTATCGGCCAGTGGAACATGTGATTGCAGATGCACCTGCATTACTGGCATGTTTTGGATCTGGCCTTCAACCGTAATTGGTATTATTCGTCTAGACATTGTAATTTTTATCCGGTCATCAATGACATTGAGAATGTCAAAGAACTGGCCCAGTCTTTGTATCTGGGATTCCTCTGACAGATTGATGAAATTGGTTGGAATTATGGAATAACTGTATACAAAGTCAGTTGGACTTTTTTTCTTTTTTAGTATCTGTTTCTTTGATGTCTGCTCTTTGATTGTAATGACATGTTCATCTATCTTTGATTTTTTACCAAATAGATCTAGTTTCACAAAAAAGAATGAATCATTTGTATAAAAGGAGAAAGTGCAATACAAGAAATGCAATGCACCCGACACAATGACAGTTTGGAAACCTTTTTTGTTTTCAATTGAGAGTTCTAATTGGACCCAATGACAAAGGTAATGCTTTTTGGAATAGCAATAATGGTTTTGATTGCCCCACTAGTCATTCCTGTCTATGCAGAAACAATACAAATCCCGATTGATTCTTCCAATCCAGAATGTAAAGAAATAGACGAGTGTTTCATCCCATACAGTACTGAGATCAGCAAAGGATCCAACGTGACATGGATAAATGATGATTCTGTTGTACACACAATAACCAGCGGTTCTGCCAGAGACGGATCCGATGGAGCATTTGATTCTGGGCAGATAAAACCAGGAGAAACATTTTCTCATGTGTTCAAGGTGACTGGTACTTTTGGGTATTTTTGTACCGTTTATCCGTGGATGAGCGGTGTCATAACGGTAAACGACAGTACAGATACAGAAAACAAAGATATGATAGAGGATGCAGTGAATGGAATCTCAAACATTGAAAGCAAAACTGGAATTATGCCAACCAAATTTGTGATGAATATAGATGACAGAGAAATAGTGCTAAACTATAGCATCACAGGAGGAAGCATACTTGACATTCATCCAGAATCAGACTCACTAATCGTAAAGATGAACGCAACTGAACAAGGAGTGCTTTCAATTAATTTGCCGCGTGAAATAATTGATGCAAGAACAGGCGATATGGATGATTATTTTTATGTTCTAGTAGATGAAGAAGAGGTTGATTTTGATGAGATTGCAACACCGACAGACAGGACCATTTCTGTGTGGTTTTCAGAAGATACTGATGAGATAGAAATAATCGGTACGTTTGTCATACCGGAGTTTGGAATAGTTGCACTGTTTGTATTATTGGCAGGCGTTATTCCGATGATTGCAATATCAAGATCCAAGTTATCTGTTATCTCATGACTGTAACACATCATTGATTTTTTTAATAATTTCTAAAATCTCTCTTTATTCATTGGTCTGTGTCTTGTCTCCCACCAACACAACAGCAGTATGGAAATTCATATAATTTGATATATTAGAAATGAAAATAATACTTTATGGGACTAGTCAATACACTCCGTAAATTCTGTGTCATGAAAAGTGTCAGAGAAAAGGCAAAAGAAGAAGAACCCAAAAATGCCAAGAAAGATTAGAATAAAATATCTTACATACGCAACTGATTTTTACAATTCATTTGGATGAAACGATTGGTAATTTATCTAAACTCTTGATTCTCTAGAATCTCTTTGATGTTTTTTCTGTTATTCCACCATGCCATTACATGAAAGACGCCGACAATTCCTGCAAAGATTGCTGAGCTTTGATAGTCAAAAAACAGTTTCACTCCAAAGTCCCTTGGAAACATAAGTGATGGCAATACAAAAATGAATGCCGATTCAATTAACAGTTGAATCATTACTGCGATTCGCGGGGAATACTTTGCATATAGCGTACGAAATATCGGGTTTGCCTCATGCTGTAAAATCAAATTGTTAATTGATAAAGTAATTCTCATATCAAGTGACATCATTATTCCCCAGAATCCGTACAGTGGCAGAACAATTCCCCAAAAATGCAGTTCAGGTCTGTCAAAAAATAATAAGTAAAAAAAGAGAGGGGAAAACAAAAACGAATAAAACAAGACTGGAAGAATTTTCTGATGTTTTTTCTTCTTGCAGTCTGTTTTGTTGTTCATTTCGTCGTTTTCTTATTGTTCCGCTGCTGTACTTGTTCCTGTGAAACCTAGTGGCAATGAAGGTAGAACCTTGTAGGTGACTCCCTTGTAGGCGCCAATTCCTATGAATGCAAGCGCAATTCCCACAAGCAAGAAGCTATAACCGTCTCCAATTATGGTCTTTACTGCATCAGTGAGGAACACAGAAGCATCGCCACAGTGGTTTGCAGTGATTCCACCAAGGATGGTATCCTCCTCGATACACAATCCTTGCACGTTCACGCCAAGTACATCAGGTACAATGGTTGCAACGATGATTACTGCTACCAGGGCCACTACCAGCTTTATGAAAAAGCCGCCAATGGACTCACCTTCCTTCAGCTCACCGTCCTTTTTTCTAATCATTGAATAGTTATTCTGGTTTGTTTAAAAGGAGAAAACATAGTAGTTGAGCCGTTAAACTATTACTGCTTTGTTGTTGTTGTCATCATCTGTTGTTGCAGTGACCTGATACATCACATCAAGATCGTTCTCCAAAACAAGTGAAATGATGTCATTGGATTTTATTGTACATTGTGATTGCTCTAGTTCCTTTTCGTCAAGTGCTATGGTGACATGCTCTGTGAGATTTTCTTTTGGTGGTTTAACAATAGTCTGTTTTTTTAAGAGATTACTTAGCATCTTTTCTACCGAACTACTATCATCACTATTATTTTGGCTCTGTTTTGTTTTGTAAAGTGAGACATTGAGAATGTTTTGATCAGTGAGTTCTACTTTGGCTGAGAAATTTTTGTCTTCTGACGGTTTTTGTGTATCATCTTCATGTGTTGTGTCATTTTTGTATTGTTCTTTTTGCTTGGCATCTTTTTTCTTGAATAATAATGACTGTATCTCTGAGAGAGCCTTGTTTATCAATTCGTTATTGTTTTTTTGTGATTCTATTTCTTGTTTTGAATTTGGTGTTGCATTATTGTTAATCTGTTGCTGTTGCTGTTTCTTCTTTTTCTTTTCTAGGTATTCTGGTTTGACATCAAGTGAAGTTCCTCTTACCAAAAACATCAGGTGACTCTTTATCATCTGGTCTGCAGCCATTACTCTGGATCCAATCAATCCCAGTCCCAAAAATACTGCAAAGACAAATCCAGACATTATCAGGTTGTCACTAGTCATAAAGACAAGAAATGTCGTCAATATTCCTGAGAACAGTATGGCAGTCTGCCTGATTGATACCTTTCCTATGGGAAGTGAAATTGACTTTTGGTTAAGTACAGAGTCATTTTCAAATGTTACCAAATCAATATTTCTGGTGCTCATCTGAGATATGATATGTCATTTGTATAAAAGCAGACAATCTAGATTTAGTTGTCATCAGCAGTAATCGTCCTGATGTCAATGTGCAGTTTGTCATTAAACTGAATAATCTCTTTTATTGTGTGCTGCTGTTGTTTTTTCTTTAGTGTCTTTTTGAGTCCAGTCTTGAATCCAGATTCCTTTAACTTCTTAAAGACTACAAAACCTGCAATCATTGCAATCAATAATATTCCCAGTCCTGCAATCTTGACATAGTCATTATCTTCATCATCAGATTGAACATCATTATTATTATTAGCAACAGGAATATTCTCACCGTCAACTGAAGTT
>Ga0224508_10003801_pt1 | contig 12438 bp, 10 predicted proteins | sample SF_Jan12_sed_USG_4_FD_170157 | JGI IMG/M metagenome (GOLD analysis project Ga0224508, IMG submission 170157) | Sediment microbial communities from San Francisco Bay, California, United States - SF_Jan12_sed_USGS_21 | ecosystem: Environmental > Aquatic > Marine > Sediment | place: USA...
CTCGTCCCGAAGGGTTTCATCGAGCGCAAAAGGCAAGGGCAGGCCCAGGGCGCTCGGCCAATCCTCGGGCGCAACGGGTTCCTCGATCAGCTCCAGCTCCAGTGCTTCGAGTACCGCGGCGTGCTGCCTGAGCCATGCGACGGGGATGCGCCGGTTCGCATCGAGGCGCAGAGGAAGCGTTGGGTGCGCCCTGCGAATCGTTCGAAGGGCTTCGATCTCGCGGTCCAGGTTCGCTCCAATCTTGAGCTTCACGTGGGTCGCACCGTCCGCAAGTAGCTCCTCGGTCTGTGCCGGCCATGACGTGGACTCCGCCGCCATGACGAGGTCTGCGATCGGAACCGCCCGTAGTTTCGCGTCACCGCCGAGGACCCGATGGACGGGCTCTCCGCGCGTACGACCGAGCCAATCGAGCAGGGCGGTCTCCAGCGCGAAGCGAGAGGAAGGTTGGCGCAGCGGATGCGCCGCAAACGCATCGATGAGGATCTCCAACGGGCTTGAAAGCGCGTCGACGAGAACGGGCTCGTCCGCCAGGGGCTGCAGCTCGTCGGCGACCTCCGCGATCGAATCGGGCGAGTAGCCGGGCAACGGTGAAGCCTCGCCAAGCCCGGTCGTCCCATCACCACGCATGAGCCGAAGCACGGCGAAGGACCGTTTCGAAATACCTTCCGCTCCACCGATGAGCGCGTCCGAAAGCGCGCCCTCCAACAGGTCGATCTGGGCGTGAAGGTCGGTCACACAACGATCCCGATCCCCAAAAGGACCCCGAAAACGGAAAGCAGCTTGGCGGTGCCGGCAAGCGTTTGATTGAGAGCCACGCCGCGGTCGTTCATGACCGATCGGAACAGCCGGAGGGCCCACGGGAGGGTCAGCAAGGGAAGGCAGACCCAGGTGCTGCTCCAACCGAGAATATACAGGACGATGGGTGTGGCGTACGAGACGAGCAGCAGCAGAGCATACTCTCGGACGCCGCTAGACCTTCCGAATCGAACCACGAGCGTCCTCTTGCCCGCCCGGCGATCGCCTTCGAAATCGCGCACGTTGTTCACCACGAGAATCCCCGTCGCCAAGGCGCCGATCGGAATCGAAGCAAGCCAGGCGATTTCCGGCACGTACAGCGCTTGGACGAAAGCCGTCCCACAAACGGCGACGAACCCGAAGAAGACCATCACGAAAACGTCGCCGAGCCCGTTGTACGCGAGCGGAAACGGGCCGCCGGTATACGCAAGCCCTGCGGCCATCGACGCCAGGCCGATGACGACCACCGCCGGGCCGGCGATCCAGCTGAGGTAGAGGCCCGTCCCGAGCGCCAGCGCGAAGGAAACGATGATCCCACGACGAAGCTGCGCCACGCTGAGTAAGCCTGCCTGCGCCGCGCGCGTTGGGCCGAGCCGCTCTTCTGTATCGGCCCCTTTCTCGAAGTCGAACATGTCGTTCGCAAAATTCGTGGCAATCTGAATCAGGAAGGCGCCGAGCAGCGCCGCAAGCGCGGCGTCCCAGCGAAAACCGCCTACCCGCCAGGCACAGGCAGTCCCCACCGCGACCGGCGCAAAAGCCGCGGTGAGCGTGGCCGGACGCGCGGCTACCATCCATGCGCCGATCGAGCCAGCGGCAACTTCGCTCATCGCAGCGCGAGCTCCGTGACGCGCTTCAGCTCAGCGGCAACGACCGAGTGGGCCTCGAGCAAGACGTTGTGCCCCACTCCGTCGATCAGCTCGAATTGAATGTGATCGTTTTGAGCCGCGAGCTCTTTGGCCATCTTCGAGAACTTGGTGTCGAGCGAACCCGTGATGAGCGTGATCGGGACTTCGAGCGATGCCATCGCCGCACGATAGTTCGGCATCTCGGCGAGTCCCAGTACCTCGAGCGATCGAGCCAAACCCTCGGGATCATGCATGAGCCGGCACTCGCGCTGCTCGGCCAGCAGATTCGGAGGGAGAGCTCGTTGAGTCGCGAAGAGGGGAAGCGCTTCCCATGCCTTGATGAATGCGGCAAGACCGTGCTCCCGGAGCAGGCGAGCCCGGCGAGCATCGAGCACGCGACGCTCGTCTCGAACGGATGCCGCTTCGAGCCCAGGGTGAAGCCCGATCAGCACCGCACCGTCGAACATCGATGGCGCACGGCTCAGCATCCCCAGCGCAACGCGCGCACCCAGCGAATAACCACAAAGCAACCGCGGGCCTTCGACGTCAGCCAACAACGCGAGCAGCCGCGAAACCTCGCCTTCGAATGAGTCGGCCGCCCTACCCCGCCAGCCGCTTCCGTGGCCGGTCAAGGCCGGGACGAGGGGTCGCTGCTCGACGCCGAGATGACGGACGATTCGGCTGTAGCTTTGGGGCGAGCCCGTGAAACCGTGCAGCAGAGTCCACATCAAGACGCCTCGCGTTGCAGCGCCCGTTGGACGCGAGCAACGAGATCGTGCCCTTGATGCAGTGCGCTCTGTGGCGGCACCAACGCCTCGATCACGGTGCAGCCTTCTTGAGCGTATCCCAACTCGAGCGCCCGACGGAAACCGGTCACGGTGTCGACGCTGTGAAACTCACAACCATAGACCAGAGCGGCGCTCTCCAAGTCCGCAGCGTGGGGCGTTGTGAAATAGGGCAGCCACGCCTCTTTGCCATCTCGCGCGATCGGCAGCTGGTCGAAGATCCGGCCGCCACCGTTGTTGACCACCACAATCACCAGTGGGCCGCTGACCAGCGCGGCGAGTTGCATCCCATTGAGGTCGTGCAGAAAGCTCACATCCCCGATCAGCAATGTGGTTGCTCCATCCACCCAGGACGCAACGCCCGCGGCTCCTGATACGACGCCGTCGATTCCACTCACGCCTCGCTGGGAACAAACCGCCAAGAGTTTCTTGCTCGGGGGCACCCATCGGTCGACGTCGCGAATCGGCAGGCTGTTGCCCAAGACGAGGGCGCTCGGGTCGGGGACGGCATCGAGCAGCGCGCGCGCGGCGCCGGCCTGGGTGAGCGAATTGCCAGCCTGAGAAAGGATCGCCGACGCCTCGTCCCACACCGCCGACTCGGCCCATTCGAAGCCGGCAGCGAAGTCCTCGTCGCGGCGGACCGGTCTGAAGTCGGACGCGCAGAGCGCGGTGAGGAAGGAACCGATGTCGGCCTGAACGATCGCCTCAGCGGTCGAGCTCGGATCTGCCCATTGCCAGGGATGCACGACGATGCGTCGAATCGGATGGGCGGCACAGAGCTGCTCCCAGCCTTTGGAAATCGGGCTTGCGCCGAGTTGCAGGACGAAGTCCGGGAGGCACATCGACCTCCCGTTCTCCGTTTGCCAAATCGTGTCGAACGCGCCGAGCGCCCGAGACTTCGCCCAGCAACGAAACTGGCTGGTCGTTTCCGCTAGCACCACCGCGCCGGTTCGCTCAGCCAGCTGATCGAGCGCGTCGACGAACATCGCGCTCCGTAAATCGGAAGGGCCACAAAGAATCACCGGACGTACGGCCGCATCGAGCGCATCGGCGACGGCATCCACGACCAATTCGGGGACGTGCTCTACCAGTTTCGGATCGAGCGGTCGCGCACGATAGATCTCGGTGAGCGGCTCGCCCAAGATGGCATCGACTCGTGCCTGGAGCTCACCAGTTACGAGGGCAGGCTCTAGCGGTTTTCGTGCCTGGGCGTTGAGGTGTACAGGACCCGGTTTGACGCCCAGGGCTTCGGACACCGCTTGCGCAACCACACGCTTGACGGCACGCAAGCTCGTCGCGTCGTCGCGCGGTTCCCCCAGATTCGCGAAGAAGCGGACTTTGTTTCCGTACAAGCAAATCTGATCGGTCGTTTGGTTCGCGCCGCAGCCGCGCAGCTCGGGCGGTCGATCTGCGGAAAGCACGATGAGCGGCACTCCCCCCTCGCTCGCCTCGATGACTGCTGGAAAGTAGTTCGCCGGCGCGCTTCCGGACGTGCACAAGAGGAGTGACGGGCGCAAGGTGCGACGCGCCTGGCCAAGTGCGAAATACGCAGCGGAGCGTTCATCGAGCGCGCTCGTGCAGTGAAGCGCTTCGTTCTCGACGGCGGCGATGACGAAGGGCGTGGAGCGCGACCCTGGACTGATGATCGCGTCCGTGATGCCGGCTTGGACGAAGCTCTCGATGACGAGGGTCGCCCACGCGGTTTGTAGCTCAGCGGCTGTCCCCATGGAGCGCTCCCAAAAGCGCCTGCATCTTGAGCTCAGTTTCCGCGTACTCGGCATCGGGATCGGAGTCGGCCATGATCCCGGCGCCAGCGTAGACCCAGGCCTTTCCGTCGCGGAGCAGTCCGGAGCGAAGAGCAACGACGAATTCGCCATCCCCCGCCGCGTCGGTCCAGCCGACCGGGGCGCTATACCAACCGCGGGCCAGCGCCTCGTGTTCTACGATCCATTCAATCGCTTCCGGCGTCGGGACGCCGCCCACCGCCGGCGTTGGATGCAGAGCTTGCACCAGCGCTAGGATGTGCGTCGGCTCGCGAAGATGCCCCTCGATCGGCGTCTGCATGTGCAGGAGGTTCGGAAGCTCGCGCACTCTCGGCTCCGACGCCGAACGAAGCGAATCGCAAAAGGGCTCGAGCGCGCTGAGAATGGCTTGAACCACCAACTGATGCTCCTCTCGCTCCTTCGAGCTCGCCATCATGCGCGCCGCATCACCGTGCGCGGTCGACCCGGCCAGAGCTTCGCTCAACACCGCAGGACCACGCCGCGAGATCAGAAGCTCGGGCGTTGCACCCAGGAATGCCGCGTCGCCCCGCCACAGAGCAAAGCGAGTGCAGCCCGGGAAGCGGCCTTCGAGGCGTTTGAGAACATCGAGCGAACCGGCCCCAGTCTCGAGCTCGACGACGCAGTGCCTAGCGGCAACAATTTTATCGACGGCTCCCTTTTTGATCTCCCGGCGGATGTCATCGACCTGGCCCGACCAGGTCTCACGGTCGGCTTCGTCGATGCGGCGCACCGAAACCGGCGGCGGGATCACACCGATCGGACGTTCGAGGCTGTCCCAGATCGTATCGAATACGTCGAGCACCTGCCGAGCAGCGGGGCTTTCGGGGTCGCAGACCGCGAACGACAGCCACGCGCGCTCGTGAACTTGATAGGTCCAGGTGGGTAGCAGCAGGAAGCCGTCGCCGAAGCCATCCCAGGGCGTGTCGCGCGCAGCACCCGGTGCGAACGAAGCGCCGCCAAAAACGCGGGGTGCCGGACTCGCCTCGTGAGCAACGTGCTCGGTGCGGTCGAAGAACTCTCGGATGGATGGTGCATCGGGCCCTAGAGTCGTTGCCACCCCTAGCCCGGAGCATGCGGCGCTCTGTGGTGGGTCCCACAGAATGCTCGCTTTGCGAGGGAAGGCGCGAAGCAGCGCATCCGGCCGCGCGACAGGCGCAGGAACGGTAACGATGAGGTGATTATCCCCGGAGCTGCGGCCGTCGAGAGCCTGCTCGAGAAATGTTCGCGAGGCCTCCCTGCTCGGTGCGCCTTCGAAGGCAAACGCTGCGCTCTGCGATCTCACGATGCGGCCCCTATGGCCGCTGCGACGCGCGGTTCTGCGATGAACAAGTTGCACGCACCGAAGGTCAGCGGCTTCACATCGAGTACGTCGAGCCGTGCGGCCCGCATCTGCTCGGCAAACGCGTCGGCGGACGGGAACGCAGCGATCGACTCCTGGAGGTACTTGTACTCGCGCGAGCCCGACAGCATTCCCCCTAGCCGTGGGATGATCTTTCGAACGTGGAAGCGGGCGATCGGGCTCAGCCAACCGACGCTTGGCTCGCCCAGCTCGAGCACTGCCACCCGGCCCCCGGGCTTGGTAACCCGCGCCATCTCGGCAAGTGCGGCGATTCGATCCGGAACGTTGCGAATGCCAAAGGCGATACAGCAGCCGTCGAACGAGTCACTTTCATAGGGAAGCGCCTGTGCGTCACCAAGTTCGAGCTGCACCCGATCGGAAACACCACAGCGCGCCACCTTCTCGACACCCACTTCGAGCATCCGGCTCGATGTGTCGCTTCCAATGACCTCTGCATCCGGGTGTAGTCGCGCGATCATCAGAGCGAGATCACCGGTGCCGGTGGCGAGATCCAGAACCCGAGCATCTGCCGGCAAATCCAGAGCTGCAACCGTCTTGCGACGCCACGATTGGTCGATGCCCATCGACATCAATCGGTTCAGCAAGTCGTAGCGCCCTGCGATTTTATCGAACATCGCGCCCGAGCCGGGATGAACCGCTTCACTCACTGGGCACCTCGTTCAAGCTTCTTCGCCTGCAGCCGCGCGTTCTCTTGAACCTCTTGTTTGCGCGAGTGGAGGCGCATGTGGCCACGCTGAATTCCCTCTCCCGCAAGCGCTCGAAGGGCCGCCAGGTTCGATGCCATACCTGCAGCCCCCATCACGATGGCTAACTCACCGGCATTCTGGATGCCCATGAGCTCGAAACCAGCACGAACGCCACGATGGACTCGCGTGGAGCCACCGACCGTCCCGACAGCCATCGGCATGTCGAGCTCGCCGTACACGCCGCTCTCCGTGCGGCGCCAGATCACTAGTGGCTTGTAGCTCCCGGTCACGGCTGCGAACGCATGTGCCCCCGCTTCGATCGAGCGCCAGTCCTGCCCCATCGCAAGGGCGACGGCATCGATGCCGTTCATTACGCCTTTGTTGTGCGTCACCGCGCGGAAGGGGTCGAGCTCGGCAAACCGGCTGGCTTTCACGATGCCGTCCGCCAGCTCCGGGCCGCCAAGCGCATCCACACTGACATTGCAGTGCACCTTGATCCGGCGCCTCAGCGGCAGATTGCTCAGGATACGGAGGCCCACGCTGCCACCCGTCAGTTCTTGAATTCGCGGAGCGACGGCTTCGGCAACCGCGTCGACGACGTTGGCACCCATCGCATCGCCCACGTCGACGTAGAGATGCACGACCAAGATACCGTCGTCCTCATCGAGCACTCGCACGTCGAGGTCACGACAGCCACCGCCACGGCTCACCATGCCCGGGATCGCCTCGTCGGCGATCTGGAAAATGAGATTACGCTGGGCTTCGACGCGCAGCTTCGCCTCCTGAGGATCGGGCACGTCGTCGAACTGAACTTGCGTCGTCATGATCGGTGCCGTGGCCTCGCCGAAGAAACCGCCAGTCATGCGCACCTGTCGCGCGGCGTTCGATGCTGCCGCAACGACCGAAGGTTCTTCGACCGACATCGGCACCAGGACATCGTGGCTGTTCACACGGAAGTTGAGCGCGATCGCGAGCGGCAAGCCGTGCACTCCGATCACGTTTTCGCTCATTCGGTCGGCGACCTCGAGCGTTAGGCGCCCTCCATCCTCCAGATGCCGAACCGAATCCTCGGAGAGCAGTCCCGTATCGAGCATGGTTCGAAGCCGCTGTTCGACATGCTCGCGGTAGAAGCCCGGGATGCGGCTAGTCACGGTTGGTGGTTGCTTGGACATCGATGACTCTTTCCTCGTCGCTCCCTAGGACTCCCGGTGAACGGTGGCGCGTGCCACCGTAATCAATGCTTCTCGCGCCCGACCCTCGGGCAGCCCCCCCAACGCCAAGCAGGCCTCCTCGGCTTTGTGAATCGCAAGCTCGCGCGTCGACTCGAGCGCCCCCGTATGGTGGAGCGCCGACAACAATCGCGATTTCGCCAACTCTGGAACCTCGTTGACAGGGCTCACGACCAGCTCATCGAGAACCGAGCGGAGCGAAGGGTCACGCTCGAGGGCCACGATCACCGGATGCGTCATCTTGCCTTCGCGAAGGTCGGTGAAGGGAGACTTTCCGATCGTCGAGCCGTCGCCGGCGTAATCAAGGTGGTCGTCGATCAACTGAAACGCGACCCCAAGGTGAAGGCCGTATTGTTCGAGCGCCTTGCACGCCGCGAAGTCGAGACCGCCAGCGCGCGCACCCGCGAACATCGCCCAGCGGAACAGCGCCGCCGTTTTTCCCTCGACGACCTGCATGTACGTTCGCATGCGTGCATCGATTCGACCACGGTTCTCGAGCTGAATTGCCTCGGCGAAGATCATTTCGTCGATGATGTCCAGCAGTCGAACCAGGACATCGGGCATTTCGGCCGCTCGAACGCGTCGAAGCGCGTCGACGAGCAGCCAGTCACCAGCAAAAATCGAAGCCGCATTGCCATAAAGGGTGCGCGCGGCAGGCACCCCACGACGCCGATCGCCTGCGTCGACGACATCGTCGTGCAGGAGCGTAGCGCAATGCACCAGCTCGACCGCAACGCCGAACTCACGCGTCTTGTCGTCGAGGCCCCCGCCAAGACGCGAGGCCAGGACCACACACATCGGACGAAGCCGCTTTCCAGCGATTTCGAGCAAATGGTGCGCGCTCTTGTGAACTAGGCTCTGGCCGACCGGAAGATCCTGGATGCCCTTCTCGAGCGCTGCCATATCCCAGGTCACCAAATCTGCGAGATCGGCCAAGTGCGCGGATAGGTCTCCAAGCCCTTGCGAATCGCACACGGCCTGCAGCTTCGTCAGCACATCGGAGGATGCATCCGATCGAACTGCCGCGATTAGCGACATGCCACGCCTCCGCTGAGTTTCTCCTGCTGCATCAGTCTTCTTCTTCCGCCGACTGCAGATCGGCCGGGTTGAGCACGCGGCCTGCGACCAGCAAGCGAACGAGCCGCTCGCCGGTTTTCGTGAGCGCACTCAATCTCGAAATTCGCTTTCGCATGTAGTCCACGCGCTGGCGATCACGGCCTCCCAGCTGATTACGCACCTCATCGAGAAAGCGTTGCGCATCTAGAAACGCGTCGGAGGCCTCTTTAACCAAGTTGAGCTCGCGTCGTTCGTAGACTCGACGAAGGAGCTTCCAGACGTTGCTTTCCGCTCGATAGAAGTCCTTCCGCTCGCCAGGGAGCCAAGTCTTTCGGACGGCGCCCCATCGAACCAGCTCGCCAAGAGATAGACTCACCGCGCTGCTGCTCAACTGAAGCGTCTCGGAGAGCTCGGCGGTGGTCATCGGCGCCGGCGACAGGTAGAGGACGGTCCAGAGCCTGCCCATGTGGCGGCGAAAGCCCCAGAACTCCATCAACTGGCCCATGGCGTCGGCCGCACGAAGCTCTGCCTCGCGCCACAAAGGCTGAGAATCATTGAGTTCTTGTTGTTTTGCGGCGGCTGTGGACACTCGGGCGGCTCGGTTTGTTCAAATTTTCTTGAACAGACGTAGGACCGGGGCGGGGGTGGGTCAAGTCAACAAACGCCGTGGCCTATGCCGGGTTTCCCGGTGCTAGACTTCGCAGCCCCCATGAGCAGAAAGATCAACAAGTACAGCAGCCGAATCACCCAACCTGCCTCGCAGGGCGCTTCCCAGGCGATGCTGCACGCGACCGGCCTCAGCCGGGCCGACCTGGACAAGGCGGAGGTGGGCATCTCGGCGGTTTGGTACGAGGGAAACAGCTGCAACATGCACCTCAACGACCTGGCCTCCGTCGTGAAGCGCGGGGTCGTCGATGCAGGGCTCGTAGGCATGCGCTTCAACACCATTGGAGTGTCCGACGGGATCTCCATGGGCACCGACGGAATGAGCTATTCGCTTCAGTCTCGCGACTTGATTGCAGACTCGATCGAGACCGTCATGGCAGCGCAATGGTACGACGCCAACATCTCGATTCCCGGTTGCGACAAGAACATGCCGGGCTGTATGATCGCGATCGGCCGTCTCAATCGCCCCGCGCTGATGATCTACGGCGGTACGATCCGTGCCGGGCGTGGAAACGACGGCGAGAAGCTGGACGTGGTCTCTGCGTTCCAGTCGTATGGCGAGCTCCTCGCGAGCACGATCGACGAGAACAAGCGACTGGACATCATCGAGCACGCCTGCCCGGGCGCTGGAGCCTGCGGCGGTATGTACACCGCCAACACCATGGCATCGGCGATCGAAGCGATGGGCATGTCTCTGCCCTACAGCTCCTCGACCCCGGCGGAAGACCCGCAAAAGCAAGAGGAATGCTTGCGGGCGGGAGAGGCGATCAAGCGCCTGTTGGAGAAAGACATCAAGCCGCGCGACATCATGACGAGAGAGGCATTTGAAAACGCAATGGTGACGATCATGGCGCTCGGCGGCTCGACCAACGCGGTCCTGCACCTCGTTGCAATGGCCCGTGCCGTCGACGTTCCGTTGACGATCGACGACTTTCAAACCGTCAGCGATCGTGTCCCTTTTCTCGCGGACCTGAAGCCGAGCGGCCAGTACGTGATGGAGGATTTACACGAGGTCGGCGGCACACCCGCCGTCCTTCGATATCTCCTTGCGCACGGTGCGCTGCATGGAGACTGCCTCACCGTGACCGGCAAGACCCTTGCCGAGAATCTCGCGGACCTTCCAGACCTGAGCGAGGGACAAGACGTGATCCATCCTTGGGACAGGCCGATCAAAAAGACCGGTCATCTCACGATTCTGCGCGGCAGCCTCGCCCCCGATGGCTCGGTTGCGAAGATCACCGGGAAAGAGGGTTATCACTTCAAGGGTCCGGCGAAGGTGTTCGACTGTGAAGAGGAGATGCTGGCAGCGATGGAACGCCACGAAATTGGCAAAGGCGACGTCGTGGTCATTCGCTACGAGGGACCGAAGGGCGGACCCGGGATGCCCGAAATGCTCTCACCGACCTCGGTCATCATGGGCGCCGGCCTCGGTCAGGATGTTGCCCTCATCACGGACGGTCGTTTCTCCGGCGGCTCGCACGGCTTCATCATCGGGCACATCACCCCGGAAGCGCAGGAAGGCGGGCCTATCGCGCTGGTGCAGGATGGCGACATCATCGCCATCGATGCGAAGAAGCGATCCATCGATCTCGAGGTGGGCGAGGCCGAGCTGGGCAAGCGTCGAGCCGGCTGGAAGCCGCCCGAGCTCAAGGCCACACGCGGCACCCTTTACAAGTACATCAAAAATGTGAAATCAGCGTCCGAAGGCTGCGTGACGGACGAATAGAAACTCGGTTCAAGGCGACGCCATCACCGTTCGGCCGAGCGCCGGCACCGTTGGCCCGGTTTTTCCAGCAATTGCGTGGATCAACCCTAGACTGGAGCAGGGCAAGTCAGACACCTGCTGCAGGGGAACGACCATGTACATCAACAAACGGGGCCTGCGAGAAATCGGAAAGGTCCTCTTCAAAAAGCCGACCGTCGGCCGCCTCGTGACGACTGCCTGGATTGCCCCGATCTACCTCGGACTCCGCCAAACTGCAGCGACCTTCCGCGCCCTCGACGAGCTCGTCTGCCCCGGGTACCGCGACCAGAAAGTCGAGCGGCCGGTATTCGTTTTTGCCAACCCTCGGAGCGGCACCACCCTCGCCCACCGCCTCATCAGCATGGACGACGAGGTCTTCACGACGGTGAAGCTCTACCAGACGATCTTCCCGGCCGTCACGGCAACCAAGACATTCAAGCAGCTGATCGCGCTCGCGGAGACCCGCGTCGGCTCAGTGCTTCACCGCGCGTACGACTTTTTCAACGCTCCGCTCGAGAGCCGTTGGCAGGACGTTCATCGCATCAGCCTCGATCAAGCTGAGGAAGACGTGTGCACGCTCCTTTGGAACCTGACCTCGCCGGCCACGGGTCTGCTCTTTCCGTTCATGCAAGACATGCCCAGCCAGACCTGGGTCGACCGTCAGCCCCCCGAAGATCGGCACGCCTTCATGGACTCCTATGAGAACACGATCAAGCGTCACGTCTTCGAAGCAGGCGGAAAGCGATTCTTGAACAAGAACGTGTTTTTCTCGACGCGTGTTCGTTCGGTCTACGAGAAGTTCCCCGATGCTGCATTCGTGTATCTGGTTCGCGACCCACACGATTGCCTGCCGTCGTTCTTGAACATGTTTTACCAGGCCTGGAAGGCGCATTCCCCGAGCATCCGCCCGGACGGCGAAGAGATTCAGGCACTCAAGCGGCTCGGCTACGACTACTATCGTTACGCGCTCGAGTGCCGCAAAGAGATCCCAGAGGACCAGTTCATCGTGATTCGCTACGAGGACCTGATTCGGGACCCGAAAAAGACCATTCTGGGCCTCTACGGCCGACTCGGAATGCCGGTCAGCGAAGCGTTCGAGGCCAAGCTCGACGAAGCCGTCCGGGCCCACTACGAATATGAAAGCCCTCGAGATTTCGAGCTCGATTTCTTCGGCATCAGTCGCGAGGAGGTTTCCCTCGAGCTCCGCGAAGTATTCGAGGAGTTCGGCTACGACCGCCCCGAAGACGCGGACTACCTCGAAGCCGCCGAATAGGCGAGCGCCAGCTAACGCCGACGGGCAGACAATGTACATTCCACACTTGGAGGATGTATGACGACCGACGTCGAAAGACTCGATTTTCCCGGCAGCGATGGCCAGACCCTCTCGGGTCGACTTCACTTGCCGGCGGTGAGCCCAATCGCCTGCGCAGTCTTCGCTCATTGCTTCACCTGCTCCAAGGACAGCAGAGCTGCAAGGTACGTCGCAGC
>Ga0224508_10003802_pt1 | contig 12434 bp, 8 predicted proteins | sample SF_Jan12_sed_USG_4_FD_170157 | JGI IMG/M metagenome (GOLD analysis project Ga0224508, IMG submission 170157) | Sediment microbial communities from San Francisco Bay, California, United States - SF_Jan12_sed_USGS_21 | ecosystem: Environmental > Aquatic > Marine > Sediment | place: USA: California...
CGTATTGCTGCCGCAGGTAACTTTTTCAAGCGACTGGTCGACGACCGACTCCTCGGGCACGAATATCTTCAACAGCCCAGCCGGCTTACCGACTCCCGTGAACACGGACTCGGACTCAGATACAACGCGTTGGCAATTTGAATTGAGACAGACTCTTTTCCGCTGGGACCAGATTATCGGATTGCGGCGTGCCGATAGCCTCGTTGCCAAGGCGGAGGCAGATCGAGAGGCCGCACAACAGGATCTCGTCGTTCGGGTTGGACAGACTTACTTCGACGTACTTGGGGCCGAGGATCGTCTGACATCGTTGCATGCAAATCGGCAAGCCATCGCACGTCAGCTTGAGCAAGCGAAGCAACGTTTTGATGTGGGCCTGATCGCGATAACCGACGTGCAGGAATCTCAGGCCGCTTATGACCAGGCCGTTGCTGACGAAATCGGGGCGAAGCGGGTCCTCGCCACAGCGCGGGAATTCTTGCGCGAAATTACAGGCGAGTATGTCGCCGGGTTGGCCGCACCCGGCGACGAGTTTCCGATGCGTGCGCCGAATCCCGCGAGCGAAAAAGACTGGGTCGACATGGCGCTGGGCCAGAACCTCGTGCTCGTATCGAGCCGACTCGATGAGAAACTTGCGAGGGACGAGATTTCCTTCCGCAGAAACGGCCACTACCCGACGATCGAACTCATCGCAACCACAGGCGAATTTGATACCACGGCTGAACGCATTACTGACAACATCGTTCCTCCTTTTGACCCACCACGAATTACTTCCAACCCCGACAGTGACGGCAGCAGCGACAGCATTAGAATTCAGTTGAATCTGCCGCTGTTTTCAGGCGGTTCCACATCGTCCCGTGTCCGCGAGGCTGTCTACTTGCATCGCGCGGCTCGCGAACAGCTGCAGCGCGTAACCCGCGAGACCGAACGCCAGACCCGTGATGCGTATTTGGGCGTCTTGTCCGAGATGAGCCGCGTTCAGGCGCTCAAACAGGCTGTGGCATCCAGTCGCACTGCTCTCGAGGCAACACAGGCAGGTTTCGATGTCGGCACACGGACGATCGTCGACGTGCTTGATTCACAATTTGCCTTGTATCGTTCGATCACGCTCTTCTACCAGGCGCGCTACGACTACCTAATGAATGTGCTGCGCCTCAAGCAAGCGGCCGGCAACCTGCAAATTCAGGACCTGGAAGAGATCGATCAGTGGCTCAAGGAACGCAAGACGCCCGAGGAAGTATTTGCTGAAGAAGCGGCGGCAGCATCGAGCTAGGACCGTCCTGGTCCGTCTAATTCCTTGCCGATAAGAGGCTCTAGCAGACTCAGCAGATGGGCGAGTGCGCCGCGATTGCGCTGCACGATTTCCTGAGCCTTGTTGCCACGCTCACGGGCGTCGGCTGGATTCGACAGTAACTGACCAACCGCCGCAGCCAACTCTGGTGCGTCGTGCGCGATGTGGCAAGCACCAAGCTCAATGAACATGTCGGCGATATCCTCGGCGTTGAAGACATGTGGACCGCTGATGACCGGTAGGCCAAGTGCCGCTGGCTCCAGCATATTGTGGCCGCCAATCGGTACCAGGCTGCCGCCGACAAACGCGACATCACTTGCCGCATAAAACAGCGGCACCTCCCCCATGGTGTCGCCCAGGAAAACAACCGTGGTCGCATCACAGGCGCGATCGTCTGTACGCTTTACCTTTTCCAGCTGCAGTTTGTCGATCATGTCGCCAACCGCAGCGAATCGTTCCGGATGCCTCGGCACGAGCACCAACAGCAAATCCGGGAATTTCTCGAGCAGTTGCCGGTGAGCCGCCAATACCAACTGCTCTTCCTGATCATGCGTGCTGGCCGCCACCCAGACTGAACGATCACCGAAAACACGCTGACGAAATTCCCTGCCCTGTTGCGGGAGTTCTTCCGGCAACTCGATGTCGAACTTGATGTTACCCGTCACCCAGGTGCGTAGCGAGCTGGCACCGAGCGAGCGGAACCGTTCCGCGTCTGCCTCACTCTGTGCGGCAATGATGATGCCGTGAGACAACGTATCTCTGAACAAAGGCAGAAACCTGCGATAGCTGTCGACAGAGCGCGGTGAAATTCTCGCACTGACAAGCACCAACGGGATACCTCGGACACCGCATCCCTGGTAGAGATTCGGCCAGATCTCGGTTTCCATGATGAGTGCAAGTCTCGGGTTTACCGACTTGAAGAATCGATCGACAGCTATCGGCATCTCGAATGGAATATAGCAGTGCGTGACCGTGTCACCGAATAAGGCCGCGACACGCGCGGCCCCTGTCGGCGTGACTGTGGTGACAAGCATATTATGATCAGGGAAGCGCTTGCCGATCGCTCGAATGAGCGGCACCGCCGCCTGCACCTCGCCGACGGATACGGCATGAACCCAGATACATTTGTCGAGCTGCGGGTAGCCGATGCCGAAGCGTTGCCCGGCCCTGTCCCTGTAACTGCGCTTCACGAGACCGCGGGCCAACCAGTACGCCGCTACCGGAATCTGTAGCAGGTAAATCAGCAAGCTGTACAAAAGGCGCACGAGCGCGTCCAGGCTAGCGGTTAAAGCCCCCGACTAGCCGCACTTGGAGTCGCCGCATGACAAGCAGGTCATGCAACCATCCATCATGATTACGGCCGCCGTACTGCACTTGCTGCAGAGCTGGGCGCCTTCCGGATATTCACTTGTCGAAAAAGCGTCCTGTTGTTTCTGGCCCTCTTCGAATTCAGCCCGTTTTTCAGCAATCAGTTGCTTCTGCCCTTCATCGAGATCGGGTTCCGCCATCAGACCAATCGTGATCAGGTGCTTCTCGACGATATAGCCAAGTTCGGCAATGATCGATGGCATGAACTTTCCGCCAGCCTGCCAGTAGCCACCCCGCGGATCGAAAACAGCCTTCAACTCGTCCACGAGAAACGCAACGTCCCCGCCCTTTCGAAACACTGCGGAGATGATGCGCGTCAAAGCCACAATCCACTGGTAGTGATCGAGGTTCTTCGAATTGATAAATATCTCGAATGGCCGGCGTTTTTCGTGTTCCGTGCCCTGATTGAGCACGATATCGTTGATCGTGACGTACATCGCGTGATCCGAAATCGGTGTCTTGACCTTGTAGGTCGAACCCACCAACACCTCGGGACGCTCGAGCCTCTCGTGCATGCGAATGACTTCGGCACGATCGCCGCCGCCACCTTCGCGCCTGAACTCGGGCTTCTCTGGCTTTTCTTCTACTTGCGGCTGCGCGACCGCGTAACCGATGATCTTCTTGTCTATCTTAATCATTGTCTGCTCAAAATTTTCCGTAATAGCCTTCTTTCAGGGCGTCAAACAGATTGGCGGCCGTGTGTACCTCACCGTCATAGTCTATTTCCTCGTCACCCTTTAGCTCGACAGTCGACCCGTCGGCAAGCTCAAATATGTAGACCGTGTTCTTCAGGTCTTTTTCCTTGACCAGTACACCCTGGAAAGCCTCGGGGTTGAAGCGGAAAGTCGTACAACCCTTCAGCCCCTGCTCGTAGGCATACAAATAAATGTGTTTGAAGTCTTCGTAATCGTAATCGGTCGGCACGTTCGCCGTCTTCGAGATCGATGAATCAATCCACCTTTGCGCCGCCGCCTGAATATCGACGTGCGCTTCCGGCGAAACGTCGTCGGCGGTAATAAAATAATCAGGCAATTTGTCTGCCGATGAATCGCCTGCAGCCGGCATTGCCTGCTTGTTCACCAACTCACGGTAGGCCAGTAGCTCGAACGAGTAGACGTCAACCTTTTCCTTGGTCTTCTTGCCCTGCCGTATGACGTTACGGAAATAGTGATGCGCGAAACTCGGCTCGATCCCGTTACTCGCATTGTTGGCAAGCGACAGCGAAATCGTGCCGGTCGGAGCGATCGAACTGTGATGCGTAAAACGAGCACCTGTTTCCGCCAATTGCTGCACTAGCTGCGGCGCTTCCGCCGCGATCCGTTGCATGTATCGGCTATAACGCGCGTGCAAGATGCGGCCGGGCACCTTGTCGCCCGCCTGATAACCGTCGGCGATCATCTCCGGACGCTTACGAAGCATTTCTTCTGTCACTTCGAATTGCTCTGTCATGATGGGCGCCGGACCCTTTTCCACGGCAAGCTCCAGCGCTTCTTCCCAACCCGCCAGCGCCAGTTGCCGCGCCACTTCCGCGGTGAATTCAATGGCTTTCTTGTCGCCGTATCGCATACGCAGCATCGTGATCGTCGACCCGAGACCAAGAAATCCCATCCCGTGTCGGCGTTTTCGCTGAATCTCATTGCGCTGCTGCGGCAACGGCAGGCCATTGATTTCAACGACATTGTCCAGCATGCGCGTGAACGTCTTGACGACCTTGCGGAACGCATCCCAGTCGAAGCGCGCTTCGGCGGTAAACGGATCAACGACGAATCGCGTCAGGTTGACCGAGCCCAACAGGCAAGAACCATAAGGTGGCAGCGGTTGCTCACCACAGGGGTTGGTCGCACGAATATTCTCGTCGAACCAGTTGTTGTTCATCTCGTTGACTTTGTCGATCAGGACGAAACCGGGTTCGGCAAAGTCGTAGGTCGATGCCATGATCAGGTCCCAGACGCGTCGCGCCGGCAAAGTCTTGTAAATCTTGCAGGCGACAAGACCCTGCGCATCCTTCACATAGTTACCTGGCTCCGGCCACTCGCGCCACACGAATTGCGCACTGTTGTTGATATCGAGCTCTTCGTCGTCAATTTCTTTTTGCGTGACCGGAAACGCGAGGCTCCAGTCGTCCTCGTTGATTACGGCCTGCATGAACTCGTCCGTTACCAACAATGACAGGTTGAATTGTCGCAAACGCCCGTCTTCACGCTTGGCGCGAATGAATTCCATGACATCGGGGTGACCAATGTCGAATGTGCCCATTTGCGCACCACGGCGCCCACCTGCGGACGACACGGTGAAACACATCTTGTCGTAGATATCCATGAACGACAGCGGCCCCGACGTATAGGCACCAGCTCCCGTCACATAGGCACCCTTGGGGCGCAGCGTCGAAAACTCGTAGCCGATGCCACAACCCGCTTTCAGCGTTAATCCCGCTTCATGGACCTTATTGAGGATATTGTCCATCGAATCACCGACTGTGCCGGACACGGTACAGTTGATCGTCGAGGTTGCCGGCTTATGTTCCCGGGCGCCTGCATTGGACATGATCCGTCCGGCAGGTATCGCGCCACTGCGCAATGCCCAGAGAAACTCCTTGTTGAACTGTTCGCGCTTCGATTCGACCTCGACGCTCGCCAGAGATCGTGCGACGCGTTTGTACGTGTCGTCTATCGTCCTGTCGATCTTGTTACCGTCTTTGGCTGTCAGTCGATACTTCGCATCCCAAATATCGATCGACGCTGCCTGAAATTCTATGTCGGTGACCGTGTGCGCTTCCAAATGAGCGGCAGACTTCATTGCCTTTGTTACTCCCCTTGCTCCCTGTGGAGACCCCGAGTTCTTGTATTGAAACACTTTTGTCAGGGAAACAGACACCTGCCCACCGCGCGTGCTTTGCCACGCGGCGAGTGCCAGAATTGGCCTCTATTCCCTCTTTGATTGGACACAAGATGTTGTGTCCGAACGCTCACAAGATTATGCCCGTAGGGGGCTACTGTCAAGGTTTTAAGTGAAATTTCTCTAATGGCTTTTGTCATATAAAAACAATAACTTATAAAATCTTCTGCAGTAAGTGCTTTAAAAACATGGGAAAAAAAATGACACTTTTGTGAAACTTTCTATCCACTAGATATAGTGGCATTAAGTAAAGCGCGGAAAACGTGAAAAAACGACCACAAACGGCCCATAAATTCGTTTCTTTGCCGCCTTGAATTGCGATTTCGCGACCTTATCTCACCGGGCAACGACGACTAATCGAGAATTTTTTCGAACGTCATACGGTTATTGCCAGGAGGAAACAATGAATCTTGTACGTTTTGACCCATGGTCGCTTGCCGACCTTATGCACGGCGATTTTGATCGCCCCGCTACGCGCCGTTTTGCACGTGGTGACGTAGAGTCCCCGCTTGCGGACTGGGTACCGGCCGTGGATATCGTTGAAGAGAAGGACCGTTTTGTACTGCGTGCCGATATTCCGGGCGTTGCAGCAGACGACATCGAGGTCAGCATGGAAGACGGCGTGCTGAGCGTTTCCGGTCAGCGCCAGGCGGAAACTCTGGACGAGACCGACGGTGTGCGCCGTTTTGAGCGCGCCACCGGTCGCTTCTATCGCCGCTTCTCTTTGCCCGAAACCGCGAATGCAGAGAAAATCGCCGCGAAGAGCGCCAACGGTATACTCGAGATCTCGATCCCGAAGCAGCCGGAAGTTCAGCCCCGCCGCATTACGGTCGAGGCGGCCTGAAGCGTTTCGATAATGCGCCCGACTGCAACGCTTTGTTGCAGTCGGGCATCATGTCAATACGGCCTGTAAATCGGGAATGACATTTCTTGAACTTTTGACAGCTTCGGGATGTCGACCGCTTTAGCTTTATAATGAACAGGAACCGTCAAATGAGGCACCCGATGCAAACCGAATTCCGACTTTATTGTGCCGGACTGTTGTTAGTACTCTCGAGCGGCGCAGCTGCCGCCCTGCCGGCTGTTGCCGACGGTGAAGCACTGCCAAGCCTCGCGCCGCTTGTCGAACGGGTATCTGCGGCCGTCGTCAATATTCGTGTCAATCAGACCGTTTCAACGAATTCGCCCTTTGGTGACGACGCCTTTCGCCGCTTCTTCGGCCTGCCCGACATGCCCGGCGGAGCCCGCGAAGTTGCCAGCGCAGGGTCCGGTGTCATCATTGACGCCAAGCGTGGCTACATTCTGACCAATCACCATGTCGTCGAAAATGCCGATGAAATTCAGATTTCGCTGATTGACGGCGAAATCCACGATGCCGAGATTGTCGGCTCTGACGCGGCGACCGACATCGCATTGCTCAAGGTCGACGCGGAAGGTCTCACCGAAATGCCAATAGGCGACTCCGATGTGGTTCGTGTCGGCGACTTCGTACTCGCTATTGGCAATCCGTTTGGTCTGGGCCACACCGTGACTTCGGGAATAGTCAGTGCGCTGGGCCGCACAGGCATCAGCCGTAACGGCTATGAAGATTTCATTCAAACCGACGCGTCGATCAACCCGGGAAACTCCGGCGGCGCATTGGTCAACATGCGCGGCGAACTCGTCGGCGTCAACTCGGCAATCATCAGCCGCTCGGGTGGTAATGTCGGCATCGGCTTTGCCGTGCCGACCGAAATCGCGAGTTCGATCATGCGCCAGATTCTGGACTTTGGCGAAGTACGGCGCGGATTGCTCGGCGTAACTATTCAGCCAATTGACGCGGAAGTGGCAGAAGCGCTGAATGCCGCAGTTGACCGAGGCGCACTGATCACCGAAATTGTTCCCGGCTCTGCCGCTGAAGAAGCGGGCCTGAAGGTTGATGACATCATTGTTGGCATCGATGACAAAGTGATCAGCGATGCGTCCGAATTGCGCAACACCATCGGGCTCATGGGCTCAGGTGAAGATGTCCGAATCAAGTACATTCGCAATGGCAAGACGAAAACGGCGACAGCGAAACTCGGCCAGCAACAGGTAACGCGCAGCGCCGGTACCGAGATTCACCCTGGCCTTGCGGGCGCACAGTTTGCTTCTTCATCGGCGAGCAGCACCGGTGGTGTCGAGGTAACGGTGGTCGAGCAAGGCAGCCCGGCTGCGCAGCGCGGGCTGCGTGCCGGTGACGTCATTACTGCAGTCAATCGTCGCGCGGTGCGCGACCTGCAGCAGTTGAGCGAGATCGCTCGCGCCAACAGGATCCTGTTCCTGCTCGTGCAACGAGGCGATCGAGCCATAATGCTGCAAATACGTTAGAAAAAGGGGACATTCTGCTTTATTGCTGCGCCTGTCGCGTTATCCTTGGCGGAACCAGTAATTAAAGCAGAATGTCCCCGTATTTCTGACCATGCCGCGAGCTCACACCGCAATAAGACGACTTCAACGCAGCCTGGCCGCGCTGCTCCTGTCAGCGGTTTTGTCGCACATGGCAGGCGCCACCGGCATCGAACAGCAGCGCGAACTCTTCCTGCAAGTCTATGAGTCTGTTGAGCGCGGCGACTGGAGCGCTGTCGACGCCCTCTCTGCGGAGCAGCAACAGTTGCTGCAGGAATACGTCTTGTGGCCCGATCTCAGGGCGGCCTGGCTGCGTGCCACGCTTGGTCATACCAGCCAGGACGTGGTTGAAGGCTTCCTGAATCAATACGGCACCCTGAAGCCGGCTCGTGAGCTGCGCTATCAGTATGCACTGCACCTTGCCCGCACAGGTGACCTGAATGCCTATTTCAACATCTATCAGCAATTTTACCAGGGCTTGGACATAGCGAAGCTGGACTGTCTGGCGTTGCAGGCCGAAATTGCCGCAGACAGGGCGCCGCGGGTTGTGAATCGCGCCGTCGACCTGTGGACTGTTGGCCGCAGCCAGGAGCATGAGTGTGATCCAGTATTTGAATACCTCGAAGACGGTCGTCATCTCGGTCCAGCCAACTATATCCGTCGATTTGAGCTGGCCATCGACGCTCGCGAGTTTTCAATCGCACGTTGGCTCGGCAAGTCGATTGACCAGACACATATCGATACCGCCAGCCAGTGGCTAAAGGCACAGAGAAATCCCGAGTCATTTGTCCGCAATGACAAGCAATGGATCAACAATGAGGCGACCCGCGACCAGCTGGTGTACGCGATTGAACGCATCACTTATGACGACCCCGAACTTGCACTGCAGCTATGGGGCAGCATATCCAAAGGTCGTCGCTTTTCCGCAGAGCAGGAGTACCGCACGAGTCGACACATCGCGTTATGGATGGCGCGTGACAATTTGCCCGGTGCCTATGAGCAACTGAGCAAATTGCCCGTTGCCGCGCAAAACAGCGAGGTGCTGCGTTGGCGCGCGCGCACGAGTCTGCGACACGCGAACTGGGCAGAACTGATCGCGAATATTACGCAAATGCCCGATGAAGAACGCGCTGCCGAGGAATGGCAATACTGGCGTGCAATCGCGCTGCAGAGCAGCGGGAAAAAGGAGCAAGCTGCACAGATCCTCGAGAAACTTGCGCTGGAGCGCAGCTATTACGGCTTTCTCGCAGCCGACGAACTCGGCACGGCATATGCATTCGGCAGCAATGAATTTGTGGCCAATGAAGTAAGAATTGCCGAGCTCACGGCCCGGCCAGATCTCGTGCGGGCACGTGAATTGTTCCTGGTTGGTCTCGACGGGCGCGGCCGATCCGAGTGGAATGCCGTGATTCGACATTTAAATGCAGACGAGAAGATGCAGGCCGCCATTCTTGCCGATCGCTGGGGTTGGCACTCACGGGCAATTGCTGCCGCCGCGAGTGTCGGCGATTTTGACGACCTTGCCCTGCGCTACCCGTTGCCATACGACGGCACGATTCCACGCTATGCCGAGGCTGCCAGCATCTCGCCGACCTGGGCTTACGCCGTCGCACGCAGTGAGAGTTTGTTCATGCGAGATGTGCGCTCCGGCGCCGGGGCTGTCGGCCTGATGCAATTGATGCCGGCAACCGGTCGCGATGTTGCAAGGGACATTCAGCTGCCCTACTCCGGGCTGGAAACCTTGACGGATCCGGACAGCAACATACGGCTCGGCACGACCTATCTCGGACAAATGGCGGCACGTTACGACGGCAATCAGGTGCTTGCGACAGCCGCCTATAATGCAGGACCCCATCGCGTCGACGCGTGGCTGCCCAAGAAAGGCACGATTGATGCGCGCATCTGGATCGAGAATATTCCCTTCAACGAGACGCGCGGCTACGTCAGACGGGTTTTGGCCGCTGATTCGATATTCCACTGGCGCATGACCGGCGAAATGCGGCGACTGTCGGATGAGCTACTACTCGTCCGGGCTGAATCGAAGGCACAGCAATTAGCCAATAACTAAAGCAAACGGTGAGCGGCCGCATAGAAGCACCGGATGTCGTTGTTGCAATCGGCCAGTAGCGCGCGGAATTCGGCAAGCCGGCCGTGATACAGATTCATCGATGCCAGTCTGGCATTGTTCAGATTATCGTCCAGCCAGGCTGGCGCCTTGCGACCCGACGCGTCGATTTCGGCGTTCAAGTCCTTGGTCAGTCGGCTCAAGCGCTGCTGCTTCTGCACACGCATTTGCTGGCCGTCGATTGCCGATGAGTATATTGCCTGCAGATCCGCACGCGCCGCCTCGACGTATTGCATTAGTCGTTGTCGAAATTCGCGACGTTCGCGATACGCCGCAAGTTTACTTTCCTGATTGCGGCTCGTCAGCCAGCGTTCCATCGCGAATTCTTCGACTGCTGTAGCGAAGGACTCGTTGAATTCCGAATCATCCTTGACGTAAAGAACCTGGTGAGCAAGTTCGTGGAACATGACGGCGATCAAATCCGAGTTCTCCCATCGCATCATTGTATTCAGAACAGGGTCGCTGAACTTACCAAGCGTTGAATAAGCGACAACCCCACCGACCGCCACGTCATAGCCGTCGCTTTTTAGCCGTGCGGCCTTCTTGTGCGCCGCATCCTCAGAAAAATAGCCGCGGTAGCTTACGCAGCCGGCGATCGGGAAGCACCAGCGCTTGGGGTCGAGAGAGAACTCCGCGGCCGCAAATACGTTCCAAACGACATAGTCACGTCCGATATCGGCATAACTGCGGTAGCTGTCGTTGTCGGGAAGACCTAATTCGTCGATCGCGAATTGCCGGGCGGTGCTGACCAGCCTGAGACGCGCCGCAAGTTCGGTCGATGTACCGCTTGCATTGACGATATCTGCAATCGGCTCACGCTTGTTCATTACCTCAAGCTGGCCACTTGCCGCCTGCATGTAGTAGCACCCGGACACCCAAACCAGAGACCCGGCAATGACAACAGCCCGCAAGAGCTTTCGATCGAACATCGAAATCATGGCCGTCCCTCAATGCTAGAATCGCCGCATGCAAGTGTACCTCGTTGGTGGTGCCGTTCGTGATGAGCGGCTTGGGCTTCCTGTCAAGGAACGGGACTGGTGCGTCGTTGGCGCGACGGCGGAAGAGTTGATCGATGCTGGCTACAAACAGGTCGGCAAGGACTTTCCGGTGTTTCTGCATCCCGAGAGCGGTGAAGAATATGCGCTCGCACGCACTGAGAGGAAGACCGCAGCCGGCTATCATGGATTCGCGTTTGACACCTCGCCCGATGTCAGTATCGAGGACGATCTGAGCCGTCGCGATTTGACGATCAATGCCCTCGCTGTCGACTCAGATGGCGTACTGATCGATCCATACGGAGGTATGCAAGACCTCGAGAAACGTTTGATTCGGCATGTTTCCGATGCCTTCATGGAAGACCCGGTGCGGATCTTGCGGGCCGCGAAATTTGCGGCCCGCTACGCCATGCTCGGGTTTCGCATTGCGCCTGAAACACGCGATCTGATGCGGCAGATGGTGGCCGACCGTGAAGCCGATGCCCTCGTGCCCGACCGTGTGTGGAAAGAAACCGAAGCAGCGCTGGCCGGACCGAATCCGCGCCTGTATTTCGAAGCACTGCGCGCCTGTCGCGCACTGCACGTTGTGTTACCGGAAGTCGATGCTTTGTTCGGCGTGCCGCAACCTGCAAAATGGCACCCGGAGATCGATGCCGGCCTGCATACGATGATGGTTATCGAAGAGTCAGAGAAACTCAGCAGCGACGTCGAGGTGCGATTCGCAGCGCTGGTACACGACCTCGGCAAAGCAACGACGAACGCGGCCGAGTTACCGTCGCATCCGGGTCATGAGCAACGCAGCAAGAAGCTCATAAGGACGGTCGCGGAACGTCTGCCGGTGCCGCGCGCATGCCGTGATCTGGGGTTACTCGTTGCCGAATACCACACGCATTGTCATCGCGCGTTCGAATTACGCGATGACACCATGCTCAAGATTCTCGAAAAAACGGATGCGTTTCGTCGCCCTGAACGATTTGAGCAGTACCTGCTCGCGTGCGAGGCTGACGCACGCGGCCGAACCGGATTTGAACATCGGGAGTACCCGCAGGCCGAGTACTTTCGAGCCGTGTTCGCAGCCGCATCAAGCGTCGATGCCGCTCAAATCGCCAACGACCACGACGACGCAAAAATTGCCGGGGCCATCAGAAGTGCTCGTATTGCAGCGGTGCGGAAATACCGTCAGACCGCTTAGTCGCCGCCGTAGAAATACAGATACAACGAGAAGAACATCACGTCCCCATACAACTCCGAATCGTCATAACCCAAGCCGAACTCGACGTCGGATTTGTCGCCCATCGGCAGCAGGAAACGCAGCGTCGCGGACTTCGTTCGTGAACGGTCGATGACGCCTTCCCAGGTGGCAATATCAATCTCCCAGCGTTTGAGACCCTGATCG
>Ga0224508_10003803_pt1 | contig 12434 bp, 8 predicted proteins | sample SF_Jan12_sed_USG_4_FD_170157 | JGI IMG/M metagenome (GOLD analysis project Ga0224508, IMG submission 170157) | Sediment microbial communities from San Francisco Bay, California, United States - SF_Jan12_sed_USGS_21 | ecosystem: Environmental > Aquatic > Marine > Sediment | place: USA: California...
TGCCGCAACCGATTTCGTCGTGGCACGCGCATCGGCAGCAAACTCATTGGCGACGACAACATCCGTCGGTACGGGTATTTGAGCCCGCCCTTCGCCTCCGGCCGCCAGCTTGCGCGCCGTATCAAGCATGTCGGGTTCGTGCAGCGATTGGCCAACACCATGCCCCGCAGCGGCAATAAAAGTGTTTGCGATCCCGCCGCCGACAATAAGGCTGTCGACGATGCCGGCGAGCGCATCGAGGACTGTCAGCTTGGTCGATACTTTGGAACCACCGACGATTGCTACGAACGGCCGCGCGGGATTGGTCATCGCCTTACCCAGCGCTTCCAATTCGGTCGCCAGCAGCGGCCCGGCGCAGGCGACCCGTGCATGCTCGGCTACACCATAGGTGCTGGCCTGCGCGCGATGCGCGGTGCCGAACGCGTCCATGACAAACACATCGCACAGCTCGGCCATCTTCTTCGCGAGCGCCTGATCACAGGCCTTCTCACCGGCGAGAAACCGTACGTTCTCGAGCAGAACGACGTTGCCGGGCTCAACCGCAACGCCATCGATCCAGTCGGCGACCAGCGGTACATCGACGCCGAGCAGTTCGGACAGACGCTCGGCGACAGGTTGCAGTGAAAACTTGCTGTCCGGCTGGCCTTCGGTCGGTCGGCCAAGATGCGACATCACCATGACGGCGGCATTCGCATCGAGTGCTGTGCGAATGGTCGGCAGTGCTGCCTGAATTCGCGCATCACTGGTCACGATGCCGTCGGCGACGGGCACGTTGAGATCTTCACGAACGAGGACACGTTTGCCCGACAGACTGACGTCGGCCATTTTGATAACTGGCATGCTGTTTCCTGTGTCGGCCTGATTCGCCTACTTGGCGTTCATGAGCACGACGGCCGTGTCGAGCATGCGACACGAGAAGCCCCACTCGTTGTCATACCAGGCGCAAACCTTGACCAGGGTGCCTTCCATGACCTTGGTGAGCCCAGCATCATAAGTGGACGAAGCCGGGTCATGATTGAAGTCGATCGACACGAGCGGCTCGTCGTTGTAGGCGAGAACACCCTTGAGCGAACCTTCGCTCGCATCTTTCATGATCTCGTTGATTTCTTCGATGCTGGTCTCACGCTCGGCGACGAAGGTCAGGTCGACAGCGGAAACATTGATCGTGGGCACGCGCATCGAGAAGCCATCGAGTTTGCCGTTAAGTTCCGGCAAGACGAGCCCAACTGCCGCTGCCGCACCCGTCTTGGTCGGAATCTGCGACATCGTCGCTGAACGAGCGCGGCGCAGATCGCTGTGATACACGTCGGTCAAAACCTGATCATTAGTATAGGCATGAATCGTCGTCATGATGCCGTGCTTGACACCGATCTTCTCATGCAACGGCTTGACCAGCGGCGCGAGGCAGTTGGTTGTGCACGATGCGTTCGAGATAATCGTGTGCTCAGCAGTCAGGGTGTCGTGGTTAACGCCGTACACGATCGTGCCGTCAATGTCCTTGCCGCCCGGTGCCGAGATAATCACTTTCTTTGCGCCGCCTTCGATGTGCTTGCCCGCCGTTTCACGCGTACGGAACAAACCGGTGGACTCGAAAACGACGTCGACGCCAAGATCGCCCCACGGTAATCTTGCCGGATCACGCTCAGCGAACACTTTGACACGATCACCATTAACAATAATGTCATCACCTTCGACCTCGATCGTGCCGGGGAACGGACCATGGGCCGTATCACGACGCGTCAGATGAGCATTCGTATTCGCATCACCCAAGTCGTTGAGAGCGACAACGTCGAATTCGTCGGTGCGATTCAACTCGTGGATTGCTCGCAGCATGTTGCGGCCGATGCGGCCGTAGCCGTTGATGCCAATCTTGATCGTCATTTATTTCTCCTGGATTAAAGCGTTTGTTTGGCTATTGCAACGACGTTGTCCGTCGTGAAGCCAAAGTGTTCAAATAATTCGCCGGCCGGCGCCGATTCGCCGAAGCGATCGAGCCCGATCACGCGACCCTGCAAACCGGCATAACGAAACCATGTTTCGGTCACGCCCGCCTCAATGACGACGCGAGCCGTCACTGCAGCAGGCAGCACCTGTTCGCGATACGCGGCATCCTGCGCGTCAAAAAGACCAGTGCAGGGCATCGAGACGACTCGCGCCTGAATACCCTCTTCGGCCAGCGCTTCGGCTGCCGAGACCGCCAGCGCAACTTCCGAACCCGTCGCGATCAGGATAACGTCGGGCGTGCCGTCAGCATCCTTCAACACGTATCCACCGCGGGCAATTGCCGCGACTTGCTCCGACGTTCGCGGCTGGTGCGGCAGACCCTGACGTGTCAGAACCAGGCTGGTCGGCCCATCGCGGCGTTCGATGGCATCCCGCCACGCAACCGCCGTCTCAACAGTGTCACAGGTGCGCCACACGCGCATATTCGGCATCAGGCGCAACGAGGCCGTGTGCTCAACGGGCTGATGCGTCGGACCGTCCTCGCCGAGGCCGATCGAATCATGCGTATAAACGAAAATATTCTGCGCTTGCATGAGCGCAGCCATGCGCAGGGCGTTACGCGCGTAGTCCGAGAACGTCAGAAATGTACCCGAGTACGGAATGACGCCGCCGTGCAGCGCCATGCCATTGCATATCGCCGACATGCCGAATTCGCGCACACCGAAATAAATGTAGTTGCCCGATGCATCGTCGCCACCGATCACGGTCGAGCCAGCGTGCTTGGTCAGATTCGAACCCGTCAGATCAGCCGAGCCACCGGCGAGTTCCGGCAGCGCCGGTGCGAACGCATTGAGCGCCAATAGCGATGCCTTGCGTGTCGCCATGTTCTCCCCGGCTGCGTCGATCCTGGCAATCGCCTCATCCGCAAGAGCCGGCCAGTCAGCTGGCAATTCGCGACTTGTGCGCCGGGTGAACTCTGCCGCCAACTCCGGGTGTTTCGTCTGGTATTCTCCAAACAGGTTTTGCCATTCGCGCTCCATCGCCATGCCACTCGCCTTGCCATCCCAGGCTGCTGCGATATCAGCAGGAATCTCGAACGGCGGTGCGTCCCAACCCAGTTGTTTGCGCGCAGCAGCGATTTCTTCGTCCCCGAGTGGCGCTCCGTGCGTCGACGCGGTGCCCTGTTTATTCGGTGCGCCAAAACCGATCACGGTCTTGCAGCAAATCAACGACGGCCGCTCCGTCTCCGCCATCGCCTTGTCGATGGCGGCGGCTATCGCGGCACTATCGTGACCATCAACATCGGCAATCACCTGCCAGCCGTACGCCTCGAAGCGTTTCACCGTGTCATCGGTAAACCAGCCGTCGACCTCACCGTCGATCGAGATATTGTTGTCGTCATACAGCGCAATCAGCTTGCCAAGCTTTAACGTGCCAGCCAGTGAACACGCTTCGTGTGAGATGCCCTCCATCAGGCAGCCATCACCGAGGAACACCCAGGTTTTGTGATCGACGATATCCAGCCCGGGTTGATTGAATTGGGCTGCAAGCATCTTCTCGGTCAGCGCCATGCCGACGGCATTCGAGATGCCCTGACCTAGCGGGCCGGTTGTCGTCTCGATCGACAGGTCTGGCTCGTATTCCGGATGCCCGGCGGTCCGATAGCCCAACTGACGAAAATTTCGAATCTCGTCGATCGACAAGGCATAACCCGTCAGGTGCAGGAGGCTGTAGAGCAACATCGACGCATGGCCGTTCGACAGCACGAAGCGGTCGCGGTCGACCCATTGCGCGTTACCCGGATTGTGCTTCAGATAATCATTCCACAGCACCTCGGCAATATCGGCCATGCCCATCGGCGCCCCGGGGTGACCCGAGTTGGCGGCCTGTACTGCGTCCATGGATAACGCCCGTATGGCGTTGGCGAGATCTCGCCGGGCCATCTGCCCGGCCGGCTTTGCTTGATGTGACATTTCGTCTTTACTTTTAGCGGCCCTGACGGGCTTATGGTGAATTGCCAGGCAATGTGCACTTGCGAGCGGCGCATTCTCGCGGTTTTGCCGCCGGGTCGCAAGGGAATACGGAGATTATCCGCGCTACGGATCTGTAGCAGTCCGTGGTTGTCACAGTTTGTATCCGTGCCACACTGCGGATGGTGTCGGGGTCCGGCATTGCGGTACAATCCCCGCCCTGTTCAAGCCAGCACATTGAGAAGCCATGAGTGATGCATTTCTGTTCACCTCGGAGTCGGTATCCGAGGGACACCCCGACAAGATCGCCGACCAGATTTCCGACGCCGTCCTCGACGCCATGCTGAAAGAGGATCGGCAGTGCCGCGTTGCCTGCGAGACCATGGTCAAGACCGGCATGGCCATCGTTGCCGGCGAAGTGACCACCTCGGCCTGGGTCGATCTCGAAGAGATCGTGCGTGGCACGATTATTGGCATCGGCTACACCGATTCTGCGATGGGCTTCGATGGCCATACCTGCTCGGTGCTCAATGCCATCGGCAAACAGTCACCCGATATTGCCCAGGGCGTGGATCGCGAGGCCGCCGAAAAACAAGGCGCAGGCGATCAGGGCCTGATGTTCGGTTACGCCACCAACGAGACGGAAGTGCTGATGCCGGCGCCAATCGCATTCTCACACCGACTCGTGCAGCGCCAGGCAGAGGTCAGAAAGAAGGGCATCCTGCCATTTCTCCGTCCGGATGCAAAAAGCCAGGTGACGTTCGTTTACGAGAATCACAAGCCCGTCGCGATCGATGCTGTCGTATTGTCGTCACAGCACAGCGCCGACGTCGAGACCTCGCACCTGCAGGAAGGCATTATGGAAGAGATCATTAAACCCGTGTTGCCGGCCGAGTGGATCAGCAAGGACACCAAGTACCACATCAACCCGACAGGACGCTTCGAAATCGGCGGGCCGATGGGTGATTGCGGTCTGACCGGGCGCAAGATCATCGTGGATACTTACGGCGGTGCTGCGCGTCATGGTGGTGGCGCTTTTTCAGGCAAGGATCCGTCCAAGGTGGACCGGTCCGCAGCCTACGCCTGCCGCTACGTGGCAAAAAACATCGTTGCAGCCGGCCTTGCCGATCGATGTGAAATTCAGGTGTCCTACGCGATCGGTGTTGCAGAACCAACTTCGATCAGCGTCGAGACTTTTGGCACCGGTAAAATTTCCGACGCCCGTATGACAGATTTGATTCGCGAGAATTTTGATCTGACGCCATACGGCATCATGCAAATGCTCGACCTGCTGCGACCGATTTACCAGCAGACTGCCGCATATGGTCACTTTGGTCGCGAAGATATAGACCTGAGCTGGGAAAAGACCGACAAGGCAGAGGCGCTTGCCGGCGCAGTTGCAGCTTGAAACGACGAAACCAGGAGATAAAGCTATGAGCAGCGAGCCCGTTGCCATTCAACAACCCGATTACAAGGTCGCTGATATTTCGCTGGCCGATTTTGGCCGCAAGGAAATCGCGATCGCCGAGACCGAGATGCCAGGCCTGATGGCGCTGCGCGAAGAATTTGGCGCGGACAAGCCGCTCAAGGGCGCGCGTCTGGCCGGATGCCTGCACATGACGATCCAGACTGCCGTACTCATTGAGACACTGGTTGAACTGGGCGCCGACGTCCGCTGGTCGTCATGCAACATCTTTTCTACTCAGGATCACGCAGCAGCCGCTATCGCTGACTCCGGCGTGCCGGTGTTTGCCTGGAAGGGTGAGACCGAGGAAGAGTACTGGTGGTGCGTTGAACAGACCATCAACGGGCCCGATGGCTGGACACCGAACATGATTCTCGATGACGGTGGCGATTTGACGGGCGTCATGCACGAAAAGTACCCGGCGATCATGAAAGAGGTCAAGGGTCTGTCGGAAGAAACGACGACCGGTGTCAAACGCCTTTATGACATGATGGCGGACGGCTCTCTCGCCTGCCCCGCGTTCAACGTCAACGACTCGGTCACCAAGTCCAAGTTCGACAATTTGTACGGCTGTCGCGAGTCGCTCGTCGACGGTATCAAGCGCGCCACCGACGTGATGATCGCCGGCAAGATTGCGATCGTCTGCGGCTACGGCGACGTTGGCAAAGGCTGCGCGCAGTCGCTGCGCGGTCTCGGCGCAACGGTCTGGATTACCGAGATTGATCCGATCAATGCCCTGCAGGCGGCGATGGAAGGCTATCGCGTTGTTCGCTTTGACGAAGCATGCGATCAGGCCGATATCGTCGTTACAGCGACGGGTAACTACCATGTAGTGACCGGCCCGCAAATGGAGCGAATGAAGGATCAGTCGATCGTTTGCAATATCGGCCACTTCGACAATGAAATCGATGTAGCGTACCTGCATAAATTCGAGTGGGAGAACATCAAACCGCAGGTCGACCATGTGATCTTTCCTGACGGCAAGCGCATTATCCTGCTGGCCGAAGGTCGTCTCGTGAACCTCGGTTGCGCCACCGGGCATCCGAGTTTTGTCATGTCCAACTCGTTTTCCAACCAGGTTCTGGCGCAGATCGAACTGTGGCAAAACACCGAGAAATACGACAAGGAAGTTTACGTGCTACCCAAACACCTTGACGAAAAGGTCGCACGCCTGCATCTTGACCGCATCGGCGCGAAGGTCACCGAATTGACCGACGAACAGGCCGATTACATCGGTGTTTCGAAGCAAGGCCCATACAAACCGGAGCACTATAGGTACTGATATCGCACGGAGTTCGCGCATATCGACGACGCACCTGATCCTCTGAGGATCCTGCACGTGACGGATCCTCACCTGTTCGCCGACAGCGGAGGAGATCTGCGCGGCACTGTCACCTATGCATCGTTGTGCGCGGTGCTCGATCATTACCGTGACAGCGACTGGCAGGCCGACCTGGTCGTCGTCACTGGTGACCTGATCCAGGATGACAGTCCGGAAGCTTATGAGCACTTCTGTCGATTGCTTGGCGCGCTGGGGCTCGACGTTCACCGCGTACCCGGCAATCACGATATTCGTGCCTTGATGCAAGCCGCGCTGGCGGAACCACCGTTTCAATACTGCGCTTCATTGCAGACCGGCAACTGGCTTATCACGGGCATCGACAGCTGCGTGACCGGACAGGCCGGTGGTCATCTTGCGGCGGCGGAACTCGACCGACTGGATGCGGTTATTGCCGAATCGGATGTGCCAAACGTCATGGTCTGCCTGCATCATCCACCCGTACCGATGGGCAGTAAATGGCTGGACACGGTGGGGCTCGACAACGGCGAAGAATTCCTGAATCGAGTGACCGCGTCGGGGAAAGTACGGCTGGCCATCTTCGGCCATGTACATCAGCCTTACGACGCCGATCATGGCGGCACGAGAATTATCGGCACGCCGTCAACATGCCGGCAATTCGCCCAGGGCAGCGACGATTTTGCTGTCGATGACAACCCCCCGGCGTATCGTCGAATCAGTTTGCATGCTGACGGCAGCTACAATCACGAGCTTGTTTGGCTACCAACCTAGAGAATCCTGCATGAGTCATTTTTCCGATGCACGAGATGTCATCGCCGGTGGCGTCAATTCGCCAGTACGCGCCTTCGCGGGCGTTGGCGGTGAGCCGATTTTTTTCAAGAGCGCCAGCGGTGCCTTGCTCGAAAGTGAAGATGGAGGTCACTACATCGACTACGTCGGATCATGGGGTCCGATGATTCTCGGCCACGCCCATCCGGCAGTCATCAATGCTGTCGTCGAGACGGCGAGGAACGGCCTGAGCTTCGGCGCGCCTTGCGTACTTGAAACACGCATCGCCCGAAAAATACGCGACCTCGTGCCGTCGATCGAAAAATTGCGCATGGTCAGCTCCGGCACTGAAGCAACGATGAGTGCAATCCGACTGGCCCGTGGCCACACGGGCCGCAACAAGATCGTCAAGTTCGAAGGTTGCTATCACGGCCACTCCGATTCGCTGTTGATCAAGGCTGGTTCAGGCGCACTAACTCTGGGTGTACCCAGTTCGCCCGGCGTTCCGGCAGGTCTCGCCGAACACACGATAACGTTGCCGTACAACGATGCCGACGCGGCGTGTTCGGCATTCGCCGAATTCGGCGCTGACATCGCCTGCGTCATTGTCGAACCGATCGCCGGCAATATGAACATGGTGCCGCCGGTGCCAGGCTTCCTCGAGACACTGCGCGAGCAATGCACGGCAGCAGACGCCGTGCTAATCCTCGACGAAGTGATGACCGGATTTCGTGTCGCCAAGGGCGGTGCACAGGCGCTGTTCGGAATTGAGCCCGACCTCACAACCCTCGGCAAGATTGTCGGCGGTGGCATGCCGGCCGCCGCGTTCGGCGGGCGCGCTGACATCATGTCCAGCATTGCGCCCGACGGGCCCGTTTACCAGGCCGGCACTTTGTCAGGGAATCCGGTCGCAATGGCCGCCGGTCTCGCCACACTTGAGCAGATCGACCAACCGGGTTTTTATGAGGCTCTTGGTGAGCGCACCCGGCAACTCGTGCAAGGACTGGCGGCAGCTGCCAACGATGCGGGAATAGCGCTCGCGACCGAACATGCCGGCGGTATGTTCGGCTTCGTCTTCACCGAGGATACATCGGTGCGGCGATTCGACCAGGTCGCGGCGGCCAATGTCGAACGATTCAAGGCGTTTTTCCATGGCATGCTGGCCGAAGGCGTCTATTTCGCACCATCAGCGTTCGAAGCTGGTTTCGTTTCTGCCGCACACGGCGACGCCGAGATCAACAAGACGCTCCACGCCGCACGCAAAGTGATGGTTGGCCTTTGACGCGTTAAAACGCCGCTGGCGGCACATGCCAGTCCGGGTCAGAACGAATAGATCAAGCCCGCGCTAAGCGTCCGCTCGGCGCCGAACAGTCGCGTTCCCACTGAAATGTCCGAACCAGCAGCACGGTTTACGCCTGTGACGTGATCCTGATAGCTCTCATCAAACATGTTGTCGACACGCGCCTCGACGCGCAGCGACGACATCGGATTCCAGATGAATTCAAGATTCACCAACCAGTATCCGGGAGTTTCTATCTCGTCGTTATAAGCCGAGACGTGTTCCTGGTCAGCGTAACCGACCAATTCAGATTTGAGCGTCCAATCGTCAACGCTGTAGCTGAGACCGACGCTGGCATTGAATGGCGATAATCTATACAAGTCATCCTCGACATCGATTCGCCGGCCACGGGCGACCGTTACGATGCCGTCGAGAAACAAGTCTTCCGTTAGCTCGTATTTCCACGCGGCATCGAAGCCCCATATTTCAGCCTTGACGTTTGAAAATTGTAACGGTTCTTTGCCCGTCATCATCACAGACACCATGTTTGCCAGCATATTCGTCGACGGCGTTCCCTGAATGTAATCGTCGATTCGGCGATAATAAACCTGCGGCGACCAGGCAAATCGATCCGAATTTGCACTCATCCCGAATACGACCTCATTTGATGTTTCTTCTTTCAGCTCCAGATTGCCGATGTAGGTTCTGCCGTCAGCGAGACCGCCGGTTGCCTGCAACGGCAACCACAGATACAGCTCCTGATAAGATGGCGCACGACTCTTACTACCGATGTCGATATTCCACTCGACTGCATCTGAAGATTTCCATCGGTATTTGATGACGCCATCATACGTACGCCAGCTGAGGTCGCGATTCGCAGCATTGAAGGCCGTGGCGAGTGTTGCGACATTCGTCCCCATCGCGCCCATCATGCCCGAGGCTCCGACGCCTCCCGCGTTCGTGTCGACAAGCTTATAACGAAGACCAACTTCCAGTCCGCCCTCATTATGCGTGCGTCTCCACTCTGCAAATGCGCCAAGCAGATCACGATTGACATCAGTGAAGTTGTTGACCTGGAAATTCGCATTGTCGGGATTCGTGATGACGGATTCATGCTGCGCCGAATTGCCGTCGACGCCAAATACCAGTTCGGAATTCTTCTGCTCCAACGTGCCGGCCAGATAGAAATGCGAACCCGACCCGCTTGCCGTGTTGACGCGCTGCATCGCAGGCATCGGCGCCTGCCGCAACGAATAGTTATTCATCACGTGATAAACATCGTTATATGAAAAACGACCTTCGAGCAGTAATTTCCGGCCAACGTCGAATGTAAACGTCGTACCGAACAGATCGGTATCGATGACGATTATGTCCATGGGCAATGCCGGCGTGCCGCTGTTTCTCGTATCCAGATTTCCCGCGTAGACCATCAACTGCCGGACTTCGTCGGCGTAAGCATAACTGAGGTCGTAGCGGTCACGGTTGATGCCAGACGGCCTGATCTGGCCTTCTGGCGTATCGAGGTTCTTGCCATCGTCGCGTTCGACAACCGCCGAGAATCGATGCTGTTTATCTGCCAAAGTCGCTCTCGCGGTCGATGTCCTGACGTTGCCATTGCTTGAGAAACGTGTACCGAGAACACCGGACAACCTGAAGGCGTCATCGCCAAAATCGCCGCGGGATGTCTTGGTGCTGATATGTCCACCGATGGCCTCCGGTGCCAGCGACACGCTCGCGATCCCTCGCGACAAAACCAACTCTTCAGTCATCATCGGTGACGCGTAGGACAGCGGCGCATCCATCGTGTTCGGACCGCCGGAAACGACGCCAAGTTGATCAACATGGACAGCTACGCGGTCGCCATACATACCGCGGTACTGAGCGATTCCTGTTATCAGGCCATTTGGATTCACCGTTGCACCCGGTATTTCTCTGAGTACGGCAGCCGTGTCGACAAGGAACTCGCGCTCCACCGCAACGCTCGCCGAGCCCGTTGTTACGGATCGGCCGATGACGACAATTTCATCCGCCGCCTCGTCATTGGCGGATGGTATTTGCTGCGCCCCTGCCAATGCGGGCAGGATCAGCAGAGCAGCGGCCGCTGCTTTGTAACAAATTTTCATTTTTCATGCTCCAGAAATGCGCAAATGCTCGCGGCAGCCCCGGCTGCGCGAGATGGTTCTTGCTTATGTGCGGATCAGCCCGGCGGGCCGCGGGAGCGGTGGTTGGTCGGTGTCCGGGATACATGAATCGCTTGCGGGGATTCGTTGAAATCCGGCAGGTCCGGAGATGCAATGGCTGGCGGGAGATCATCAATCGCGGCTGCAGATGACAGCAGGTGACCAATTGGGCATTGGCTGGAATCGTAATGAGATTTGGTTGTGTCCGAATCGCCGTGATGCTGATGATGATCGGAACCCGACAAGGCCCGCATGAATCCAGCCGGCACGCCTGCAGGGCAGAGTTCGAACAACAGTCCATGGCCCGGTGCAGCTGGCATGTAGCCGTCAGGGATACCCGCGCGTAACAGCAATGCTGCAAGCAGCAACACCGATGTGTAGCGTTTCTTCCCGAATCGGTTCATGGTCTGTTCGAGTCTAGCAAACAACGTGTAAGGCAAACGTAGGGTTTTGACCTGATTCAAAGAACAGATTTCCCCTAAGCTGCCGTGGTCGGACCCCGCGCGGAATCGAGCAGTTCCTGCACAATACGCAGGCACTCTGCGGGATCGTTACTTTCGAGACAGCGTTGCTTTTCCTCAAGATCGAGCGGCAGAATTTCCACGAAGCGGCCCGTGACCCAGGCGGTGTCGTCCATATGCCGGTCGAGTGACTCGTACAGTCGTCCGAGGTCATCGAGCACGCCGGCCAATATGTCTGACATGGCGCGGTATTCTTCCGGCAGGGGCATGGCAGGTTCTTCAGGCAGGATCTCAACACGGCCTATATTGAGGCCATCAGCCTGCGTTTCGCTCGACAGCACCCGGAATCGTTGCTCGCCGACCGCGGTGACGCCCAGCAGTCCGTCACTGCCCTGATACCAGTCGATGATCCTCGCCAGGGTCCCGACATCATGCGTTGTCGCCGACCCGACCTCGCGACCCGCACGAATCAAAAGCACCCCGAACGGCGCGTCATCTTTGACGCAGTCGCTGACCATTTGCAGATACCGCGGTTCGAAAATCCTGAGTGGCAGCGCACCACCCGGAAAAAGCACGGTATTCAGTGGAAACAATGGAACCCGCACGAGCTGCTCTTTTTACCTTCTACCTAGTTAGTATAGACGAGGACGATAATTCAGCCGCGGCGCGTCCTTTGCAATACAGCGGTCAGGGTCTGCCGGGCAGAGCCGAAACCCCCATTGCTCATGAAGATCACCTGATCGCCCGATAAGACCTTGCTCGACATGTCTGAAACCAGCTTGTCATAGTCGTTAAACATGTGCAGCCGATCGCCAAGCGGCGCCAGCGACGATTCGAATTCGCTGCCGACATCGGACGGCCGGTACATCCAGACGATATCGGCATCGCCAAGCGAATCAGCCAGCGTTTTGTTGTGCAGGCCCAGCTTCATCGTGTTTGAACGAGGCTCAATCGCGACAACAATACGCTGGGCCGGATAGCGCCGTTTCATCGCGGCTATGGTGCGGCGGATCGCCGTCGGGTGATGAGCGAAATCGTCATAGATCGCAATATCGCTGACGGTCGCC
>Ga0224508_10003804_pt1 | contig 12434 bp, 11 predicted proteins | sample SF_Jan12_sed_USG_4_FD_170157 | JGI IMG/M metagenome (GOLD analysis project Ga0224508, IMG submission 170157) | Sediment microbial communities from San Francisco Bay, California, United States - SF_Jan12_sed_USGS_21 | ecosystem: Environmental > Aquatic > Marine > Sediment | place: USA...
TAATGACCTTGAGGCGCCGGCGATCCGCCTGGCGCCCGTCATCGGCGAGGTGAAGGCAGCACTCGCTGCCGCGCCGGGGTGCCGTATCGCCGGCCTTTCAGGCAGCGGCGCGACCTGTTTCGGTATTTTCGGATCACAGGCGCAAGCGCAAGTCGCTGCTACTCAACTGTCGAGCGGGTGCCCTGACTGGTGGGTGCAGGCGTCGATACTTCAGTAAACCCGGGCGATACAGAAGGCAATTGCATCGCGCAGTGCGGCCTTGTAGTTGGTCTCCGGGAAAATCGCCAGCGCATCATTGGCAATCGCACCATAATGTCGTGCGCGGTCGATCGTATCGGCAATCGCGCCATGTTTCTCCATCAGCGATATGGCGCGCTCGAGATCATCTGCGCCAATATCACCTTCCTGCAGGGCGCGGTTCCAGAAGCGGCGATCCTCCGCACTACCCCGACGGTATGAGAGCACCACGGGCAGGGTGATTTTGCCCTCGCGAAAATCGTCACCGACGGACTTTCCGAGCTTTGCCTGCTCACCGGAATAATCGAGGGCGTCGTCGACAAGCTGGAAGGCAATCCCCAGATTCTTGCCATAAGAGCGCAATGCGGCATGTTCAGGCCGTGGCCGCTCGGCAACGATCGCCCCAACTTCGCCGGCGGCGGCGAAAAGGGCTGCTGTCTTGGCGTCGATGACGGCGAGATATTCATCCTCGGTCGTGTCGGTATTTTTCGACGCGACGAGCTGCATAACCTCGCCCTCGGCGATAACGGCGGCGGCGTTGGAGAGGACACGAAGCGCATCCAGTGAACCGACATCGACCATCATCTTGAAAGCCTGGCCGAGCAGAAAGTCGCCGACGAGAACACTCGCCTCGTTACCCCACAAGATACGTGCGGACTGTTTGCCGCGGCGCAAATCGCTCTCATCCACCACGTCGTCATGGAGCAGGGTCGCGGTATGCATGAATTCCACGCTTGCCGCGAGACGGACATGTTCTTCGCCCTTGTAGCCGCACATCTTGGCGGCCGCGATGGTCAGCATGGGCCGCAGCCGTTTGCCGCCGGAGTCAATCAGGTGCCGCGCGAGTTCGGGAATGAGCTCCACGTCGGACTTTGCCTTGTCGAGGATGATCCGGTTGACGCCGGCCATGTCGTCCTTCACGAGGCCGATCAGGGGCTCAAGACTGGCCTGAACCTCACGCGCAGTTTTAAGCGGAACAACAACGCCCACATTACGCTCCAGCGGTTGTTTTTCTTCAAAGCCAGTATATTCGGTGGTGCCGTTAAAAGGTCAAGCTGATAGCGTAGCGGCTGCCGCAGCATTTAGACGTGGCCGCGCGTGATGAACGCGACGGCAAGGAAACGGAAACAGGGAACTCCATGAAGGAATTGTTCCGTAGTAATGACGCTGTATTGCTGTCTTTTGTCGAAGCCCTGTTCAGCGAGGCCGGCGTTGCCCATGTGATTGCCGACGGCAATATGAGCATCATGGAAGGCTCGCTTGGTGTGCTGCCACGGCGCATGCTCGTTGCCGACGACCAGTGGAACCAGGCGCTGCGTATTCTGAAAGAAGCGGAGCTCGACCATGTCGCGCGCCAGGGATGAGGTAACGCTGGAGGGTGGTGCCGCTGAAACAAGCTGCGATGCGTTTCTCGATGGGCGCTTTAAGGCATACCAGCCGCTGAATGGCCCGCGTGCGGCAATCGATGCGCTGTTTCTGGCCGCCGCCATTCCGGCGCGCGCGGGGGGGCGAGAAACGGTCCTGGAAGCCGGTCTCGGCGTCGGGGTCGCCAGCCTCGCCCTTGCGGCGCGTGTTTCCGACGCCCGCGTGACCGGCGTGGAGGTGCAGCCCGGGCTGTGTTCGCTGGCGCGGGAGAATATCGCCCTCAATGGGATGGACGAACGCATAGCGGTTGTGGAGGCCAACCTTGCTTCATCGCCAGGCATATTGAAGGACGCGGGACTTGTGCCCGGCAGTTTTTCCCATGTCGCCGCCAATCCGCCATTCCTTACGCGCGGTCATGCCCGGGTCTCCCCCGACCGGTCCATCGCCACGGCGCATGCGGCCGATGAGGGCGCGCTGGAAGACTGGATCAAATTTCTAACGCGTATGGCGGGCAAGCGGGCCAGCCTCACGCTTATTCACCGCGCCGACGCGCTCGATACGCTTCTTGGCCTTCTCAAGGGCAAGTTTGGCGGCCTGACAGTCTTTCCGCTGTTTCCGCGCGCAGGCGCCGGCGCAACGCGGATTATCGTCTGCGGAACAAGGGGAAGCCGGGCGCCGCTCGAACTTGCCCGGGGAATGGTCCTGCACCGCGCCGATGGCGGTTATAGCGATGAGGCGAACGCTGTTCTGCGTGATGGCGAGCCGCTGACGGCAGCGCCGGCGCGGTAGTCGCAGCGTCCGATCAGGGCGGGGCTGGAAATGGAAAGGCCGCCGCCAGCCGGGCAGTTGACGGCAGCCTTCCCGCACCAGGCCTTTTACTGACCCGGCGCAAACACGTTTATCCTCAGTAACAGACGCGGACCGGACGCCAGACCGTGCGGTAGCGCCAGCCGTAATAGCCGTCCCAGACGCGGACGCGGTGCGGGCGCTTTTTCCAGTGGCAACGGCCTCTTCCGTAGCCGTACCAGGGCCCATAGGAATAAGGGCCCCAGCCGTAGCTCCAGCGATGGCCTCTATGACCCCTATGGCCCCTGTGACCACCATGGCCCCCATGACCATGATGACCACCGGACTTGGCCTTGATAAGCAGATCTGTGCTTGCGCTTGCCTGCGACGGCGCCAGGCTCGCGCCAGCGGTTAACGCCGCCGCAGCGGCAAGGGATAGGGCTGTTTTTCCAAGCATTCCTGTACACTCCTGAAAAAGCGGATCCCCCGGCAATCCCCATGTTTAGTCCCGGTTTGTGCGCCCGCCGCCGGACCCGGACCGGCCTCGGCAAGAGTTCGGCAACGGCGGGCACTGACCGGTGATACGCGGGCGCCGGTCAATACCCGTCGCGCGGGCACGCAAATAATGCGTCGCGCTTGAAATCCGGGGTTAAGAGGAGAGAAAGAAAGGAAGACCGCCGCCAACCGGGGATGAGGCAGCGGCCTTCCGGTGCCGGGCCATCAAGGCCCGTACGCAGGCGCAAATACCCAGACGCCTGCGCTGTTCGCCAGTGGGACCGAGAACGCTGGCCCGGCAGCCTGTGAAGGTTTAACGGCCCGGCCCTGAACCCGGCCTGAGGCGCGCGTTCATGCGCGGTTCAGGTTTTTGGGAGTGTGAGGTGTGACCGCCGGGCTGCCGGGCTCTATTTGCCCGGTGGCAGGGAATTGATATAGGCGATGATGGTGTCGATCTGCTCGCCGGAAAAGTTGAATTTCGGCATGTCACGGTGCGGATAGGCGATCCCGCGCGATACTGGGTCGCGGAGCGTCAGGATGGGGTAGCGCTTCTGAATAGCGTGAAACGCCGGTGCCTTCTCGTTTGGGCTCGCGTCGTTCGCGCCGATTGCGTGGCATGGCGAGCAGTTGATCTCGACCAACACTCGCCCTGCCTTAACGATGTGATCGCTTTCCGCGGTGACGACCGGGTTGACGCCAACCCGCCTCAGCCCCGCTGCGGCGTAGGAAAGCGTCGGATCGAACGACAGGGCCAGGTTGAAATCCGCCCGGGCCTCGTTGACCTTGCCCTGCGCCTCGTAAGCGTGGCCGCGATTGGCCAACGCGATCGCGTAGCGTGGATCGAGTTTTACGGCCCTGTCATAATCGGCGATTGCCTTTGCCAGGTCACCTTTCCGGCGCCAGGCAAAGCCGCGATTGTTGAAGGCAATCGCGTTGTTCGGCTCGATTGCAATGGCGCGGTTAAAGTCTGCGATTGCGCCATCAAATTCATTTCTGACCAGGTGCAAATAGCCCCGGGCAACGTGCGCCGCCCAGTAACGCGGCTTATGACGGATCGCCGCATCATAGTCGGCCATTGCCTGATCGCGGTTCGCCAGCGCCATCGCTGCCTGGCCACGCTCATAATAGGCCAGTGCATAGCGTGGCTTGAAGCGGATCGCTTGAGAGAAATCAGCCATGGCTTCAACCGGCTTGCCGGTCGCCAGATAGGCGCTGCCGCGCCGTCTGTAGGTAAGCGCAAGCTCCTCGCGGTCCTGCCGGTTGCGCTTGCCCGCTTGGGCGATGAGTTGCGAGCAGGCCTTGATCCTGAGTTCCCACTTCCCGGACTGGTTGCAGTCCGCAACCGGATCAGCCAGCGCGGCGGTCGCGCCAAGCACGGCCGCGAAACAGGCAATCCAGATTCTTGGAAACATCGCAAACTCTCCTCGGGCTCATCGCGTTGCCGGTAACACTATCTCGAAAATCAATCGCTGATGACCCGTAAGGTACTGCCGGCTCCAGCGCGTTCAACGCGTGATCCTGATCTGCGTACTTCGGTACCCGTGGCGACGGATCAGATTGAACAGAACGGCTGCATTGGCGGGGTGCAGCCGAATGCAACCATGCGAGACTGGCCTGCCCAGCCGTTTCACCTCATTCGTGCCGTGAATGGCGTAGCCGCCCCGGAAGAAAACCGAGTATGGCATCGGGGCACCCCGATAAATACTGGAATAATGATTTCGGTGCAGCCAATAAGGTCGGTAGGTGCCTATGGGCGTGCGGTAGCCGCGCCGTGCAGTCGAGACGGGCCATGTGGCCCGTTTCGAACCATTTACGTAAAGATGCAGACGTTGCGAGGAGATGTCTACATGAGCGAGAATTTTTGCGCGGGCTTGCTCTGGAAAAAGCATTAGTGACGTCAAAAGCACGCATGGCAGAAAATAACGCAACACCTGACTTGCCTCCCGGCGTGTAAACGCTGGCTAGCCGAACCGGAGACGGCCACCGCAAGCAGATAATTCTCGCTTGCGATCATACGACATGCCGCCGGTCAGACTGAAACCTACATACCACAGAAAGGTGAAGAGACGCATCAGGTCAATCGTGCTTGATTCACGCCGCCCCCGGTTTAAGTATAAGGTGATACCCATCTGACCCTTGTTGGCGTAACGCTTCGGAGGCGAGTGACCGTTGAGATTTTTACGGCGATTGTTCAGGAAATCCGGCCCGCTGGTGCCGGTGCTGCGGTTTGGCGGCGCCATCGGCATGGCCACGCCGTTGCGGCCCGGGCTGTCGCTCGCGACCTCGGCGGACGCGATCGAACGCGCCTTTTCGATGAAGGGCGCGCAGGCGGTTGCCGTTCAGATCAACTCTCCCGGCGGCTCGCCCGTGCAGTCGATGCTGATCTACAACCGGCTCCGCGCATTGGCTGAGGAGAAGGGGCTGCCGGTCTATGTGTTCGCTGAAGATGTCGCGGCGTCCGGCGGTTACCTAGTCGCGCTTGCAGGCGATGAAATCTACGCCGATGCAAGCTCGATCCTGGGCTCGATCGGCGTGATCTCGTCCGGCTTCGGCTTCGACAAGATGATCGAGAAGATCGGCGTCGAGCGCCGGGTCTATACCGCGGGCAAGAGCAAGATGTCGCTTGATCCGTTCGCCCCGGAAAAAGACGACGACATCAAGCGGCTCAAGGCCCTGCAAGCCGACGTTCATGAGAACTTCGCCGATCTGGTCAGGGAGCGGCGCGGGCGGCGGATCGAAAAGGCGGGCGACAGCCTGTTCACAGGCGAATACTGGTCGGGCAAGAAGGCGCTCGAGCTTGGCCTGATCGACGGGCTCGCCGATCTGCGTACCAAGATGCGCGAGATGCTGGGCAAGGATGTCAGGTTCAAGCTGGTGACGCCCAAGCGTAAACTGTTCGGGCGTGCACGCGGTGTTTTTGCCCGCACGCCGCGCGTGCCGGAGGAAACCGGCTTCATGAGCCCCGGATTTGCCGACGAGCTGGTGTCGGCGGTCGAGGCGCGCGCGCTGTGGTCGCGTTACGGACTCTAAAGAGACAAAAGAGAAATATCTGATGCCGCAGCTTTTAGGGTGGATTGTCGCCGGGGTGGCCGTATGGGCCGGCTACAAATGGCTGCGCGGCGAAACGCGGCGGGTAGCGGAAAAGCTGCGCGAGGCCGACGAAACGCTGGACACGCACTCTGAGAAATCCGTCCCCAAGCTTGAGCGCGATCCCGAGACCGGCGTTTACAAGCCTGCCGACGAGTGACGGTGCGCGGAGCGTTCCTGCTCCCTATTCCCTGAAATTCGCAAGAAACAGTTGCGTCGCGCGCTCACGCGCGCATAACAAGGTCGGGTCGACACGCGAATCCGGGGCATTCTCCATGACCAGTGCAGAGACGGCCGCGCTGCGGCCGGACAGATCGTTCCAGGATCTTATCCTCGTGCTGCAGCATTACTGGGCGGTGCAAGGCTGCGTGCTGCTCCAGCCCTATGACATGGAAGTGGGGGCGGGCACGTTTCACCCGGCGACGACGCTCAGGGCGCTCGGGCCGCGCCCCTGGAAGGCTGCCTATGTGCAACCCTCGCGGCGCCCCACCGACGGGCGTTACGGTGAAAACCCGAACCGCCTGCAGCACTATTACCAGTATCAGGTGATCCTGAAACCAAGCCCGCCCGACATTCAGGAGCTCTATCTCCAGTCGCTTTATGCGATCGGCATCGACATGAGAAAACATGATATTCGCTTCGTCGAAGACGACTGGGAAAGCCCGACGCTCGGCGCCTGGGGCCTGGGGTGGGAGGTGTGGTGCGACGGTATGGAAATCTCGCAATTCACCTACTTCCAGCAGGTGGGCGGGTTCGACTGCGACCCGGTCGCAGGCGAGCTGACCTACGGGCTGGAACGCCTCGCCATGTATTGCCAGGGCGTCGACAATGTCTACGACCTCAACTTCAACGGGCGCGAGGGCGAGGCACAAGTCACCTATGGCGACATCTTCCTGCAGGCAGAGCAGGAATACTCCCGGCACAATTTTGAGCATGCAAACACCGACCGGCTGTTGCAGCACTTCCGCGACGCGGAGGCTGAGTGCATGGCGCTGCTTGCCGCCGGCGAGAGCGGGGAGGGCAAGATTCATAAACTCGTGCTGCCGGCCTACGACCAGTGCATCAAGGCGAGCCACATCTTCAACCTGCTCGATGCGCGCGGCGTGATCTCCGTCACCGAGCGACAGGCCTATATCCTGCGGGTCCGGGACCTCACCAAAGCGTGCTGTGCCGCCTGGCTTAAGACCGAGGCCGGGGGCGCATCATGAGTGAACTCCTGCTGGAGCTGTTCAGCGAGGAAATCCCGGCCGGTCTCCAGGCGCGCGCCGGCGCCGATCTGCAACGCCTTGTTTGCGATGGGCTGAAAGAGGCGGGTCTCAAATTTGGCGAGGCGAGAAACTTTGCCGGGCCGCGCCGGTTGACGCTGGTGATTGACGGGCTGCCGGAGAAATCGCCGGACATTTCCGAGGAGCGCAAAGGCCCGCGCGTCGGCTCGCCCGACAAGGCGGTGGAAGGCTTTTTGCGCGCCGCCGGCCTGAAATCGGTAGATGAAGCGGAGATCGTTACCGATGAGAAGAAAGGCGACTTCTATGTCGCCCGGATCGAGAAACCGGGCCGGGCTACGGGCGAGATCGTCGCCGAACTGATAGCTGACGTCATTCGCCAGTTCCCGTGGCCGAAATCGCAGCGCTGGGGCGCGGGCACACTCAAATGGGTACGCCCGCTGCATTCGATCCTGTGCCTGCTCGGCGGCAATCCGGTTCACTTCGAGGTCGACGGGATAAAGAGCGGCGGCGAAACCCGCGGCCACCGCTTCATGGCGCCTGAGCCGTTCGCGGTCAAGGACTTCGCCGACTATGAGAAGAAATTGCGCACAGCTCGCGTGATCGTCAGTGCCGAGGAACGGCAGACGCGTATCCTCGAGGGAGCACAGGCAGCGGCACAAAAGGCAAAACTGGAATTGGTCGAGGACAAGGCCTTGCTGGCTGAAAATGCCGGGCTCGTCGAATGGCCTGTCGTGCTGATGGGTGGGTTCGACGAGGCGTTTCTCGATGTGCCGGGCGAGGTGATCGTTACGGCGATTAAAAAGCATCAGAAATGCTTCTCCCTGCGCGACCCGAAGACTGGCAAACTTGCCAATAACTTCATTCTCGTTTCGAACCTGAAAGCCGAAGATGGCGGCAAGGCGATCATCGCCGGCAATGAGCGCGTCGTCCGTGCGCGGCTGTCAGACGCCAAATTCTTCTGGGATCAGGACCGGAAGCATACGCTCGAGAGCCGCTTGCCGAGGCTGAATGAACTGATCTTTCATGACAAGCTTGGCACCGTGCACGACAAAGCGCACGCCATTGCGCGACTGGCGATGGATTTGTCGCAAGCTGTCCCCGACGCCAACAAAAAGCTGTGTGAACAGGCGGCCATTCTCGCCAAGGCTGATCTGGTGACCGACATGGTCGGAGAATTTCCGGATCTGCAGGGGGTCATGGGCAGTTACTACGCCTTGAATGATGGATTGCCGGAGGAGGTGGCCGAAGCGGTTGCCCGACATTACTCGCCGCTCGGGCCAACTGATGCGGTTCCCGCCAGACCGGTGGCAATTGTCGCGGCACTTTCAGACAAGCTCTATAGTCTTGTTGGCTTCTTTGGCATTGAGGAGCGCCCGACGGGTTCGCGCGACCCGTATGCACTACGTCGCACGGCGCTCGGCATAATACGGATCGTGCTGGAGAACAAACTTCGGTTGAATCTGACTACCTGGTTCACGCGCACGACAGGCGTCTACCGCGATATTGGCGAGAATGTGCTGAAGAACTGGACCGATTCCTATGACGTCAATGCGGAACTCCGCTCCTTCTTCCACGACCGTCTCAAGGTCTATATGCGCGATGGCGGCGCCCGGCACGACCTGATCGATGCCGTCATTTCACCTGAAGCCGATGACTTGCTGATGATTGTCGCGCGCGTCGAGGCATTGGGAAATTTCCTCGATACCGACGATGGCGCCAACTTGCTTGCCGGCGTGAAGCGCGCGACGAACATTATTCGCATCGAGGAGAAAAAGGACAAACGCACATATGACGGTGCGCCCGATACTAAGCTGTTGCAGGAGACGCAAGAAAAGACGCTTGGCTCGGCCATCGCCAATGCGACAACGGCCGCGGAGGCTGCTGTCGCAAAGGAGGACTTTGAAGGCGCGATGTCGGCGATAGCAGGGCTCCGCGCGCCCGTCGATGCCTTCTTCGATCACGTAACGGTCAATGCGGACGATGCAAAGTTACGCGAAAATCGGTTGAAGCTGCTGAACCAGATTCGCGAAGCGACGCTGGCGGTTGCCGATTTCTCAAAAATCGAGGGGTAGCGGCTCATGTCTGCACGCATCAACATCGTCGGCCTTGGTGTCGCTGACCTTGAAAAGGCGACCGCCTTCTACGAGAAGCTTGGCTTTGTGAAGTCGCAAGCCGCGAGCCAGCCGACCATCTCCTTCTTCAAGGCCGGCGGCGCGGTGCTGTCGCTGTTCGGTGCCAAGGCGCTGGCGGAAGATGCCTGCGCTGAAGATCATTGGACCGGCAAGGGCGGTATGACCATTGCGCAGAATCTTGAAAGCGAGGCCGCGGTCGACGCGTTTATGGCTCTTGCCGAGGCCGCGGGCGCGAAAATCCTCAAACCTGCGGCCAAGACCTTCTGGGGCGGCTACGGGGGCTACTTCGCCGATCTCGACGGCCATGTCTGGGAGGTTGCCCATAACCCCTTCGTGCCAATTGCCGACGACGGGACGCTGACGCTGCCCGACTAATCCCGCTCTACATGCGGTGCTGCGCCAGCATATTCAGCCTGGCCCGGTGGTGAGACAGCCGTGTGCCGACCGGCCAGCGCCGCGACTGGGCCCACAGGGACACATCCTGCATCGCACAGATGGCGATGCCGCGCGGCCGCAGGGTTTGCCAGGCCTGTTTGCTGGCCAGAAGCCGTTGCGACCATCGCGGTGCCTGCCATCGTCCGCCGCGCAACAGACGCCGGCTGCCGGGTCCGAATTTGATCGAGGACCGGAATAGCCCTGAGTGGCGGACCGGTGTCGGGTAGACGCCATACATATCCAGATCGAACAGGTAACCGTGCCTCAGATCGGCGTCGATCGGCCTTACCCGCAATCCGGGTTGCAACAGCTTGCGGGCGCCGGATGCGCTTACAAGCTGTGCTCCGGCCTGTTTGGGGAGCTTGGAATAGCGCACCAGGTGCCGGCCGGTCTGCAGCGTATCGACAATCAGGACGGAGCGGCGCGGCTGGCTCGACAGGCGGACGATATCCCACCCCGAGGGGAGCCGGTTAAACGTGTCGCGAACGGTGGCGACGAGGTCGTCACTGAGGCGCACGTCGTCCTCGAGGATCAGCGCCCAGTCCAATCCCTGCTCAAGTATGTGTTCGTAGGCAAGCAGATGACTTGCGTAGCAGCCGACTTCGCCGGGCATCAGAAGGCTGGCCGGCACGGTTGCCGACTGGGCGAAAAATTTTGGCCGCAGATGCGCCGGTACATTAAGCCCGTCGACGCCCGGAATGCGTTCCACGGACAGCCCGACACGGTCGGCTTCGCGTGAAATATGGGCGTACCGGTCAGTTTCCCGGTCAAGATTGATTACAAGGGCAGTTGGCAGCATTATTATCCTATCCAGTTCGTCTCCCCAGCCCCGCAGACCTTGATCTCTCGTTCAAAATATCGACGGTTGACCAAAGCTATGTCGTTTTACCCGGACTTCAACATCACTCCATGGAATGTGATCGAGATGTGATGCACGCCAGACCGGGTCCGTAATTGCCCCGTTCACGAGGGTCGGTCTGATTGGTTAATGAATTCCTAATAACCGTGGCGAAGTTGAGGCTTAGATTGCGCGCGGTAGGGCGAATTCCCGTGCGCAAGCGCAATCGCTGCATTGAGTCTTGCGCGTGACGGCGTTACACAGGCGCAACGAATGGCCGGTTCCGAAAAAAGGGATGAATTCATGAGCCAGGCGCAAACCGCCGCGGAGAGCGCTGCGAAGTGGGTCTATCACTTCGGCAAGGGCGTGGCCGACGGCACAGCGGACATGAGAGAATTGCTCGGCGGCAAGGGGGCCAATCTCGCCGAGATGGCAAATCTCGGCCTTCCTGTGCCGCCCGGCTTTACCATCACGACAGAGGTGTGCACCGCCTATTATGAAAACGACAAAACGCTGCCGGAGGAGTTGAAGCCTCAGGTGGAGGAAGCGCTGGGGTGGATGTCGGAGGCTGTGGGTTCCAGGCTTGGCGACGCCGAAAACCCGCTGCTGGTGTCCGTGCGCTCCGGCGCGCGCGCGTCCATGCCCGGCATGATGGATACGGTGCTCAATCTCGGGCTCAACGACGAGACCGTTGAGGCGCTGGCCAAACGCGCCGATGACAGGCGCTTCGCCTACGATTCCTACCGCCGGTTTATCCATATGTATTCCGACGTGGTTCTGGGGCTGGACCATCATCTGTTTGAGGACATTCTGGAGAATTACAAGAATCTCAACGGCTACTCGCTCGATACCGACCTGTCGGCAGACGACTGGAGCGAGCTGGTAGGGCAGTACAAGGCGACGGCGGAAGAGGAGTTGGGCGAACCTTTTCCACAGGATATCAACAAGCAGCTCTGGGGCGCGATAGGCGCCGTATTCGGCTCTTGGGAGACGGCGCGTGCGAAGACCTATCGCCGGCTGCACCAGATCCCCGACGACTGGGGGACGGCGGTCAACATCCAGGCGATGGTGTTCGGCAATATGGGCGAAACCAGCGCCACCGGCGTGGCCTTTACCCGCAATCCGTCGACCGGCGAGCGCGCCCTCTACGGCGAATTTCTGGTGAACGCGCAGGGTGAGGACGTTGTCGCCGGTATCCGCACGCCGCAAAGCCTGACAGAGGCGGCGCGCCGGGACGCGGGCGACAAAAACCCGTCGCTGGAAGCGCTGATGCCGGAAGTATTCGCCGAATTTACCGCGATCTACGAGAAGCTGGAGGCGCGCTACCGTGACATGCAGGATGTCGAGTTCACGGTCCAGGAATCCAAGCTGTGGATGCTCCAGACACGTGCCGGAAAACGCACCGCCAAGGCGGCATTGAAGATTGCCGTCGACATGGCGGAGGAGGGGCTTATCAGCAAAGAGGAAGCGATTGCCCGGGTCGATCCGCTGATGCTTGATTCACTGCTGCACCCGATGATCGACCCGGGCGCGGAAAAGGAAATCATCGCGACCGGCCTGCCCGCCTCGCCGGGGGCCGCCGTTGGCGAGATCGTGTTCGACTCAGACGAAGCGGAAAAGCTGGCCGGCCAGGGAAAGCGCGTGCTTCTGGTCCGGGTGGAAACCAGCCCTGAAGATATTCACGGCATGCACGCGGCCGAAGGCATCCTGACCACGCGTGGGGGCATGACCAGCCACGCAGCGGTTGTTGCGCGCGGCATGGGGCGGCCGTGTGTCTCCGGCGCCGGCACGATCCATATCGACTACGCGGCGGAAACCATGACATCCGCCGGC
>Ga0224508_10003805_pt1 | contig 12428 bp, 3 predicted proteins | sample SF_Jan12_sed_USG_4_FD_170157 | JGI IMG/M metagenome (GOLD analysis project Ga0224508, IMG submission 170157) | Sediment microbial communities from San Francisco Bay, California, United States - SF_Jan12_sed_USGS_21 | ecosystem: Environmental > Aquatic > Marine > Sediment | place: USA: California...
AGCGGACGATTTCATCGCCGGCCAGGAGTCCGGCCGTCTGCGCCGGCGAGCTTTCGATAACACTGGAGACCGAAACATTCGTCGAACGCCCGTTGGCGACCAGGTAACGTTCGTAATCCGCGTCGCCAAGCTCCGTGCGCATTGTTTCGCTACTTGATGTGCGATTGCGCCAATATTCGGAAGAGTCGCCGCTCTTCTCGGCTTCGTAGCGAGCCTTGATGGACTCCATCTGTAATTCCGATTCACGCTGTACGATCATGCTCGCCTGGCTCGGCAGGAAACCCGCTTCGATCAACGCTTCCATTTTTCCTTCGATCGAGTTTCTGCGGCGCCACGCATCGCGACGCGACGACCGTGAATCGCTAACTTCTTCTTCCGATGTGGTTGACGCAACCGCCTCATCGGGTGAGAAAGTTGTCGCGGTCGCAAACTGTTCCAGTTCTGACGTCAGGTAGAACACTTCTTCCTGCAACAACTGGCGAGCGAATCGCTCATCGCTAACCGCACGTTCAAGTGCTGCGATGCGGTCTTCTACTGGTAATCCGCTATCGAATGCCGACGGAGTCTCAGTCGAGCCGCTCACCCGTTCCGGCTCTTTGTCCGCCGCATACATCCAGTTCGCCGCGGCGAATGCCGCTGCTGCACTAATGACGATGGCGATGATGACTTTTGGCATGTGTCCTTGGATTCTAGTGCAGCGGACGAGTTCCGACTGTCAGGAATTGTTACTTAGCCCCTGGATGCGACCTCGCCGCCGTCAATGATTGTGGTCAATATTTAACATAAATTGCAATGATTGCAGTGAGTTGAATCGGCAGTTCGTGGTGATTTACTACAAACGCCGTCGATTCCATTAATTGCCAGGAATTCTCTCATTCAACTTTAGAAATCCGCATGTTATTCAGCGAATTGGCTTATAATTTGAGCATAAGCAAAAAGACAGCAGTACAAAAAAACAAAGCCTAACGGCTGCACTCAGGGAGAGAAAAGCCGATGTTCAGGAAACCAAACCGCGCACGTGCGGTTCGATTCGCTATCCCGCAACTGCTCGTGTTGCTGGCGTTTACGAACCAGGCAATGGCCCAGGGCAGTCTGACCGGTAACGCAATTCCGGGCAAGAACGTAGACATAGTCGGACCGACGCCGCCGCTCACCGGGCATGCCGGCAATGTACTGATGCAACAGAATGAGGTCGCGGGTGCCACCTCGCTGTGGAAACCGAATATCCAGTATGCCGCGTTCAACGATTATCGCCTGGTTTACGATCCGGACGGGGGCGACGCTGTCATTGGTTTCGGGTATTCGACGGACTACGGAAGATCCTGGTTTAGCTATGCCCTTCCAGGTTTCTCCAAAGATGATCCGAGCTTTCCCCCAGGCGGGGCCGACCCCAACATCGTAGTGCTCCCCGGGGTGCAGGGTGGTGGTGTGGTACTGGTTAACCATATGGCCTTCTGGCGCGATGAAAGCCAGCCGGCGCAACTCCGCACGGCAATCCTCTACGAACACAATCGCGACACCGGAACACCGGCAACAATTCTTTACAACTTAATAAACAACACCGGGAACAGCAGCCAGTTTCACGACAAACCGTCGTTCGAAGGGATGGTGCACGATCCTGCGGAGGGGCGTCCCGACATCATATTAGATATCCCGCCCTTTGAAGGCCCGCCCGGTAGTGACGCGTCGCACGATGGTTATCCGTTGGCAATTCAGGCAGCGCGCGTACATACCTGCTATACGAAATTTGTCGGTAATGCAGCTGGTACGAAAGTCGAGTGCCAGTACCTAGACGGCTTGGATAGCTGGTCCCAGCCGCAGAAATTGAGCGAGAGCGTCGAGAGAAACCAGGGCACCAGCATCGCATTGCAGCAGTTCGGCAATATCATGCACGTCTGCTGGACCCGTTTCGAGGACAACAACGAGACCGGTGCAATTATGTGCACGAAGTCAACTGACGGCGGGGAAACGCATAGCAAGGCGGAGGTCGCAGCTGAGTTTTGCGCCCCTAACTGGGGCACAGGCCCTGCACGGTTTCGTTACAACTCTTTGCCCATCGTCACGGCAAGTGGTGACGATCCCGAGGATGTCGCCATCTTTTTCTCATCCCGAAATGATGCGACCCAACCATGCGACATTGAGGGCAATGGTAATAATCCGGATGTAATCGGCATGAGCCCGGTACGTTTCGAAGACGACTTCGATACGTTTGAGGAGAATCGCAACCCCGACGGCAGCCGCATCAAGGACGGCTTTGTTCGCACCTCGCAAAACTTCGCCCGTATCATGATGGTGCGTCAGAAGCCCAATGGCCGGTGGGACAATCCGGTACAGCTTGACCCGCAGGATCATCCGGCACAACCACATTCGAACGGCGAACCGCTACGTAAGAATTTCCACCAGATCATGCCCGCCTGCGAAGCCGCCGGCGGCACTGTGACCTGCTCTTACTTCGATACCCGGCTCGACAGACTCAACAACCTGGCTACACCAATAACGAGCGGTGTAATCGAGGACGCGATACTGCACATGAGCGACACGAACGGTAACGGGACCTTAGATGCAGAAGATTCGGGGTCGGTTTTGCCGGCTGGCCTCTATGACCTGGTGCCTCCGCCAGCGTCATTGCCACCTGCTGACAACAACTACCCCTTGCGCCGCAATATGGACCTGTTCGCGGTACAAATTGCGAAAAATCCGGCCACCGGCAATCATGAAATCAGCAATTACAAAGTGGATCCCGCTACCTGGTATGCGGATGCCTCTGGCATGGATTCCAATTCGGTGCGCGTCAGCAGGTTTGCCACACGCCAAGATCCCGACGGACCGCTGGGACAACGTAAGCAAGTTGAGTTTAACTTCGGCGGTGCCCGCCTGTTCGATAAGGGCAAGGCGGCATTTATGAGTGATTACAACGGCGTCTGGGCGCTGTCAGCAATTAAGCAGTTTCAGGAAGACGGCAGCACGGCCTATGTGCCCAACCATCGCGCCCCGAATCCTGCCACCGATGTATTCCCGTCGATAGCGCCTGTATTCAATCTGGGCTGGACCAGTAATCACCTGGTCCGCGGCAAGGTCTTTTACACCGGCTGTGACACCTGGGACGAAACGCTGCAGATGTGGGTCGCCGGAAGCTGCGCCAGCAGCAACGCCTTACCCGAGGGCGCATTGTTGCCGCTGGTGGGTGAGGACGCTGACGAGAATCCGCCCATGGTCTGTTCCATGGCGCCAACTTCGGCCGGACCGCTAACGCGAAACCAGACCGTCATGTTCGCGCCCATGCGCCCCGACGTTCACGCCGAGCTCGTATCGGCGATCAAAGGGCCGTCTTTTGACCCAACTGACCCCGATTCCCAACCCAGTACATTCGTAATCAACGTTTCCAACGGAACGAGGACCGACCGCACAGTCATGCTGTCATTGGAACCGGGCAATTCGATGAGGTTTGACCAACGAACCAATCCGAGCCCGCTTATCAACATCGACCTTGTCGTGCCGAGAGGGTCGAGCAACGCGCGCACCGTGTTCGATTACGGGGATCTAAATAATCCTGATCTCGCGTCGACTGTCATTCTTACAGTCAGCGATGGACCTCAGGTACTTGCCAGGCTGACTTTAGACCGCAACAGTCTGGCGCCACTAGAGAACGTGCGGAACAGATCTTGTTCCCCCGATCCAGATGATCCGACCGGCCCACCTATATGTAACGAACCTGTCGATCTGCTTGCGGAGGAGTTTTACGAGCTCATCCTGAAACGAGAGATCGTCACAACCCAGTCCCTCGATCTGGAAAATCTTGATTTCGAGAATACTGCCGACCTGCTCGATTTCGAAAACCTCGATTTCGAAAACCTTGACTTCGAAAACCTCGACTTCGAAAACACACTTGTATTCCTCGATTTCGAGAACCTCGATTTCGAGAACCTCGACCTGGAAAACAACCTGTATACAAACCTCGACTTCGAAAACGTCGTGTTGAACCTGGACTTCGAGAACCTGGACTTTGAGAATCGCCTGCTGTTCCTCGATCTCGAAAACCTGGACTTTGAGAACCAGGTTATGGAATTCCTCGACTTCGAAAATCTCGACTTCGAAAATCTCGACTTCGAAAATCTCGACTTCGAAAATCTCGACTTCGAAAATCTCGACTTCGAAAACCTCGACTTCGAGAACGTTTCAACCTTTGCCTCTGACATCGAGAATCTTGATTTCGAGAACCTCGATTTCGAAAACGTCGCACCGGGGGATACCTACACCGAAGTCAGCTGGACCGCAGATTCGGCGACTAATACGACAACTGGTGTCGATGTTCAACCGGTCTTCTCACAGCAACTGGCGGATGCACTTCTGGATCCCACCAATAACGCCCGCGTTCTGTTGACGGTGCGCAAGGCGTACATGACGCCTACAGTTACGACCGTGTCAAACGATCCTGAAAATCCATTCTGTACGCCGCAGATAGTTGCGCAGAATCAGCTTGTATTCGTGGCGGTGCTGACGCCTGACCAGATCACGAACGCGATTTTTAACGGTTCGGTCGAGGATCCGCCTCCTGAGCAGGCCGACACGCCAGGATTCTTCACTACTCCAGATGCCTCGCTGATAATCAGCTATCGATTTATCAATATTCCCGCGAATATCGATCCGCAAGTAAGCTCGGGCCTGCTCGTGTCGACCCAGGCGGGCGACTCAGGTCTTTGCGACGACGAAACGCCTGATACGGAAATCAACCCCGCCTGTGAATTCGACTTCGAGCCTGATCAGGCACCGCCAGTGATTCTGCTGAATGGCCCTGCCGAGATAACGCTGGAAGCAGGAGTGGATACTTACGTTGAGACCGCAACCGCGGCGGATGATTTTGACGGCGACCTGACCGGCTCACTCAACATAGCGGGCATCGTGGATACCGGCACACTAGGAACCTACATACTTACCTACAATGTAGCCGATGCCGCCGGAAATAATGCAGACACGGTAACTCGCACGGTTCATGTCAACGATACGCTGGTGCCAACGATCACACTGCTTGGCGATGATCCGCAAACTATTGAAGCGGGCTCCGGACCATATAGCCATCCGGGCGCCACGGTATCTGACATTTTCGATCCGTCGCCCCTGCTTTTCATTAACAGTCAGTTGCCGCCATATGACTTTTCTACAGTGAACACCGCATTCGTCGGCACCTACTTTGTACTCTACAATGCGCTTGACTCCTCCGGCAATAGCGCTGATGAGCTCGTACGCACCGTTAATGTTGTCGATACGACGCCACCGGTCATTACGCTTATCGGTGACAATCCGTTCGCACTCGAGGCAGGGATACCTTTTGCTGACCCTGGCACGAACGTTAGCGACGCTGGCGATCCAGGCGTTGCGGTTACATCCGATGAAAGCGCTGTAAACACCTCCGTGATAGGTAGCTATACGGTTTATTACAACGCAACGGATGCTTATGGCAATCCAGCTGCAGAGGTAACGCGCACCGTCGTTGTCCAGGACACAATACCGCCGGTCTTAGATATTGATATTCCGCCGGTGTTCACGCCGCCATTGGGCGACGCAGTGCTTGAACCGGGTGAAACTACGTTTGAATTAAGCTGGCCGGTCGGCGCCGTCGACCTTGAGGCCGGGCTTTCGATCAGCTGTAATGTTGGTGGTGCGGTGATTGCTCCGTCATCGACAGACTATGATCCTGCAACCGGCACTTTGAATGCGGTATTCAGCTTCTTTTTCTCCGCTGGTACAACGGAAATATTCTGCACCGTGACCGACCAGGGCGGTAACAGTGTGCCATCGGATCTATTCCAGGTGCTGGTCGAAGACCGGCCGATCATCGATCCGGGTACGCTGCCAACTCAGCCGTTTACGGTAGAAGCGAATGATCCGTCCGGCTACGTAGGCCCGACAAACGTTCTCTGGGATCCAGTCCTTGCAACGGACCAGGTGGATCCAAACCCGATCGAAGCGGTTTGTACACCGGCCAACGATTTGATGCTCGGTGTTAACACGATAAGTTGTGTTGCAACCGACAGCGCCGGAAACATGAGTGACGCAGTCGAGTTTGACGCGACCATCGTCGACACGACTGCGCCGGTCATTACGACCGTGCAGCCTGACATTACAGTCGAGGCAAATGCCGCCAGCGGATACGAATTCCCCGGAATTCCGTTGGAAGGTCTGTGGCCGGCCGTTCAGGCATCCGACATTGTTGACGGTGTGATCGATGCATCATGTACGCCGAACAGCGTCAGCAACTTTGCACTGAACTCCGGCGAACAATCGAGCACGCATACCGTGACCTGTATCGCGCGCGATGCCGCCGGTAACCCGCCGATCACATCGATGCCAGGCGATCCGGACTTCCCGGCCACCGCGTTTACAACGTTCACTGTAACTGTGGAAGACAATACGGCTCCGGTGATCAATGCCGGTCTGTTGCCTGATCCGGCGCCGTCCTCAGCGCCACTCGAAGCGAATGGCAGTGGCGGGTATACGCCATCCTCACCGTTGTGGGTGGATCCGATCCAGAACGGTGCCAACGACATCGTTGACGTAACAGTCGATGTGACCTGCCTGCCGGGACCGTTATCAACATTTACGCTGGGTAACACCGATGTCACCTGTTCGTCGACCGATGCGAGAGGTAACACGTCGATGCTTGCCCCGGCATTCACGGTTACGGTCGGTGACACGACGCCGCCGGATGTAACGATCAATATACTCGATCCTAATCCTGCGGAAGCGACCGGCCCGAGTGGTGCCAGCGTCTCCTTCTCAGCCAGCGCGCTCGATACCGTCAGCGGTTCGATTCCGGCCAGTTGTTCCGTGGGCGGTAGTCCGGTCACCTCACCGCACGTATTTGCGCTGGGCGATTCCGTCCTGACATGTGTAGCCGTTGACGGTCAGGGTGTCCAGGGGTCGGCGATGACGACGGTAACTGTAGTCGATACCACGGCACCGGATATCAGCGCGACGCCGCTCACGATCGTAACAATGACCGCGAGCGCTGATGTCTTCGAGGCGGAATTGACGCCGAGCATCACGGCAAATGATATGGTCGACGGCGCAGGTGTCACAATCTCCTGTCCGCTGCCGACTGACCCGACGACCTTTGACGTCAGCGATTCGACGGTAGAGCCTCCGGAGTATGAAATCCTGTGTACGGCGACGGATAGCGCAGGTAATCAAGCGTCGACCTTGCTGGCGCTGACTATAGACTTCGCTTACGACGTCGTCATTGACGTGCCGAACGGCAACAAACATGCTGGCAGTACGCTGCCGATGGACTTCTGGTGGGAGATTCCGCTTACGGACGACAGAGTCGACCCGACGATGTTCGATGTGGAAGTATTTTGGTTCGGACCGTACGAGAATAACAATTGTACCGGCGATAATCTCGGCACGGGTGATGGTTCGGAAGCATTCGATTCCGGAAACAGCAACTTCAGGCCTTCCGAGTCACAGCAATTGATACAGTACAGTTGGCAAACAACGCCGGATATGCTGGGATCATTCCAGTTCGTCGTGTCCCCGCCGGGCACGGAGGCTTCAGGAGAATGTGTGGTCCTGCGGTAACACGGGACTAATCAGTCTGATCGCATGAAAAAAACCGGTCGCTCGCGACCGGTTTTTTTTATTCGCTGTCTGAGTTCGCTGCCATGTTGGAGATGGCTGAGCCTGCTTTCTCTTTCCAGTCGTCAAGTGACGCAGTATAACGCCAGGTAGGCACATCATCGAAGAACATGCCGCCCGCCTCACTGCGACGTTCGGTCAGGCTTGTAAACTCTGCACTGGCCTCTACCGGGTATCCTGCGCCGAGGTACGCCTGTGCCAGGTAGTAACGAACGATCCACAAGTCAGCGGATTCGAGAGCAAGCTTGAGTGAGTCAAGGGCAATATTATATTCGTCCTGGTGCAGGGCATTAATACCGTCTATAAGGCTTGCATAAGCCTTGGCAGTGGGACGAAGCTGATCGCGGTATTGCTCCGCGATTTTGAACGCGTCATCGAAGCGGCCGTTGGCAGCATAGATTTCGGCCGATGGTACCAACTGTCCATCACCGCGCGTTGCCGCGAGATCAACTATGGCCTGTACGCCGGCTGCGACTTCACCTTTTGCTATGCGCGCCTGCGCCAGCGCGATCTTTTTCGTACCAACACCACGCTCATTGTTTTCCGCCTGATCGATGGCAATGCCTTCTTCGAGAATCGCGATCGCATCATCGAAGCGTCCTTCGTAAAGAGCAATATCTGCCAGACCAATGTTCGCGAGCGAGGCTCCGCGGACGCCGGTTTCTGCCATCCGCTCATACGACTGGATGGCAGCAGCCGTGTCGCCGTCAAATAGCAATACGATCGCCATAATCATGTACGACTTGAAAAATGTGGGGTCTTCGGCAAGAACTTTTTGGGCTTCCGCGGCGGCCGTGACGATATCACCGGCATAGATCGCGTATTGAGCGTGATTGCCGTGGTACAGCAATCTTCCCGGATAAATTTTCAGGAGCTGGGCACTCTGCTCCAACGCCCGATCGTATTGCGCGGTGAACGTGTAAAGAATGGCAAGATTGTTGTTGCCGGCACCATCTGCCGGAAATTTGTCGACGAGTTGCTGGAAATTCTCGATCGCCGTGTCGTAGTTCAGCGAAACCAGGGAGTAGTAAAGACCGAGCGTCCTGTAACGCTCGCGCTCGGTCATGCGATCCAGCAGATTAAGCGCTTTCTTCCACTGCTCATCCGACTCGGATCGACGGCCGATTTTGTGGGCCGACAGACCCCAGCCCGAATATGCACGCACAAGGTTCGGGTCTTCTTCGACAGCTTGCTTGTAGTAGGTAATCGCTTCTTCATCGTGACCGGCGCGCGCCAGGTCCTGTCCGGTTGTGTATGCTTTCAGAGCGGCCAGGGACGTTGCCGTGACCGATTCACCGGATTCCAGTTGATCCAGGTCGAGCGAATCTTCGCCCAGTTCTTTCCTGATATCTGCCGCGAGCGCGTTAATCGCCATCAAGACTTCTGCACTGTTATCGGCGCGCGCATCGGCCTCAGCAATGATTTCGCCGCCAACAGCATCCAGCGCGCGAAGCGTGAGATCGAAGCGATCGCCGTCGGCCACAATGTCGCCTGCCAGCACCATCCGCACGTCCTGGCGAACCGAAACGAGCCGTGCCGTTTCTTCGTCAAGGACATCGCCGAGATCCAGGCTTTTCGCCTGCTGCAACGCATTGTTGCGTGGATAGGTTGTGATGAACGCTGCGCCTTCGATGCCGATATTCAGCGCCTGCTCGAGTGACCCATCAAACAATTCATTGCCGGTCTGGTTATCGAAATCAGCGATCAAAACGGATATCGGATCGGGCTCTTCGACGATCTCCGGGCCTCTTGTGAAATTAAGGTAGACGGATATCAGTAGTGCCACGCTAAGTACGCCGATGACCACGAAATCCATTTTGCGACTGCCGATAGGCGCGATGATTGTATCCGTCGGATCTGCCTGCACCTTGATGCCGTGTTCGGTGAGATCGTATATCCAGGCAAGCACAAGCATGATCGGGAATCCGACGACCGCGACGATAATGATCGCCTGCAGTGCCCACTCAGGCGCATCGAACGTCGGCAGTACGACGCTCGCGCCTTCGATCAGAATCCAGCAGATTCCGACATAAAGGCCGGCGGTCCGGAAGACTTCGCGCCTGCGTAATTCCCTGATGAACTTTTTCATTACTTGTTATTTGTACAGCCGGAAAACCCGGAATTCGAGTCTACACGTTGCACGCTGTACAAGTCTTGCGAAAAGGCCGGTCCAGGCGCTTGACATAAAGCCTCACAGCGCCGCGCCGGAAGGCGCGGATTCACAGGCCACAAGCGTTAATTTCCCTGCAAAACCGGCAAATTCAGACGGGCTGGGCCTGGCGATCCGGATAAACTGATTTTCAGCCCATGATCCAGTGAATTCGGGCGTATCCCGAATGGTCGCGCAGCGAATATGGCAGTCCGCTCCCGGGTCCATTCAAGACGGAACTTGTCATGTGCCTGCGGGGCAGTGAGTCGCGTTGCGTACCCGATACTCCGCTAAGCCCGCAGGGGAAATCTGGCAATCGATTCACCAGGTTCCTGGGTTGAACCAGGCTCACTGTGGTCGAGTTCACCTTCGAATGTGAACGGGCTGCGTGCTCCGGCAATATTCCGCACCTGCAGAATCTCTACCTACTGCCGTCCTTGCGGTATCAGTATTGCTGCGAAGGCTTGCGAAGTGGAGCGCAATTAGCCAAAAAAGGCTCTTCTTTTTGTCACCACTACCCTAAGCGGCCGGCAATTCATGTAAATTGCGGCTTGATGGACTTAGCACAAACGCAATCACACACAATCGTTGGTGGTCAGGCCGGATTCGCCGTGCCGCTGATCGTCGCAGTGACAGGTCATCGTGATCTGGTTGCCGAAGAGATTCCCGTAATTCGCGAACGCGTCAGCACTTTCCTGACGACCCTGCTTAATGAATACCCTGACCGCGGCGTATCGGTGATGTCGCCCCTGGCGGAAGGTGCGGACCAGCTGGTAGCTGAAGAAGCGCTGCGACTCGGCGTCCCATTGATCGTGCCATTGCCAATGACCAGAAACCTGTACGTCAAAGACTTTGAATCAATCAAGGCACGCGAGCAATTCGATTTTCTTTGCGCTCGCGCCGCCGAAATTTACGAGCTGCCGATGACTCCGGGCAATACGATCGAATCGATCGGCAAGTACGGCGAAGCCCGGGATCAGCAGTACGCACAGCTCGGCGTATTTCTTTGCGCCCACTGTCATATCCTGCTGGCAATCTGGGACGGAAAAGACAACGACAAGCTTGGTGGCACGGGTCAGGTCGTCCGTTTTCATCACGATGACGTGATGCCTGGATTCACGGCGGAATCGACCGGTAGCGGGCTCATTCTTGCCAACGATGAAAGCGATCTCGTGTATCACATCGTCTGTTCTCGTGATCGAGAGGATGGTCAGCCGGAAGAATCGCTTCAACCGGGCGAATCCTGGTGGTTTTCGCTCGACGAACACGAGCCGCGTTCCAGGAACTTGCCGGAGAGACATCGCCGCGTATTTCAGTTTACCAGTGAGTTCAGTAAAGACGCGCTGAAATACGCTGAAGCGATCCGCGACGGCGCCTGGCCACTGCTTCAGAAAACGGATCACGCAATTCTGCCTGCGGGACTTCGCGACATAGATCATATCTTTCGCGCTGCGGATTGGTTGGCCATTCATTTTCAGAAACGCACGATGTTCGCGTTGCAGGGCACGCATGTTTTAGCGTTGATGATGGGGCTGATGTACGTCGCGTACTCGGATATCTTTGCTGAGCGCTACTTCCTCTACGCCTTTCTTACGTTTTTTGTTCTTGCGACGGCAATTCACATCATCGGTAACCGGTTTTCCTGGCATCGGAAATACCTGGATTACCGAACACTCGCAGAAGGATTGCGGGTGCAGCTGTATTGGGCGGCGGCCGGCGTTAGCTCCGGCAACCGGTCGAAGTACACGCACGATAACTTCCTGCAGACGCAGGACCCGGATCTCGGTTGGATTCGAAATGTGATGCGTGTTGCCGGCACCGAATGTGATGCATCAGACTACCGTGAGGCGGCGGGCCTCGAATTCGCTTTGCGTGAGTGGCTCGGCGACCAGGACAGTGGACAGCTCGGATATTATCGTCGCAAAGGCCATGAGCGTCTGCAACGATTTCGTCGTACTGAACGTATGGCGCAGTTCGCATTCTGGATTGGGTTTGCCGTCATCGCACTCTTCATAATAATGAGTACCGAGGTGGAAGACGTACTGCGCGATCCTGTCGTGATCCTCATGGGCATAATGCTGCTGCTCGTTGCCATCCGGCAGTCGTATGGTTTTAGCGTCGCGGACGCGGAATTGATTAAACAGTACAAGTTTATGTACGGCATATTCAGCAAGGCGCGAAAGCGCATCGATGCGACCGATAAGGACGATGAAAAACGACGGATACTCCGCATCCTTGGCGAGGCAGCGCTGGGGGAGCACACTCAATGGATTCTCATGCATCGGGAAAGGTCGTTGGAGCAAGGCGAAATTTTCAGAATGAGTAGCTAGGGATTCCGCCCGTACGAAAAAAGCGCTCCGGACGACGGCGATAGCCGGGCGAATGTTTGCCATAATACTCTGTGGTTGTCGCGTGGAAGCCCTGAATCTATTGGCTGTCAGGGATTTATCCCTCTGAAAGCCCGGAAAATAAGGCCACGGGGAACGAGGATCGACCAGCCGGCCACATGAATTGATTATCAGCCCGTGGTTTGGCTTATACTTTGGCCATAACAACAAGAAAGTAGCCATGAAAAACAAAAATATGAGGCTGCCCGGGGGACCTGCCATGCAACTTAATCAACTGCCGGTACACGGCACGATCGGGC
>Ga0224508_10003806_pt1 | contig 12428 bp, 8 predicted proteins | sample SF_Jan12_sed_USG_4_FD_170157 | JGI IMG/M metagenome (GOLD analysis project Ga0224508, IMG submission 170157) | Sediment microbial communities from San Francisco Bay, California, United States - SF_Jan12_sed_USGS_21 | ecosystem: Environmental > Aquatic > Marine > Sediment | place: USA: California...
GGCGGGGCATCGCCTTTCCGCTCTCCGAAGAGATCTATCAGCGTTTCACCCTGGAGTTTCCGTTTCAGGAGACCGAAGATCAGATGAAGGCCGTGCTGGACGCACTCGACGATCTCGCGAGCGAGAAGCCCATGGACCGAATGGTCTGCGGGGACGTCGGTTTCGGCAAGACCGAAGTTGCATTACGCGCGGCGTTCGTCGCGGTGCACGCGGGCTACCAGGTTGCATTACTCGTGCCGACAACACTCCTGGCACAGCAGCATCATCGAACCTTTGCCGACCGATTTGCCGATTGGCCGGTTCGCGTCGAGCTCCTGTCACGGTTCAGGAACAGCAAGGAGAGTCGTGAAGTGCTCGAGGGCCTGGCCAACGGCGGCGTCGACATCGTCATCGGCACCCACAAACTCCTGAGCGGCGATGTACGGTTCAAGCAACTCGGCCTCATCATCGTCGATGAAGAGCACCGCTTCGGTGTCAGACACAAGGAGCGGCTCAAGCGCCTGCGCGCCGAGGTCGACATGCTGACGCTCACCGCCACACCGATTCCCAGGACATTGAACATGGCGCTCGGTGGCCTGCGTGATCTTTCTCTCATCACGACACCCCCTGCGGATCGGCTCTCGGTCAAGACCTTCGTCGGCGAATGGAGTGATCAGTCGATTCGTGAGGCGGTCCTGCGGGAGCTTCGCCGCGGCGGTCAAACTTATTTCGTTCACAACCGCGTGCAGGACATCGAAGGTGTTGCCGCCGGGTTGGAGAAGCTCCTGCCCGAGGCCGAGATCCGGGTCGCCCATGGGCAGATGCCGGAGCGAACGCTCGAACGGGTCATGCTCGACTTCTATCACCGCAAGTTCAACGTGCTGGTGTGCAGCACGATCATCGAGAGCGGGATCGACATCCCCACAGCCAACACCATCATCATCAACCGGGCGGACCGACTCGGGCTCGCCCAGCTGCATCAACTGCGCGGCCGTGTCGGGCGATCACACCATCAAGCCTACGCGTATCTGATCGCCCCACCCGCGCGGGTGCTGACGGCCGATGCAGCCAAGCGGCTGGAGGCGATAGAGGCGTTGGAGGAACTGGGCTCGGGGTTCACGCTGGCCACCCATGATCTTGAGATTCGTGGCGCCGGCGAGCTGCTCGGCGAGGAACAGAGCGGCCAGATCCAGGCCATCGGCTTCGCGCTCTACAATGATTTGCTCGCACGCGCGGTGAGCTCACTGCGCAAGGGCGAGGAGCCTGAGCTCGAGGATCCGCTGGAGCACGGCGCGGAGATCGAGATCGGCCTGCCCGCGTTGATCCCGGAAAGCTATATGCCCGACGTCCACATGCGGCTCGTCCACTACAAGCGCATCGCCGGCGCCGACTCCGAAGAGGCCCTGCGCGAGCTGCAGGTCGAGCTCATCAACCGGTTCGGCCTCCTCCCGTCGGCCGCGCGGACGCTGTTCGAGCTGACCCGGCTCAAGCTCATGGCGCAATCACTGGGCGTCAAGAAGATCCGCGTCGGAAACACCGGCGGCACATTCGAGTTCGGCGAGCGTGCAGCGGTCGATCCCATCCGCCTGGTGAACCTGGTGGAAGACGAGCCGGAGTCGTTCCGCCTTGACGGGCCATTCAAGCTGCGGGTCAAGTGGGCGCTCGATGCCGATGAGGAACGCCCGGACGCCGTCGCTGAGCTACTGGCTCGCCTCGGCGCGGCAGATAGAGATTGCGCGGCGGCTTAACCCTCAGCACTCGCCAAACGCCGCTCCGCTCCCCGGCGCCATCGGCGTCTTCGGATCAGCCCAGTTCAGCTGCCAAACTCGGGGGGGCGCTTCTCCACGAACGCGGCGATGGCCTCCTGACCATCCCTGGACTGTGAGGTCTCCGCCATCACCTCGGTGGCCAGGCTGTAGGCGCCGGCGGTGTCGAGGTCCATCTGACGATACAAGGCTTGCTTGCCCTTCGCCTTGGAGTACGTGCTGCCCCGGGTCGCACGCTGGAGCAGCGCCCGCGTCTCGACGGCGACGTCGGGGTCCGGCACCACCCGGTTTATCAGCCCCCACGCCGCGGCGGTCTGAGCGTCGATCGAATCACCGGTCAGCAGCATTTCCAGTGCCCGCTTACGGCCGACCGCGCGGACCAGCGCAACGCCCGGCGTATGGCAGAACCAGCCTCCGCCTCCGCCCGGCATCTGGAACCGGGCAGACTCGCCCGCCACGGCGAGATCGCACGAGGCCACGAGCTGGCAGCCGGCGGCCGTCGCGAGCCCTTCCACCTGGGCGATCACGGGCTGCGGTATCCGTTGGAGCAACTGCATCAACTCACCACACACCCCGAGGAGGTGTTTCATCTCATCGAGGTTACGGCCGTGCATGTCGTTGAAGTCGTGACCGGATGAGAAGACCGGCCCCTCGGCCGCAAGCACGGCGCCGCGCGCATCGCTCTCAGCGATTGCCTCGAATGCATTCAGGAGCTCACTCAGATGATCTTCGGACAGCGAATTGCGCCGATGGGGACGACGCATGGTGACCGTCGCGAAGCCATCAGCCTCCTCCAGCGTAATGTGTTCATAGCTCATCGTTAATCGATTTCCCGTGTTCAACGCGTGCGCGTGCTTTCACCGAATGTAACACTCCGTTGGATGGGATCACCACCACGCTCAATGACCACGGTGCTCTCCTCACCCGGCTTCTTTTCCCGCAGAACGTACATGAGGTCGTAGATGTCCCGAACCTCGCGGCCGGCCAGCTCGATGATCCGGTCGCCCCGCTGGAGGCCGGCTTCGGCCGCCGGACCCCCGGGACGCACGCCCGAGAGCAGCATGCCCGGGCGGTTGTCGGGCGAGCCCGTGTAGTCGGGGATCGTACCCAGGGAGGCGCCGTAGCCGCGCATATCGCCCGGCGGTGCGGGCGCCTCGGCCACCTTGTAGGTCAGGCCATCGAGCGCGCTCAGATCGAGCGCGACCTCGGCCACCAGGTTCGCTACGCGAACGCCTCCGGCCGCGTTGATGAGCGCGGAGTCATCGGATGGCTTGTGGTAGTCCTCATGGGCGCCGGTAAAGAAATGCAGCACCGGGACACCCGCCGCATAAAAAGGCGTCTGATCGGACGGCCCATAACCGTCTCCACCCAGCTGGCAGCCGAGCTGCAGCGCGTCGCAGATTGGTTCGATCACCGAATCCCACTCCTCCGCCGATTCGCTCCCCAGGACGGAGACACGGTTGTTACGAAGCCTGCCCACCATGTCCATGTTCAGCATTGCCACGAGCCCCGCCGGCGCGGTGCCCGGCGGCGGCTCGCGCGTCAGGTGGCTCGAACCGAGGAGGCCGGTCTCCTCGCCGGTGAACGCGACGAACACCACGTCCCGGCTTAGCTCGTCTCTACGCGCCGTCAGCACTCGCGCCGCCTCCAGCAACGCCGCCGTGCCCGACGCGTTATCATCCGCGCCATTGTGGGGCTCGTTCGAATCCGGCGCGAGCGACGATTCACCACCCAGGCCGAGGTGATCGTAATGCGCGCCCAGCAGCACCGCGCCGGGTAGTCGCTGGGCCGCCGTGAGCCGGCCGACGATGTTATCTATCTCGCGGGTATGCTCGATCAATTCTGCGGTCAGCCCGACATGATGCTCCCCGCTGAGGATCCGCTGCGCCCAGGCGCGCTTAAGCACCGCCACGGCGATACCGGCACCCCCCTGAGGATCCACTCGCAGTTCCGGGAGGGGTGGTTCTTCCTCCCCCTCGTCCTCGATCGGGAGATCGGCAACCAGCAGGCCGACGGCGCCGTGTTCTCGGGCGGTGAAGGCTTTGTAGCGCAAGTCACCCAGACGCCGCTGGACGGCATCGTCTTCGAACACACCGTCCTTTGGGGTGTAGCGACGCACCAGGACGACACGGCCCTGCACGTCCAACCCCTCATAGTCATTGATATTGTGCTCGTCCGAGTCGATTCCCCAACCGGCAAAAACGACAGGGGCGGCAATTTCGCCCGCCGCCGAGAATCCTGGAATGACGAAGTCTTCCGGCGGCACGGCCTCGCCGTCGATGGCGAGCGCCGCGTTGGGACCCCGTTCGACATCGACCACGGCCTCGAAGCTCTGCCGGTAGCTGCCGCCGGCTACTGGCTCCAGGCCGATCTCCTCGAAGCGATCTTCCAGCCAGTCGGCGGACGCTGCGAGTCCGGGCGTGCCCAGGCCACGGCCACCGCGGGAATCATCGGCCAACCAGGTCACGTCTTCCATGTAACGGTCCGGCGCACCTTCGGCGACCGGGGGTTCGCCGTCGATCCAGCGCGCAAGATAGATATCCGTGTCCCCCGGCGCACCCTGATTGCGATTGGAGGCGAAGGCAAGCCACTCACCGTCGGGCGAGAACATCGGAAAGCCGTCGAAGTCCGGGGAATAAGTGATGCGTTCCAGACCCGTGCCATCCACGTTGACCGCCCAGATATCGAACTCGCGACCATTGGGATCGTGGTGGTTGGAGGAGAACAGCACCCGCTCACCGTCCGGAAAAAAGAACGGCGCGAAGTTCGCACTGCCCAGGTAGGTGATCTGGCGGGCTTGGCTACCATCCGCGTTAGCGACCCAGAGTTCCATCTCACTCGGGCGGACCAGACCCTCGGCCAGGAGTGACTGATAGTCTTCGAGCGCCTCCCCGGTGGGTCGGGATGCCCGCCACACGATCTGAGAACAGTCACGGGAGAAAAAGGCGCCACCGTCGTATCCGGGAGCCTCGGTGAGACGCTTCACGTTGGAGCCGTCGGCGTCCATCCGGTAAAGCTCGAGATCACCGTCACGGGTGGAGGTGAACACGATCGAGCCGTCCGTCGGGCAGACCGTCGCCTCGGCATCATAGGCGTCGGTGTCGGTGAGCGGTTGCAGGTCCGAGCCGTCAGGCGCAGCGCTGTAGATCTGATACTCGTCGTAGATCGGCCAGACGTAGCCGCGTGAACGGTCGGGCGGCGCCGGGCATTGCGCCATGTCCACATGCGTGGATGAGAAGATCACCCGTTCGCTGTCGGCCGTGAAGTACCCGCAGGTCGTTCGGCCCTGCCCCGTGGACACGAGTGTGAGTGCCGCGGGATCGCTGATCGGCATGCGGAAGATCTGATCGCACTCGTAAGGTGTGCGGGTGGACTGAAAGACCAGCTCCGAGCCATCCGGCGACCAGTAGGCCTCAGCGTTCTCGCCGCCGAAAGTCAGCTGGCGAACTTCGCCGAAGTGAACCTCGCGATCGTCGCGGAGAGTTCCCTGGGCGTATGACACCGCCGGTGCCGAGAGGGCAGTCGCGATGGTGGCCGCGGAGATCAGGTGTTGGAGATTACGCATCGGCTGGATGTCACTCCTTATTCTAAAGCAGCGCGCTGACGTCCATACCCAAAGAGAGCGCCGTCAGCGCGAGCACGACTCTGAGGGCCTTCTTCGTCGATGCCTCGGAATGATCCATCCGCTTGCGCAGATCGTCAAGCTGCTGTCTGCAGGTCTCGAGGGATTGCTCCGACGTCTCGCGGACGAGGTGGGTGGTTTTGGCGGCGGCGCCTGCGACCATGACGGCCGTTGCCGGCAACCCAACCATCAACCCCCTTAGTAACGCACGACGTTCCATCCCGCTTCCTCCATAGAGCCTTCGTCGACGGATTATCGCATGATCGAGATCAAGTCCAGGCCTCGCTTTCAGCCCTCTTGTGGCCGAGAGTTGCGGCCGAGATGATCGAGCTGGATGGTCATCATACAGGCGCCAATGTTACCAACAACGCGATGATGCCGTAGGCGACCAGAAACGGGATCACCAGGTAACCCATGACGTCCCGCGCCTGAATGTTCACCCCAGCGCCCATCACCGGCAGGAGAATCAGGAGCCAGAACGGCTGGATCAAGTTGGTGGATGTTTCCCCGTAGGCAACCGCCAGCGCGATCCTCGAGACAAAGGAGTTGAACTCGTTCGGTGACATCTCCACGGCGAGCGTCCTTGCGGCCTCGACGAATGTCGGGCCGATGACCGCCCACTCGCCACCCGCGGAGGGAATCGCGAAGTTGACGATGGCCCCGCTCAGCTGCGCAAGCAGCGGTAACGTCAGGACGCTGGCGCCGCCCGCCATCCAGCCCGCAACGGACTCGCCCAGGCCGGTGAACTCCATTATTCCCATGATCCCCGCATAGAAGGGGTACTGGAAAATGATGCCGGAGACATTGCTGCACGCACGTTTCATGGCGACGACATAACCCATGGGCGTGCGATGAACCAGGAGCCCGGTCATGACGAAGACAAAGATCATGATGTTGAAATTGAGGTCGAGCCCCCGCGTTACCAGATACCACGCGATATACACGAAGCCGGCGAGAGACACTGTCAAAGCCAGGAGCCTGCTGTGGTTGAGCCTGTCCGAGGGAGATTGCAGCTTCTTGGGGAGTGGGGCTGCCTCCTCGGCAACTGAGATGCCCGAAGCAGGCGCGTCTTCCGTCGCATGCATCTCGATCCCTTCGGAGTCCTCTGCACGCGGTGCCAGCAGGATCATCAACAGCGGAAACAGGGCGAAGAACGCCGCAAGATATATCAGATTCAGATGACTGCCCAACGTGAAATCAATGGGTATGGTCGAGTCGAGGAATCCGCGTTCGATGAGAAAGTTGGCGGGCGTATTGAGCAGCAACGGAATGGAGCTCGAGAGCCCACCGACCCACGATATCATCGAGAAGTACACACACGCGACCAGGTAAGCGTAATCGATCCCCTTGACGCGCTCAGCCAGCTCTCGAGCCAGGACGGCGGTCAACACCATCCAGCCCCAGCTGACCAGAGAGAACACGCCACCGAGCGCGACGACGATAAAATAGACCCGCGTCGGTGTGTTGACGCGATCCGCAACCCAGTCCACGAATCTGCCAATGATCGGAGACAGAGCGATCGCGAAGGCGGTGGTCAGTATCAGGACCATCTGCATCCCGAACTCGAGCAGCCCGAAGAATCCCTGATACCAGGCCTGCAGCGTGTCCAGACCCGTCGCGGGTGTCAGCGCGACCGCAAGCGCGCCGACCAGGATGGTGAGGCCACTGGCAAACACGAAGGGATCCGGGATCCACCTCTTGAGTCGATCCGCCAGGAACATGCCGACGCCTCTGAGCATAGTCGTTACTCCGCGGACGCGTTACGGTGACTTCGGGCAACCGCCATTCGGATCGGCAGCCGGCTTAACTTAACGTCCTGTATGCGAGCTTTTCTCTGCTGTACCCTGGACATCTCGTTGCCGCATGGCCTAATCATACTCAGAGATCGCGGAGAGACTACCTCCCAGAGCCCTTCGCAGGATTGCGACGATGGATAACCTGAAGGACGCCGAAACCACGGCGCGCTTGGAGCTGCGCGCGCTGGAAAGGATGATCAGCGCGTTGTGCGAGCACACCGAGCGGCTGAGTCACGATGCCCGTGGGAGCCGGGAGGGCAACTCGCGGGAGACCGATTTCCAGATCCAGGCGTTCGAGGAGCGCAGGGCGCAGGCCCTGGAAGCGTTGAGGGCGCAAACTCAGGAACCCTGTGAGATTCGCATTACTCGACTCCAACAACTCGCCGAAGCGCTCGACTGTTCAAGGACGTACTTCCGTCCCAGCGAGGCTGAGACGGAACAAACCCAATGGGCCATTCGTTTGGGGTAAAGGAATCAGCCGCACAGTCGGGTCAAGACCGCACGGATCGCGACAGCATTTCTCTCCATCGGCCCGGGTCGAAGGTCGCTAGGAATCAAGAGCCCTGCAGCGCGAGCGTCAGAATGGCAGTGCGCTCTCGGGGACGAATACCGGCATGGAATCCTCCCATCGACTGTCCGTGAGCTGGCGTACGTTGGTACCGTCGGCGTTCATGATGAAGACCTGCGCGTAGGGCTGAGGGGAAAAATCGTAAAGCGCGGCTTCGTCCTTGAACCCATTACGCGAGCTCATGAAGAAAATGGACTCGCCGTCCGCCGTCCAGGTCGCATGACCATCGCTGCCGGGTGAGGTCGTCAACTGCCTCAGGCCCGTCCCGTCGGGGCGAATCGCAAACACGTCGAAGTCCTGATCCGCTCTCTTCTGCCGCGTGAAGAGGATCAGATCGCCACTCGGCGACCAGTACGGGAAATTATCCCATTCCGTGGTCAGCGTTTTCACGGATCGGTCACGGAGGTCGAGCACACGCAGCCCGCGCGCCTCACCGCCCCTCCCGTCGTCGCCCCAGACGCGGTACACGATCAAGTTGCCGTCCGGCGACCAGTCCGGGAAACCCGCGTTCGGCAAGTCTTCGGTCAAGTCCCGGGGCTCCGAGCCATCCGCATTGATCATCATCAATTTCGCCGGCCGTGCGCTTCGACCGCCGAAAAAGCCGCCGAATCCGAACACCAGCCGCTCTCCATCCGGCGACCAGCTCGACATCATCGCCGCGCCGGATTGATCGTGGAACACGCGCTTCTGATTGGATCCGTCAGCATCCATCGTCGAAATGGGCGTCTGCGGATTGCCGAGCGTGGCGCTCAACCCCGTGACGGTCAGCCTGCCCTCGTTGGAGAAGCTCGGGAAGACATCGGTGAACCGATACTCGTAGTCCGGATTCCAGCTGTAGAGCCGCTGATTCTGTGGCCTGGGGGTGAAATCGGTCTTCTCGTAAACGACGGAGCGGCCGTCGCTCGACCAAGAGGGATTGCGCATGTTGCCTTGGACGATCTCGCCACTCGTATACGCCAGCCCCGGCTCCACACTCCCCCCGGATGGCGCCGCCTGCACGAGATAACCGATCCGATCGGCCCCGAGAAACTGTGGCTGCACCTTGAGTCCGGCGCCAGCCGTGTGCTCGACGCGCTCGCCCGTGGCGAGATCGACCGAAACGATCTGCGCGACCGCGTTCTCGGGTGTCCCCATGCGCGCGACGAACGTCTGCGCCGGATCGATCTCATAGAACACCAAGCGACTGCCGTCCGGCGACCATTTCGGTGAGCCCGCCGACAGCCCGGGCACGGTAACGCGACGCAGGCCGGTCCCGTCCGGGCGGATCACGTAGACACTGAGCGCCTGGTAATGGCCAAGGCCCGCGCCCCGCTCGTGGCCCCGCCAATCGGTGTTGCGGTCCGAGGAAAACGCGAGCCACTGCCCGTCCGGTGACCAGGACGGCCTGAAATAGCCCCTGGGCAATCCATCCACCGGGCCATCCAGATCGCCCGTCACATTACGCAGGTTCCTGCTCGCCAGATCGAGCACCCAGACATTCGTGGTGCGCGTGTCGCGGGTGGAAACGAAAGCCAGCTGAGTGCCATCGGGAGACAGCACCGCTTGATCGTCCATCGCCGCGCTGTCCGTCAAGCGTTCGCGCCCGGAGCCGTCGGGGCGCATACGGTAGAGATCAGCCTGACCGTGGGCATCACGTTCCGAGGTGAAAACGATCCAGTTCCCGTCGGCCGAGAACGAAGCGTTGTATTCGAAGTCGGAGCCGGAGGACAGCTTTCGCTCGGCGCTGCCGTCGGCATCGGCGATGTAGAGCTCGCTCATCGACGGACCCAGCCGGTTCATCAGCATGATGCCTGAGGGTTGCGCCGAGCCGAACCGGTCCTGTGCGTACCCGATCGCGGACAAAGAAATCAGGATTGCGGCCATGCCGGCACGCAAGAAGCCGCCTGTTTGCGGTCGTTGTCTCAGTGAATGACCGCCAGCCTCAATGGTCATGACTTCTTCTCCCGCCATTCTGTTCTTAAGCACGCTCACTCTACCGTGGACACGGGACGCTCCAGTTCCGCGAGCCCGTTGACGGTGCGCCCGCTGTGGCAGCTGGATTCCCCTCGAGTCCGAACGCACGCATCGTTTCCCCCAGTGCGCTAGCTCTAACGCCTTCGCACCCCTTTTTTTTGCCGGTCAGATAATCGTGCGAGCTTTGTACTTGACCACAGCCGAGTACATCCTACAACATACCGAATCAGTTCAACGTGTTGACAAAGATATCGCTGTAACCCTTTGATTCATTGCGAGCAAAGGGGTCTGGTTCTTGAAGATTGGCTGGCGTACATGAAACGACTTCCCGGTTTCGTCTCGGAGCTTTATCGCCGTAAGGTCGTTCGCCTCCTCGGTGCGTATGTTGCGATCTTCTGGCTGCTGGCGGAGGGTTACGCGTCCTTCTACCCCGCGTTCGGCTTGCCGGATTGGTCGCTTCGGGCCTTCATCATCTCGGGCATTACCGTGATCCCCGTGCTGGCGTTCTTCTCCTGGAAATACGATCTGGCGCCGCCGCAGCTCGTGCGCGATCCCAAGGACCTCGAAATCAGCAACCCCGGCTTGAGCTGGGCCCTGCGCCGTCACGACAACATGGATGCCGGTTATGTCCTGCTCAGGTGGACCACGGACGGCGAAACCTTCAAGGAGAAACGCTTCTTCAAGCCCGTGTCCATCGGGCGGGAACCGAACAACGACATCGAGCTGGCGGACGAGCGGGTGAGCCGCCACCATGCCGTCCTCTGGGCCGAGGGCGGCGCCTGGCGCGTGCGCGACATGGACAGTGCCAATGGGACGTTCATAGGCCACACGCGACTCACGGACTCTGCGCCGCTACCGCAATTCTGCGAGCTGCGCTTCCACTCGAACGGCCCAACCGTCGACGTGCACATTGCGAAGACCGCCGAGACCCGGGTGAGTTAATGAGTCGACGCGCGGCGTGAGCCCGCCCCCACATTGACTGCTCACAGGCATCCGCCTGCAAGCCGTCTTCAACCCGAATAGGTCGACCAGTTCTCTGCGAGGTGCTCAGCCGTGCGCCAGGCGAGCGCCTGCACCGTCAACGTCGGATTACGGGCGCCGCTGGTGCCCATGACCGAAGCGCCGAGTATCCCGAGGTTCTGAACTTCGTGTGAGAACCCCCATCGGTCGACGACGTTGGTCTCCGGGTCATCGCCCATGCGTGTGCCACCGTACGCATGGGTCGACGGCCCCATGGTACCGATCGGTTGACGCACGGTGGCGATGGCGCCGGCCTCGAGAAACCATTGCTCCATTTTATCCCGAGTGAACTCGGCGAGCTTGTTCTCGTTGTCCTTGAAGTCCGCGGTAATGCGGCAGACGGGAAATCCCAGCGGGTCTTTGACCGTCGGGTGCAGATCGAGGTAATTGTCCTCGTAGGGAAGCGTCGTCTTCTGGAGATGCGAGCCGACCCACCGGTCGGCGTTTTCCATCACGAACGCCTTCCAGTCCGACCCCCAACGCGGGGCTCGGCCGAAGGTGTTCATACCGGCGGCCAGAATGGGTCGCCGATCGGAGGAGACCCAGAAGTGCGCGCCGCCGATGAAATCCAGATCCGCGTGGTCGAAGTTGTCGTCGGCCCACTCGTCGAGCCCGGTGCCCTGGGCGGGCAGGCCGTACCAGCGATTCAGGTTGTACGGGAAGAGCGCAAGCACGCCGCCACCCTGGGCATGGGTCATATAGTGCCGGCCGACCTGACCATGATTGTTGGATAACCCCTCGGGATAAGCGTCCGACGTGGACAGCAACAGGAGCCGGCTGTTCTCATACGCGTAACTGGCCAGCAGGATCACGTCGGCGGGCTGAACGTAAGTCTCACCGTCTTTCAGATACTCGACCGCACTCGCGCGTCCCTCACCGTCCACCTGAATCTTCGTCACATGCGCCTCGGTTACGATGCGCAGATTTCTGGTCTGTTCTGCCCTCGGAATCGTCGTCACCGCCGTGGAGTTCTTCGCCTCCACGTGGCACCCACCCCGGTTACAGAAACCGTGATACAGACAAGGGGCGCGGTTCTGGTAGGGCTCGGAATTGATGGCGGCAGGCGCCGGAAAGGGATTCCAGCCGAGTCGGCGCGCGGCATCACCCATCATGTCGGTGAACTGGGTGCCCCGAAGCGGCGGCATCGGATACCCGCGCGAGCGAGGGCCCTCGAAGATGTTGCCGCGCTCATCGATCGCACCGTTCACGTTACCGGCCTGCCCCGCGACGCCGAGCTCATGCTCCAGCCGATCGTAAAAAGGCTCGAGCTCCTCGTACCCGAGCGGCCAATCCTCGACCGTGGAGCCTGCCGGGATTCTCCCTGCGCCGTAGCGTTTCGTGGTCTCGCTGACGACCCGAAAATCCCACGGATGAAGCCGATAACTCCGCGCATAATAGTGAAGCGACGTGCCGCCGACGGCATTCATCATCGGATGAAGGCGCAGGCGCGATTCGGGGGAGGATGCGCTCGGTCGGTGTACCGGAACCTCTCGGTTGGCCTTCTGCACCGACTGCGGCCAACCCCGGTAGTTGTTACGCAACTCGTCCGGCGCGAAGTCACGCGGTGAAAGCCACCTCCCCGCCTCCAGTCCCACGACCTCCATGCCCGCCTCCGCGAGCGGCAGGACCGCCACGCCGCCGGCCGCACCCAGCCCGATGACGGCAACGTCCGTCCTGTTGAGCCTAACCGTCATCGCCCTCTCCGTCCACGGACGTGTCCGCGT
>Ga0224508_10003807_pt1 | contig 12426 bp, 8 predicted proteins | sample SF_Jan12_sed_USG_4_FD_170157 | JGI IMG/M metagenome (GOLD analysis project Ga0224508, IMG submission 170157) | Sediment microbial communities from San Francisco Bay, California, United States - SF_Jan12_sed_USGS_21 | ecosystem: Environmental > Aquatic > Marine > Sediment | place: USA: California...
CGGGACAGGCTTCTGGACGCCGCCGAGCGCCTTTTTGCCGAGCACGGAGCCCACCGTGCCTCGCTCCGGGCCATCACCCAGGAAGCGGACGCCAATCTAGCCGCGGTCAACTATCACTTCGGATCCAAGGAAGGCCTGCTGCGAGAAGTTCTGTCGCGACGCCTTCGTCCCCTCAACCGCGAGCGTCTCAACGCACTGAAGCGCGCCGCGGCCACAGCCCACCCCGAAGCCGCGAGAGTCGAAGACGTTGTTCGCGCCTTTGTCGCCCCGGTTCTTTCGATGGTGCAACGCGAACGGGGCGGGCACTGCTTCGCCCGCCTGGTCACTCGTCTTTTCTCAGAACCGGACCCGATCATGCGGCGGCTGGTGCTGGCCGAGTTCGACGAGGTCATCCCGCGCTTTACGTCGGCGCTCGGACTGGCTCTTCCCGACCTCCCTCGCGAAGAGATCTACTGGCGTTTCTCGTTCATGGTTGGAGCGATGACTCACACAGCCGGGCTCGGCTATCTGTTGCATGAACTCTCTGGCGGCCTCTGCGACCCACTCGATGTCGACGGTGTGACCGAGCGCTTGGTGAGGTTTGTCAGCGCTGGTTTGACGGCTTCGCCGACCGAAGTGACCGACCAAGGGGCCAAACGCTGACAAACACCATGTGCTCACGCACCTCGGTTCGCTCTTTCACCGGCCGCCTGTCCTTCGCAGCCGCCCTTGGCGCCCTCACCGGTTGCGCCGGGCTGAGTCCTCCCCAGCCGTCAGATCCGGCGCCGGTGACACCCGAGCACTGGCAAGCCGGCAGGATGGAGCAACAGGCGAGCGTGGGGGGCGGCACCGCAGTCGAGACCTGGTGGACGAGCTTCGGCGAAGCTGGGCTCGACGAGGCGGTGGAAACCGCGCTGGCCGACAATCTGGATGTGGCGGCTGCGGCGGCTCGAGTCGACGCCGCCCTGGAGCAGGCCCGGATTGCCGGAGCCCAACTGGTACCACAGGTCAGCAGCGCTTTCGAAGGCTCTCGCCGGCGTCAGAACTTCATCGGTCTACCCATCCCGAGCGCCGAGGGGCAAGTCTTGAGCAACACGTCGACGACGGTCGGCGTCTCGCTCGATGTCTCGTGGGAGATCGACCTGTGGGGCCGGCTTCGAAACACCAGAGCCGCGGGGGCAGCCCTCGCGCAAGCCTCGGCGGCCGACCTCGCGGCGACGCGCCTGTCGCTCGCCGGTCAGGTCACCAAGGCCTGGTTTGCCCTTCGCGAGGCGAAAGAACAGGTGCGCCTGGCACAGGAGACTCTGGAAAGTCGCCAGAAGACCTCGGGACAGATCCGAAGCCGCTACGAACGGGGCCTCCGATCGGCTCTCGATCTGCGGCTGGCGCTCACCAACGAGGCCAACGCCGAGGCCGTGCTGACGCGGCTCGAGCGGGGTCTCGACGCGACCCGGCGCCAACTCCAGGTACTCCTGTCGCGGTATCCGGCGGCCGCCACGCCAGCGCAATCTCCCCCCACCGGCACCGTCCTGCCGGCGCCTCCCGAATTGCCGCCGCTCGGCCTGCCGGCCGAGCTGGTTGCCCGGCGCCCTGACCTGAGGGCCACGGAAAGGCGGCTGAAGGCGGCTGGACTGGATGTCGCGGCAGCCCGTGCCCAGCTCTATCCACAACTCAGGCTGAGCGCCTCGGCGGGGCGACTGGGCCAAGAGATCGGCGACCTCGCTGACAACGATTTCTCAGTCTGGAGCCTGGCAGAGGGACTCTTGCAACCACTCTTTCAAGGCGGCCGGCTGCGGGCCGGTGTTCGGCTGGCCGACGCCCGGCTTCGAGAGACAGCGTACCGCTACGCTCACCAGACCGTGCTGGCCTGGGCCGAGGTCGAGAAAGCTCTCGCCGCAGAGACCTTCCTCGAGGCGACCCAAGAGGCCGTGGCGCGCGCGGCCGAGCAGGCGGCGGCCGCGGAAAAGCTCGCCGCACGAAGGTATCTAGAGGGCCTCAACGATTACCTGACCGTGCTCGAGACCCAGCGACAGGCCACGCTGGCACGCAGCCAGCTCATCACCGTCAGCCGGCAACAACTCGAGGCCCGTATTGATCTGCATCTGGCCCTCGGCGGTGGCTTGGGCCTCGAGAGTACCGAGACATCCGACTACTTGACGCGGGAGCTGAACCAGCAATGAAAAGACGAGCAAAGATCCTACTGCCCATTGTCGTGCTCCTTTTCGGGGCGGGTCTGGCGGCGGCAATCGTCAACCTTCGCCCTCGAGTCGAGCGTCGAGAGGTTCCGGCGCCGGCCCCCTTGGTCCGAGCCGTGACGGTCGAGCCCCAAGACCTTCTCTTGTCGATTCGTTCGCAGGGAACGATCGTGCCGGGTGTCGAGTCGGTGCTCGCCGCCCAGGTCGCAGGCAAGATCGATTGGGTCTCCCCCCAGTTTGCGGTCGGAGGCCAGTTCCGCCGCGGCACGGTACTGGCCCGGATCGAAGACAGCGACTACCGGCTGGCGCTGTCGCGGGCCGAAGCCGAGGTAGCGAGAGCGCAGACACGACTCGATCTCGAACTGGCAGAGGCGGATCAGGCGCTTCGCGACTGGCAGGAGCTCGGAAGAGGCGAACCCACGGCGTTGACTCTCAGGGAACCGCAGACCGCGGAAGCGCGTGCCTCTCTCCAAGCTGCTGAAGCGTCGGTCGAGCAGGCCCGGATCCAGCTCTCCCGGACCCGCATCGCGGCGCCGTACAACGGCCGCCTGCGACGCAAACTCGTCGATCTCGGGCAATTCGTGGCGCCCGGAACCCCGCTGATCGAGATCTTCTCTACCGAGTACGCCGAGATCGAGCTACCGGTAGCCAAGCGAGACTTGGAGTTTCTTCGCTTCGACCTCGCAGATCCCTCGGTGAGCGATCCGACGACGGTCGAACTGTCGGGAGAGCTTGGCGGCACTCGTCATACGTGGTCCGCCAAGCTGGTCCGCGCCGGGGGTGAGTTCGACCCACGAACACGGATGCTGTCTCTTTTCGCCCGGATCAAGGATCCCTTCGCCAAACGCGCGGGGGCCGAGTCCGCTGCCCTTCCAATGGGTCTCTTCGTGGACGCCGAGATCGAGGGCAAAACGATCCCAGGCGCCGTCCTGCTGCCGCGCTCGGCTCTGCGCGACAGAGATCGGCTCCTGGTCATCGACGAGGAGAGCCGGCTCCGCTTTCGCGACGTCGAGGTCGTCCGTCTCGACCGGGAAGACATCGTGATCGGATCCGGGATCGAGGCGGGTGAGCGTGTCTGCGTCTCACCGCTCGAAACCGTGGTCGACGGCATGACGGTGCGAATCGCCGAGCCGGAAAGCGCCGGTGAAAGCCCGGACCGGGAGCTGCTGTGAACCGCATCATCAACTGGTTTGCCGCCAACGGCGTCGCGGCGAACCTGCTCATGGTGTTCATCGTCGCCATGGGGTTTTTCTCGATCAGCAATATCAAGCTCGAGGTCTTCCCCGAATTCGCCACCGACATCATCCAGATCGCGATTCCCTATCCGGGTGCGGCGCCCGAAGAGGCCGAAGAAGGCGTAGTGGTGCGGGTCGAAGAGGCGATCCAGGATCTCGAGGGGATCGACGACATTCGCTCGACCGCCGCCGAGAACATGGGCCAGGTATCGGTCTTTCTGGTCCAAGGTGTCGACGGCCAGAAACTGCTCAACGACATCAAGGCCAGGGTGGACGCGATCGATTCGTTCCCCGACGAGGCGGAAGAGCCGGTCATCGAGGAGATCATCCGGCGTACCCAGGTCATCGAGGTCGCGGTCTCCGGGCCGGCTGAGGAATGGACCCTCAAACGGCTCGGCGAGAGAGTGCGCGACGACCTTTCGGCCCTGCCCGAGATCAGCCAGGTCGAGCTGGTGGCGGCCCGGCCCTATGAGATCTCGATCGAGGTCTCGGAGGAGACCTTGCGGCGCTACGGGCTCAGCTTCAAACAGGTCGCCGAGGCGGTCCGCTCGTCCTCTCTCGATCTGCCTGGCGGCCGCCTCAGAAGCCGAAGCGGCGAGATCCTTTTGCGAACCGAAGGCCAGGCCTATCGCGGCCGTGAGTTCGAGGTCATTCCCTTGCTGACCTTGCCCAACGGAACACGACTTCTCGTCGGCGACGTGGCGAAGGTCATCGACGGCTTCGCCGATTCTGATCAGCAGGCCCGCTTCGACGGCCAGCCCGCGGTTCTCGTTCAGGTCTACCGAGTCGGCGATCAGAGTGCTCTCGAGGTGGCGGCCGCGGTCAAGGACTACATTCGAGAAGCCCAACCGCGAATGCCCGACGGCATCCAGCTGAGCACCTGGAAGGACGACACCGTCGTCCTGCGCAGCCGTCTCGAACTGCTCACCCGGAATGGTCTGGCGGGATTCGCACTGGTTCTCCTGGTGCTAGCGCTGTTTCTCAAGCTGCGTCTCGCCGGTTGGGTCGCACTCGGGATCCCGATTTCGTTTCTCGGCGCCGCCGCGTTGATGCCGTTCTTCGACGTCTCGGTCAACCTCATCTCGCTTTTTGCCTTCATCGTCGTTCTCGGCATCGTCGTCGACGATGCCATCATCGTCGGCGAGAACATCTACACCCGCTACCAGGCGGGCGACGAAGGGCTGGCAGCGGCGGTCCCCGGTGCGCAACGGGTGTCTACCCCGGTGATCTTCGCGGTCCTCACGAGCGTCGCCGCCTTTGCGCCGCTTCTCGCGGTGACCGGCAACATCGGCAAGATCATGCGAGTGGTCCCGGTGATCGTCATCTGTACCCTGGTGTTCTCGCTCATCGAGTCTCTTCTGATCCTGCCCAATCACCTCTCACATCTGCACCGGCGGGGCACAAGCCCGGGATTCTGGACCCGTGTTCAGCGCCGCGTCAGCGCCGGTCTGGGATGGCTGATCGAGCGTTCCTATCAACCCACGCTTCGCCGCGCCATCGAGTGGCGATACCTGACGCTCTCCGTCGGTCTGGCCGCTCTTTTGCTCAGCTTTGCGGTCGTCCGCGGTGGTTGGGTCAAGTTCAACTTCCTGCCACCGATCGAGGCCGACAACGCGGCGGCCATGGTGACCATGGCCCAGGGAACGCCGACCGACGTCACCGCCGAGGTGGTCCGACGCATGGAGCGCGAGGCGCTCGCGCTCCAGCGCGAGCTCGAGGAGACGACGGGAGAGAGCTCGATCGTTCATCTTCAGGCATCGGTGGGCGAACAGCCCTTTCGTACGCGTCAGAGCCGTCAAGCCGCCGGGGCCGGCCGCAACTTCGGAGGCTCGCATCTCGGGGAAGTCACGATGGAGCTCACGCCTTCGGAAGAGAGGACGCTGTCCAGCACCGAGATCGCCAACCGCTGGCGTGAGCGGGTGGGCGCGGTCCCCGACGCGGTCGAGCTCAGCTTTACGTCGTCGCTCTTCTCGGCCGGTGAGGCCATCAACATCGAGCTCACCGGCCCCGACATCGACGAGTTACGCTCCATCTCGGCTCGCTTGAAAACGGAGCTGGCAAGTTACCCGGGGGTTCAGGACGTCGCCGACTCCTTTCGCATCGGCAAGCGGGAGCTGGAGCTGCGGATCACACCCGAAGCCGAGCTCGCCGGACTGACACAAAAGGACCTCGCCCGACAGGTGAGGCAGGCTTTCTATGGCGAGGAGGCCCAGAGGATCCAGCGCGGCCGCGACGAGGTGAAGGTGATGGTGCGCTTCCCGGAGAACGAACGACGCTCGCTCGGCGACCTCGAGGAGTTCCGCATCCGGCTACCAGGAGGAGTCGAGGTGCCGTTCACCACCGCGGCAACCGCGAGCCTGTCCCGCGGACCGGCCTCGATCAGCCGCACCAACCGTCAGCGGGTCATCAACGTCACCGCCGACGTGGACCTCGACAAGGGCAACACGGGTGAGATCCTCGCCGATCTTGGGGCCAGCGTGGTGCCCGAGATTCTGGCCGACCATCCCTCGGTGCGCTTTTCCTTCGAGGGCCAGCAAGAAGACCAGCGCAAGACACTGAGCGATCTCAAGCGAGGTTTCCTCGTCTCCTTGCTGGTGATCTACGCCCTCCTGGCGATCCCGTTCAAATCATATCTTCAGCCGTTGATCGTCATGAGCGCGATTCCGTTCGGCCTGATCGGCGCCATCTGGGGTCATTTGCTCATGGGCAAGGACATGGCTATCTTGTCGATCTTCGGAATCGTCGCGCTCACTGGAGTCGTTGTCAACGACAGCCTGGTGATGGTCGACTTCATCAACCGGTCCTACCGCGGCGGGGTGAGACTTCAGGAAGCGCTCGAGCGTGCCGGCTCGGCTCGCTTCCGCCCGATCCTCCTGACCTCGCTCACCACCTTCGCCGGGTTGACCCCCCTGCTGCTCGAAAAGAGTCTGCAGGCGCAGTTCTTGATCCCGATGGCGATCTCGCTGGCTTTCGGGGTCCTCTTCGCCACCTTCATCACCTTGCTGATGGTGCCGGTTCTCTACACCGTGCTCGAGGATTTTCGCGCCCTCGCTTCCCGGCGATTCACTCCAACCCCTTTCGATGATCCGCAACCCACGGCGAGCTGAAGACCGGCGAACGGGGAAGAAGCCCGTTCGAGCACCGAGACAGCATAGGATGCAGGGCGAATGAACGAACCACGTCGCAGGGCCGCCGACACTCTGCAAGTGGTCGAGGGCCTTCTCGAGTCGCAATTGGGACGGACCGTCGAGGGCCGACCGCTGGCGCGGTTGGCCGCGACCGCAGCGATCGACTACTCGGGGGCGGCGTGGGGCACTCTTTTTCTCGACGAAGGAACGGGTCTCGAGGCCGTTCTCACCTTGCGTCACGATCTCGAGACGCCTGCAGATGAAGAAGCCGTTGTGGACCCTGAGATCCTGCGGCGTGTCACGAGTTCGGGCCAGGTCGAGCTAGACCACGAGAGGCTCGCGGCGCCGATTCTTCTTGAAGGAGGGCTCAGGGGAGTGCTCTACCTCGACGGAATCGAAGAATCCGCCATGGGGGAGGCCGGAAATCTGGCAGGGGCAGTGGCGAAACGTATCGCCTCGTTCCTCCACAGCGCCGACCTGGTCGACCGTGTGGCGAGGCAGCAGAAGGGCCTGGAGGAGCTCGAAAAACTGGGTACCACGCTTGGCGGTCCAGAACTTCGCAGGCGTGATTTCGACAACGCCGCCGAAAGTGCGCGCAGAGGAACCGCCAGCGATATCGGCGTGCTGGTAATTCTCGGACCCCAAGGCGCTCTCGCTGCTCACAGCATCTCCGGCGCCAGAGCCACGGAGATCGGTCCGGTCGTCGACAATCTGGCGCGATCGCTTACGCCCAGCGGATCCGCGCCGCATGAACCGGCGCTCGGCACTCATCAGCTGCTCGAGGCGTTCTGGGCCGATGAATTGACCGCGACGGGTGAAGAAGCAGAGCGCAGGGCAGCTGGTTTCGTCGCCGTTGGACGGCAAGCCGATGTCGCCTTCGAACCGGGCGATCGCACTTTCTTGCGGGCTCTCGCTCATCTGATCGGTGGCGCGGTAGGCCGTGAACGGTACTTCCGCCGCGCCGCCGAAGATCCGGTAACCGAAACGGGCTCGCGTCTGGCCCTTCACCTCGGGTTGGCGGAGGCGCGCGGCCGCGCTCTCGCTACGGGAAGACCGTTTTCGGTCCTTCTCGCAGATATCGATGACTTCAAGCTCGTCAATGACGAATACGGTCATCTGGTCGGTGACGAGGTCCTGCGACGAGTCGCAGAGGCCCTGCGTGCCCGCCTTCGGACGCACGATTTCGTGGCGCGTTTCGGGGGTGACGAGTTTGTTCTGATCCTGCCCGAAACAACGGCTGCCGAGGCTGCGAGACTGGCCGAAAAGCTCCGCAATCTGATCGCCGAGAGCACTTTCTCGCACCATAAAATCAGACTCTCGCTATCGATCGGCGTCGCCGTTTTCTCGCCCGAAATGGCCGACGACAGCGAACTGTTACGCCGAGCTGACCGAGCTCTTTACGATTCCAAGACCGCCGGGCGCAACCGCGTTTCGGTCTTCAGTTGAGAGTCTCGATGAGAACCTATCTGGATCTTCTCGACCGCATCCTCACCGAGGGAGTCGAGCGCCCCGACCGCACTGGAACGGGAACGCTGGCGCTGTTCGGCCATCAGATGCGGTTCGACCTAAGGAAAGGATTCCCGCTCCTTACAACCAAGAAGCTGCATCTTCGCTCGATCCTCTACGAGCTCCTCTGGTTTCTCAAAGGCGAGACGAACATCGAGTACCTGACAAAGAACAAGGTCTCGATCTGGAACGAGTGGGCCGACGCCAACGGTGACCTGGGACCGATCTACGGCTCCCAGTGGCGTTCGTGGCCGACGACCGGCGAGGACACGATCGACCAGATCTCACAGGTTGTCGAGCAAATCCGATCCGATCCCTTCTCACGCCGGCATATCGTCAGCGCGTGGAATGTCGCCGATCTCGAGCACATGGCGCTGCCTCCTTGTCACACCATGTTCCAATTTCATGTTGCCGAGGCAAAGCTCTCCTGTCAGCTCTACCAGAGGAGCGGCGACGTCTTTCTTGGCGTACCGTTCAATATTGCCTCCTATGCGCTTCTGACTCTGATGATGGCTCAGGTGTGCGAACTGGATCCGGGAGACTTCGTCCTGACCCTCGGTGATGCGCACCTTTACTCGAACCATCTCGAACAGGCCCGATTGCAGTTGACTCGCACCCCGGGAGCGCTACCGACCATGAAACTCGATCCCGAAATCCGTTCAATCTTCGACTTTCGGTTCGAACATTTCACCCTCGAAGGGTACGAACCCCAGCCGCACATCAAGGCACCTATCGCCGTATGAGCGGCCGACCGATGCGTCTATCGTTGATCGTGGCGATGGCCGACGACGGCGTCATCGGGTCCGAGGGCGACCTACCCTGGCACCTGCCAGCGGATCTCAAGCGCTTCAAACGGCTGACGATGAATCATCACCTGATCGTCGGTCGCAAGACTTTCGACTCGATTGGCAGAGCTCTTCCCGGGCGCCGGATGATCGTGCTGACCCGCGGCGACGGATCCGGTCTGCCGGACAGCGTTGAGAGTGTCGCCACTCTGGAGGAAGCGATCGAAGCGGCCCGAAGCGGCGCCGAAGAAGAAGCGTTTGTCGGTGGCGGCGCCTCGCTATACGCCCTCGCGCTCGAACGTGCCGACCGCCTCTACCTGACCCGTGTCCACGCCACTGTGGCCGGTGACGTGTTTTTTCCGGACACCGAGCTTCTCGGCTGGGAGCTCGTCTCCCGCGAGGACCACGCCCCCGACGATCGCCACGAGCACGCGTTCAGTTTCGAGGTGTGGTACCGCTGGTAGGGGTTCGCAATGGCGGGTCGGCTGCTTGCAGCCCGGTCGAACGCGCGGCTGGAAACGGCGCTCGTTGCGTGGGCTTCGAATGTCGGCTCGCGCCTCGTTGTTCGCCCGCGCGGGCCAACCTCGGCCTCCCAACCACCTTGAGCGCCCTCGGGCTCACAGCGTTCCTGCCGGCGCATTCACCGGGCTGCGTGAAACGCCGACCGGCTACGACCTCACCCAGCGGTTCGGCGGTCTTTGTCGGCTGCCTCGGTCCAGCGCTCCGTTGCCGAGCGAGCCATGTGGCGTCCCGGTCGGAGGCTCCACCAGGGACGTTTGACCGAGCGCATAGCAAGATCCGTTAAAGGCCGAAACGATCCGGCGCGAGGGAAACCGAGGCGCGTGCCTCTAGTTCACCGGAGTCCGAGTAGCGCGCGCCGTGCCCTGCGGAGACTCCGGCCGGGCCGCCAGGGCTCGCGAGTGCGGCGACTACACGCCGCCGAGGACGACCTAAGAACTCATCCCGCCCAGCGCGGCCAAGATGGTGTCGGCGCCCGAGACGTCGACCCCGCGGCCGCTCTCGACATTGAGAACTTTGACGACACCATCTTCGACAATCGCCGCAAAGCGCCGCGAGCGAACCCCCATGCCGGCACCGGTGAGATCGAGTTCCAGACCTAGCGCCCGCGTGTACTCGCCGCTACCGTCGGCGAGCATCAGCAAATGCCGTTCGACACCTGCGACCTTCCGCCATGCATCCATCACAAAAACGTCGTTGACCGACAGACAAGCGACGGTATCGACGTCCAGCGCCTTGAAATCCTCGATCCGAGCCAGGTAGCCCGGCAAATGCGTGTCCGAGCAGGTGGTGGTAAAGGCCCCGGGAACGGCAAAGAGCACGACCCGCTTGCCCTCGAAGATCTCCTCAGCCGATAGGGTCTCGACTCCAGCGGGTGTCATCGTCCGAAATCGACCTCTCGGAAGACGCTGTCCCGGCTTGATTCTCACCTCTCTCTCCATTCCCTTGGGGAAACGTTTTCGGACACTACCATCGCCCGCCGTGAGCGCGAGTCACGCTAGAATCCTACCGTGTCTGATTTCGAGGAATTGATCCGGTCGTGGGACGGTTTCGCCGTTGTCAGCCGTTTTGACGACGTCACCAAGAGCTGGATCTTCATCTGTCTTCACGACCTCACTCTGGGACCCGCCAGCGGCGGAACCCGAATGAAGGTCTACTCATCCCCCGCCGAGGGCCTACGCGACGCTATGCGGCTTGCTGAGGGCATGACCCATAAATGGGCTGCCGCGGACCTGAAATACGGCGGCGGCAAAGCCGTTCTGGCCACCGAGCGTCCACTCGAAGGAGAAGAACGCCAGGGTCTCCTTGCCCGCTATGGTGACCTGATTGCTTCTCTTGGCGGCGTCTTTCAGACCGGGGAGGACATGGGCACCACCCAGCAGGACTTGATTGCCGTCTCGAGACGTACTCGTTTTGTCCACGGCTTCGACGCCAGCGGCGCCAAGGCCGACCCGGGCCCCTATACGGCACGTGGCGTCTACAAGGGAATGCGGGCCGCGATCGAACACGCTTTCGACAGCAGGGACTTCTCCGGCCGCTCCGTGCTGATTCAGGGCGTGGGCAACGTCGGCCTGGAATTGGCCCGATTACTGGCGGGGGCAGGCGCCCGGCTGCTGCTGAGCGACATCGACCATCAGCGTCTGGAGGCGGCGGCCACCGAACTGTCGGCCGAGATCGTCGAGCCCGACAAGGTCCGTTCGACCGTCTGCGACGTCTACGCGCCGTGTGCCGTGGGCGGAACCCTCGACCGAGAATCTATTGCAGAACTTGGCAGCCGTGTCGTCGCAGGCTCGGCGAATAATCAACTGGGCAAGGAAAGCGACGCACAGAGGCTCGAGGAGCGCGGTATCGTCTGGGCTCCCGATTTCATCATCAACGCCGGCGGCGCCACGGCTTTCGCCCTCTTGCACGACGACCACAAGTCTCGAGACGAGATTCTAGAGGCGGTCGACGGTATCGAGACCACGATCCGCGAAGTCCTCACCGAGGCCCGTGAGCGCGGCGAATCCAGTCTAGCGACCGCCAAACGCCGCGCCCGCCGAACTCTCGACGCCAACAGACGCCCGGCTCTCTGAAGAAGCGACCAAGTCACGCAATAGGTCCCGTATCCGAGTCTCGCGAGCCTCGGGTGTCAGTTCGGCGATTGCCTCAACGGCGCCGTAGAACGATGCGAGCTCGCCGGCGCTTTCTTTCAACAGCACACCAAACGCCGGCGTCCACTGGTTGTAAGCCTCGATCGCCACCAGATCGGCGTTGTTCCATAGCCGCTTGGCGGGTTCGGCAGACCCACCGATCTCGGCACTCCAGGACTCTTCGAGATCCCTGTACGCTTCACCGAGCTCGTTGAGAATAGATCGCTTAGCGGCGCGCTTCTCTTCTTCTTTCGACTCGCCGGCGTAGAGCACCTCCAACCGTTTCCGATACGCCAGCAGCAAGGTGATCGCCTCGCTTCGGCGCGCGTGACCGGACTCGTAGTTTGCGATCGCCTCCAGTTCGCCGCGCGACGTCAACCAACGCCTGACCCCTTCATTTTCCACAAATGTCGCAAACGACTCGTTGAACCGAGTGTCTCCTTTGATGTAGACCTTCTGATGCGCCAACTCGTGGAAGAGCACACCGGCCAACGCCGGTGGCGAATCGAAGACAAAAGTCGACAACACCGGGTCACGAAACCATCCGAGCGTCGAGAAGGCGCGCACGCCGGACACCGTGACGTCGAAGCCTCGACGGTCGAGCCGCGAGGCAAACAGACGGGCACGGCGCTCGGAGAAATATCCGCGGTAGGACACGCAACCAGCCACGGGAAAACACCACGACACGGGCTCGAGAGAAAGCTCTGGTGCAGCGGTCACCACCCACGTCGCGTACTCCCGATCGATCTCAGCATAGCGCCGATAACTGCCGTTGTCTGGCAGCAGCAGCTCTGCGGACGCAAAGGCACGAGCGCCCACGACGACCTCGAGCTGTCGCTTCAGTCCCTCGGGCGTCGCCGGGTCGCCGAGAACCTTTTCGATCGACCGGTCTGCCGCCAGCATGCGGAGCCCACCCCATGCCGCCTGCGCATAGTAGGCGACTGACG
>Ga0224508_10003808_pt1 | contig 12422 bp, 10 predicted proteins | sample SF_Jan12_sed_USG_4_FD_170157 | JGI IMG/M metagenome (GOLD analysis project Ga0224508, IMG submission 170157) | Sediment microbial communities from San Francisco Bay, California, United States - SF_Jan12_sed_USGS_21 | ecosystem: Environmental > Aquatic > Marine > Sediment | place: USA...
GAGGAGCCACTGCAGTCCGATCCACGGCGCCCGCCACGCCGCCAGACTGGGCTGCTGGGAGACCGGTTGGGTGCAGGCGTGCTGGATGTAGAGCTCGAGGTGGTCCTGCAGGTTCTCACCGGCACCAGGGAGGGCGGCGACGACCGGGATCCCAAGCGACGAGAGATGGTCGGGTTCGCCGATCCCGGACAGCTGAAGCAGTTGCGGCGAGTTGAACGCACCGCCACAGAGGATCACCTCGCCGGCACGAGCCACGTGGGTACGGCCGAGGCGACGGTACTCGACACCGACCGCCCGGTTTCCACCCAGGAGCACCCGGTTGGCCATCGCCCGGGTCACGAGGCTCAGGTTCGGCCGATCGAGCACCGGGTGCAGGTAGGCCCGGGCGGCGCTGAGGCGACGGCCGCGGTGCACGTTCTTGTCGAAGGCAGCGAAGCCCTCCTGCCGCCACCCGTTGACGTCGTCGCTGCGGCGGTAGCCGGCCTGGACCCCGGCCGCGAGCCAGGCCTCGAACAGCGGAGCTTCGGCTGGTCCCCGTTCGAGGACCAGCGGGCCTCGGTCCCCCCGCCAGCCGTCGGCTCCTGCGAGGCACGTCTCGAGCCGCTTGAAGTACGGCAGGCAGTGCGCATAGCCCCATTGCTCCATGCCGGGGCTGGCGGCCCACTTGTCGAAGTCCATGGGGTTGCCCCGCTGGAAGATCATGCCGTTGATGCTCGACGAGCCCCCGAGGACCTTGCCCCTGGCGTGGTAGACCCGGCGACCGTCCAGGTGGGGCTCGGGCTCGCTCTCGTAGCGCCAGTCGTAGAACCGGTTCCCGATCGGATGGGCGAGCGCGCCCGGCATGTGGATGAACAAGTCCCACCTATAGTCGGGCCGTCCCACTTCCAGGACGAGGACTCGGTTGCCCGGATCGGCGCTCAGACGGTTGGCGAGGCAACAGCCGGCCGATCCACCGCCAACGATGATGGCGTCCCACGTCGCTTGGTTCCGGCGAGGCCTCACCCCGAGCGAGTGTGCTACAGCGCTCGGGCTCAGGGCTGCCCTCAGGCTCCGTAGACCGGGGCGTCGGGGAAGAACGCGGCCCACGCGAACCAAAACTCATTGCGGTGGGTGACCGGCTGGAGCTGCTCGCCGGTGAGCGGACCGTCGATGCCCTGGCCGAGCAGGGTCCAGGTCGTTCCGGTCTCGGCGTCGGTGAACCGGTCCTCGCCAGCGCTGGCGAGGGTGAGCAGCCGATCGCCGACCCGGCGATCGAAGGCCAACCCGGAACCAATCGCTTCGCCATCGGCGATGCTCTGCGTGTCGAGAGCGTCCGCGGTGTCGCCGCCCCACAGGACCGCGATGGGGGTGCCGGCCAGCTCATCGTTGATGGCAAGCTCGACGGCGATCGTCTCGAACGGGTACGCCTTCTCCTCGCCGTCGATGGTGACGCCGACCACGCGGGACAGCGCCGGGAACCGGGGATCTGGCTCGCCGTCGAAGAGGAACGGCGTCGTGCTCGAGCTGTACCCGAGATACGAGTTCGTGCCGTAGTCGGTGCTGAAACCGGTCTCCCTCGACAGCGACAGCGCGTCGGGGAAGTTCTCGACCACGTCGCCGTAGGCCACGATCGACGTGGGGATGAAGTCGAGCTGGGTGCCAGCCAGCTCACCCACGATCGCCTCCCCGGTCAGCTGCTGCCACAGCGTCGTCGTGCCATCGTCCCACATGACCAGGTCGCTGTTGCGGAGAAGGCCGGACACACCGAAGCGAACCGCCTCGCCGTCGATCCGGGCGTCAAAGGTGATGGCAGTGTTGCACAGCGGGCAGAACGTGACGACGACGGGAACATCGCCGAAGCGGTCGTTGACGATCTCGTGGCGGGTGAGTATCGACAGCGGGTAGAAGCGGGTCTCGTCGTCGAGCTGGACGAGGGCGCCCGGCTCCCGATCATCGAGCCAGGTGGCGGCAGCGATCGGTTCGAACTTGGGCGTGTCGATCGGCGGGATCGCGTCGCGGGGATCGACGGTGGGAATCCCGAGGATGAGGTCGCCGAGGTCGACGGTCTGGCGGGACCAGTCGGTCGTCCATGGCTCGGTCGCCTGCGCCACCCGATTGTCGAGCGCGCTGCGGGGGTTGTCGGTGACGACCGTGACCCCCTCGTCGGAGCTGGTGGCTCCGACGGAGACGTCGAACGGCTCGTCGGTCTCGGTCGGCGAGAACAGCTCGACCTCGGCCGCCTGGTCGTCGGCTTCGTCCGCCTCGTCGACGGCGTTGCCGCCAACGGCCTCGGTCTCCGAAGACTCGGTCTCCGAGGACTCGCCGGGATCGGAGGCCGACTCGGCCTCGTCGGTCGTGGCGTTGGAGCAGGCGGCGGCCAGGAGCGTCAGGCCGATGGCGGTGGCAAGGAGGCGTTTCACGGCCGCACCGTTCTCTCGAGGAATCGGGTAGCCGATGCAACCGTGCGGGCAGGCCGATCAATTCCCGGTGCCCCTGTCCAGCGGTTGGCGGGCGTCCGTGCTCCTGCCCGGAAGCCGCTTCACGGGCGGGCAGCTTCACCCAACCGAGGCCAACGATCGACATCATCGAGCAACTACACTTCGAGGTTCTTCCAGCTCGGGCTACAGAGGGCGGGCTTGGCGATGAGGACTAACGGGAGGCGCTCCAGGGGAGCGCTCGGACTGGTCATTGCAATCGCGGTCGTCGTTTCAGGCGCCGCGACCCTCCTGGCGCTGCGCTCGCTCGGGGAACGGCAGGCGCCAATGCTGGGATCGGAGACCATCGAGCCCGATGTGGCCGCCAGCTTCGGGCTGGTGACCAGGACCGACGACGAGACCCCGTCGACGACCTCGTCAGCTTCCCCGGACACCGTGCCGGCTTCCCCGGACGCCGGTGAGGCGGCAGATGCCGACCCTGAGCCGGAACCGAGCCCGCCGGCGGGCTCGGTTCGGAGCTACTCGATGGCCGGTGGGGTTGTCACGGTCCGCTTCGCCGAAGGCGAGGCGTCGCTCGTGTCGATCGAGCTCAATGAACCGTTCACCGCCGAGACCTCGACCATCGACGGCCGCCTCCAAGTGGACCTGCGCGACGGCGACCGTCACTCGCAACTCAGCGCGTGGGTCGAGCCCGGCACCGACGACGGCGTGAAGGTCATCCTCGACGACCACTGACCCGACGGCCCGGGGCCGGGATGGGGCTCAGGTGCGGTTGAGCTCGCCGAGCAGCCGAATGGATTCGAGGGCATCGGCCTGGTTCGGCGTCATGCACCGGATGATCACGTCGTCGTAGCCGAGGTCGCCGAGGGCCCGAAGGTCCCGGGCAGCGTCCTCCGGGCTGCCGACCACGAGCTGGTCGATCGACATGCCCCGGTAGCCGCGCGCCACGAGGCGCTCGGCCTCGGCTCGAGCCCGGTCACCGTCGGCCAGCACCAGCACGTCGCGTCGAACGATCGACCGTGGCACGGACCCGGCCTCGTCGCACGCCTCGTGATAGGCCGCGAGCAGCTTCTCCGACTCGGCCGGGCGGAGCCCCGGACCGCCGTACCACGCCGCGCCCAGCCGAGCCGCCCGGCGCAGCGTGGCGGCGGCGTGACCTCCGATCCACCACTCGACGGCCCCGGTCGGTCGGAGCCCGATCGACACCGGGCCGATGCCGAACCGCTCGCTCTCCACCGTTTCGCCGGCCAGGAGGCCCCGCACCAGGCGGATCGACTCGTCGGTGTCGGCTCCCCGCTTCCGGAGATCGGCGCCGAAGGCCCGGAACTGCGTGGCGCCGTCGCCGATCCCGGTCTGGACGATGAACGGCGCGTCGACCATCGAGGCCAGGGTGCCCACGTGCTCGGCCACGAGTACGGGGTTCCACAGCGGCAGTAGGAACAGGCAGCCAGCCGGCCGATCGGGCCACTCGGCCAGGAGCCGCCCGAGCATTGGGGTGTTCTGCATGTACCACCCCCGCTGGGCGTGGTGGTCACCGATGCTGAGGGAGCTGAGCCCGGACTCGTAGGCGGTAGCAGCCCGCTCGATCATCATGGCCGCAACCGTGGCCGCACGGTCGGCTGTCAGCGACGATGACGTGGAGATCCCGATCCGCACGGCGCTCACAGGATCCTTATCTCGTCGGTCACCACCCAGGGCAACGAGCCCGGGGCGACGAAGTTGGGCTCGTCGGCCCTCGTTGCCGCCAGCTCGTCCGACGCGGCCGCCGCCCGGGCGGTCTCGAGATCGGAGAAATAGACGACCGGCACGCCGTCGAACTCCGGCTCACGAGCGTTGCGATACTGCTCCGCGCTGGTGTGGTTCTGGACGTACCGGACCATGCCGGGCACGGCGGCCGCCAGCGGCCCATGGCGATCTCGCCAGTAGGCTTGCGCCTCCTCGACGCTGAGATCGGGGCGACGCTTCATCCAGGTGAACTGCTTCAGCGCCCCCTCGGGCGGCTGGCCGTCCTTGATCACGACCTCCCGGACGAGGAGCTGCCTGCGACGGTTCGGGTCGATGAAGGCGTCTTCGTCGTCCATGAGCGCTTCGATCTCGGGCGTGCCTCGATGGGCCCGCAGGGCGTCGAGATCGTCCCACCAGGTCTCGGCAACGCCGTCGCAGTAGGGCTCACCCTTGGTGTAGCCAGCGTCGGTCGTCGGGTTCTGGTTGTAGGCCCGCAGCCCGGGAAGGACCAGCACCGTTCTTGGGTGCTCCTCCCGCCAGTAGGTCCGGAAATCGTCGAGCGACATGTCCGGCTTCCGGGAGAACCAGGTCAACACCTTGATCATGGCAGCACACTAGTGGCCCAAGTCGAGACGCTCAGGGCCGACCGGTGAGCCGCAGCTCGTCGTCAGCCGGCGGTAGGGCCGGTTCGAAGCCATCGCGGAGGTGGGCGATGACGACTGCCGTGTCTGCGACCGGCCCCGGTTCGGTCAGGATCGACGGCAACTGCTCGAGGGTCGCCAGGCGCACCCCCTGCACATCGACGGCGGTCGACCGGATCTCTGACGGCAACGACAAGACGTCGCGCAGCACGACGAGACCGTGCACCGGGATCGGCGCCACCACCGACCGAACGGCGTCCATCTGGCGGAGCATGTCGTCGACCATGGCGCCCCGACTCCGGTCGGTCCCGAGATCGGTGATCGCCGGCTGGCGGTCGATGCCTTCGGGTCGGGCTCGCGTGGCGACGACAGTCACCCCCCGGCTCGCCACTGCGAGGTGGTCGATCTCCGGTCCCCGGATCAATCGGTCGAGCGGGTCGTCGGTCTGACTGCTCGGTCGCACGTCGTGGAGCGACTCGACGCCCCCGAGTCGCTCGATAGCGGCGCTGACCTCGGCACCGAACTCGCCATCGACCGCCCGAGCGAGCGCCGAGCGGAGGGCGCTGACGGCATCGGCCTCCGCGGTATTGCGGGGCGGTGTTCGGGTGGCCGTCTCGATCGTCGAGGCCACCAGTCCCGACATCCCCGGTGCGACACGTCCCGACAGCTGTCGCCGCCGATCGCTCGTCACAGGCGAGCCAGTCCGACGTTCGTCGTCTTCGTGGCCATGATCGTACTGACGCTGAGCCAACACCAGCAGTGCGCCCACCCCCGCGATCAATGCCGTCAGAACGACCAGAAGGATGAACGAAGACACAGGCTTGCCTCCTTCGCCCTCGCCGGCCACCAGGCTAGTTCAGACCCCATCGGCGGCACCCAACGACACGACCAAAACGCGGTGCGGCCGTCGGGACGGGATCCGAGGTCGCAGGGCCCGACGACCGGCGACCCGATGCGGCGCAGACCGTCCGGCCAGGGGCCTATCATGAGGGTCCGGATCGACGGCGAGCGGTCTCAGCGAGGGGTTGGCGGGATGTCGAGGGGAGAGGGCCGCAGCGGGGGTGGCCGTTGGCTCGGCGGGCACAGGAACTGGGTGATCACCGTCGCGCTCGCTGGCGCCGTGGCGGTGATCGTCGTATGGGCCTGGCCGATGATGGGCCCAAGCGCGTTGTCGACCGCCGACCAGGAAGAGCTCGGCCACCTCGTGAACCAGCCGGACGATGGGCTTTCGGCCAGCGATGAGTCTCGGGACAACCCAAGCAGGGCCTCGATGACGGCAGCGCTCGAGAGCGGGCAGATCGAGCTCAGCGGGCGACTCCCCACCCTTTCGGTGGCGACCAGGGTTCGTGAAGTGGCCGGCATCGTCTACGGCACGAGCATCGTCGACGAACTGAGCGTCGACGGGTCGCTGTCCGATCCCGCCTGGGGACCGGTGGCCGGCGACGTCGTCGCGTCGCTGCCGCTGATCAGCACCGGAGAGATCCATCTCGAAGGCGACCTCGCCAGGCTGCGAGGCACCGCCGGCTCCCCTCAGAAGAAAGCCCAGTTCATCGGAGCGATCGAGCAGATCCTCGGCCCCGGCATCGAAGTCGTCGACGAGATCGATGTGATCGAGCAGATCCAGCCCGTGCTGCTGATCGAGAAGGTCGGGCCCGACGAGATCCAGCTGGAGGGACTCCTCCCCTCCCCCGCGCTGGCCGCCAGGATGCAGGAGGTCCTGGCCGAGACCTACGGCGGCCACGTCTTCGAGGCCGACTTCACCTTCGACGAGGGGGTGGAGGAGACGTTCACCCTCCACAGCCTCCCCCGGCTGGCCGGGATGCTCGCCAAGTTCCCCGTGTGGGAGGTGAGCTACGTCGACGGTCGTTTCGAGAGCTCGAGCGCTGGCGCAACTTCCTTCGCCTTCGACAGCGTGAAACTGCCGATGGACACCCCTGTTCTCGACAGCTTCGCCATGAGCATGACCGGGGTTCCCGACCTCCAACTGACGGTCGTCGGTCACACCGACTCCACGGGCCCTTCCGCTTACAACCAGGGTCTGAGCGAGCGCCGGGCGGCAACCGTCGTCGACTACCTCGTCGCCCAGCACGGCCTCGACCCCAGCCGACTCACCGCGCTCGGACGGGGCGAGGAGGAGCCGATCGCGGCCAACGACACCCCCGACGGTCGGCTGAAGAACCGGCGGGTGGACTTCTTCATCGAGATACCGACGAGTTGACGCGGCTGTAGTACTAGACCGCCTCGGCCGAAGCCCCTTCAACCGATACTGCGAGCTCGTCCACTGCAGTGGCATGGCTCCCCCGGCTCCTCACGATCACCCGATTGCCTGCCATGGCAGGCGACACTACTGCGAGGCCTCTTCGACCGGGGGCAGCGAACGGGGTCGGACGTCGGGAACAGCGACCGCCGGACCGTTGTTCCTTCCTCCGAAGACCGCGGCCGGGTCGGAGAGCGAGACCGCGAGGACACGAGGAGACGAAGTCATGGTGCATGCACGCAATGCGATCGCAGAGGCCAATGCTGCGCTCGGGAACGGGCTCGGCGGCCGGGTGCTCGAGCCGTCACCCCCGGCCATCGATGATGGGGAGTACTACGCCGACGATCCGGTGGCGACCGACGTCGCAGCCGAGCGGATCGTCTCGCCGGTCGACGGCGACCTCAGCTGGGCCGACGTCGTGGCTGAGCGGCCCGATCTCGCCGCCTGGGCGGCCGAGCGCTGGCTGGGCGGACCTCGGCGGTTGCTGCCGATCCCAGACGGGCTCGCCGAGGCCCGGACCGCGCTTCACCGACTCGCGACCTACGTGATCGCGCCGGCCAGGCACCGGGTCACCGGCAAGTTCGGGTTGCGCTGGACCAAGGGAGGGTTCGGCACGCCGTTCTTCGGTGACGATGTCCAGATCCGGGTCGAGGGCGATCAGCTGATCGTGCAAGAGGGTGATTCGGCCAGAGCCACGACGATCACGTCGCTGGCGGCAGGCGCCGAGTTCATCGGATCCGACATCGATGGCGAGACCGCCGCCGAGCACGATTCGCCCCCGGTCGGAGACGTCGACGCCGATCTCGGGGTCCGGGCCGAGGTGACCGAGTTCCTCTCGTCGTGGTGGGGCATGGGAACTGCGGCACTCGAGATCCTGCGAGCCGACGCTGCATCGGTCGATCCCAGCAGGGTGCAAATGTGGCCTGGCCACTTCGACCCGGCGATCGAAGTCGGTGACGAGGACCGCCGAGCGTCCTACGGGGCGTCCCCCGGAGACGGAGGTTCCATCGAGCCCTATCTGTACATCAGCGTCTGGTGGCCCGACCGGCTGGAGCTCGACAGCGACGATCCCTTCTGGAACGCCGAAGGCTTCACGGGAGCGCTGCTCGGCTACGGCGAGATCGCGGTGGCCGACGATCCCGTGGCTGCCGCAGTCGAGTTCTTCATGAACGGCCGCGACCGGTTGCTGGCGGCAGCTGGGAGCTAGTGCTCTTCCACGGGGACCCGGAACGAGGGCGACGCCCACTCGGATCGGACCCGGCGCTGACCCGAGCAGCCGGTCAGGCGAGCTCGGCCAGGATCGACGCGAGCACGTCGGCGTCGTCGGGGTTGTTGACCGGGATCGAGAACTCGATGCGTTGCACCCGGTTGCGGTAGCGCTCATTGAGCTCCGCCCCGATCCGGTCGTGGGTGGCGACGGTGGCCACCGTGTGGAGCATCTCGTCGGTCACGAGCGTTGGCAGATCGTCCCACCGCTGTTCGCGCGAGTACTGGGACGCACGTTCGGCGATGTCATCCCAGCCGTGCCGACGGAACGTGCGGCGGTAGCTCGGGGTCGAGAGATAGAAGGCGACCCTCGCCCGAACCGTCTCGGCCACTTTCTCCAGGGTGGCCTCATCGGCAGCGGTGCCGACCAGCGGCTTCATGCACACCTCGACCTCGGTGACATCTCGACCGGTTCTGGCTGCGCCAGCGGCCATGGCGGGCAACACGTCGGCATCGATGAAGCGCGGCGTGCACACCGGGTGGAGCCTGATTCCGTCTGCCACCTCGGCCGCCATGGCGCACATGTTCGGCCCGATGGCGGCGACGTGGATCGGTATATCCGGATGGTCGATCGGTCCGGGATCGAACAGGGGCACCATCAGATCGAGTTTGTAGTGGTCGCTCGCGAACTCGAGGGGCGTTCGCTCTTGCCAGGCTCGCCAGACGGCCCGGATCGCGTTGATGTAGTCGCGCATCCACGGCGCGGGCGGGTGCCAATCGAGTCCGAACCGGCGCTGGACGTGGGCTCGGACCTGGGAACCGAGCCCGAGGATGAACCGCCCGCCCGACAGCTTCTGGAGTGACCACGCCGACATGGCGGTCACCGTCGGCGAACGGGGGAAGGCCATCGCCACCGAGGTGCCGAGGCCGATACGGGTGGTCGCGGCCGCACCGAGGGCGAGCAGCTGGAAGGGATCGTCCTTGGTTTCCTCAACCAACACCACGTCGAGCCCCAGCTGCTCGGCCCGGGCCGCTCCAGGGCCGAACTCGCCGATGAACAGCGGGGTCTCGGGCTCTCGGAGCCCCGGATCGAGCTTGCCAAGGGGCAACAGCGATTCGACCAGCATGGCAACGGCTCCTCTCTCCGCCCGCGGTCAGCTGTGGAAGTCGGCCAGACGTGACGCCTCGGCTGCGACCTCGTCGGCCACCGGCGACGGTAGAGGATCGAAAGGCTCGGAGTGAACCTGACCGTCGTCGAAGCGCCAGGTACCCGCCACCGCGCCGTCGACGAGGAACGTGCCGACACCGGCGGGATTGGACGTGCCGAGCGCGACCTTCCGATGAGCCTCGGTGATGACCGCCGCTCGCTTGGCGTGAACGAGCAGCACCGCGTCCCACATCGGCAGGAAGCGGATCGGAGCCGGGGTGTCGGGGTCGGGGAGCGGTCCGTAGGGCAGGTCGAGCAGTACACCCCCCTTCTCGTTGCGGAACCGGCGTAGGTCGAGCCGCTCGATCGACGGCTCGAGCGACGCGACGGGAACGCCGGCCCACGATGCGACGTCGGTCAACGGGGCCGGTCCGAACGCCCGGAAGTAGCGCTGGGCAAGCAGGTCGAGCCCGGCCGAGACCTCGACTTCATCGACTCGGGGGGTCGTCGGATCGATCCAGTCGTTGGCCAAGCCAAACAGATCGGCCCGCGGGTGATCCCACGTACCCTCGGGCGGGATGCGGACGAGATCGAGCCAGAGGACGACGCCCTCGAATGCATGCCTCGGATAGCCGGCGTTGTCGGTGTCGTCCAGCAGCTGGCTGTGGGTCCGAGGACCGTCCTTGAGGACGGTGGCGAGCTTCTCGGCAAGGTCTCGGTAGGCGAGCTCGTCGAGGCCCCGTGAACGCGAGACGCGGAGCCACCAGTCCCGCCGCGCCCGTCGCACCCCGGCGGCCATCATCACGAAGTCGTGCTGGGAGACGACGTGGATCGTCTGCCGCATGAGGCTCGCCTGGATCACCGATCGGTCTTCGAGCGCGTCGGTGAGCTGATCGCGTTTGAACCCCGCCACGCGAGCCCAGAGCCCGAGGTAGGCGGAGCGCGACTGCGCTTGCAGGCCCGCCACCTGTTCAAGGGCCGGCGGTAGCTCCGACGACTCTCGATCCAAGAGATATTGACGGGCTAGAAGTGCCCGATTGAGCTGCGCGGTCGTCAGGACAGGCTCGCTCATCGATCCATCGTGGCTCATCTTCTCGCGTTCCGCCCCAGCCGGCGACCATTTTCACCGTCCCCCTTGCCGTCGAGGTCTGGCCAACGGTCGCCGGGGCGAAGTGTAGTAACGAGCCCCGACGACTCCGCAAACAACTCGGCTCGGCCTCCAGGCCGACGAGCGACAGCGCGAAGGCGGCGGTGCCCGGCGGCCGGCCATAGGCTCGCAGGGACATGACGACCCGAAACCCGAGCCGGATACGCCGGCTGGCCGAAGAGCTCGACGAGATCGACCCTTCCATCCTGGCGTCGCCTACCGAGCCTGTCGCGCTGCTCGAAGAGCTCGACTACGCGCTGCGTCCTGCTGTCCACGAGCGGCGCGTCCCGAGCTACGGCGCGTTCGTCGAGCCGACGACTCCGCTCGCGGCTTGGGTCGAGGCGGCAGGCTTCGAGGTGAGCAGGCGACGGGTCGAGGATCTTCGCGATGCGACCGTCCGCCGCTTCGCCGACGGCATCGTCAGCTGGGTCGTCCGCGACGGCGAAGGGGTGAACGATCTCGTCGTGTTCGACCGCAGCGTCGGTTCCGAACGGGACCTGACGATCCTGGCGGCCGCCACCGGCGGCGCGATCGTCCAGCGGCACCCGACCGGTCGCATCCGGGCGGTCGGAACGTTCGGCGTGCTCCGACGCGACGACATCGACTGGCACCTCGAGCCGCCGGTCGAGCGGTGGCTCGACCTCGATCGTTGCCACGCCGATTCGTTGCCCGGCACCCTCCTCACCCGGTTCGTGCGCTTCGCCGTCCACGACGTCGGCGCCCGCCGAATCGGTGCGCTGTTCGTGATCAGTCCCCGCGGTCGCTTGCTGTCTTCGGCCGAGCGCCGCTACGGCAAGCCGCCGGAGTTCAACATCGACCGACCAGCCGACCTCGCTCCCCTCTACCACATCCTCGGCCAGCTCGACGGCGCCGCAGTATTCGACGAGTCGGGCACACTGCAGGAGCTCGGCGTCCGGCTGGTACCGAGCGTCGATGCGGAGTCCAACGTCGACCGGTACCGCGGCACCCGTCACACCTCGGCGCTCCGCTACAGCTACGACGACCCGGCGGCCACGCTGATCGTAGTCAGCGAGGACGGTCCGGTCTCGGTGCTGCGGGCCGGGGTACGCCTCGGCCAGTCGGCGTGATCAGACCTCGAGCGGGAGGCCGGCGGCCACCCAGTCGCTGAGCGAGCCGTCGTAGATGCCGACGTCGCCGTGGCCCAGCAGGCTGAGCACGAACGCGTCGCTCGTGGCCGCGATCCCTCCGCCACACCAGGTCACGATCCGCTCACCCTCGACACCGGCGTCGGCAAACACTCGCCGCAACTCGTCGAGCGGCCGGTACCGATGGGTGTCCGGGTCGACGAGATCGACCGCGTATACGTTGCGAGACGATGGGATGTGCCCAGGCCGGCCGTAGGAAGCGTCGGTGCCGTCGTGCAGCTCGGGCGACAGGGCGTTCACGAGGCAGACCCGGTCGTCGGCCAGCGCGGCCTCGACCTCTGCTCGACCGACCACCGTACCCGGTCGGGGCTCGGCGACAAGTGCCGCCGGCGGGTGGACCGGAGCCGGGGCGGTCGAGACCTCCCGACCGTCGGCACCCCAGGCCCGCCAGCCGCCGTCGAGGACAGCAGCCGAGTCGAACCCGATCGAGCGGAGCAGCCACCAGGCCCGGGTCGCCCACATGTTGAACGCCCGGTCGTAGAGCACGACCCGAGTGCCGGCGCCTATTCCCCGACGGCCGAAGGCATGGGCCAGAGCCTCGGGGGCGAGAGCGGTGAAGCGGAGGTCGGACGACGGGTCCGACAGCTCGTCGACCTGGTCGAGAAAGGCGCTTCCGGGGATATGGCCGTCGTCGTAGGCCCTTCGACCCGACTCGACCTCGAATGGACCGTCGCCGGACCGTCGGAGCACCACGGTGCAATCGAACACGCGGAGATCGG
>Ga0224508_10003809_pt1 | contig 12419 bp, 10 predicted proteins | sample SF_Jan12_sed_USG_4_FD_170157 | JGI IMG/M metagenome (GOLD analysis project Ga0224508, IMG submission 170157) | Sediment microbial communities from San Francisco Bay, California, United States - SF_Jan12_sed_USGS_21 | ecosystem: Environmental > Aquatic > Marine > Sediment | place: USA...
AAATGGAGAAGTTCTTCTTCGGCGAAGGCTCATCGGCGCCCAAGGAATTCGTACCGCCGCAATGACTTAATGGGGACATTCCTGATTAGGCCGGAAAGTACGTTTAATCAGGAATGTCCCCATTCTGTTGTAGGAGCGGGCCTTGCCCGCGACAAGTCGCCCGCAGGGCGGGCTCCTACACGCGTACGTAGTACTGCACGCTGAAAAGCCCTGCCGCATCGGTCCACACTTTCTCCACGGTAAACCCGGCATCCCTGGCCATTTGTGCAAAACCGTCGAGCGTGTACTTGTGTGAATACTCGGTAAGGATCGCCTCGCCGTCGGCTATCGCGAACTCCGCGTCACCGACCTCGAAGGTCTGGTCGGTCTGGCTGATCAGCTCGATCACTACGCGACCCAGATCTGCGTCGTAGACGGCGCTGTGCTCGAATGCGTGAATATCGAAGTTCGCATCGTAGTTGTTGTTCAGGTGTCTCAGCATGTTGAGATTGAATTCCGCGGTGACGCCGGCGGAATCGTTGTAGGCACGATCAATAATGTCGACGTCCTTCTGCAAATCGACGCCAATCAGGAGCGCGCCGTTCTCGCCCGCCTCCTGGTGCATGACGTGCAGCAGGTTCATCGCCATGTTGTGCTCGAAATTACCAATCGTCGATCCCGGGAAGTAAACGATGTTCTTGACTGGCGTGATCGCCGGCGTCGGAAGTGCGAAGGGTTTCGTGAAATCGGCAACCACGGGATGCACGGCCGTACCGGGAAATTCCTTGCGTATTTGTAACGCTGACGCCCACAGATGATCTTCCGAGATATCAACCGGTACGTAAGCGGCGAGATCGTCGAGATTTTCGAGCAGAATACGGGTCTTGAGGCTGGAGCCGCTGCCGAACTCGATCAGGCTTGCGGTCTTGCCAATCAGCGCCGCCATCTCGTCGACATGTTCGCGCATGATCTCGAGTTCGGCGTCGGTCAGGTAATACTCGGGCAGTTCGGTGATCTGTTCGAAAAGCTGCGAACCCCGTTCGTCATAGAAGTATTTTGGTGAGATCGTTTTTTGCGACTGGCTCAGGCCTTCGACGATTTCTTTCAGTTCACTGCTCATGATGTAAGGCCATCTTTCGCCAGGCGTATGCCGAGAAATTGCCAGCGCGCGTCCGGGTAGAAAAAGCTGCGATAGCTCGCCCTTATGTGGTCCGCCGCTGTTACACAGGAGCCGCCGCGAACCGTCATCTGGTTGCACATGAATTTGCCGTTGTACTCACCCAGAGACCCGGCCAGTGGTTTGAATCCGGGGTAGGGCGCGTACGATGAAGATGTCCATTCCCAGACATCGCCAAAGAACTGGCCGGAATTGCCTGCGACAGGGTGCCAGTAGCCGGAGTCCAATAAATTGCCCGCCACCGTCTGTTCATTGGCCGCAAGTTCCCATTCGAATTCCGTTGGTAAGCGTGCGCCGGCCCAGCGCGCGAAAGCATCGGCCTCGTAATAACTGACGTGGCAGACGGGTGCATCCTCGTCGATTTCGCGTACTCCACCGAGCGTAAATTCTGTCTCAAGCGACTCGTCCCAGTACAATGGTCGTTGCCAGTTCCGTTCCCCGGCGGTCGCCCAGCCATCGGACAGCCATAGTTCGCTGGTCGAGTAACCACCATCCTTAATGAACGCCCGGTACTCGCCATTGGATACGAGCCGGGTACCGATCTGGTGCGGATGCAGCAATGCGTCGTGAAGCGGCGTTTCGTTGTCAAAACAGAAGTTGTCATCATTCGCGCCGATGCCGTGAATGCCGCTCATGCCGTCAGCGAAAGAGTAGTTGGATAAAGGCGAGCCAGGTGGCCGGGCGAGCGACGCCCGAACCGCTGGTTTGAGCGGATTGCACGAAAACACGTGCTTGATGTCCGTTAACAACAATTCCTGGTGCTGCTGCTCGTGGTTGAGGCCGAGGATCGTGAGCTGTGCGACCTGGCTATCCGCGTTGTGCGTGTGCAGCAGTTGGTGCATCGCAGTATCAACATAGGAGCGATACTCGAGCACCTCTGAGAGTGTCGGGCGTGACAGCAAACCGCGTTGCGGCCGGACGTGCATGTCACCCGCCGTGTAGTAATAGGAGTTGAAGAGGTAATGATACTGCTCGTTGAAACGCGAGTAGTTTTCGAGGTGCGGTTCGAGCACGAAGCGCTCGAAGAACCACGTGACATGGGCCAGGTGCCACTTCGTCGGGCTGACGTCGGGCATGGTCTGTACGACCGTGTCCTCCGGCTGTAGACCGGCGATGAGCGACAAGGTCATGCTACGAACGTTGCGAAAACGCTCGGACAGTACTTCGGCAGATTCAATTTGAGCGGACAGCATGGTTCAGCGTAACGGGAGCTCGGTTTTCTTTTGCACGGTACGAATGGTGACGCTCGAATTGACGCGGGCGACGCCGGGTAGTCGGGTCAGGGCATCCCTGTGCAGCCGTTCGAAATCGGCCATGTCTGAAACTACGACTCGTAACAGGTAGTCGAATTCCCCGGTCATAAGATAACACTCCATGACTTCAGGAATGTTACGAACGGCCTCTTCGAAGGCAGCAAGCTCGCTTTCCTCCTCGCGATGCAGGCCAATATGCACGAACACGTTGCCGGAAAGCCCGACTTTCGGCTGGCTGACCAAGGCTGCATAACGATCAATCATACCCGACTCTTCGAGCGCGCGGACGCGCCGCAGGCACGCTGATTCGGACAGGCTGACCAGGTTGGCAAGCTGAACATTGCTGATGCGCCCGTCTTTTTGTAGCGCATCGAGGATCGATTTGTCGTATCTGTCGAGAGTCATGGCGGAATCTTGCTCAAAAATAACGTTAAGCAGCAGAAAATGCCACAATCAGCCGGTTTTGTCAGCAAAATCGCAAGCCAATGCCACGCTAACCGGGCTATCCTGCGTACATAACAATACGGTTTCAGGTCTGGAGAGAGCCTATGAAAATCGGAGTACCAAAAGAGATTAAGACGCTCGAGTTTCGTGTCGGCATGACACCTGCGGGCGTCCACGAAGTGATCGGCGATGGCCACGACGTCGTCGTCGAAACGAACGCTGGAGCCGGCATCGGTGTCACGGATGCGGATTACGAGTCCGCGGGTGCCACCGTGCTGGCCGAGGCAAAAGATGTTTTTGCTGCCTCGGACATGATCGTCAAGGTCAAGGAACCGCAACTCAATGAATGTGAGATGTTGCGTGAAGACCAGGTTTTATTCACGTATTTGCACCTCGCAGCCGACCCGGCGCAGACAGAGGCGCTGGTGAAGTCGGGTACAACCGCAATCGCGTATGAGACCGTCACGGCTGATGATGGCTCACTGCCGTTGCTCACGCCGATGTCGGAAGTTGCGGGGCGCTTGTCGATCCAGGCGGGTGCCTATTCACTGCAGAAAGCGAACGGCGGCCGCGGCATTTTGCTCGGTGGCGTACCGGGCGTCAGGCCTGCCAAGGTCCTGGTCGTGGGCGGCGGTGTTGCCGGCGCGAATGCGGCCGACATGGCAGTAGGTCTTGGTGCCGCAGTAACCATTCTCGATCGCTCGCTGCCGAGGCTTCGGCAGCTTGATGACATCTGGGGCGGTCGTGTACGCACGGTCTACTCGACGAAACACATCATCGACGAACTCAGTGCCGAATCGGATCTGATCATTGGCGCGGTATTGGTCGCTGGTGCAGCGGCACCGAAGCTCGTTACAGCACAGAACGTTAAAGACATGAACGCCGGTTCGGTCATGGTCGACATTTCGATCGACCAGGGCGGTTGTTTCGAAACCAGCCGGCCGACGACGCATGCCGATCCTACCTATGTCGTTGACGAGGTCGTGCATTATTGCGTCACGAACATGCCGGGCGCCGTCCCGCGCACCAGCACTTTCGCGCTAACGAACGCGACCTTGCCGTTCGTCAAACAGCTGGCGAATCTCGGCTGGAGGGAAGCGCTGACGTGCGACCCGCACCTGGCGAATGGTATGAATGTTCACGCAGGGCATGTCAATCACGAAGCGGTTGCTCGTGACCTCGGTTACAAATATCTCTCCGCCGAGGATGCCCTCAAAGCGGCCTGATCCCTTCTTCCCCTTTCGGGTTCAGGCACAGGTTAGGCCGGGCCGAATGGCCCGGCCTTTTTGATTTACAGTGTCCTAATTGTCGACGTTTATCCGGGGGTCGAGGCACTTCGCAGGAGTCGAAATTCCGTAATCGTAAACGCCTACCGGGAAAGCGTCTCCTGACTTTTTCTTTGTTGGAACACGAACCTTTATCTTGTTCTTATTGGGCGAATTCGTACGAGCAACCCAAAAGTTATTTTCGAGTTTCTTTGGAAATAGTATTACAGATCCTTTCTCAATAACGGACGCCGATTCGAGGGTGAAAGTTATGGTCTTCCCCTTCTTCGCATTAATGCATTCAGGGGTAACGACCCACGTATCCAGATTAACCGTAACTTTTGGATCGTTCTCGTCGCCGGTGCAGGGGACCACAGGGAGTGACGTGCATCCTGCAAAGCTTAGCGTGATTCCGCCGACCTGTGAGCCTGCGAACCGCGGGGTTGGACTCACGCAACCCACGAGAATCCCGCTCAACGCCAAGACAAAGAGAGTTTTAATGTTCATTGCTATTTCCCCTTCATGCAGTTGTCTGTATCAAGCATAGCTGACGGCCAGGCAGATTGCGTCACGTAGCAAACTAGTATTGACCAGCATTGACGATGGCCGAGAACCGAGTATCTTTTCGAAGGTCTGCGAGATGCGGCTCCGCGGCCAACAATTGTCGGGAATAGCCTTTGTCGGCGGCTGATTCAAGTGCTGCCAGAGCCGCATCCTTATCACCGGTGCGCAAGAAAACCAGTGCGTCAATATAGTGCGTGTAAGGATCGTCGGGGGCCAGGCCGCGCGCCCTGTCCATCAAAGCTCGGGCATCGTCGGGCTTGTCGAGCATGGCAAAAATCCAGGCGAGATCCATCATCGAGAATGGATCGTTCGGGTTTACGCGAAGCGCACTTTCAACCATCGTTTCCGCTTTTTTGAATTCTTGCCGCGCCTCGTCCTCACGACCGGCAATCCATAGCGCGTCGCCCAGGTTCGATCGTGCAAGATGATCGTTGGGCTGGAGTTCGAGCGCGTTCGTGAGGTTCTCGATAGCGGCATCCAGGTTGCCTGAGTAGTAGTGCATCATACCGAGATTGCTGTAAGCGTTTTTTGTCGGCTCGATATCGATAGCCCGCTGATACGCGGCCGCGCCTGCGGCGAAGTTGCCAATTAGCATGTAAGCGGAACCAAGATTCGAAATTCCGTTCATATCGTCGGGCTCCAACGCTACGACGTACTGGTATTGCTCAACCGCCTCGGGAAAACGGCCAGTTTGATAAAGAAAGGTGCCAAGCCGGTTATAGGCCCGGTAATCACCGGGATGAATATCGATGGCTTTGCGCAAGCTTGCTTCCGCTTCATCCGGGCGCTTCTGTCGCGTATATATTGTCCCCAGTCCGGTGAGCGATGCGACGCTCGATGGATCGATCGCAAGCGCTTTTTGATACGCCGTTTCGGCATCGTTCCACTGGCCGGTCGAACGATACAAGTCGCCGAGTGCAGTGTGCACGATGTCGAGATTCGGATTCAGCGCGAGCGCGGTGGCACAAGCAGACTCAGCCTGGGCGATAAATGACGCGTCATCCACCTCGATGTAACCGTCGACATACACGGCACATTTGCCCGCATGTGCTGCGGCATATTCCGGGTCAATGCTTAGTGCCGCGTCGAACCAGCCGAGCGCCGATGAAATCGTATCGATAGTTCTGGGTTGTCGGGCAGCCGCTATGCCGCGCCGATACAACACATAGGCATTCAGCGACGGATCCTCCATTACCTTCAGCGACGACGCACGTACGTCCGGCGGCAGCGCAACGCGAATGTTGGCGACGGTGAGACTCGTGATTTCGTCGCGAATGTCGAAAAAATCCTCTCGCGTCCGATCAAATTTGCGTGACAGGATATGGAAGCCGTCACTGGAGTCGATCATCTGCACGATCACACGCATCCTGTTAGCGGCCATCTCGACGCTGCCCTCGAGATACATTTCCACGCGCAGGCGGTCACGTACGTCTTGCGAGGCGCTGTTCGGTGCAAGAGTAAATGAGTCGCCACGAGACGCGACGCGCAAGCCCGGAACACGCGATAGCTGCGTGATGACATCGTCGACGAGGCCATCGGCAAAGATCTGTGTTTCGTGGCTGCCGTCCAGGTTCAGGAATGGCAGAACGGCGAACGAATTTGCGGCGATCGGCGGAAGTTGAACGTCGCGCGCGAGCGCCACAGGTTCAGGGGATTTCGCTTCCGGCAAACCAATGCTCTGGTCGTAGGCGTAAACCCCGATGGCGGCGATCGCGAGTGCACCCATCACCGACATGTAGGTGCGACTGAAACGACGCCTGCGCGCGTCGGCCGCCGAAAGCTGGTGAACAATCGCACGCCCGTCGCGAAACTCCAGGTACCACGACAGAACGATGGCGATCGGAAACCCCGCGATGACCAGCACGGTGACGAAGGTACCTGCCCATGCAGGAAGGTGCAGTTGGCCGAAGACGATGTCCGCAACCTGAATCAGCAACCAGCCGACGATCAGGTAAGCGAGCGCGGTCTCGAAGACGCCGCGACGCCGGAGATTCTCGAGGAAACCGATGTCCCCGGGCTGGGCACCGCCTTTCGCGCCGAGGACGACGGAAGCGCTGTGATCGGCTGCGAGCTCGGGGTCGATAACGAGCCGGTAGCCTCGCCGTGGCAGCGTCTGTACAAACGTCGGGTTGTCGGGGTGGTCGTCCAGCGCATGGCGAATCTCGCTGACCGCGTGACTCAGGGTCTCCGGGCTGCCCTTACCGGATCCCCAGGCCTTCTTGAGTAAGGTTTCGCGGGTGACAAGCTTGCCGGGCGCTCTTGCGAGGCACAACAGCACTTCTACGGCCTTGGGTGGCAGGTGCGTGGATCCTGCTCTTCCCGTGACCTGACCTTTCAGGGGTTCTACGAGGAATTCACCAAGATAGAAGCCCTGTAGGAGGTCTGCACTCACTTCGTCATCTCAGACTGTTGCGCTGTGTCGATCATACCACCGCTCGGAGGTGTGACCGGGACAATAAAGCGCACGAAAACGCCCCATGAAGGGGCGTTCTCTGCTTTCGGCAGAAGAGGTTGTCAGAAGTCGGCCGACAAGCGCACGTACCAGAAGCCGCCATTATTGCCGAAGGGTGATGTAATCGCCGTCCTGGCGCCGAGGAAATTCAGTACGCCGTCTCCTTCGAGGTCCGGTTCAACGTCGAAGACGTTCTCAGCACCGACACTCACCGCAAACATTTCGTTGAATTCGTAGGTGGCCTCCAGATCGACCAACAGCTCAGAACCATAGTTTGAGACATCCGATGCATCGCCCGGGCTGAACAGGCCGCCCGTCGATTTCCAGCTGCCGTAGTTGTTGAGACGCAGGTAGCCACGAAATGCCCGATCCGAATCGTAGTCCAATGTCAGTGTCGTCCTGTTCTCAGGTACCTGATTCTCGAGGTCGAATACGCGCGATGTGTTGATCGTATCTGGCGCCACACTGGGCACGTCCTGCTCATTCTGGTTGAATCGCAGGTCGGCGGTCAGTACGCCGTAACGCATGTCGAAGTCAGCCGTGATCGCAAGATCGAATCCCGAGACTTCAGAGTCGAATCCGTTGACGAAGTAATTTGCTATACCGTCAAGCAACAAGCCAGCATTGGGTACACCTGCATCGGTCAGATCGATCACATCCTGTGCGGTGATCGTCGTAGTAAACAACGCCAGTCGGTCGTCGATCTCGATGTTGTAGTAGTCGAGGGTAATGTTGACGTTATCCGCCGGCGTCCAGACTGCACCCAGGGTGAAACTCGTTGACTCCTCCGGGATCAAGGGTTGTGATCCGAGCACTATCGCGACCGTACTATTGACCGGATAGGTGCCACTGGGAATCAGGTTGCCGGAGGTGTCGGCGCTCGTCGTTGTGTTGAGTGTATTGACCTGGCCCGGCGTTGGTGCGCGGAAACCCGTGCTGACCGTGCCGCGCAAAGCGAACTGCTCGTTGAATTCGAAGCGTCCCGAAAGCTTACCGTCCGTGGTGTCGCCGAATTCGTCATAGTCTTCAAAACGGATGGCAGCACCAACGGTGAATCGATCGGTAATATCGGCTTCCACGTCAACGTAGGCGGCGATACTGTCGCTGTCGAAGCTGCCGGCTGACGCCGTCGGAAAACCCTGGAATCCATCGGACCCCACACCGTAGATGAACGCCGGTCCCGCACTGATTGAGGCCGTATCGCCAGCAGCGATTTTATAGGTTTCCTGGCGCCATTCGGCGCCGAAGGCAAAGTTGAGCGGTGACGAGAGGTTGCCGACTTCAATGGGTTTGACGAAATCGGCGTTCAAGCTCGTCTCTTCCTGGGTCAGCTTGCCCGGGCTGAAGCTCGTTGGCGACAATGCACCCAGGCTTGGGTTAATGGACTCAGACAGCGTGTAATCCGCCTCCGACTCGGCAAAGCGGCCGCGAACATCCCAGCTCAGCTCCCCAGCCGTTTCACCGCGCGCTCCGAACACCAACGCTAAATCGCTGATTGCCGCGCCAAAGTCCGGATTGTAGCCGCCGGGAAACATCGAGAAAATCGGATTCAGCAGTACGAAGCCACTCGCAGAACCCGCGTCGGCCGTCAGGTAATCGCTTGGCGTCTGACCGGCTGCAATGATGTCGTCGACCAGGGCCTGAGGCGCCGGATCGGGAATGAAGTCACCGTCGTTGTCAACAATCAGCGTGGAGCGGCCAGGGATCATTGCGGTCGGGTCCAACACCGGGTTGCGGTAGAAGAAATCGGAGACCGTGTCGTTGTCGGAGTAACTCGCGTTGGCGAAGAGTTCCACGTTGTCATTGATATCGATGCCGGCGTTCAAAAAGAACTTCCATGTCTCGACATCCGGGTCGCCCCACCGTTGGCAAAGCTCATCGAGCGGGACAACACCAGTGCCCACGACGTCAATTATTGACTGGCAATCACCTTGTTGCTGACCGCGCGAAGTTTTATCCGCCGTCGAGTATTCAATCGTCGCGTTCAGGAATCCTCTGTCGGCAAGACTGAATCCGCCGTTGGCCGCGATTGTCGTGCGCGAGCCATCGCCTTCAAAGTATTCACCGGTTTGAGCCGATACGGAGAAGCCTTCGTCCGCATCATCCAGAATGATATTCACCACGCCGGCGATGGCATCTGAGCCGTATTGAGCCGACGCACCGTCGCGCAGCACTTCGACGCGCTTGATCGCCAACGACGGCAGAGCCGCGAAATCGACCGCCTGTGAACCCTGGTTGACGGTGCCGAGCGGGGCTAGCTGCAAATTGACCAGCGGCGAACGATGGCGGCGGGTGCCGTTCACGAGCACCAGGGTCTGATCCGGCGACAGGTTCCTGAGTGTTACGGGCCGGATGAACGCGGTACCATCTGCGATTGGAAAGCGCTGTGTATTTAACGATGGCGCGACTTTCGTCAATCCATCCGTCATGTCAAACGTGGCTTGATCAGTCAGAGCCGTACCGGCGAGCACGTCGATCGGCGACAATGTCTCGGTTGGCGACTGGCCCTCTCGTCGTGTTCCTGTTGTGACGATTTCCTCAATCAGGCCATCGGCGTCAGCCTGCTGCGACCACGCGGTCGGGCTGGTCATCGTAAAAGACAGGGCAATGGCCGCGGACGCAACTATGCCTACTCGGTTGTTCTTCTTCATTGGTTTTCCCCCCGGAATGAAATGAAGTATCGGGCTGGCAGTGTACTACGGTGTTAACGCTGCCTGCACTGGAGTCAGGCATCCAAGATTAGTTGCATATGAATCAATGGACGGGGCCCGTCCCAGAGCTCGCTAACTTCATCGGACGTAACCGTGAAACCGAGTTTCTCGTAAAGCGCCTGCGACTCAGGCAGACCGTCAGTGGTTTCGAGGACTATCGAGCGGCAACCCTGCGCGCGGCAATACTCGAGGGCCGCGTCCACGAGCTGCCTGCCAAGCCCCAGTCCGCGAGCGGACTCGTCTACCAGTACCCAGCGGAGCTGCCCGACGTGATTATCCCGAAGCACGATTGCCGTACAACCGATGAGTCGGTCGTCGCGCTCGGCCAGCCAGATACAGCCGTTGGCATGGTCATCGAGCACGTACTCGGCGATGGTTCGAGCCACATACGCTTCAAAAGTCAGGCCGAAGCCGGGCAAGGCGTCATAGGCTTTACCGTGCAGCTCGACGATGCGACCCAAGTCGCCCGCACGAAGCTCGGAACGTATGGAGATTTCGCTCGCCATACGGGGAGAATGGGCGATCGGCCCCGGAACCGCAATACGGTCGGGTGCGGTCTCGCTGTTACACGCCAGAATTCAACTCAGGGCAACGACCTTCGGATGCACCAGCTTGTCGAAATCGCTGTACGCCAGTTGCACCAGCTCGGTGTGAGACCCGGCGTTGAACGCGATCTCGTCATCTTCGCTAAGCCGCCTGTCGACATAGACGCCCATATCGTAAAGATTACCGAACGGTGGCATGGCGCCCAATTCGCAGTCCGGAAACAGGTCTTCGAATTCTGATTCGGAGGCGAGTTCTGCGTTTTCGGCGCCTGTCGCCGTCCTGAGGCGTGACAGGCTCACGTGCGTTGACGCTGGAAGTACGGCCATCGTGAACTCACCGTCGACCTTGACGATTACCGTCTTGGCGAGGTCCTTCCCCGGAATGTGGGCGCTTGCTGCGACCTCTTGTGCCGTGTAGGCGGGTGAGTGGCTGATGGTGGTGTACTTGACGTGGTGATTGTCGAGAAAACTCTTCAGTTGTTGTGCAGGCATAGCGTCCACCTCGATCATGATCCACAGTACCCTTGAAGTATACGCCTGCTGCAGCGATCCCGAAGAGGCTGCAAATGGTGGCTTATACTTATCCCGGAAGCCGAGCCCTAACCCTGGCGGGCACACTCTGCAGCGAGCAACATTTCTGTCAGCGCGTGGTAGTTGAGCGCATTCCTGCCGGTAATGTCATTGATCTTCTGCATGCGCGCGTAGATTGTGTTGGGATGTATCGCCAGCGCTTTCGCGGTTTTGAGCACGTTCATGTTGGCATCGGCGTAGGCCTGCAGCGTATCGATCAAGGCGCCCCGCGACTTCCTGTCGGCCTCGATCAGTTTGTCCAGCCAGGGCGGTAACGCCGACTGCAGCTGCTCACTGGCGCTGCGTACCAGCATCTTGCGGAACGGGACGCGTGAGAAAGGCATGACCCGCTCGGCGACGCTCGCGAACTCGAGCGCGACCCTGGCCTCGCCGAGGGCATTCGGGATGTGCGACGTGGACGGCGCGTCGGAACTCAGGCCGATGAGTGCCGCGGGGCCGACCATGCGCAGCTTGGGGTAGACGCGCTCGGCGAGCAGCGACTGCGGCGCGGTCCAGCCAGAAAGCCGCCGCGTGCCCGACAGGACCACGATAACGAGGTTGTCGCGCACGCCTGCCAGGACACGGACGGGCGAGTCACGCAACACCTGCGAGACGGCATCGGCCATGCGTTGCGCACGCGCAGCACTGTGCATCTCGCGCGGGTCCACGGAGCGGGCCACCGCGACACAATAGGACTGCCGTTGTTCGAGATATCCCGAGCGGCGCAATAGCTGGGCGGTGCGTGGGTCGGCTTCGTCGTACCCGTAGAGCAGCGTTTTCAGGAGCTCGGTACGGCGATCCCCTTCGGCCTCGGCGATGCGGCGCGTCGCATCGACGTATTCGACCGTGATCAGCGTGCCCGCCGCCGTTGCGTACACGGCCGTGAATTCCGTGACGGCAGCGACCACGCGGCGCATGTGGGATTCGGCGCTGGCCGCCTCGAGCGCGGCATCGCGGACCCAGGGCAACAATCCGTGGTGCAGGCAACGATAGGCGGCGAGGATGGCATCGAGCGGAAACTTCTGCTCGGCTCGATGACGAGCGTGCCTGGCGACGAAGTCGAGTTCGTCGGGCCGTTGCCCCGAGAGCAGGCGGGAGACTTCTTCCACGTGCTGCGAAAGGTGGTCGCGCAATTCGGGGAGCACCTCGGGATTGCCCGAGGCGCTGTAGGCCGGGACCTCTTTGAGAACCGAGTCGTAGATGCCCTGGACCGTGGCGGAGGCGCCCTTCGCGAGCTGCCCGGCAACACCGTTGCCGACGCCGGTGGCCCGCAGGGCACGAACCGAGGCGTCAAGTTGGCTTAAATAGGCGGAATCGGCCATGAATTGTGTATTTTACACAAGTATTAAGCAGAAAAGGCGATGAAATAGCCGATGATTCACCATATCGTTAGGCATATTCTCCAACTATGCCCGATACCGGGAAACCTTCAGAGGAGCGAGAACAATGGCGAAATACC